>Ga0307380_10012776_pt1 | contig 10423 bp, 9 predicted proteins | sample UN3MG_FD_202239 | JGI IMG/M metagenome (GOLD analysis project Ga0307380, IMG submission 202239) | Soil microbial communities from Risofladan, Vaasa, Finland - UN-3 | ecosystem: Environmental > Terrestrial > Soil > Coastal area > Acid sulfate soil | place: Finland: Risofladan, Vaasa | collected... | reverse complement strand
CTTGGTGTGCGGGGCCGACGTCCTGGAGTTCCTCGCGCCCCTCGACGTGGATCGCATTCCCGGCGTGGGCAAGGTGGGAACGAAGAAGCTCCGCGCCGTCGGCGTGCGGACCATCGGGGATCTGCGACGCCTGAGCCGCGAGACCCTCGGCTCGATGCTGGGCAAGCGGGGCGGACGGCTCTACGACGTCGCCCGCGGGATCGACCCGCGGCCCGTGGTCGCCCGTCGCGAGCGCAAGTCGCTGGGGCGCGAGAAGACCTTCGAGCGCGATCTCCTGGACCTCGGGCCGCTCCGCGAGACGCTGGCGCAACAGTCGGAGAGGATCGCGCGGGATCTTGAGAAGCAGGGATGGCTCGTTCGAACCGTGACGGTGAAGGTGCGCTATTCGAACTTCCAGCTCACCAAGCGCCGGCACACTTTCGCGCGCCCGATGCAGAGGGGCAGGGAGATCGCCTCCATCGCTCAGGAAATCCTGGTGAACCGCACGGAGGCGGGCCGACGCGCGATTCGCCTCGTGGGCGTCTCCGTTTCCGGCTTCGTTCCCTCCGCGGGGGAGCAAGGCGAACTGCCGTTGTTCCCCGCGACGCAGTAACGCGGCCTCACCGACCCCGTCGGCCTCACCGACCCCGTCGGCCTCACCGACCCCGTCGGCCTCAACCGGAGACCAAGAACCACGCTCCGAAAACGCAAGGCGCGGAATCATCCTGTCCGCTGTTGGGACGCGACGCGTTCCTGAGCCGCTTTCAGGATGATGAGCAGGAGGTCGGCGTACCGAAGCCCTCTGAAGCTCGCCATCATGTTCAGCTTGCCGTCCCAGCACCAGCCCGGATTGGGATTGACTTCGAGCAGTTTGATCGTTCCCTCCGCGTCCGTACGGAAGTCGAAGCGGGCATAATCCCGGCAGCCGAGCCGTTCAAACAGGACGTTGGAGTAGTCCTGCATCTGCCGACGGGTTTCGTCATCGATGTTCGCTTGCTTATAGGAGATCTGACTCCAGTACGGTGAGTCCGGGACCCATTTCGACTCGTAGCCGAGAATGGCGGGCAGATCCGGGTCCAAAGCGGAGTAGTCCACTTCCAGCGGGGGAAAGACCGTGTACGTCAGACCGGGGTTGCCGACGATGCCGATCGAGTATTCCGGTCCCGTGAGAAACTCCTGGATGAGGATCGCGCACGATCCGAACGTGTTGCGAAGCCACTCCACGTAACTGAACAGTTCGTCCGCGCTGTGAACTACGGCGTTTTTCGTGATGCCCATGCTGCTGTCGCCGAAGTTCGGTTTGACGAGGGCGGGGAAGGCGGAAGGCAGGGTCGCCACCGTGTCGTCGGCGCCGATGTAGGATTCCATGGGAACCGGCAGGTCTACGGATTGGGCGATTCTGCTCACGAGATTCTTGTTGTAGCACAACCCCAGACACGCCGGCCCGGCGCCGGAGTATGGGACGCCCAGCAGTTCCAGGACTGCCGGAACGTGCAGTTCCATGAAGGGGTCGTTCCTGTACCCTTCGTCGCAGAGGTTGAGCGCGAAATCGGGCGGATTGGAAGCGAGGGTGCGGAGCAGGTTCTGGTGATTGTCCACATAGGTGAACTCGAATCCGGCCAGTTCCGCCAGCGCGTTCTTCATCCTTTGGACCGTGTCAAAATCGTCGGCGTTGAATTGCCCGCCTCTTTTTACCCGGTCCGGAAGACTGGGATCCCCCAGGAGGACCGTCACCTTCGGGAAGGGCTCCGCTTCCGGCGACACCTTGGCCGTTCTCACGGGCGCCTGGGCGGTCAGAATCAGACGATGGGCCATCATGCCGAGGTCCTGCCCTCGGGTGGAGGCGGTCTGCAGCGCCTCTTGCATGCGGACCATCTCGTAGCCGACCTTCTCCAGGAGCCTCACGAGTTGCTCGCCGGTGTAGAGGCGCTCGGCGTAGAACTGGTCGGCGATGACGCCCTTCTCGGCATGGGTGATGACTTCGCGCGTGACGATTCGCCGCTCGTCCTTCGCCAAAGCCCTCTCGCGGCAGACGAAGTGATTCCCATCGATCCATTCCCAGGAACGGGGCTCGAAGTGTTCCCGCATCCATTCCCCGTCGACGACGTCCACAATGAGGATGCCCTGGCGCGCCAGCAGTTGCAGTATGTTCTTCAGAACGGCTTCGTCGTCGGCCTGTTGCTCGAAGTACCCGAAGGAATTCCCCAGGAGCATTACGCAGTGGAACGAGGACTTGCTTCCTCGGAGCTTGCGGGCGTCGCCTTCGTGAAACGCCACTTTGAGGCCCTCGGCCTTGGCCCGTTTCCGAGCTTGGCGGATCAGGTAGCGAGAGCGGTCGATGCCCATGACGTGGGCGAATCCGCGCCGGGCCAACTCGAGGGAGTGGCGCCCCTGTCCGCAGCAAAGGTCCAAGATCCGGTCGTTGGGCTCCAGGGCCGCCAGTCGGATCGCCATGTCCACTTCCTGGCGCGTGTTCTCCGGGTTCTCGACCACGTCGCCGTCCGTCTTCAGGTAGAGGGAGTTGAACAGGGTGCGCCACCAGTCGGTGGGGAGATGCCGTTCGAGATCCGACAGCGGTCCCAGTGTTCTCTGCGGCGAGTCATCGGCTTTCGGCTTCTTCGCCGGGAGCACGGCGACTGAATTGCCTTTCATGCTTCTCCTCCTCGTGCGCCGGCGGGCCCGATCCGAATCTCGGAGTCGGCCTTGTCCAGCGAACGCGCAAGCGAGACATTGTTCCCCAAGAAGGGGGAAAATGGGAATTGGAGGGCGCCTGCCATGGCATCTCCGGAACGGACGCGGGGCTTTGGCGTCCAGACCGGGCGTCCCCAGCGGACGGCCCGAGCAGGGTCCGCCTCTACTTCCCCAGCCTGGCGAATTGTAGATGCCGGGCGGCGCGAATCAAGCGAAATCGCGAGGGAACTGCAGACTCAAAACTGCACCTTGGGCGCCTCGCGCTCCGCGGGCGCTTCGGTCTCGAAGAACTCTTCCTCGGCGAAGTTGAACATGCCGGCGATGATGTTCGTCGGGACGGTCTTTGTCTTGGTGTTGTACTTCATGACCGAGTCGTTGTAGAACTGGCGGGCAAACGCGATCTTGTTCTCCGTCGAGGTGAGCTCCTCCTGAAGAGCCAGCATGTTCTGGCTCGCCTTGAGGTCGGGGTAGTTCTCGACGACGGCGAACAGGGAACGCAGCGTCGAGGTCAAGAAGTTCTCGGCCTTGGCCTGCTCGGCGACGCCCGAGGCGTCGATGGCTTGCTGGCGCGCCTTGGTGACCGCTTCCAGCGTGCCGCGCTCGTGTTTGATGTAGCCTTTGGCGGTCTCGACGAGGTTGGGAATGAGATCGTAGCGGCGTTTGAGCTGGACATCGATCTGGGACCAGGCGTTTTTGACCTGCTGGCGCAGGCGGACGAGGCCGTTGTAGAGCACGATAGCTATCAACGCCAACAAGCCGAGGAAGACGAGCAAGATTGCCATCGCCGCCAAAGTCGTCATGGTTCCGCACCTCCCCCCTTTCGGGATTTCGATTGGGCCGCTCTCGGAGCCTCCTCATCCTTCACACGATCCGCCCCCGTGTCAAGGCCCGAATTGGGTTTGCCCAGTTTCTTGCGCAGCTCGCGCTCGACGTGGGGCGGGACCACGGTGGAGATGTCGCCGCCGTTGGCCACGATCTCTTTGGTCAACGATGAGCTGACGAACTCATGACCGAGCCCGGGGGACAAGAAGACCGTTTCGATCTCGGGCGCCAGGCGCTGGTTCATGAGCGCCATCTGCAGTTCCGACTCGAAGTCCGACACGGCCCGCAATCCCCGAATGATGAAATGAATGCCGCGGCGACGGGCGTACTGAACCGTCAGACAGTCGAACTGATCTACCTCGACGTTGGGCAGGCCGTCCACCGCCTTGCGCAGCATGCCGAGGCGTTCGTCGACCGTGAAGAGAGGCGCCTTGTCCGTGTTGGCGGCCACGGCGACGATCACGCGGTCGAAGAGCCGCGAGCATCGCTCGATCAGGTTCAGGTGCCCGTACGTCAAGCAGTCGAAAGTGCCCGGATAGAGCGCCACCTTGCGCGACATGCCTCAGACCTCTCTTCTTCCCGCCGGGGGTCGGCCGGCGCGCCGCCGTCCTGCTGGAGAACCGGGTTTGCTCGGGTCGGCGTCCCTTGTCCCCGGCGACGATTTCGGGACCCTTTCCCAGGCAAAGCCCCGAGACGGCGCTCATCGTAGCGGATTGCGCGTCCGACTTCAAGCACAGTCTCCGCACGCGGAAAGGGCCGGCGCGCCCCCGCGGGGAGGGCGTCGTCACCGCAGGATCCAAAGGTAGAGCGCAAAGAGCCCCCCGCCAAAGACGACGACGGACAGCGAGAGGGGGATCAGAAACGCGTAGACCCGCAGGAGCCGCGACTTGAAGTACTCGTTGGTGATGACGAGGCAGAGGTGAACGGGCGAGAGCATCATGCCCACGTAGCCCATGACGTAGGCCAGGAAGTAATAGGCGAGCCGCTCCGTTTCCGGAACGGCGGCGACCAAGGCGATAACGAGCGGAAAACTGGCGCCCACGAAACCGACGGCGACGCCGATGACGAGTCCGGTGGCAAAGGGCAAGAGGGCGACCACGAGAACGAAGGGGACGTTCTTGCCGGTGAGTTCGTCGCGCAGAGCCGCGGTGGCGCCGCAGGCATCTTGGATAGATTTGAAAACCATGAGTCCGAAGACGAGGAAAGCCATGTCGAGGATCTGGCGGCGGAAGAAGATGCGCCCCAACGTGCGCCAAGTCAGGCCGCGCCGCCGGAAAAGCCAAGCCATTGCCAGGGTCACGGCCGCCAGGATGGCGGAGTGGCGCAGCACCATGTTTTCCGAAGCCAAGAGCCGGGTCGCGGCATCGGCAAGGGGAGAGAGCGCGATGACGGCGACCACGACGATCAAAATGGGGCTGAGCTCGCGCAGAAAACGCGCCAGGCCGGCCCCAGAGTAGTCGCGACGGCGAACCTTGTCCAAGCGGATGCTGTGCAGAATGATCGCGTATCCCCAGGCGAGGGACCACAACGTCATGGGGAATTGAACGAGGATATACTTCGCGGTCGGCATCTTGGTCAACGTCAGAGCGGTGATGACGCCGGGATAGAGAGGAAACCAGTATTCCCAGACGTGGCGGAACCAGTAATTGGCCGCCATCACGCGAGCGGGCGAGAGATCCGCCTCCTCCACGGAGGCTTTGACCATGGGGGCGGAGAAGATGGCCCCTCCGGGCATGGGCAGGAGGCCGATCAAAGCGGGAAACGCCACCAGTCCCATGCGGCTTGTCCCCACGAGAGCCTGAAAAGACTCGATGATGCGCTGGATCTGCCCCGTTTCATTCAGGGCCGCCGAAAAAACGAGGAGTCCGACAACGATGAGGAGCAGAAAGATCGCTTGATCGTCGATCAGGCCGAGAACGGCCGCCTCAGCGGCGACGGACCACGGCATCGGGAAGAAGAGGGCGAGCAGCAAGGCCCCGACCAGCAGAGCGGCCCCCATGGGAACGCGGCCGCGCATGAGGGAGACGATCCCGACCAGAGCAACGCCCAGCTTGATGGTCGGGGAGATGGTGAGGATCCATCCATGCATGGCGTCGCGCTTTGACGGGACGACGAACTACGCCGTCGGATCCGTCGGTCCATTCGCCCAGAAAGAAGAGGAGCGCCCGAAAGATCGGACGCCCCTATTCTCACAGACATTCGGCGTCTTCGCCTGGAGAAGAACCGAGCCGGGGTCGATTCCTGCCGCCGCGCTCAGGGATCGGGCCGGGATGACATCACGCTCGGCTTCGCGCCGATGCGCCGGCCGTCTCAGACGGCCTCGTTCAGCGCTTTCTGGCTGTTTTCTTCTTGGCCACCTTTTTCTTGGCGACTTTCTTCTTAGCGACTTTCTTCTTGGCGACTTTCTTCTTGGCGACTTTCTTCTTAGCCATTTTCAGTTCACCCCTTCCGTGCAAAATGGATGCCCGTTACACACCCGTTGTTTGAGTTGTTCGGGCCGGTCCCAGGCTTCGTCGTCGATCGGAGACATCCGCGGCGCGATCGGAAAGAAAATGTTTAACCCGGCTTGAACAACTCAAACGGCTCGACTGTTTCGTCACGCGACACTCGACGCGATCGTCGAGCCACATCCTTTTTCGCGAAAGCGCATGGTCTTTGTCAAGATGAAATGAAAACTTCGCGCACTTTTTTTTTCTCCGTCGTCTTCCTGAGGAGAGCGACGCGCGACGCGGCGACGCGCGTCGTCGCCTTTGATTGCGCGCGCGCCTTGCGTTCCCCTCGTCCGCGAGATCTCCAACGCGCTGGGAAAGGCCGGCCGTGCGGAGTATAAAGGTCGCGACGGCGGAACGTCGCGCGCGCCGAACGGCGCAATGTCAACGGGGAGTTCCTTCATGATGAACGTCAAGTCTTTCTCCAGCGAAAGGCGCCGATGCTCATGGTGTCTTTCCCACCCCCTCTACATCGCCTACCACGACGACGAATGGGGCGTGCCCGTCCACGATGAGCGGAGGCTGTTCGAGATGCTCATTCTCGAAGGGGCGCAGGCGGGTCTTAGCTGGCTGACGATTCTCAAGCGCCGCGAGGGATACGCGAGGGCGTACGATCGCTGGGACGTCGAACGCGTCGCGCGCTACGGCCCGAAAGACGTCGCCCGCCTTCTTTCCGATCCAGGCGTCATCCGGAACCGGGCGAAGATCGAGGCGTCCATCGCCAACGCCGGATGCTTTCTCGAAACGCGGGAGGAATTTGGCAGCTTCGATCGCTACATCTGGCGGTTCACCGACTATGCGACCCTTCGCCCGGACAGGCCTCCCGCGACGCTCGAGGACATTCCCGCCACGACGCCGGAGTCGCGGGCCATGTCGCGCGACCTGCGCCGCCGCGGCTTCCGGTTTGTCGGCCCCACGATCTGCTACGCCTACATGCAGGCCTGCGGCCTAGTGGACGATCACATGGAAGGGTGCTTCAGATGCAGGAGACGTCCCTGAAAGGAGTTCGGCCACATTTGCGCGCTCGTCTGCAAGGACGACCCGGCGGCATTCAATCGCTTCGTGTTTCAGGAGAGACTCCTCGAGGAAGGCGGCCGTTGGAAAAACCGCGGCATGTCTTTGCATTTTCTTCGTGCATCCCTTGACGGAGACTGGTACAATCCAACCTGGAGACGCCGGTACGGGGTGATCGCCTGTCCCGGCCGGAGCCCTCCGCGATCCTCAAAAGGAATCCACTCGGATGCCTCGTAGCGAAACGTTGCAGTTTGACGAGATTGGCTACTGGTCGGAAGTGAAACGCCAGATCATCAAAGAATACGCTTCGGCGTACTCGAAGATCTTGAGCGCACAGAGGGATCCCGCCTTGCACCACGTGTACATAGACGCCTTCGCGGGCCCCGGAGTTGCCATCTCCAGAGCCACCAAGGAATTCGTGCCGGGAAGCCCGTTGAACGCTCTCCTGGTCGAGCCGCCTTTTCGAGAGTATCACCTCATTGACTTGAATCCGAGCAAGGCGCAGAACTTGCGGGACCTCCTGGGGGAGAGGGAGGACGTTTCGATTTACGAGGGCGACTGCAACGACCTCCTGCTAAGCGATGTCTTTCCGAGAGTCCGATATGAGGATTACCGCAGAGGCCTTTGCCTGCTGGACCCTTACGGTCTGCACCTGAACTGGAACGTGATGCGCACGGCGGGGGAGATGAGGAGCATCGACATATTTCTGAACTTCCCGGTGGCGGACATAAACAGAAAGGTTCTCTGGCGTGAGCCGGAACGGGTGGATCCTGCGGACATCCAGCGGATGAACGCCTGGTGGGGAGACGAATCCTGGCGCGAAGCGGCCTACACCACCGAAAGAGATCTTTTCCACCTCGAGGAGAAGAAGGACAACGAGTCGGTGGCGGAAGCCTTTCGAATCCGGCTGAAGAAGGTCGCGAAGTTCCAGCATGTGCCCAAGCCAATCGCCATGAGGAACAGCAAGGGCGCCGTCGTGTACTACCTGTTCTTCGCCTCCCAGAAACCGGTTGCGAAACACATCGTTGGCCACATCTTCAAGAAGTACCGGCATCGAGGAGCCTAGCAATGGCGACGAAATCGGCAATTGAATGGACCGACTCCACATGGAATCCGCTCACGGGCTGCACAAAGGTAAGTCCGGGGTGCCGATACTGCTACGCGGAACGAATGGCCAAGCGCTTGGAGGCAATGGGACAGCCAAACTACGCGAGAGGGTTTGAGATCGCCATGCATGAGCACACATTGGATCTGCCGGTTCGATGGAAAAAGCCGCGGGCCATCTTTGTCAACTCGATGAGCGATCTCTTTCACGAGGCCGTTCCGTTCGAGTTCATCCAGCGAATCGCCGATGTGATGCGCCGCGCCCACTGGCATCGATTCCAGGCCCTCACCAAGCGATCGGAGCGCATGAGGCGGCTTAGCCATAGGCTTCCGCTCGGGCCGAACGTTTGGCTGGGGGTAAGCGTGGAGACCGAGGATTTCACCTGGCGCATTGACGATCTTCGTGAAGCGCGGGCCCAGGTGAAGTTTGTTTCCCTCGAGCCTCTGCTGGGGCCAATCCGAAATCTCGAACTCGATGGAATAGACTGGGTGATCGCCGGTGGCGAATCCGGACCCAAGGCGAGGCCGGTGGCGCCCGCTTGGGTTGCGAGTGTCCGCGATCAGTGCCTTGCCGCGAACGTGCCCTTCTTTTTCAAGCAATGGGGAGGCCGCAACAGGAAGAAGGCCGGCAGACGGCTCGAGGGAAGAACTTGGGACCAGTTGCCGAGACCGGCCTCGGCCACCCTATGAAGCCCAAGACGGAAGACCCCTGCCCATTGGCAATAAGGTTGGAGAGTTCCTACGTCGAGACTTCGGTCGACCGGGGGAGGGCGAGGTACGCCTCCTCAAGCAAGGCAAGACTGAGAGGAAGAGCCACAAACAGCAGCGCCACGCCGCCGGCGAGGTAGAAGGGCGCGCCCCAGGCATAAACGTCGATAGGGGGCAGGAACTCGGGCCAGTAGGGGACTGTCGCGCGGTTCAAAGACAGGTCGCGGCCGCTCATTTGCAGGAGAGCCCACAACGCCGCCATGGCCAGCGAGGCGCCCGCGAGGAACGCCGTCAGCGTCGCGGAGAAAAGGAAGATGACGATTCGCCCAAGAGATGCCATGGCTTCTTCCCCGTCGTCCCCGTCTCACGCCGCCATGCGAGGTCGGCGCGGGGTTCCCAGACGGACTCAAATCCGGCGCCACTCCGTTCCGGATGGAAGGTCGATGAGTTGGAAGCCGATCTCCCCGAGGCCGTCGCGGATCCGGTCGGCCAAGGCCCATTGCTTTTCTTTGCGGGCCATGGAGCGGGCCTCGATCAGGAGATCGAGGAGCTGGCCGCTCAGATCCGCGACCCCTTCGGGCCGCGGCTCGCTGAGATCCAGGCCGAGAACGCCCGAGGCGAGTTCGTCGAGGAGCTCATCGAGCTGAGCGACCTCGGCGCGATCGGCGTCGTCGATCCGGCCCCCGGATTTTCCAATCTCGATCGCCTTGTGATGGATCTGATTGATCCGCCCGGCGGCCTCGAAGAGGGCGGCGAGGGCTCGGGGGGTGTTGAAATCGTCGTTCATCGCCTCAACGAAAGACGACTGCAATCTCTCCGCAGCATTCGTCACGGCGAATTCCTCCACCCGGAAGACGTCCTGGGTCGAGTGTTGCTCGGCCAGCCGCCGGGCGTTGACGCGCGCCTGGCGCAGACGCCCGAGAGCCGAGGCGGCTTCCCTGAGCGCCGCGTCGGAGAAATCGAGCGGGACTCGATAGTGGGCGCTCAGCAGGAAAAACCGAACGGCGGAGGGTTCGAATTGCTCGAGCACTTGGTCGATGGTGAAGAAGTTGCCGAGGGACTTCGACATTTTCTCGCCGTCGATGTTGAGGAAGCCGTTGTGAATCCAGTACTTGACGAATGGCTTTCCCGTGAGCGCCTCGCTCTGGGCGATCTCGTTCTCGTGGTGCGGGAAAATCAGGTCCGGCCCGCCCATGTGTATGTCGAACGACTCGCCCAAGAGGTCCATGGACATCACGGAGCACTCCAAATGCCAGCCGGGGCGGCCCGGGCCCCACGGGCTCGGCCAGGACGGCTCGCCTTCTTTGGCCGCCTTCCAGAGGGCGAAGTCAACGGGACTCTCCTTCTTCTCCGACACCTCGACCCGCGCGCCGCTCAGGAGCTCGTCGATCTTGCGGCCCGAGAGCTTGCCGTATTCCTTGAACCGGCTCACGCGGAAGTACACGTCGCCCTGCGCCTCGTAGGCGCATCCTTTTCCGATCAGGCGTCGGACGCAGTCGATCATCTGCTCGACGTACTGGGTCGCGCGCGGATGGAAGTCGGCCTCTCGGACGCCGAGCTGGGCGGCGGACTCAAAGAACGTCTTCGCGTATTTCTCGGCGATCTCGGCCGCGGAA
>Ga0307380_10012775_pt1 | contig 10423 bp, 18 predicted proteins | sample UN3MG_FD_202239 | JGI IMG/M metagenome (GOLD analysis project Ga0307380, IMG submission 202239) | Soil microbial communities from Risofladan, Vaasa, Finland - UN-3 | ecosystem: Environmental > Terrestrial > Soil > Coastal area > Acid sulfate soil | place: Finland: Risofladan, Vaasa | collected... | reverse complement strand
CCGGCAAGGCTTTGAAAGATCGACGACGTGAACGAGTTCATTTTCCTGCTTGGATCCGTCGTAGCCGATCGTAGCCGCCGCTCCAAGACCTCTTATGTAATCGACATAAAGTCCCATGCCAGCACCGAAGTCGCTAAGAGACTTGAATCTCGCAAGCCTGACGAGCAGGTCAGCAAGGTCGACATCAAAGTGCCGGTATCGCCTGTTCAGTTGTTGGCGTCGGAATGATCCGCTCATTGCTCACCAAACGGACTATTGGCCGAGATTGCAACCGGCGGCATTGTATGGCCATTGACGATCAGCCAGATTCGGCCAGTCTTCCGAAACTCTTCTGCTTCTTCGGTCGTCAATTTCCAACAAGAAATCACGACTGGCGTTCCGTCTTCCGTTTTGGTTTGGCAGACCGATAGCGAATAGACTTCCTCTTCGGTCATGCCAACGGGCGGTCCAAGTACGCCGGTCTCTTGGTCGAATGCACACGCAATCATTTTAGATCCTTATAATGCAACCGATTAACTATCAAAATCGGTCGACTTTGGAAGCACGTCGACCAGCACGTTTGATCAATCCGATCTGTCGCTGAGTCATAAATAGCGGTTCAATTTCATGGCTGAAACAATCGAAGAACGCCATTGCAGCAGGCCGAACTTGTTTTACGCCGTTGACAAACTGACGATTAAAATCATCAACGATCATCCAGCCGCCGTCAGCCATTAGATCCCAAGCGAGCATCATATCCAGCAAACAGTTCTTGGCTCCATGATCGCCGTCCACGTAAACAAAATCAAAGTGTTCGACGCCATCGCATTTGACCGTCGCTTGGTTTGACAGGGTCATTTTCATCAACGCGTCCTTCGAAGGTTCGCGGACCATCGTGTAATTTTTCAGACCGACGACCTGTGCATTGCTATCAAATAACTGATCAGCGATCGCCAGCCCTATTGATACTCGATCGCGACAATGTGGGGCGTAAGGATCGACACCGGTTGCATGCCCGCCTTCAAGTTTGACAAGATGATTCAATATCCAAAAAAACGACGTGCCTGCGTTCACCCCGATTTCCAAATAGGAATGGACGTTGCCTTTAAGCCGCTCAACGACGCCTAGTCGCTCCCAGATTGGCAAAATGTCACGCATGAACCAATTATTATAGCCAAGCAACTTTCTTCCGTCATCCAATCCAATGTCAACGTCGCAACAGTCGAATTCATGCCCGTCGCTGATGATCTTGTCGCCGTCTCGTTTCCACTTCATTATTTTTTCACCGCCAAATATCTGGATCAACTCGGCGGGCGACTCGTATCGCCATGACGCCTTGGATTTTATGGATCGCATGTCTGATGTCTTCCGTGTCGCAAACGCCTGTCGTATCTGGTAGTGCTAGATATCCATTCCAAAAATTGATCAGGTGTTGCATCACTTCTTTTTCTTTTTCAGTCATGATCGCCTTTCATTGGCTCCCGATTGCCAGCCAAGTCGAACGCCCTGCCAGCAGAAGTGTGACGTATCCGAAACACGTTTTGAACAAGTATTTGTTTTGCTGGTTGATGCTCGCGTCGGAAACTCAAATCGCATCGGCACGATCGAAAGCCACCTGCTTCATCGACTGGCTGACATTTGCGATGGCCGTTGATATAGCCGAACGCCTTGCCGGTCTTTGGATTGATCGCTTCTAAGTGATCAACGCCAATTATATGTACGCCGCCGATCGCTACTTTTTGCTCACGGGCAATGAACAGCCGATCATCGAACGACGGCAACAACTCTTGATCAGATGTATCGCACATTTTATCGCCGGTGGCATGGTCGGGGTTTATCTTGACGTATTTGGGATAGACCAAGCAAGTTGTTTCATCGACTTTATCCATCAATGACAGAAGACAATCGCGGCCAAACATGTAATCTACGTCTGTGAACCAATAGACGCGGGCTTTGGCGGCGAGTGCTGATTTGTTGCGACCGACTGCCCGACGAAACAGCGAACCGTTTTCGAGGATTTGGACATTGACTTCAACGTTTTCTGACAGCCACATTTTCGCACGATCAAGATAGTCGATCGTTTCATGGTCGTCGCCGGAAACGTAAACCGTGTAGCAAACGTCAATCATCGAGTCGGCGAAGTGAACAAGACTTGCCAACTGGAATTTCAAATGTGTTCGGTAGACTGGAAGGTTGACCGCCCAAACATGACTGCAAATCTCGATATCAAACTGGCGGCGGGGGATCATACCGAAAACGACCTTTCGGTTATCTCATTAGACTCGATCAATTGCTCGGCTTTCCCCTTGCCGTACTCGGTTATGAACTTCACAGGATCGGATTCTAAGCGACGGAAGTATCTATTGGAATTGAACGCCTCGCGGATGCAGAACGTGTTGTCAGTCCACATTTCGAGGATCGTTGGCAACCAGAGCCTCAATCCATTGGACGATCGAACGCTCTTCAGGCCATGCCCGTGGAATATCTTGACATTCGAATCGTCATGGTTTTCCGTTTGGTAGATCGGCGAGCAATTAAACGTGTCGTTCATAACGACGTGAGGATACGACAGGAAGATCAGTTGCATGGCAAGTTCGTCGCACATGAAACTAATGTTGAGCCTGCAAACCCTTTTCCATTCATCCGACAATCGCTTCGCGGTTTTCGACAGTCCCATCACGCCGGTATTGATCGCCGGATAGTCGACGTTCATCTGAAGCGTTGCTTGTTCGTTGCAAGCCTCTTTCCATTTCCCAATTCGCTTTTTCATCTTGTTGCCGGTCGTCTTCCAGTCACAGAACTGCGTCAACCTGACTTCGTTGCCATCTGGAAACATTGCATCGAATGAATTGACGACGAGCGTATCGCAATCAATGAACACCGATCGCTGAAATGGCATCAACTCGATCAAGCGAGTCTTGGAAAGGTAACCGGCACCTGAACCCAAGTCCGCTCGTCGGTATGGCTCGAATTTTATCAAGTGCGTTTTGTCGTCTTGCTCGATGACGCGACTGAGTATTTTTTCACTCTCGTCGTCAACCAAGATGACCACATCGCCTTTGTAATGTCGCCGAAGCGAGTACAGGCTGATAACTTGATGAGCCAAATGTTTCGTGCCGAAGCACATGTAGATCACGCCTCGTGTCATTTCATGCCCTTTCAGATGGTCATGAGTTCGTCAACGTTTGCTTTGAGCTTATTGAAGTTCGGGCAATTGGTTATTCCATGCCGCTTCATCCTAACGCGAACAATCTGCTTGCCCATCCGTTCGGCACACGCCCAAATAAAAGTATCCTGACTCGGTATCGGGATTGTGAACTTGTCCTCGCTTGAGCGATGGCACTGCGTCGCAACATCGCGGGTGAACTCGGTCTCGAAAAACGCAGCGTAAGACGCTATCCGTTTATGTGACAGCCGACGCGACCCAACCGGGAATCGCAAGCCCAGCGGAGCGTAGCACGCCAGCAATGCGGTGTGATCGCCCCACTCGTCGAAAATCTTGAACCAGTCGCCTTTGGTTCCTCGCTGCTTCGAGTAATTCCACGAATGGGCGACGATAGCAGGCTTCGATTCGAACCACCTTCGATTTGGAAACGAACCGGCGATCGGCCTGACCGGATACGCGTCGACATCGAGCTTGAGCCAGTATTTTGTTTTGACGAACATCGGCGGAACATAAACCCAAGCCGTCAGCATTCGATCTCGCTGGTCTTCGTATTGATTCAGGTCGGGCGGTCGCCATGCTTGGATCGTCGTCGTCTTGTAATGGCGGAACTCTTGGATCAATGCTTTGATCTCGTCCTTCAATACGGGGCATTTACCGTCGTAGAAAAAAAGCCAATCGATTGATCGCAGTTTCGGCCAGAACTTCAGCCAGAGCTTGAACGTCGTTTTCAGTTGCTTGAAATACTTTTCATCAACGCCAACGACAAGCGTAACGTCATCTTCGAAAACCATTCTTGCCACCTTCAGAAAAACGTCTGATGTCGCCGAGCAATACTTTATGTCCCGGCATGGTTGAGTAATAGCATTCCATCACTACGCAATCCGTTGTCGGTGCTGCCATCAAGTGTATTTGATTGACTCCGATTTGATACGACATCCCTGCTTCGATCGCGAATATATTATCCGCCGGAATGTTTTCGATTTCCGTTTCGCTGTGATGACTATCCCAAGTTTGGATTTGCAACGTCCCGCTGATCACGTTAAAGACGTTGACTTTCTGGTTGTGGAAATGACGCGAGCAATAGCCGCCCTTGTCGATGATCGCCAATGACATCTGCCCGAACTTTGAATCGCAGATCCTGACAGCCGCACCCCAGCGTTTCTTTGAAACTGCCTGATCATCGGCAATCCCGAACAACTCAAGTGATCGTGTGACGAAGTCGCTGAATTGATGCCTGCTCAAATCCATTACGTAATCCTTAGAAACAATTCCCTGTAAGGCAGATATCATAAGATGCGGATATCGGTTTGCAATAGTGTCAAAAGTATTTCCAGTTATTCTAAAATAATCTTTAAATACCGGTTGTCGGTATCGGAACAAGACCTTATAATTAAGATGTAGACAAAAGCAACTGACAACAAAGGACATGACGATGAAAAACAAAGCAGAATTGGTTGACTTGGAAATTCGAATCGCCAAACTGACACGTGACTTGGATGACTTCACGATGCAAAACACAACTGATCTCGGTCAATGGAAAACACGATCGTCTGAACGTAAGGCACATTCGATTCGATACAATATTGACAAATTGGATTTCGAGTACGACGCTTTAAGCAATTGACAACAAAGGACATGACGATGAAACTGACAACCGAAGAAAAGCGAATCCTGTTTGCGATCTTCCAGAATGGAAGTTCATTTGGCGACACGCTCTCTGACGTTCGACTCATGTTGAATGAAAGTGTCTCGATTCAAAAGATCGCTTCGCTCGCCAAAAAGGTCGACGGTCATAAATTCAAGATCGGCACGCTGATATACCATCCATCATCGACATGCAGCTTTTCAAAAGCATGTCCCGGTATCAAGAATCCACGAAATGGCATCGCTGGTTATTCGCCAGCAGAGATTTCAGTAAAACGAAATCGAAAAAGCAACTGATTTTTCTCACTTCTTCAAAGGACAAATCAAATGATCAAAATCGAAGAACCCAACTCTGACGCAATTCGCCTTTTCAACACGACCAAAGAAGTTGAAGGCTTTTTATCCAACCACGGGAATCCTGAAACGATCTTGGTTCGCGGAGTGATTACGGTCCCAGCCTTTGCCGCTGGCCGAGAAGCGTACATGGAAATGAAAGCCGCTGACTGTGCCCGCTACGGATCGAACTAATCAACTGACATTTACCTCAAAGGACAAAGAACGATGAAAACTAAAAATGAGATCAAGTCGATGCTTTCAAACGAAGGAACCACCGCGAGCGAATTGATCGAACTGCTTGAGGATTGCGATCCAGATGCCGTCGTCCTTTTCGTTTGCAACTACGGCGACTATGGTCGAACCCAACAAGCGTTGCCAGTCGTGGAAGTCGAAGAATTTTATTCATCGACACTTTCTGGATCCGCCTACTCTCAAAGCGGCATCGAGTTCACCGAAGGCGATGAGTCTGAATTCTTCTGCCTGAAATGCGATGAAGAACGCAACACGACGGAATGCCACAAGTGCGGATCAGTCTGTGTTGACGAAGAAGGCGAGCCAGTCGATGACGATGACGAATCGACTCCCGTGATCATTCTGCGATGATCTTCAACTTTCATTTTTCTCAAAGGACAAATCAAATGTCACATCCACGAGAGCCTCGCCCCGATCCGATTCCATGCCCACGCTGCAACGGGCATGGATATCTGACGCCAGAGCCAAGGCGATTCAAATGCGAACTCGGCTACGGCCCGCCAACCGACGAGCAGGCTAAAAGTGATTTGAGCGACTTACATGTCATTCGTTGCAATTATCCAAAATGTAGTTTCGGCACAATTCAACCAAAGGCATAACCATGAGGCGATTCAAAACACAAAAAGATATCGACGATTGGTTCGACGCAACGTTCACGCTGACCGGTCCTGAAATCAAATCGTTGATGCGAAAGCACAATCGAACGATCAAAGACCTGTCGAAAGAAATGGGCATCACGATGAAGCGAATACGAGAAGTCCGAAACAGCGAAGGCGATCCGGTCTTCGTCGGTCACACCGCGATCGACTGGATTCAGCACATCACCGGCAAACTGCCATCGAGAGCACGAGCTGCCTATCGACAGCGAGCGAAATCATGATCGAGATCGAGCGAGATCGCAGTCTACCGCTTGATTCCTGCATCGTCGAATGATTTGACGCCGCCATAAGATCGAGTGTTAGATGGCATTTTTCGGGGTTTAAAAGTATTTCCAGTTATTCTAAAATAATCTTTAAATACCGGTTGCCGGTATCGGAATAAGACCTTATAATTAAGATGTAGAGAAAAGCAACTGACACAAAGAACAAAGGACAAAACGATGACACTTATCACTTATACAAACATGGCAACCAATGAACAATACGAACTCGGAATCGAACTACTCGAAAATGAAACTGATTTGGAAGCCGCTTGGTCACGAGGTTTCAAAGTATGTCAGCTTCGCACACGATGGCAATCGTTTGACATCAAAGTAAAAGTAAACTAACAAAAGCAACTGACAACAAAGGACAAGTCGCGTCCCCCACGGGACGCGTGGATTGAAACGATCTCGTCAAAATGAACTGAATCACCAACAGGCGAAGCGAGCTATCGTAAGCCGCCTAGCGAGAAGCCAAGAAAAGCCTTCGCCTGTTGTTTTTGTAACTGACTTTCATAAAGGACCATCAAATGTACGATCCAAACAACATTCGCCATGCCGTTTCATTGCTCCGCGATTACACAAACGGGCATTTCAACATTGGCAGACTCGCCGGTCCAAGCAATTCCGGCGTTCGTCAAGACATCATGACGGCGTTGCTCGATGCACCGAAGAAAACCCCAAAAGATAAATGCGGAATCACCGCACTTCGCAAATCATTGTTCGAAGCGGTGAAAGTTCCGACCGACGAATGTTTGGCGGTCCAACAGGATCAATTCGCCGATCTATGCCGTCTAATCGTCGATGTAACGACCGAAAACGATTCGCTGGCCCCAACTGACCAACAAATCCAAACGGTGTTTCAAATGACAGCCGAAGCGATCGGCTCCGATATTCTTGCCGCTTGTGAAGAATGCGGCGAAGAGCCTTTGATCCCACGCGATGTCGTGGTGGACTATATCGACATGTACGGCGGCAAGGATAAGGAAGAGGTCGTCAAATGGTTGAGCACGATTTCATTCGATGACATGGACGCGAAGCTTGACTCTGTCGGCGTGTTTCGCAATTGGAGTTAAAAGTTATTTTTAAATAGGGGTTGTCTTCGTCGACGAATTATGCTACAATGCTGTTATAGAAGCAACTGACACTTTTCCAAAAGGACAAGACTTATGACAAAGGTTGGCGACAGAATTGAACTTGTTCATTGCTCTGATGAATATACAAAACTTGAGGCCGGCATTCGCGGCAACGTGGTGCTGGTTGACGACATTGGAACGGTCCATGTTGAATGGGACAACGGATCGACACTTGGACTTGTTTGCGGCGAGGATGAATGGATGATTGTGACGACGTGATCACAATTTTGTTTTGCAACTGACACTTTCTTCAAAGGACAAAACGATGACACAATCAAACTGGTTTACCGCTGACAAGAAAGGCTTGGCTGCGATCACGATGCGAGCGATCGACAAACGTGGTCCCGGCATCCTTGTCGCTGAACTATTTCAAAACTCGATGGATGCAAACGCGACTAAGATTGCCATCCTGATTCGATGGGCGGCTGACGGTCGTCACGTCATCCTTGAATGTACTGACAATGGCGACGGGTTCGCTCGACTGTCAGATGCATGGACAATGTTTGCTCCGTCTATCAAAAAAGACGATGCAACCAAAGCCGGTCGATTCAACGTCGGCGAAAAATTCGTTCTGTCAATCGCGACGGTTGCTAAGATTCGAACAATGTGCGGTTCAGTTGGATTCGATCAAAAGGGTCGTACCCAATCGGTTCATTCAAGAACGGATATTGGCACCGACGTATTTATGTCGCTCAAACTCAAGAAAGAAAACATCCAATTGATGCTTGATTTCTGCGACACGCTGATTGTTCCGACAGGCGTCGAATTGAAAGTCAACGGGTATCGCGTTGCCAATCGTGAGCCGAGTCGAACATTCGAGGAAACATTGCCAACCGAGATTGGCGAGGAACTTCGAAGGACGGAACGGAAAACGGTCGTCGAACTTCACGATGTCAAAAATGGCGAAACGGCGACGCTTTACGAACTCGGAATCCCGGTCGTCGAAACCGGCGACAAGTATCACGTCAACGTCATGCAGAAAGTTCCGCTCAATGTCGATCGTGATAACGTGACGCCATCTTATCTTCGATTGATCCGGGTCCATGTGCTCAACAACGCCAGCGACATGATCGACGAAAAGGACGTGGCCATGACGTGGGTTCAGGAAGCGGCAAGCGACTCGCGAAGCACTCCGCAAGCGACCGCTCGAATTCTCGATGTTCAATACGGAGCCGACGCACTGGGTGAGAACCCGTTCGACAAAGAAGCCAATGCCGAAGCGGTAGCGGCAGGTCGAACGCTGATTCCATCGCGTGCACTGTCTCGCGGGTTTAAAGATAATTTGTACAAACGGGGTCAAGTCCAAACATCGTCCGAAGTGTTCAGCAAGAAATCGTTCGTGAATTGCGAATCCATTTCCATCGACGAGTACACGCGGTTCATGAAAGTCATTGAGCAACTGTCGATTTGGGTCGCCAAACAAACTTGCGACGGGGCAGTCATCAACGTCCGGTTCATTAGCTCACCTGACTCGACGACCGTCGCTGATTTCAACCGAGACGGATTGATGCTCCGATTCAATATGTCGCATCCATTATTCCCGACGAAGGATGTAGACGTGGTCGATCTGATCATTCACGAGCTTGGACATTACTACGAAGGGAACCATCTTTCGAAAGGATACTACGAAGCGTTGTCGAAGATCGGTGCTCGACTTGCGATGTGCATGGCGGATCGACGAGGCGAAACATTCGAGGAATTGTTGTTTGGAGATTACCGCAACGCCTAAAAGACATTTGATACATGCGGCTTGTCCCCGCGTGTGTTAGTTGCTAGGCGGTGGCGTATCTATCTCTACGCCGCCGCCGTTTTTTGAAAGGCAATCCGATGAAGAATAAAACATGGGTCGAGTTTAACGGACGACGAAAGTTCAGCGACGATTCAATTCCGTGGGATCTGTTCGCACCGTTTGTTTTCAATCCACAGGCAAGACTGATCCATCGCTGTCGCTCGATCGTAACACATACCGGGCCAGTCAATCCGGGACGATTGATCATCGACTATTGGTGCGGCGGCTGTCACTATCACGGGCATGACGATGATCTTCATTTCGACTTTCCAGATGTCAGTCGAATTCTTTGTGCCAGATGCGAAGCGATAGCAGTCGTCGCCGGTGAAAAGTCAGCCGATGAAATCTGCGGAAAGCATATTCACGTCGGCGGGATTGTCGTCGAGCAATATTGCTGTCAAAAGAAAAAGGGCAAGTAATCAACCGCCGGGATCAACCCAGTGAACCATCGGCACCCCTTTCCAGTACGCGTTGATATCCCACCATTGTTTCGCCTTGGCGTTCATCTTCGGAATGATCGCGACGATCAACGCATGATTGGCGAGCACTTCAACTTGTTTTGCCTTCCGGTAGACTGGATCGGTTGATTCATTTCGCTGTTTGAGCAACCTTGTTTGTTCGACCTGCAAGATATCGTAGTCCGCTTTGTACGCCCAAAATGCTTTGCCCGCCAAGCCGCGATCAACTGGATCCCATATCGTTGTTGGTTTGCCGTATTTCTGTTGGAGCAATTCAACTTCACGACGACAGAAGTAAGTCGGATTTCCAGTCCCTATGACGCATCGAGAATTGGTCGAATGAACCCACCCCATAAAGACATGGAATGATTCATGCTGGGTCAAGATGATCACGTTTCGATTGCCCGGCTCTTCGGCTCGGATCGGTCGTTCGTTGTTGAACTTGATCCGACCATTTGGATACGCCAAGCCGAGTGCGTACTGCTTGGTGCCATTCCACCATGTCGCCATGCCTTCGTTGTTATGGAATTCGAATCGAAGATTCCCGCCAGCGTTCCGTTGAACGAAGTCGACATTGCAAACCTTTTCAATCTCTTCAAATCCAGCGGTCATCTGCTTGACCGTTTCTTCATGGCTGATGTTCTTGATCTTCCCGCCGTTTTGGATCGACCAAAATATCTTGCGGGCACCGACCTCGATCGGCTCGACTTGGGCAAAGCTGACCGATGACGTCAGCAAGATCAA
>Ga0307380_10012774_pt1 | contig 10424 bp, 11 predicted proteins | sample UN3MG_FD_202239 | JGI IMG/M metagenome (GOLD analysis project Ga0307380, IMG submission 202239) | Soil microbial communities from Risofladan, Vaasa, Finland - UN-3 | ecosystem: Environmental > Terrestrial > Soil > Coastal area > Acid sulfate soil | place: Finland: Risofladan, Vaasa | collected... | reverse complement strand
CCTTCGACGTATGTCCCCGGACCGGCCTTCATGCCCTTGTCGGCAAGCAGGTCTCCGGGTACGACTATCTCTCTCGTACTCTCTACAGAATCGTTTCGCTGCATTCTACTCACTCGCTTCAAATTGGCGATTCCGATAAACACTCTGCTCGCGTGGCCCGAAGACATAGTGGTCCCCTGGGGTCTCTCGCGCAGCGCATTTACCCTCGTCTCTTACCGAAAGCCAAAAACGCGTCCCCTGCTTTAAGGTTTTGGTCGTACTGAACCCCTTTTTGGGGGCCCCTATTAGGCAGAGCGCGGCCGACAACCAGTCGTCCCACTACCGCTTGGCCTTCAGGACCTTGGCTTCCGCCTCTCCGTGCGTCTTGTTGCTTATGCGCTCCATAAAATCCGTCTGCATCCCTGCTGGCATCTCGACGACACCTATCCAGGAGCCGTCGCTCTGCCACTCCTCCTTGACGGTCTTGCCGAACTGCTTGAAGTCCTCGAAGCACCGGCCGTAGTTGTCGCCTGACATCTTGACAGCCATCTGCACCTTGTCGAACCGGATGGGTATCAGCGGCCTCAGCGCGTCCATTATTGCGGGGACCTGCGCCTCGATAGTCTTGAAGGGGTCTATGTGGACCTTCGCCTCCTCCATGGCGGTCTCGATGCGCGTGACCGGGTGAGGCCCACCGGTCTGCGGGTTCATCGCGTTCCTCGCGATGTACTCTATGATCCTCTTGCGCTTGTTCTCCTGCATCACGCGCCTCTGGTCGGTCGTGAGCTGGACCTCTCCCTTCAGCACGATGGCCTTCGCCACCTCCAGGGGGTCGGTCGTCCCGAATATCTCCTCGATCTTGTCATCGGACGCCCTCGTGCCCTTCTTGGCGTTCTTGAAAATCGTGTCGATGACCATGTGGTCTATGAGGTCGACCTCCTTGCCGTCCCTCATCTGCTGGACGACCTTGGGGTCGATCAGTATCTCGAAACTCTCGCCGTGAGATTCGTATCTTGCCACTATCGCATCGTCGAGGTCTACCATATGCTCCCGCTCAACTTCCCAGCTTCTTCACGTAGGCGTCGACCTCGGCGTCCGTCAGCTTCCTGAAGTCCTGATCTTTCCTGACGACACCGATCTCGACCGCCTTCGTGCTCAGCTTGTCTTCCGTCGCCTTCGTAAGCGCCTTCAGCCCGAGTGTGACCGCTTCGTCCATGGACATGTTGTCCTCGAACTCCTCCTCGAAGACGTCCATTATCGCGTTCTTGCCGGCACCTATGGAGCCCGCCTTATACGCCACGAGGGCGCCGCTCGGGTCCGTCTCGAACAGGTGCGCGCCCGTCTCGTCCACGCCCGCCACGAGCAGCGCCGTCCCGAAGGGCCTCACGCCACCGTACTGGGTGTAGTTCTGCTTGAAGTCGCAGAGCCTCTTTACGAGGGTCTCTATGTCTATCTTCTCTGCGTATGTGACCTTGTTTATCTGGGCAACCACGCGTGCGTGGTCGACGAGCACCCTGGCGTCTGCGACCAATCCGGATGTGGCACAGCCTATGTGCTCATCTATCTGGAATATCTTCTCGATCGAAGTCGATTCGATCAGCTTGCTCGCTATCCTCTTGTCGACGATAAGGGCTACACCGTCCACGAACTTCAGGCCGACGGTCGTCGTTCCTCTCTTCACCGCTTCACGGGCGTACTCGACCTGGAAGAGCCTGCCATCGGGCGAGAATACTGTTATCGCGCGGTCATACGCCATTTGTCCTGGCTGCATCTTGAATGACACCTCACCTGTCAATAGACATTCATAAGTCCGGCGCTATCGGCTTTGGCCGGATTCGTCCTAAGGCGGTAACCCGATATAAAGGTTTGCGGCAACTGTTGCGGGCTGTTCAGGCGTCAGTCCCCGGTGTCGACGAATTCCTTCCCGTCGACGACGTACAGCTCTTTCAGAGTGCGTATCGTTCCCGAGGTCTTCAGGGTCGTCACCTCGCAGCGGACGCCGTTCACAGATTCGACCGATGCGAGCATGGCGATGGCGTCTTCCTTCAATCGGTGCGGCACCTTCAGGATCCCAAGCCCGTGCTCGAAGACCGTCAGCCTGAAATTGTCCCTCGCCGGCGAGCCCTTCCCGGTGTCGAGCAGCGCCCCGACCACGTCGTGCCTGCTGACGTTCCTCTCGCAGTCCACGCGAAAGGCGATATACCTCCACTTGCCGCGGGCGGCCTTGCCTGTCATGGCCGGAATCAGCGCACGAAGTCCTTGTCGTCCTTCTTCTGCGGCTGCCCCTTGTTGTTGGCCGCCCTCAGGTCGGGCGTCTTGACACCTGTTAGTACGACCATGACCCTGAGACGCCCCTCGCTCTCCGGGTCGACGCTGCATCCCCAGATGATCCTGGCATTCGGGTTGATGCGGTCGTTGACGAGCTCCGCCGCCTTCTCGGCCTCGGAGACTGTCATATCTGGCCCACCCACGATCCTGATCAGCGCGCCCCTCGCACTGGACAGGTCGATATCTCCCAACAGGGGTGATTCCAGCGCCTGGTCCACGGCCGCGTCCACACGGTCCTTCCGCGAGGTCTTGTTGTCCGCCTCGCCCATGCCGATCATGGCGACGCCGCCGTTCTTCATGATGGTCATGACGTCGTTGAAATCGAGATTGACCAGTCCTGGCTTGGTCATGATCTCCGTCAGTCCCTTGATGGACTCCATCAACACCTCGTCGGCCACTCTGAATGCTGCTTCCAAAGGCAGTTTGGGGACCATTTGCAGCAGCCGGTCGTTCATGATGACCGCCGTCGTGTCGCAGTTGACCTTCAGCCTTTCGAGCCCTCTGATGGCGTTTTCCATCCTCAGGTTGCCCTCGGCTTTGAACGGCATGGTCACGATGCCGACGACCAGCGCCCCCGACTCCTTGGCGAGCCTCGCGACGACCGGAGCGGAGCCCGTGCCCGTTCCGCCTCCCATGCCCGCTGTGACGAAAACGATGTTGTTGCCAGTCACCAAATCCTTGAGCTCCTGCTCGGACTCCTGGGCTGCGCGTTCGCCTATCTCTGGGAGCGCACCCGCGCCGAGGCCCTTGGTCGTGTTCCTGCCGAGCAGGACCTTGTGTGGTGAGTGCACATGTAGCAGGTGCTTCGCGTCCGTGTTGGCCGCGACCAGCTCCGCGCCGAACACACCTTCCTGGCCAAGGCGGTTTATCGTGTTCGTGCCGCCACCGCCGCAGCCTACGATCGCAATGTTGACCCTCAGGGTCTCCACGATCTTCGCCAGCTCGGCGTCGTCGGGGGCCTCCATCGAGACCTTCGTGTTCTTGCTCGCCTCATGCATTTCGAGAGCATCATCTATGAGCGACTTCATCTTGATCATCCCATCCGCTTTAAAGCAGTTCACTACGTTATCGTCAAATGCGTATATTAAGTTGCGTCTTGTGCCAGGCACTCGTTTTGCAGCCGTTTCGAGGCGTCCCTCGGCCGAACGGCCGAGATGTCTTCCGAAGACGTTTTGCGTAGTCCCTCGGTTCGCTGCGGAGCTGCTCTTACGCGCACTCCGCGCATTGGTGGTTGCGCGCCGCTGCGCCCTCGTACCCGCGGGATATGTTATTTTCCAAACTTGGTGCGGCGCGCCCGTGACGGCGTTATGCGTGCGCATGCATATGCTCTCGCGCGACCATTAATCCCTCGAGGGGAGAGGCCCCGAATCCGCGATTACTGGCTCGCGCCACCCTTGAGGAATATTTATATTAAGGATACCCAATTACTAACGTAGCTTTATGGGGTGCACGAATGCCGAAGTCACTGGTCAAAGATGCATTAGGCAAAGATGTAGATGAACTGTTGAAGAAGCCGTCAGAACCCGAGGAAGAGATGGTCATCGAGGAGAAGAAATCCAGGGAGATGACCGCGGACGACGAGGAGATAGCGAAGATTGCTGCCCAGCTCGACGTCAGCATCAAGATCATAGGTTGTGGCGGCGGTGGATCGAATACCATAAACAGATGTGTGGAGGCGGGCGTGTCCGGGGCACAGTTGTGCGCCATCAACACCGACGCCAAGCATCTGTTGGCCATCCACGCGCCGAAGAAGATTCTGATAGGTAAGAACGTAACGCGAGGCCTTGGGGCGGGCGCCATACCGAGTGTGGGCGAGGCGGCCGCCAAGGAGAACGAGCGCGACATACGCGACTTCCTGGATGGTGCGAACATAGTCTTCGTGACCGCCGGGATGGGTGGCGGTACCGGGACTGGTTCCGCGCACTTCGCGGCGCGGTTGTCGAAGGAGCTCAAGGCCCTGACGATAGGCGTCGTGACGATGCCGTTCAAGGCTGAGGGCGAGGTCCGCATGGAGAACGCCATGGACGGCCTGGAGAAGCTCAGGCGGCTGTGCGACACGACGATAGTGATCCCGAACGACAAACTGCTGGCGTTGGTCCCGAAGCTGCCGGTCGACGCCGCGTTCAAGGTGGCGGACGAGGTGCTGATGCAGACCATCCGTGGCCTCACGGAGATCATCACGAAGCCCGGGCTCGTCAACCTCGACTACAGCGATATCATGACGGTGATGAACGAGGGAGGCGTGGCGTTCGTCGGCATAGGAGAATCCGACGAGTCCGACGCCGAGGAGCGTGTAGCACTCGCGATCGACGAGGCCCTCAGCTCGCCGTTGCTCGGCGAGATAGATCTCAAGGAGGCCAAGGGCGCCCTGATAAGAGTAGTGGGCGGTCCCGACATGACTGTGTCGGAGGCTCAGAAGGCGGCAGAGGTCGTGGGCGAGCGGATAAACAAGCACGCGAGGATCATCTGGGGATGCAGTGTCGACCAGTCTCTCGAGGGACAGGTCCGGATGCTGCTCATCGTGACCGGCGCGAAGTCGAGCATGCTCATGGGAAAGGGCAACTCTCAAAACGCTGGCCAGGCGGTCGGGGGAAACCACCGTTCGTACGCATCGGACGACGACGGGATAGACTTCGTACGGTGACCGTCGAAAACATCTTCAGGAGCGGACACGTCTTTGTGTGTCCGCCCCTTTCAACTCCTTACACTTCTTTCCACTTTTCCTTCCAGCCACAGCTCGTCCGCGAATCGCGCGCCGCACTCAGGACAGAACCTGTCCGCGAGCGTCACCTCGGCGCCGCACTCAGAGCATTCGGCGCCGCCGACCCTGTCGGAGAATATGACGCCGCACTCACATGAGAACGCGTCCTTGTCAACCCTCCTGCCGCATGCTGGGCACTCGCTTATCTCTTCGACGAACGGACGGCCGCACACGGAGCACGCGAGTGCGGTCTCCGGTATCTCCGCCCCGCACTCAGGGCAGATCATGTTGCCCTCGCCGACGAGGAGCACCCCGCACCCGCACACACCATCCTCTTCTGAGACTATACGCCCGCAGTTGGGGCACTGGAACAACCCCTTCGAGAAATCGGCGGAGAACACGACGCCGCATCTGCTGCAGAACTGGTCGTCATCGGATAGCCGCGACCCGCACTCCGGGCACTGGAGCTCTCGTTCGTAGAGCATGCAGTCACAGGTCTCGTCGTCCAGCAATCTCCTGCCGCAGGCGTCACAGAACACGGCGTCCTCGGCGGCCCTGCCCACCTCGTCTCTCACGCTCAGGTAGGTCCGCTCGGTTATCTCCCCCAGGAGGAATCGCTCGTCCAGCAGGAACAGTTGGTCACGCTTCGATAGCCGGGCGGACCTGACAGGGGGCATGTCGGAATCGACGACGTGGGGCTTGGGCCTTGTGTGCCCAAGCTCCGCACCGCATGCGGGGCAGGCCATCATCCTGATGGCACATGAGTTGTGGTACATGTTGTCGCAGTCGCATGTGACGCTGGGGAGGTCACTCTTGATGACGCCTAGGCAGATCCCACACTTCGCCTGCCCTTTCACCCTGATAGCCTTGACCTGCGGCCGAGTATGTATCCGCATCCTCCTCGCGGCCGCCCTTATCAGGCTGCCCTTGGGGACGGCAATCAACCTGGGGCGTTCCCTGAGCGAATCGTGACGACTACTTTGTCGCAACAGCCTCGCCAACCGACTCATGGCTAACCAAGTCCTCCAGCGGATGTGGTGAATGGCAAACATCTCATATAAATCCCCGCGAGTCGTTACGCTGGACATGTCTATCCAGGACACGGTCAGGTTCGTGGGGGAGCTGATGGCGGTCTCCGCCAAGACGGCCCCGAAGGCGGTCGGGCAGGATTTCATAGAGATCAAGGTGGCGGATGAATCTGAGCGGGTCGCTCTGGGGGCCGATATGATTCAGGTCGGCAAGGAGAGAAGCATCCCAGGCTTCGAGAGAGACGGTCAGAACGTGATGGATTCCGATGCGGTCCTCCTGCTGGGCATCCTCCCTCACAAAGGCATCGGATTGAACTGCGGCGCGTGCGGCCATGCGAGTTGCGAGGAGTTCAACAAGCAGTCGGGCAAAGGTGATTTCGAAGGTCCGAGCTGTGCCATACGCCTGCTCGACCTAGGCATCGCCCTCGGGTCCGCGGCGAAGACGGCGTCGGAACACAACATCGACAACCGCATCATGTACAGGATAGGCGTCTCAGCGAAGAGGCTTGGCATGATGGAGTCACGCCTCGTCCACGGCATACCGCTGTCCGCCAAAGGAAAGAACATCTTCTTCGACAGAGGGAGATAGACGGATATCAGCGCGTCGCAGTGCTCCGGTTTGTGCGCGCCTTCCTTCTGGGAGGCCTTCCGAGGTTCGTCCCGTTCAGCAGGTACGCGCTGATGGAGCGCTCGTTAACCAGTTGATTCCTGAGCAATGGTCCCAGCCGGCCACCGCCTGGAGAGTTGATGGGGCTGCCAGTGATGAGCGGGTTGAAGGCGGGCACCACAACGAGTTCCTTCGGGCACGCGTCGTACCTTTCGGCGACCTTCTTCTTCGAGAACCTCGCGCGCATCCAGCACTTCTCGTTCAGCCCGCCGCCCATCGAGTCCTCCAGCCGAACGGACGGATGGACATGTCCCATCACGACCCTGTCGCACGCCATCACGTCTTCGGACGGCCAGACGTGTCCGTGGAACGCACCGACACCATCGACCACGGTGCCATGGGTCGCCGTGATGATGCACCCGTCGGGCATGACATCCTTCAGGCCGCCATCGTGATTGCCCGGCGTCACCACAACTGCCTGGAAAGTTCTCATTGTGCGCTGCATTATCGCGCGCACATCCCGGTCCTCTCCGCGGCCCGCGTGCGTGATCCTGTGCTTCACGTCCCCCAGGATAATCAGTCTGTCCGCATGTGATCCGAGGCACTCTATCGCGGCGGACATCTTCGGGAGCTGGCTCGGGATGTTGAAGCCGGATCCCCTCAACGCTGTCTCTATGCCTATGTGGAGGTCCGCGATGCAGGCCCATCGCCTCCGCCCTTCGATTATCAGCGCGGGCATGTCCGGGACCGGTACGAGGTTCACAGGATGCATACGGTTCGCCCGACGATAAAAAGCCTGTCCCATCACCTGCCTATAGGCAATCGGTGCGCCAGAGCCGCTGGCAGCCCCGCATCGAGGATGGACTGTGACGCACCCTCGACGTCGTATACGATCCTGCGTATCTCGCAGCTCGACGACCTGGTGTTCACCACTGCGCAGCTCGCCCTCGCGTCGCCGTCCCTGGGTTGACCGACGGAGCCTGGGTTCACGACGAGTCCGGCCTCCATGCGGACGGCGAAAGGGATGTGCGTGTGACCGAGGATCATCATCTCGCACGAGCATCTCGTCAACATGTCCTCGTCGACGTCCTCCTGATAGACATATCTGTTCGGGTCGCGGTCGGAACCGTGGAACACAGCTGCAACTGAGCCTTCGAAATCCACTCTTAGCGTGGTCGGCAAGGATGACAGGAACTCGGCGGAGCTCTCGTCGATGTGGTCGTTCGTCCAGATCGCCACAGCTGCTGCGTACGGGTTCAGCCTGGAGATGTCCCTCGTCACCGCGGAGCGGTCGTGGTTTCCAGCTATCGCGTGGTCGACTTTCCTCCGCACCTCCCGGCAGCACTCGTTCGGGTGTGCGCCGTAGCCGACGATGTCACCAGCGCACACGACGCCGTCCAGGCCGAGCGCGTCGAGGTCCTCGAGGACGACCGCTAGCGCATGTATGTTGGAGTGCGTGTCGGCCACGATGCCTATCCTCATTGCAGAAAGCCCCTACTCGAGACTGTCCAGTTCGTATCTCCTCAGGACTATGGGTATCTTCTCGATCACATCAGTGGCCACGAGGCCGTAGCTCTTCTCCTCGAACGCGAGGTCTCCCGCCAGGCCCATCGCGAACGCGCCTATCCTCGCCGCGTGGTACGGCTGCGCCCCCTGGGCGATCATGCTGGCGACCAGGCCTGTGAGGACATCCCCCGTGCCGCCGACCGCGAGCGCGTTGTTCCCGGTCCTGTTCAGCTTGATGGACGCCCCGTCGCTGATGACATCGACTGGCCCTTTCAGCAGGATGCACGCCTTCAGCTTCGCCGCCTCCTCCTTGACGCGGTCGCCCCTCCTCTCAGGGTCGTCCGTTCCAAGGGCGCGTCCGGTCAGCTTCTTGAACTCGCCAGCGTGGGGTGTGATGACGACCGACTTCTTCTTCAGAATCTGCGGGTGAGCGCCACAGGCACCGATCGCGTCCGCGTCGATCACCATGGGTTTGGCGCACTTCTGTATGAACCGCTGCACGCCCCTGATCGTCTCGGGGTCCGACCCGAGGCCTGGTCCGATGGCGATGACATCCACGTTCTTCGAGAAGGACAGGAGTTCTGCCACATGGCTCTCCGAGAGCCTCTCACCCTTGAGCGCCCTCACTATCAGGCTGGGCGAGTGCACGGCCACCGGCAGCGCCGCCGGCTCTGGCGTCGATACGAATACGAGGTCCGCACCGGCCCTCATGGCGGCCATTCCCGTGAATGCAGGTGCCCCCGTGTACGGCCCACCGCCTATGACCAGCACCCTTCCGGCGTCGCCCTTCCGTGCCTCTGGCTTCCTCCTCGGGAGCAGGGAGAAATCCCCAGGGCCACAGTATGTCTCTGCGTCCTTCGGGATGCCTATGTCAGCGACGACTATCTTTCCAGAGTTCTTCCTGTTCATCCCCCGCTTCGGGGCGTGGAACGTGACTGTGGAACTGGCTCGTACGCGCAGTTCGGACGGCCATCCCGAGGGCACGTCGACACTGACCACGGGTTTCTTGCTCCTGTTGAGGTCCTTGATGGTCTTCGCGTAGGGCTCTCTGGGCCTCCCCCTGAGGCCAACGCCCAGCATCGCGTCCACGATGACATCGTGATTCTTGGTGCTGAAGGCGTCGACGGGCTTCAGGAGGCTGCCGACCTTGTGCAGGTTGACCATTGCCAGGTCAGAAACGTCCGCCGGTGATTGCTCGAGAAGGTAGACTGCAACCTGCTTGTTGATGGACATGTATCTCGCGGCCACGAAGCCGTCCCCGCCGTTGTTCCCCTTGCCGCAGAGCACGGCTATGCTCGTCGCTGCCGGGTAGCCCTCGAGGACATGTCTCGCCACGGCGGCGCCCGCGTTCTCCATGAGCGTGATCGTTCGCACGCCGAGATGGCGAGCGTTGATGTCGAGGACCTTCACTTCCTCAGGTCTTACAGCGCTTCTAACCACGCTGATTCGCATGGGCAGTTGGTGTATTAAACCTGCCGAGTCCAGCATAGGTTTGCTGAGCGCCGGTTCCGGCCCGCCGGCGGCGGTCTCGGAAAAGAACTAAATACGAAGACTCCGTAGTCCCAAGCAGCTCGGTAGGGAATGCGGAAGTGACTGAGATCAAGAGACTAGTGCTCGATGTGTTGAAACCCCACCACCCGACGATTATCGAGATGTCCCGCCGCATAAGTGTTCTTAAGGGCGTCTCAGGAGTCAACCTCACGCTGGAAGAGGTCGACAGGGAGACTGAAAGCGTCAAGATAACCATAGAGGGCAACTCGATAGACTTCGAGAGCATCGAGGAGACCATCTCTGACTGTGGTGCGGTGATACACTCGGTAGACAGCGTCTCGGCGGGCAAGCAGCTGGTGGAAGAAGTCGAGACTCCACAGGACAGATGATCGTCTGACCTGTGGTCGATGACAACTATAGACTGCTCAGCATCAGCGCTGCTCAGGCCTGTTTCTCGTCGCAACGCGGCCCCGGCCCCGCGGTTGGCATACATTCATGAATGAGAAAGGGATTTTCATAGCCGACCCGATAGGCCGATAAGTGGTCGATGGATTCGTGAGATTATGGAAGATGAACCCGCTTCACCACAGGATGCTGAGGAGATTCTCGGAAGGCTGAAGGGAGAGATCGGCGAGATCGTCGTTGGTTACGAGGAGCAGGTGGACGACTTCATCATCTGCCTGCTGGTCGACGGCCATCTCCTAGTCCAAGGCGTTCCTGGAGTGGCGAAGACGACCCTCTCCAGAGCTCTGACGGACGCGTCCGGACTCACCTTCAAGAGGAT
>Ga0307380_10012773_pt1 | contig 10424 bp, 14 predicted proteins | sample UN3MG_FD_202239 | JGI IMG/M metagenome (GOLD analysis project Ga0307380, IMG submission 202239) | Soil microbial communities from Risofladan, Vaasa, Finland - UN-3 | ecosystem: Environmental > Terrestrial > Soil > Coastal area > Acid sulfate soil | place: Finland: Risofladan, Vaasa | collected... | reverse complement strand
TGTTGACTACTTCAACCCACAAGTAGGTCCTGTAATTTTACGTGATGCTGCTAAATCTTGTGGTCCTTTACAAACAGCTTTAGATCTATGGAAAGATATTAGTTTCAACTACACTTCTACAGATACAGCTGATTTCGCAGTTACTACAACAGCAAACAAATAATAAATTACTTTTAAAAAATTAAAGGAGTATTTGAATAGTGAGACTTACACAAGGTTGCTTCTCTTTCTTACCTGATTTAACTGACGCTCAAATTGAAAAACAAGTTGCTTACTGTATTACTAAAGGTTGGGCAATGAATGTTGAATGGACTGATGATCCACACCCACGTAACAGTTACTGGGAATTATGGGGTTTACCATTATTCGACATTAAAGATAGTGGTTCAGTAATGTTCGAGTTAAATGAAGCGCGTAAAGCTTGTGCACCTGGTTATATCCGTCTTAATGCATTTGATGCAAGCTACGGTACAGAAAGTTGTGCAATGTCTTTCATCGTAAACCGTCCTGCAAACGAACCAGGTTTCTACTTAGATCGTACAGATGGTGCTGGTCGTTTCATTACTTACAGCGTTAAGAGCTACAGTGTTTTACGTAATGGTGAAGGTGCTCGCTACTAATAACTTTTAGTTAAGAACACTATTAACCAGAAATAACTCTGATTACAAAATCAGAGTTATTTCAAACATTATTTAAAATAATTTTGTTTTTTAAATATTAAATTAAAAAATTTTTGTTTATAGGCCCAGTAGGAATCGAACCTACATTGGAAACTTAGAAGGTTTCTGTCCTAATCCGTTAGACGATAGGCCCTTTATATAAATCTGGGTAATACAGGATTTGAACCTGTGACCTTCTGCTTGTAAGGCAGACACTCTACCGCTGAGTTAATTACCCATTAATTTTCTGTCATATTGCTTAAGTCTATTATACATATAAACTAAAAAATAAGTCAATATGTATAATAAAATTTTTTATTATATTGTTTTCTTAAAAAAAGTTTGTTATATTATATTATATGAAGGGTCGATGCCCGAGTGGTTAAAGGGGGCGGATTGTAAATCCGCTGCGTTTCGCTACGTTGGTTCAAATCCAACTCGGCCCATGTTTAAATTATTCTATTCTTTCTAATTTGGTTTAATAGATTTGTAGTCTTGTATTTTTTGTTTACTAAATTATAAACCCACCATAGTTTTTAATATAAGAAACAATATAAATCCAAAAAGTAAAATAAGGACAATAACGAAAACACGAGATTGAGGATTTTTAAATAAATTTCGGAACGGTGTTAAAATAACAAGTAATAATCCTAGTAAACTACTAACAAAAAATCTAGGATAACGGAGAATATTTGTCCAAAAGTCATTCATAAAAATCTCTTTTTTTAATTACTATGGTAATTATTATATATAGAATAATAAATAACCCCATAATAATTTTTACTTAGTAAAAATAAATAATGCAGCAGAATATTCAATTTCATGTTACAATAATTATGTGTAATAGTAGTTTAAGGCTCTGTAGCTCAGTGGTTAGAGCAGGGGACTCATAAGCCCAAGGTCGTAGGTTCAAATCCCACCAGAGCCATCTACTCACATATTTAATTACTAGATTAATCTAGGAGAAATGGCTGAGTGGTCGAAAGCAATAGATTGCTAATCTATCGTACATTCTATGTACCCAGGGTTCGAATCCCTGTTTCTCCTTTATTGAAAGTAATAGAAAAAAGTTGACATTTTATAAATTATTTTTTACAATGCTTTTGTAAGTCTGGGATTGTAGTTCAATTGGTTAGAGCACCGCCCTGTCACGGCGGAAGTTGCGAGTTCGAGTCTCGTCAGTCCCGTTTTTAATTTTAAAAATTTTCTATCTGGTTATACTAAATTATTAAATCGTTATAACTGTATTTGAGATTTGGCAAATACAGTTATAACGATTTAATAATTTAATTGATTAAAATTTAATTGTATTGCAATTAATAAATATAATATCATTGCCACAACTGTTACATTATTTAATGTTCGTTCTGCTGAACTTGGTGACCCCAGGATAGTACTTTTTGTAGCAAAACTTGCTAATCCACTATTTTGGGGAGCACGAAGAAATATTATCGTTATTAAAAATATACTTAATAATATCCAAATTATAGTTAACATAAAATTTTTACAAAGATGTTTATAAACTTTATATTTCGGTTATTCAATCGGTTTAATCTTCAATTTCAAAAACTTCTTTAAATATTTTCGATACTTTGTCACCTGAATCGATTGATTCTAATGGATCTTTTCTTAATCGATGACGTAAACATAAAGTAATAATTTTGGCAATATCATCAACTGTAACATTTGTTCGATTATGGTAAGCTGCATGCGCTTTTGCAGCACGATTCGTTACAATATCACCACGTAAACCATCAACATCTAACCGACTACATACTTCTGAAATTTTAATTCTTAGATCATATTCTAGTTCAACGGTTGGTAATAATTTTTGTGCTGCAACAATACGGTCGCGTAATTCTTGTTGTTGTTCTGCATAATTATCAAGCCAAGTTTGTGGAGTTTTATCAAATGATGTTCTTTCTTCTACAACTTTTACGCGTAAAAGTGGGTCTTTTACAGTACGAATCTCGGCATGCATGCCAAAACGATCTAATAATTGTGGTCGTAACTCACCTTCTTCAGGATTTCCAGAACCTACTAAAACAAATCGAGCCGGATGTCGGATAGAAATCCCTTCTCTTTCAACAGTATTCCAACCTGATGCAGCAGAATCTAGTAAAATATCTACTAAATGATCATCTAATAAATTAACCTCATCTACATAAAGTAAACCACGATTGGCTTTAGCTAATAACCCAGGTTCAAACGCTTTTACCCCATCTGTTAATGCTTTTTCAATATCAATTGTTCCACAAACTCGATCCTCTGTTGCTCCAAGGGGTAAATCAACCATTGGAATTTTAATTAATTCTGTTTCAATAGTTTCTCCATTTTGGATTGCTAATTTAACTTCATTTCCCATTAAATCTAAATCTGATTTATGCGAATTAAATGGATCGTCTTTTACTACTTCAATTTCAGGTAATAGATCAGCAATCGCTCGAATTGTAGTAGATTTACCTGTCCCTCTATCTCCCATAATCATAACGCCACCAATTTTTGGATCAATAACATTCAATTGTAAGGCTAATTTCATTTCTTCTTGGCCTACAATTGCTGTAAATGGAAAAACTGGGGTACTAAATTTTTTTAAATCTTGTGCTACCATATTTATGATAAAATTTTAAAGTTAATAAATTTGTGATTAATTCTGTTTTTTGGTTTAATGTTTTATTAGTTTTTTCGTGAACTTTCTCATGTTCATTTGCTTCACAATCGGAGTAAATGAACATGAGAAAGTTAAAAGGTAAATTAGAATTTCTAAATTTTCTAATATTCTTGAATTACTTTTTAATTATAAATAGTCGCACCTAAACGAATAGCTAATACACTTGCTACTACAGCAATTACTAAAGCTGTATAAACCTGAGAATCATAAATCATACAATATTTCCTTCAGATATTTTTATATTAAATTTTAAAACTTTTTTGATTCTAAGAAAAAGAAACTGGATAAAAGAAAATGAGTAAGAAGTAAATTAAATTGAAAATTTAGATATTTTCAATTTAATTTAATAACGTTAAGCTTACCAACTTGATTTTGTTACACCCGGTAATAAACATTGATGTGCCATTTCTCGTAAAACGTGGCGTGACACACCGAAATCTCGGTAATATCCACGAGGACGTCCTGTTTTCCAACAACGGTTTCGAATTCGATTTGTTGCACTATTCCGTGGTAATTTTTGAATTTTTGAATGGATTTCTAATTTTAAATTGAAATCTTCTGTTGTTTGATATTGTTTTAATAAATTTTGACGTTTAATTTTATATTTATTATTTAATTTAATACGCTTTTTTTCGCGTTCAATCATACTTTTTTTTGCCATATAATTAACCTAGTTCTAAACTATTTGAATTAATAGATAATTTACTTCGATCTATAAAATTAAAAACATTTCATTTTAATTTTATTTTATCTACTCTAATTATATTCTATCTTTAGATAGATTATATAGCAATATATTTTACTTTAAATTTTTTAAAAGAATTATTTAACTAAATTTAGAAATATATGGAGCATTTTTACGAGGTAGAATAGTATATGTACTTAATAATTCACGGAATTCTTCCCCATCCATTGTTTCAACATCCAGTAATCGTTCAACAATTAAATCAATAATTACTCGATTATCTGAAATAATTTCAATAGCTTTTTGCTCACAATAATTAATAATTTTACAAACTTCATCATCAATCCGATCGGCAATATTTTCTGCAAATTCTGAACCTTGTTGCATATTTCCACCAAGGAAGACTTGCCCAGTATTTTCATCTTCTAAAGCCATTGGACCAATATTTGACATACCAAATCTTGTAACCATTTGACGAGCTAAGTTTGTTACTTGTTGTAAATCACTACTGGCACCAGTTGTCACTTCAGGAGCGCCAAATACAACTTGTTCTGCAGCTCTACCACCTAATGTGGCAATAATTCGTGCTAATAATGCTGAGCGTGATAATAAGCTTTGATCTTCTTCTGGAGTAAACCATGTTAATCCTTTTGCAGCACCTCGTGGTGTTAAAGTAATTTTTTCAACTTCATCATGAGATTTTAAAACTGATCCTGTGATAGCATGTCCAACTTCATGATACGCAATTAAACGTTTATTTTTCGTATCTTCAAGTGGTGTTCCTGCAATACCACCGATAATACGGTCAGCTGCTTCATTTACTTCTTTTTTAGTAATAGTTGATTTTTTATAACGAGTTGCTAAAATTGCGGCTTCATTTAATAAATTGGCTAAATCTGCTCCAGAGAATCCAGGTGTTCGATTAGCTAATTGAACTAAAGAAACATCTTCACTTAGTGGCTTATTTCTAGCATGAACTTTTAAAATTCCAACACGACCTAATCGATCTGGTAAATTAACTGTAACTTGTCGATCAAATCGACCTGGGCGTAATAAAGCTGCATCTAAAATATCAACACGATTCGTTGCACCTACTACGATTACACCTTTATTTTCTTTAAATCCATCCATTTCAGTTAATAATTGATTTAACGTTTGTTCTCGTTCATCATTACCACCCCCAACACCAGCACCACGCTCACGACCAACAGCATCAATTTCATCGATAAAGACAATACACGGAGCATTTTCTGAAGCTTTTTTAAATAGATCTCGTACCCTTGCTGCTCCAATACCAATAAACATTTCTACAAATTCCGAACCAGCCACACTAAAAAATGGTACATCTGCTTCATTAGCAATTGCTTTTGCTAATAACGTTTTACCGGTTCCAGGAGGACCCACTAATAAAATACCTTTTGGAATTTTTGCTCCTACAATTGTATATTTTTCAGGTTCTTTTAAAAATGAAACGATTTCTTCAAATTCAGCTTTCGCTTCATCAATTCCTGCAATATCATTAAAACCTACTCCAGTATCTGGTCTTCGTTCAAATCGTGCTGTCGACTTGCCTAAACTCATCGGTGATTGGTTACCACCTCCCCCAAAATTTTCGGAATTTTGGAAAAAATAAACTAATCCTGTAATAAAAATGATTGGTAGTAAAATATTACTAGCAATACTTATAAAAAGATTTTTTCGTTCGGCAGGATGTGCATCAAAGTCAATATTATATTCTTTTAATTTTTGAATTAATTGCGAAGCTCCTACGGGAATTTCTACCCGGATCGTTTGTGGTCGATTTCCAAGTTCAGGGCTTGATGCTTGAATAATTGCATTGCGACTATTGTCATATAAATCTACTTGTTTTACCCATCCCATTTCTAGATATTCTAAAAAACGACCATAAGTCATTCGCGAACTAACAACATTTTGATTAAGTTGTGCTGTATTTCTTATATTTTCTGGACTTTCAAATGCCATAAAATTTAACTTTTGTAATTATTACGCTATTATTTATTAATAGTTATAATTGTATTTCTAAAATTTATCTAATTGTTGTTTTTATAACTAATTTCTTATTAGTCTATCATTACCTTTAACTTTAACATATAGAAATATCTGAAAACAACTAAAAGAGTTTTTAAAAATTTTATTGTTAAATATGTTAAAGCCTATATATAATTAAGTTAATATTTATAGTAGGAAACTAATTTTATATGGTAAATCGTGGTTCAAAAGTTCGTATTTTAAGAAAAGAATCATATTGGTTTAATCAAGTTGGAACTGTAGCAACTATTGATCAAAGTGGAATTCGATACCCAGCTCTAGTTAGATTTGAAAGTGTAAATTATGCCGGAACAAATTCAAATAATTTTGCGTTAGATGAATTAAAAGAAGTTGTGGAGAAAACTGAAAAATAAAAATTTATTTATTATTAATTTTCATTTATAAAAAATATAACTAATTTTATAAGTTTGTAGTTTTTAAAACTTCATTTATTGTAAAAGAGTTATATTTTAATATTTTTTAATTTTTTTAAAACTATTTTCTAATTATTATTCTTTATTGACAAAAAAAATATAATTCCATACTATATTTCTAATTATTTATTAGATCCCGGAAGTATAAATGGTTCAGTAAAATGAATTATAAGATTTAGAAATATATGATTACGGAAACAAATATTCTCTAATAAAACTTAATGGTTTATATGCTAAAAGCTTATACTTTCTTTAAAAATTTAAAATTTTATGCCGAAATTAAAAACTCGAAAATCTGCAGCAAAACGTTATAAAAAAACTGGTGCTGGCAATTTTTTACGACGTCATGCTTATAAAGGTCATCTTTTAAGAAAAAAATCAAACAAACAAAAACGGAAACTATCACAAAGAATTTGTGTTACCTATGGTGATAGTAAAGTTATTAAATTAATGTTACCTTATTAAAATTAAAAATGGTTAGAGTCAAACGAGGAAATGTAGCTCGTAAACGCCGCAAAAAGATTTTGCAATTAGCTAAAGGTTATCGTGGAGCTCATTCACGTCTTTTTAGAGTAGCAAATCAACAAGTAATGAAAGCTTTACGTTATTCATATGTAGGTCGTAAACAAAAAAAACGAATATTTCGTCGAATTTGGATTACTAGAATAAATGCAGCTTCACGTTTAAATGGTTTAACATATAGTCATGTTATTCATAAATTTAAACAGTCTAATATTGAATTAAACCGAAAAATGTTATCACAAATTGCTGTTTTAGATAATTCAACATTTAATGAATTAATAAAAACAGCAAACTAATAATATTAAAATTTATCTAAGTTTAATTATTTTTGATTAAGTTGAAAAACTTAATCAAATTTTTTTTCGTCATCTTCAACAAAATCAAAAGTTACAAAATATTGCAAAACAAAAAAATATCCCAATTTATGGTGTTAATCGAAGTAGTATTTATCAAATTGCGAAATTAATTCAATTTATTATGTTATAAAAATTTTTATAGTGTATAATAGGATGTGTGATATGTTTATATTCTAATATTAAAGGAGACGTCTTATGTCAGAATCAGTAACTCTTGAAAAATTACAAAATATTATTAGTAATCAATTAGGTATCGATAAAGAAAAAGTAGTAGCATCAGCAGATTTTACTAAAGAATTAGGTGCAGATTCATTAGATGTAGTTGAATTAGTAATGGCTTTTGAAGAAGAATTTGGGATTGAAATTGATGATGAAGTTGCTGGTGAGATGTCAACAGTTCAAGATGCTTTAGATTACATTATGAAAAGTCAATAAAATAAATTTAAATATCATCAATTATTTAATTGATGATATTTAAATTTATTTTATTATATTTTATATTTCTAGATAAATGACTATCGTTTTTTCTAAAATCAAACAAATATTACATGAATCATATAGCATTCAATTAGATCAAATTGAATTAGATACAAATTTTGAATTAGAATTAGGAACTGACTCGCGAGAATTCTTTGAATTGCTGAGTGATTTTGAAGCTACATTTGGTATTGAAATTAATCTAGACGATGTGGTTAAAATTGTCACAATTCAAGATGCTGTTACTTATATTGAAAAAAGATTATCTTTCTCTGAAAACTTAAAAAATAGTTTGCTTTAAGGACTTTTCTTGTTTAAAAAAGTCAGGAAATTTTTTTACTATCTATTTAAATTAGTTTTTACACTTTACTTTGATGTATGAATTATTTTTATATTTATACAATTTGCAGATCCCGAATTTATTCTTTATAATTAAATAGCAAGATTAACGGGATATAGCTCAGTTTGGTAGAGTACCTGGTTTGGGACCAGGGTGTCGTAGGTTCAAATCCTACTATCCCGATAAAAAAATAAAATTCGTTTCCTTTTTTATATATTACTTAGGTGTAATGATTCCAGAATCAATATATAAATGATTAGAATTATAGATTTTGAATAATTTAAGTAAAAACTTAAATGTTCTTTATTCGTCTAAATCTTTATTTTTTGTTTTTTTTTAATTATATTATTATTACTATTTTTATTTTTTTTAAAAAATTTCGTAACTTATTTAATTCTTGAAGTAAAAATTACTAACTATATTATCTTACAAATTTGAATTTTTTAAGAAACATTACTTTTCATAAAACTAAATTAGAATTATCTAAAAGAGACTATTTCTCGTTAAGATATTAATGAGAAACTAGTATGCTAATTTTCTACTTATTAGTTTTCGATATTTTTTTATATCAGTTTTATTAATCAAAATAGATTTAAAAACATAATTAGGCTTTAAATTATTTAAATCACTTATGACCTTAGCAGATAAAATATTAGAATTCAAATTAGTTTTCGTTAGTGGACTAGAATCTTTAACCGGACAAATTGCTACTAAAATTTTTCACTATCCACAAAATATCGGTATGCCAATTGCTCCATCATATGACATTGAACACAAAGCAATGGTCGATTATGTAGCAAAATTACCAACGCATAATACAATGTTTCCGCCGCCGGCAGCTCCTGTAACATTGACTCAAGTAATTTTTGGGAATTTTCCAGAAATGTCAAAGATTGATAGGATTTTTTATGAACATAAATCTGACGGATTTTATAACTTTTATGTTCCAAATTACAAAAATATTTTTTTTCTACCCGATTGGTTATCACAATGGCTTCAAATTCAATTTAATATTTCAATTGATACAACTCCATTAGAGATTATTCAACAATCGTTATTTTTAGGCCTAGTTGGTTTCTTTTTTTTAGTAGATTTCCGAATGAAAATGTATTGGTTTTTGACTATTAACCCATATACACGTCCTTGGATTTATATTATTTCTCTTACAGATTGGATTCAAGATGTTATGACAGGGCTTTCACCAGTAATGTTAGGCCTTGATTTAACTCCTTCCATAGTTTTAGGGTTAACAGGAAAGCTTGCAGACTCTCTTAATCATTTAGTTTTTACAATGCCATTCTTACCTAGTGAAGGACAACCTGGAAAAATGATAATTGATGAACAAATTAAAGATGTAATTTTATTTAGATATCTTCCGTCATTATGGTACACACATCCAATACCAAATAATTTACGTGAATTTTGGTATACGCAACGACTAGATATTTATAATTTTATGAAAAAAAATTATGCTCATTTTGATATTCCATTTTTACCAGATAGGATTTTAAAAGATATTTCACAAAACTCAGAATTGTCAAATCCGTTAGCAGAAACTTCTTCTCATATAACTGATTTATCAACAAATTTAATTTCTGATATTTCACTAACGATAAATCCCTTTTTAAATTTTCTTATTGAAAATCGGGTAGATTCTATTATTGAAATTACTCATAAACATATTACTTAATTTAAATATTTTTATTAATTAAGTAATAAAACAACTCATTTTAGTATATTTCAAAATAAAAAGTTTATAAAATATATATTTTATTGTTTTGCTATAAATATTACATTATTTAATTATTGAATACAATAGTACGCAGAACTATCAATAGATTTTTTAATTAAATCTACAAAATAAAAATTTAAGGAAATTTAAAGAGAGTTTGATCCTGGCTCAGGATGAACGCTGGCGGTATGCCTAACACATGCAAGTCGTACGAGAGTTTTTAACTCAAGTGGCGGACGGGTGAGTAACACGTGAGAATTTACCTTTAGGAGGGGGACAACAACTGGAAACGGTTGCTAATACCCCATATGCTTTCGAGTCAAATGAATTTATTCGCCTAAAGAGAAGCTCGCGGCTGATTAGCTTGTTGGTAGGGTAAGAGCCTACCAAGGCGACGATCAGTATCTGGTTTGAGAGGACGATCAGACACACTGGAACTGAGACACGGTCCAGACTCCTACGGGAGGCAGCAGTGGGGAATTTTCCGCAATGGGCGAAA
>Ga0307380_10012770_pt1 | contig 10427 bp, 13 predicted proteins | sample UN3MG_FD_202239 | JGI IMG/M metagenome (GOLD analysis project Ga0307380, IMG submission 202239) | Soil microbial communities from Risofladan, Vaasa, Finland - UN-3 | ecosystem: Environmental > Terrestrial > Soil > Coastal area > Acid sulfate soil | place: Finland: Risofladan, Vaasa | collected... | reverse complement strand
GTGTGCCATCGCCTCGCAGAATTGGTCGCCGGACGCCGCAGTCGACTCGCCGCCGTCGTCGTGCGGCTCATCGCCCTGGAGACCGGTGCACGAAGCCAGCGACAACGCCGTTGTTGTGAGCAGGGCTCCCAGCAATCGCTTCATGCGCGAGCACCAGACCGGCGAGCGACGAGATGGGCCAACCCGAGCACGACCCCCACCGCGATCAGCAAGCACGCAAGGATCACGGCGAAGAAGCCGAGGAACCATGCGTCGATGCCGACGCCCGAGCCGACGATCACGGCGAGGACGAGGACCGCCCCGACGACGAGGGGTTTCCACCAGGACCTGGCGAGGACGGACCACTCGGACCGACCAATGCGATGTTGCTCATTCATGTCTCATGGTTCCGGTGAACCCGCTATCCGGTTCGCTGGAACAATGGATTGTTCGGGTGGATCCGGGCGAGTGAGAGGAGGCGCCATGAACACCGCACGCAACAAGGCCGTTGTCCACCGCCTGTTCGACGAGATCTGGAACGGCAAGAAGTTCGAGGTGATCGACGAACTGTATGCGTCCGACTACGTCGCCGATTACCGCCCATACGCACCGCTACGGGTGGGGCGCGACTCGATTCGCGAGATGGTGGAGCGAGCCTGGCTGACGATGCCCGACTATCACGAAGAGCTGCTCGGGATGGTCGCCGAGGGCGACGCCGTGGCGGTGCATCTCCGCATCTCCGGAACCCAGCTCGGCGCCTGGGGTCCGATACCACCAACGGGCAAGCGGCTCGAATTCGAGGAGATGGTCATCCTCACGTTCAACGACGCGGGCCAGGTGGTCCATCAGCGGGGCATCGTCGACAACCTGGCGGGTCTGCGCCAGGCCGGCGTGATGCCGACTCCCGAGCAGTAGCGGAGATGCCTGCGTCGAGCTGAGCCACGATGTATCGGTTGACATTATATCGACTTTCGATATATATGGACGCCGTGACCGACCCGATCACCCTGCTCCCGCTGCCTCCCGCTCAGTTCCACGTGCTGGTGGCCCTCACTCACGGCGACCGCCACGGCTACGCGATCATGCAGGACGTCGAGGACTCGTCCCGGGGCGTCGTGAAGATGGGGCCCGCCACGCTGTACGGCACGCTCAAGCGCCTCGTCGAACTCGGCCTCGCCGAAGAGACCGACCGCCGCCCCAGCGACGACGACCAGCGCCGCAGGTACTACCACCTCACCGCGCTCGGGCGTCGTGTCTGCATCGCCGAGGCCGACCGGCTCGAATCGCTCGTGCGGGTCGCCCGCACGAACCTGGGACCAGGGCTGGCCTGACATGGCAACACACCGCATCTACCGAGCCCTCATCCGGCTCTACCCCAAATGTACTGACGTCATCGGGCCTGGTGGCGTTCGGTCGACCGTGGCGCGTCGTCGACGAACTGCCGACGGATCTCGTGGACCAGATCGGCGAGAACTTCACCGGAGGACGTTCGCTCCTCATGCGATCGCTCGACCAGCGCGACATCGCCGAGGAACTCGTTCGCGCCATCAGCGTCGATCCATGGCCGTACACGTCGATGTTGCCACCACGGCTGGAGTGATCCTCTCGACGATCGCAACCGAACGCCACTCAACCGGACACCCGGCGCTCAGATCGGACCATCCACGACGTCGGCGTCGTGGATGTCGGCGTCGTCGGGTTCCGACCCGAGCGGCTCGACTTCGAGGTAGATGCATTCGCCGGGACAGTGCTCTGCCGCATCGATCACCGAATCTTCCTGGCGGATCGGCACGGGGCTCGCACGTCCTGGGTCGGCGACCACGACATGATCCACCTGGACGTAGCCCAGCCCGTCTTCGAGCACCACGAAGAGATCCGGGCAGCGGTCGACGCACAGCCCGGCACCGGTGCAACAGTCCTGATCGATCCACACTTGCATCAGTCGCCCCGTTCGTCCATCTCCACTCTCTTCGTCGCGACGGATTGGCGCAACGGTTCAGTCATCGGTCGAAGAACGTCCGGGCGACTGCTGCCGCATGATCGGGGTCGTCGATCCACGGGGCGTGACCAACGCCCGCCATCAATTCGAGTTCGGCGTTCGGCAGCTGGCCGACGAACTGGCGGGCGATGTCGGCGCCACCGTTCGGATCGTCCTCACCCCACAGGAAGTGCACCGGCGAACGGATGTCGGCCAGCAGACGGGCCGGAAGCAGCACACGTTCGTTCAGCCCGTGGATCGGGGAGATGAGCTGTGGAGACGCCGCGAATTCGTTGCGCATGGTGCGCGTCTCGCGCAGCAACGCGACATACCAATCGAGCGACGGTTGATCGAAGCGGCCCGAGTCGAGGGCGGCGCCGAGACCGATCTGGCGCAGCATCATCCTCACCGCGCGCTCCGGGGGTGGCACCCTCGCCATCAGCCACCCGACGCCGCGGACACTGCCGAGCCTCATCACCGGCGGCACCTTGGCCATGGGCGCCCCGGCCATCCAGCTGAACTCGAGGATCCCGTCGATGCGGTCAGGGTGAGCCGCCGCGCCACGAAGCGCGAAATATCCGCCATACGACGTTGCCACGAGATGCGACTCAGCCAGGCCGAGCGCGTCGAGCAGGTCGGCGATCAAGCCGTCGGCGTAGGCCTCGATGCCCTCGATCCCGTCAGGTCGAGACGGAAGCGGTTCGCTCAGGCCGCAGCCGGGGCGATCCAGCATGATGCACCGGAACCCATCGAGTCCGGCGACCAGCGACGCCCAACTCGATCCACCGCTCGAGGCGCCGTGAACGAACACCACAGCCGGACCCGAACCGACCTCCTGAACTCTCACTGAGCAGTTTGCTCGATCGAGATGGAGCCACCGCTCCGTCGGCGCGACACCGACCGATTCCCACAGGCGCTGCTCCGCCTCACGGAACCGAAGTTCGTTCACTCCCACTCAGACCCCCTGCGCCGAACAGATGTCGTTTGTTGATCGTCGCATGTGCAGCACCCCGTGTGAAGCATCGGTCAGGTCGCGGCGGCGATGTCGCGTCGATGGAACGAGGCTGCTGCACCCCCGGCGATCACCGCCAGATAGACGACCAGCGTCGCGGCCGACACGATCGGACCGTGACCGACCTCGACGTTCTCGAGACGCGACCAGGTCATCGACGTCGCAACGTTTTCGCCCCAGAGCCATCCGGAGAGCGACGGCTTCAGACTCCGGATGAGTCCTTCGACCACGACGAGCCAGGTGAAGAGGGTGATGATCGCGAATGCCGTATTGCGAGCTGCAGTGGCCAGCGACACTGCGAGCACCGCCGCAGCAGCAGTGATCGCCGACGTTCTCACCATGACGACCGCGAGATCGAACAAGAACCAACCATCCATGCCATCGCTCGAGCCGTTGAGAATCACCGACGGCAGGAACGAGACGAGAAACACGATCTGCAGCCCGAACGAGATGGCGAACGCAAGAACGGCTGCACTCCCCACACGGGCACTGTGGAGCCTCAGTCGTCGGGGTTCCCACGTGAGTACCGTCGTCATCGTGCCCGCACGCCACTCAGCTCCTGCCACGGTCGCCCCGCCGAAGAAACCTCCGAGGAACAAGAAGAACATGCCGACGCTGAGGAACCCTTCGTGGTCAGCGGCCGACCACCAGTGCTCGACCAGCGCGGGACTGCCGTCACCAGCGCGCAGCTGCGCGACGGTCTTGCCGGCGGATGCGAGATAGGAGATCAGCCCAGCCATCACGCAACCGACGAGCGCGATCGCGATCAGCGCCCGCACGGCTCGCCGATGCATGGCCCGACGCATCTCTGTCATCAGAAGGTTCATGCCCCGACCTCTGCGAGCTCGGCATTCGCAACTTCGACGTGACCCGACGTCAGCTCGAGGAAGACGTCTTCGAGACTGAACCGATCAGGTCGGAGTTCGGTCACCCACTGGCCAGCAGCGGCGAGCGCGCGGGTCACATCTCCCGAACGCTCGGGGGGAATGTCGACTCTAAGCTCGTCGTTGACGCGTTGCACCGTGAAGTGAGCGTCGTGGAGTGCACGCACGCCCCAATCGAGATCGTCGACCTTCACCAGTATCGACGCCCGGTGGCCAGCCGCAGAGATCACGTCCGCGACGGTGCCGTGGGTGACGAGACGGCCCTGAGCCAAGATGGCCACCCGGTCACAAGTCGATTCGATCTCGGCGAGAATGTGACTCGACACGAACACCGTGCGACCGTCGTCGGCAAGTCGACGCAAGAGCTCGCGCACCTCCCGCATCCCGGCGGGATCCAGACCGTTGGCCGGCTCGTCGAGCACCAGCAGCTCCGGATCCTTGAGCAGCGCGCCCGCAAGACCGAGGCGCTGCTTCATGCCGAGCGAGTAGCGCTTCACGAGATCGTCGGCGCGGTCTGACAGCCCCACGACGGCGAGCACCTCGTCGACTCGTCGCGGGCCGATCCTGTCGACTGCCGCGAGCAACCGGAGGTTTTCGCGTGCGGTCATCGTCGGCAACAGCGCAGGTGTCTCCACGATCGCTCCGATCCGACGTGCCGCCTCGCGGAGACCCTCCGGCACGGGCCGACCCAGAACTCTGATCGCGCCGGCCGTGGGTCGGGCAAGCCCGAGCGCACATCGGATCGTGGTCGTCTTGCCCGAACCGTTCGGTCCGAGGAATCCGTAGACACCGCCCTCGGGGACGCAGAGGTCCAATCCGTCGATCGCCACGGTCGTGCCCCCACGCCGTCGATACGACTTGCGCAGACTCTCGATCTCGACCACATTCGTCACAGCCGTTCCTCCATACACCGACAGACGGACAGCAACGCAAAGACGGGTGACAGCGGCGCCGATTCGTTGCCTCGACGCGGTCAGGCCGAGCTGGCGATTCCACCGATCAGCGCCTGCAAACCGAAGAACCCGACACCGAGGCCGACGAGGACCAGGATGGCGACGACCCATCTCGGCAACTTGCGGCCGACCCGGGTCGAGTTCGAAACGAGCGCGATCAACGGCAGGGCCATGATGGTGGCGGCATGCAGCAGGCCCATCGTCAGGAGCAGCCCGCCGACACGCTGCAAGAGCTCCTCGATCTGCTCGGCCACGACCACCCTCGATCGTCCGAAGTCGAAGTAGCTCGTCATGAGGATGTAGCCCCCGAACACCAGCAGGTACGCCACATCGAGCAAGCGGAGCAGCGAGGTGGGCAGGTCGGGAGTCGTACGCCAGAGGTCGTGCGCATATCCTCGGCCGAAGCGTCGAATCGCGGGCCCGAGGACGACGACGAGCGACACGAGCGCAATCGTTTCGATCAGCTCCATTGCCGGAATCCGCACCTGCCGACCGGCTGGGGTGTCGATCACGTTCAGCATCCCGATGCCGACCAGTGCGGCAACGATGGCGGTCACCGTCACAAACGAGATGACCACCCGGCGACGGTGCGCGCGGTCCTCCTCGATCGAGTGCACGACTCGAGACCACAGGTCCGGGCTCGGCTCGATCTGGCCGCCCGCCCGCAGGGCGTTCACGAGTCGTTGCTCGACGTTCACTTCGTGGGCTCCAGTCGTGATTCGAGCGATACGAGTCCGCGTCGACAATGGGTCTTGACCGAGTTCGTCGAGATGCGCAGAGTCTCCGCAACCTCCGCGATCGACAGCTGCTCGTAGTAGCGCAGGACAAGGCATGCCCGCTGACGCTCGGGAAGCGTGCGCAGGGCATCCAGCACCTCATCCACTTCCTCGTCGTGGACGGCACGCTCGTCGGGCTCGACCGGCGGTGCCGGAAGATCGGCACTTCCTCGATGCCGGAGCGACATCAGCCCTCGACGGTTGTGATCACGTGCAAGGTTGATCACGATCGACCGCAGAAAGGCCGGAGCCCGGTGAAGGTCCCGAATGGAACCGGCCGATCGGTGGAGTCGGATGAATGCCTCCTGCACGAGGTCTTCGGCAGCATCGCGATCGTCACAGAACACCCGCGCCAGTCGCACGAGCGACCCACCTTGTTCGGCGAACATCTGCGCAACGAGCGCGTCGGCATCGACGGTCTCAGCTGATGCTGCGAGCGTTGCCTCCGACGACACGACGAGATCGACGCGTTCCGCTTCAGGCGGCCCGTGGCCCAGCGACGTCGTCGTCGAGCTGTCGGTTGAGGGTGAAGATCCGGCCGATCACGGGCAGCGTGAGGACGTTCAGGCCATGCAGCAGACCCATGAGCAACAGCAACCCTCCGATTCGCACCACCGATGCCTGTAGCTGTTCGGCGTTCACCTGCTGTTCCCAGCCCGTGTCGGGCTCCCACTTGATCGAGAACAGGATGTACGCGCCGAAGATCAAGTAGTACGCGAAGTCCATCAGGACGAGGTAGCTCTTCCCGGTTCGCGGATTGACCCTGAACACGTCGGCCGCGTAGGACTTGCCGTATCGCTTGATCAGCGGGCCGAGCGTGCCGATGATCGCGACCATCACCGCCACGGTGACCAGTTCGAGTATCCACCACTCCATGTCGTCCTCCTGTTGTCGGCCGAATTGGTTGCTTGCTCAGAACAGACGATCGAATCGCTGGGGCGGGTGACACGAACGACGTCGAGTTCTCCGATCGTGCTCCCGACCGAGTCGCCGTGTCGAGAGGATTCTCAGAGGGGGCCGGAGATTCCGCCGTCCTTGCGGACCCGCCAGAAGTGGATCGCCATGAAGATCACGATGATGAACGGCAGGAACAACACGTGCAGCACGTACCATCGCAGCAGCGTGTTCGGGCCGATCTCTTTGCCGTCGAGCAGTACGAAGCGAACCTCGTCGCCGAACACTGGGGTGTAGCCGGCCATGTTGCCGCCGACGGTGACGGCCCACAGGGCCAACTGGTCCCACGGGAGCAGGTAGCCGGTGAACGACAACCCGATCGTGAGGGTGAGCAGGATCACGCCGATCACCCAGTTGAACTCACGCGGCGGCTTGTACGCGCCGTGGTAGAAGACGCGGGCCATGTGCAAGAACACCGTGAGCACCATCAGGTGCGCGCCCCATCGGTGCATGTTTCTGACCAACAGCCCGAACGTCACCGAGGTCTGGAGCTGGTTCATGTCGTTCCAGGCGGCCGCCGTCTCGGGTCGGTAGAAGAACATCAGGAAGATGCCGGTGACGGTGAGCAGGATGAAGAGGAAGAAGCTGAGCCCGCCGAGGCAGAGCGTGTAGCTGACCTTGACTGCGTGACGCTTCACCTTGACCGGATGCAGGTGATACAGCACCGAGTTCATGATCACGTAGCTGCGGTTGCGCGGGCTGTCGGTGTAGCCCTTGCGGAAGATCGAACCCGGTCGGAAGATCGAGCTCCAGGCCTGGCTGCCCTGCACGCCCTCTCGAAGCCGTCGCAAGGAAGCGCCGAATCCAGCCGACGTCCCATCGAGGTGACCAGCTGCTCTTCCCATGCTCGGACTCCCTTCACCTGAGTTGTTCCGTCGCGATACACCACTGGTTCAGGTCTCACCAAGGAGTCGCGAATTTCCCCGACTACCCAGAACAGACGACCGAGATCGCCAGATGGGTGACAGCTGCGGACGGCCGCCTGTTCGGCAGCACCGAGACGAAGAGGGCGTAGTGCCCTGGCGCGCTGGGCGCAATGAGCCGAGCGTGGAGCGCATGGAAGGCTTTGTCCATCCGGACTACACCGCGGTTGCTGACACGTTCCGCAGCCAACTCGAACGCACCGACGGCGGCGCGGCAGTCACCGTCTTCCACCACGGTGAGCCGGTCGTCGATCTGTGGGGTGGCGTTCGCACGCCCGAGGGTGACCCCTGGCAAGCCGACACCCTGACGATGTGCTTCAGCACCACCAAGGGGGTGACGTCGCTCGCACTCCACCTGCAAGCCGAAGCCGGGCTCGTCGACTACGACGAGCCGGTGGCGACCTATTGGCCCGAATTCGCCCAGAACGGCAAAGAGGGCGTCACGGTCCGACACGTGCTGAGCCACTCCGCCGGCCTGCACCGTATGCGCAGTGTGATCGCGAGCGCCCACCACATGCTCGACTGGGAGCACGTGATCGAGGCGCTGGAGAAGGAGCCACCCGCCTACGAGCCGGGCACCAAGTGTGGCTACCACGCCTTCACCTACGGCTGGCTCGTGGGCGAGATCGTGCAGCGGGTGACAGGACGCCCGATCGCCGAGGTGATCGCCACCGACGTCGACCAGCGGCTCGGCCTCGACGGGCTGTACCTCGGGTGCCCACCGGAGCAGCGCTACCGGGCGGCCGAGCTCGCACCGATGAGCATCCTTCCCAAGCTCCCCGGACCGATCGAGCGCATCGGCCACGAAGTCGGCAAGCAGGTCGGCCGCACGCTGAGCCTGGTCGGCTCGCCGCTGAACACCCGGCGCATCGCGAACGCGCTGTTCCCGCGTGGCATGGAAGACATGATGGCCGGACCCGACGTGATGGACGCGTCGATCCCGGCCGTCAACGGGTTCTTCACCTCTCGGGCTCTCGCCACGATGTACGCGATGCTCGCCGGCCGCGGCGAGGTCGGCGGGATTCGCATGCTGTCGGAGGAAGCCGTCCGGCGGATCGGCGAGGTGCAGAACGACGAGCGCGATCTGGTGCTCGTGATGCCGATGCGCTGGCGACTCGGCTACCACCGGGTTCTCGGCAACCAGGGCATCTGCCCTGACGGCTTCGGCCACTTCGGCCTGGGCGGTTCGGGTGCCTGGGCCGACCCGACCCGCGACCTCGCCGTCGCCATGACCTGCAGCCGAGGGACCGGGACCCCGGTGGGTGACATCCGCATGATGCGGTTGAGCAAGGCGGCAATCGAGTGCGCCGACCGCGTGAGCAGTCCGGAACCCGCCGCCGTGGCATCGCCGCACGCTGGGTGAGTCGGGTCGGGGTGGCTCACGTGCGAACCGGATCCCACGTGCCCCATGTGTGATCATCTTCAGCGATGATCGATGACCCGATCGACGGACCCGAGGGTCTGGCCCTGTGGGATCGGGCGGACCGGGTGCTGCCCGGTGGAGGCATCTATCTGTCGCGCAGCGCCGACATCGCCGGACGTGGGGTGCTGCCCGGGTTCATCGTCGCGGCCGACGGGTGCCGAGTGACCGATGTCGACAGACGGACCTACATCGACCTGCTCTGCGCGAACGGCCCGAACCTGCTCGGATACCGTCACCCCGAAGTCGAAGAGGCTGCCCGCCGACAGGCAGCGACGATGACGAGTGCGAGCATGTTCCCCAGCGCGCTGGTCGAGATCGTGGAACGACTGGTCGACCGCTACGACGCGATGACCTGGGGGGTCGTGTCGAAGAACGGCTCCGAGGTGGTCGCACTCGCGGTCCGCGTTGCGCGCCAACACACTCAGCGGCCGTTGGTCGTCGGCTTCACGAGTGCATATCACGGCAACGATCCCGAGCTCGCCGTCTCCCCGTCGGCCGGAGTGCTCACCGACGGCACCCGCGACGTGCTGCGCACCGCATGGAATGACCCGGAGATGTTGCTCGCACTGGTCGAGGCACGTCACGACAAGATCGCCGCGATACTCCTCAACCCGATCCACCAGATCCCGCTCGTGCCGACCGTCGACGCGTCGCCCGAGTTCATCGCCGCGATCGAACTCGTCCGAGACCGATACGGCGTACAGGTGATCGTCGATGACGTCCGACACGGATTCCGTCTGCACCCCGACGGTTCCCACCGAGCGCTCGGGATCATGCCCGACCTGATGACGTTCGGAAAGGCGCTCGGCAACGGGTACTCGATCTCCGCGCTCCTCGGTGGCGACGCCATCCGCAGAGCCGCCCGCAAGATCCTCTACACGTCGACGTACATGTTCGAGACGCCACCGATGCACGCTGCGATGAAGGTGCTGGAGATCTACGACCGCGATCACGCCTTCGACCACCTGCAGACGATCGGCGCACGTCTCCGATCCGGGATCCTCGCCGCGGCTGAGTCGACCGGGCATCGGATCGACTACTCCGGGCCACTCGCCATGCCCACGCTCCTCTTCACCGACGACGACAACCTCACACTCGGTCGTCGCTTCTCGCGCGAGGCCGCCGGCCTTGGCGCCATCTTCCATCCGGCGCTCAACTGGTTCCTCAGCGCCGCCCACACCGACGCCGACATCGACGAGACGATCACCATCGCACAAGAGGCCTTCCGCCGCACGCCGATCTCTGGATCAGGGACGTCGAAACGTTTGTAGACGGCCGTGCGTGCGGCTGGACCGTCGTTCGCCGAATCGAGAGAACGGATCGCACGTACCCGCGAGGTCGCCGGGCCAGGCAGTGGTCCTCGTTACGGCCGAGAGGTAGAACGCAGAACTTGCACGCAGTCGTTGAGGGTCCAGGTTGCGGCGACATCGAACACCGCCCAGGCATTGTCGGTGAACGATGCCGGCGCCGACTGATACAACGGGGACGCCACCCGGCACCCCGCCGTACTCGACCCAACCTCCAACACATCTCCCGCGTCATTAC
>Ga0307380_10012769_pt1 | contig 10427 bp, 23 predicted proteins | sample UN3MG_FD_202239 | JGI IMG/M metagenome (GOLD analysis project Ga0307380, IMG submission 202239) | Soil microbial communities from Risofladan, Vaasa, Finland - UN-3 | ecosystem: Environmental > Terrestrial > Soil > Coastal area > Acid sulfate soil | place: Finland: Risofladan, Vaasa | collected... | reverse complement strand
CTACTACGCTCTTCGACCGTTTTCTCAAAGGTGATATTCCCGAATATAAACTTAAGTATAATGGCTACATTTTCGGCAAATAAGTAATGTATTTTAGTACGAATGACTTAAAGAAAGGAAAATAACATGGAAAATCTAATGGCTAAAGAACAGGCAAAAGTCTGGGAATTTGAGTCCTCATCGGGGAAAAAGACTTATCAAACTATCTTATATACAGACGGATATCTCTCATGTAACTGTTTTGGTTGGACACGGCGGGCGATACGGGAATGCAAGCATACCAATATGGTAAACCTGGGCACAGCGGATAACCAATGCGTATCAATGGTTGACCTTCAGAAGAAAAAGGCTGCTCCTATACCTGTAGTTACCCAGACTGTTAAACCCACGAAGGTAGCTCCCGTGAAAGCTGCTACCCCCAAGAAAAAGAAGAAACATCTCCTTGAAGATGAGTCCCCCGCAATCGTCAGAAAGATAAACTGGTAATGGATAGTGATCTTAAAAAATGGGCTGAGTCCATCGGACTTCCTTTCGACGAAGGTCGTCCCCATGTGCGGAATTCAGTGCGTACAAAAGTCAAAGCCGTCAAGGTCCGCTGCCTTGCGTGTGGAAATACATTTAAAAGTCGCTATCCGTCATATGCAAAATGTAACTGTGATTCAACTCAACGACTTGAAATTGTCAAGAAAAAATAATGACCATCAGAATAAAGAGGGTATAATGGAAAAAGATAATTTGAAATTATTCAGAGAGACAAAATTTCTGGGACGTAACGGCTCTTTTAGATGCACGGGATTTGCTTTCTCCGAGGAGCAAAGAGGTATCACCAGCATATACCCCATCACCAGTAAAAACATGTTGGCGCAATGCCGAATCGAAGTCCCTGAGGAAGACCTTGGCAAATTCTGCGCCCTCCTCCGGGAAGATATAGTCAGTCTGGTGCTGAAGAGCATTCCTCCAGACTGCCTGCCTGCCCTCCTCGGTCTCCGCCCCGAACTTGATGCCCTCATAGCAAAGGAGTTAGGGAAATGAAATGCATAATATGCGGTCAAAAAGAAGGAGACTCATACGGTGAAGGGTATAAAGTACACATCAATGAACATAAACTTCCCCACGGTACTGTATATCTCTGTGGTAACAGTAAATGTAGCAAGCATCTCACTCTCCAACTAAACAATTTTGCTTCTCCAATAGCATGGGTAAGCGGAGAAGACCTCTTTGAAGAAGGTGGCAATGAGTACATGACAAGAGAGGAATTAGAGAACCTCACAGCAGAAGAATTAATAGACCTGGCTGATAATACAGCCGATTATATCTGGAATGGGAGCTTCGGTGAAACATACCATACGGCTGTAGAAGACACTGTAGAGCAATGGAGAGAAGAAAAAGAGAAGAAAATGGTTGAAGCCACACCCGAAAAGGAGTTACCCCTACTAATTGAGAGCCTGAAATATAAAAGGAATAAGGAATTACTCGAAAAGCGTTTGAAGGGAGAGAAGAATGAGTAAAATATATGTTGTTGCAACTGTTGTACATACAGGTAAGGAAACCCTGTTCGGCGATGTGATTCTTATTACAAAAGACCTTGCACACGCCAAAACCGTAACTTACCATGTAAAAGAACACAGACCTATTCCGGGTCTGGAATACGATAAACTCTCGGCATTCAATGATGCCATGTATTTCGAGAGAGTACCAGATAAAATTGACTTTGAGTACAGTCCTTAAAGATGAACAAATACAGGGCAAGAGAAGTTAAAAGAAGGGTAGCCTATCTCCGCTATAAATCTGTATTAGAAGCCGCAAAGAAAAGCCCCATAGAAGCCCTTAGAGCAGCATTTGACCTTATGGAAGCATACAATGGTCATCATTACGGTCATATAGCGATGGCAGCTCAGGATACCAGAAATACATAAGAAAATCAGAAAAGATTTAGGAGGCGGTATGTTCGTAGAAGGAAAAATTGATAAGCGTTATCTGGATGTCCTCCTCGCAGCAGGGTACGAGCCAGACTGGACATGCACCACCTCGGAGGAAGCCACAGCAAAAGGCTATGAACTCGAACTGAATGATAATGATGTGGTCGTTCGCATCTGGATAGATATGGATACAGAGGACTTCTTCAAACCAAAGGATTTAATACACGATAATGAAAAGATACTGGGACTCATGGCTACGTGTGGTCATCAGGGTCTTGCTGAATTTGCAGAAAAGGAGTTAAAGAAATGAGTGCATACATAGAAAGCTGTAACGGTGTCTTCAAAATGAAGAAGAAGAATATTCCTGCGGCATTTGAAACGGCCAAGAAACTGGTTCAGTCTGGAGAGTACGCCGTCCACTGGGATGACGAATGGAAAACGGACCTGAAAAAGGCTGATGATTTTATTGCTTTCCTCGAAACAGCTGGGTGGCAGGACATTGAAATTGAAGAGGGAGACATTACAGGTCTCAATTCCGGAGAAAGCTACAATGATGAGGACTTTACTCTCTTCAAAGCTATCGCTCCTTTTGTAGAAGCCGACAGTTACTTAGATATTGAAACCAGTAACGGCGAGAAGTTTGAATGGTACTTTGACGGGCACACCTGTATATGGAAAGAAGGAACCGTTGACTACGACAGTAATATTGAAATAGTAACAGCTCTCCTCAAAAAGAAAAAAGAGTTACCTATGTTACTGGGAGTTCATCCCGAGCTGGATAAAAGAATCCACGAAGCCCTGAAAGGGGATTGCAAATGAATCTGGGAATCTGTACAGGCTGTTTTGAAAAGAATACTGAACTCTGTTGCCCAGACTGTGGACATATCCTGTGTGCAGAGTGTCTGGAGAAACATAAATGTTCCGAGGAGGATTTAGAAGGAGTAGAATTATGATTGAGGTGGGCACATTTGAATGCAAATCAGGGATACTAACCCCTACTGACCCGTGCTATTTAGATAAAACAGACTTACTCAGCGGGAACTTCAATGCCAAAAAAGGAAAGTGGAAAGCCTATATCGTTCAGGAAGAAAATTACGGGCTCTGCAACTCAGAGATACTGATCCTCCATGAGAGCTACCAGCTTCCAGACATACTCCAAATGAAATGGGCTGAAGGCCCGAGCGTGGATGTGGATAGTGGACAGGCTGGATTTTTTGACGCTGATAAAAAAGACAACAAAGGCAGGGCTTTCTTTCCCAACTTTGAAAAATTCTATGATAACTGTTGCCATATTACTCTACACGGATATAATGCGGGGACTCTTGATTGTGGAGCCGTGACCAGCAGCGGCGGGGGCGACGGCGGATACGAGTGCTTCGTAGGCAGTCTGGAGAACCAGACTGAGTTCACTGCAGCCCGGATCCACTTCACTGCAGCCCGGATCCACTTCTTCAGATCCGAGAGCGCATTCATGGATCTGATCAGGCTTCAGGAAACAAAACAGAAAGATCTGCCCTTATTGGTTGGGCAGATGAATACACCTGCAGGTAAGCAAGAACTGGAAAAGAGATTAAAAAAATGATACAGGAGAGAACTTTATGAGAAACCTTACACATAAACAAAAGAAACTCTTAAACGAATGGTGCGAAAAACACCCTAATATAGCGGGGTGTACATGGTTCGAGTTATCCTTGTGCGATGACTTCTCCATAGGGCTATTAAATAAGCTCGAAGAAATAAACGATACGGAGATTTTGGTACAGAATATAGAGAACTTTGTTCGAGGGTATAAAGAATGAAAAACCTATACATTGGAACGATGATTTTTAGAAAAAGTCCTGGAACAATTTCCAGAACCCGGTTCTCTAAAAGAAAAGAGAAGATTGTGAAAGAAATACGCATACAAGCTATCAAGAACATCGCGGAGATACTGGAAATCCCCGACGAGGAACACGCACAGCTTGATGAGTGGGTTATGTGGCAGGAAGTCAGTCTGGAAGAGCTGCAGGATGTCTCCCACATGTCCAGACTGTATGAGGAGCACAAAGTCCTGGTCATCCCACCGAAGGAACTTCCACTGCTGATTGATACTTTGAAAACCAATAAAGGTAAAGAGGCTCTCGAAAAAAGGCTAAAATCATGAAATTAGATGTTTTTTGCAACCAAGAATCCGATGACCGACCATACGGTGCAGAGATAACCTTTACTGAAGAACTCTTGAAAAGAATCATAGAACTCTGTGAGATTGTCAAGAAAACCGATGCTGCCAAAATATCAATATATAACAATACCCCCGATTGGCTCACCTTCAAAGAAGATAATGAACCCTGGAATGGTAATACGGAGTGCGAAATGATGGTTGTCTGGCAAGACAGTGTCAACTGGGACGCTATGATTAAACATGTCCCTGTCCAGATAGAAACCCAGACCATCTATATGAAGGAAATAAAAGAAATGTATGAAACCCTGACTACTCCGCAAAAAAAGTTGCCACTACTGATAGGTAACCTGAAATCTAAAGAAGCAAAAGAGATTCTTGAAAAGAGGCTCAAAGATGGCTAATATATGTACCAATACTCTCGAAATCACGGGGAGTAAAGAAGATATAGCCCTGTTTACAAAGAAGATTACAGAGCAAGACAAAGAACTACTCGAACTATTCTGCTGGTTAGAGAAAACCAATAGCGATTACGGAATGTGGGAAGATTCCCTTAACACAGAACCCGACGAAATCTACCTGTCCTTCGGCAGCAAATGGGGATTCCCAGACAAGGAGTTTAACAGTCTGGTGGCAGAATATTCCAGACTGAATTTCAAAGCCTCCTGGAAAGAACCAGGGATGGAAGAATTTGGCAAAGTATCCGGCTCAAGAGGAGCTACTTCCTACACCAACTTAACGCCGTTGGATTATTATACCGAATTCAATACCGACTTCTTTGAGGAGCACCAACAAATCGAAAACCTGCCCTATGATAAGTTCCTTGAATACGTAGCCAAATTTACAACTGATTATGATGACTATTCATATAGTTATCTGGAACCCCTTATAATCAAACGTATAAAACCAAAAGACCTCCCTCTCTTTATAGATAAGGAATGGCAACACTGTGAAGAAGAGTTCATCAAGAAATTAAAAGGGGAATAAGTCTATGAAAACCAGCTATTTTGATACTGTGAAACAGATTGAGAAATTAAATCATCTTGTAGACGAGTATAATGAAAAGTGCAGAAAAGAAATCAATGAGATTCACTGGAAATACGAAGATTTAAAACGTGACCTTGATAAAAAGTCTCAGAAAAAAATGGCTGTTGTAAAAGAACGGCAAGAGTCATATAAAAAAGAGATTGCTTCCGAGATAGAACCTTATACTAAAATAACCCGTGACACTGAAAAAATATATAGCCTCTTTGAGGTTCTTCTTGATTACAACCACAATGACATGAATTTCAAGGATACTTATAACCGGAAACCTCCTGTTATTATTGACACCGTTGCTGATGACGGCTACAAAAAGGTATGTATTTATATAATTGGTAACGATAAGCCTAAAAATTGCTTCTCTTTGAACCTACGGATGAAGAGTGTTTTTCAAAGAATGAGGGAATGGGAGGAATTCAGAATAGACAGTAAGAATTTAAAAGACCTGCCTACTGAGAAGGAGCTTGAAATCTGGTATGAGAAAAATAAAAACAATCTCAGATGGAAGTGGGGTTCGGAGACAATATATCTACCTGATGTTCTGAAAGAACATACCAGTCTGGAACAGGAGTATGAAAAAGCCAGAGAACTTTGGAAAAGTAAAGAATGGCAGAGAGCTTATTGGTTATACAAAAAGTGGTATTATGAAAACTGTTACAGCAGGGGTACAGAAAAGGACGAATATAAAGACATTGTTCTTCTATTAAAAACTTCTGATAAAAACCTGCCCTTATTGATTGGTCAAATAAAATCAGATAGGGGTAAACAGGAATTTGAAAGGAGATTAAAAGGATGATTATCCAAGACGCTACCGTGTATTACGAGAACATTAAAGTAAAGATTAATGGTGAATGGGTTTTCCTTAAACCAAATGATTTAAAAGGTATCAATATAAAAGGAAGACTTGTTACCAAGAGAACTCGTACATGGCTTGAGCCAGAAAAAGAAAATAAAATGGCGAAGAAAAATGAAAAATGCGATAATTGTAAAAATCCAATAAAATATCGTTTATGCGACAACTGTTTATGTGATAAGATTTTTGAAAACAAAGTTCGGGCCTATTAAAGGAGAATAAATGATATACTATTGGCCAAACCGCCCAACCCTGATTCCCCCAGATCCAAACAATCCCCTGGATCCAAAACCAGACTATATCAATGAACTAGAGAAATCAGGTAAATTCGTCGCCGAACAGAAATGGAATGGGGACAACACCTCCATCTATACAGATGACCACTCCTTCTGGAACCGACATAACGAACCCCATCGCTATAGCCCTCCTCCAGCTATGATGAAAGAACTTAAACGATTCCCGAAAGGAGCAATCGTAAACCTCGAACTCATGCACTATCGCACCAAGACTATCAAGAACCAGCTACTGATTCACTCCCTCCTCGCATGGGACGGCGTGCCACTCGCCGGTAAAACCTGGGGCGATGCCAGACTGATCCTGGAAGACCTCTTCAAAACCCTGAAGCCGGCCAAGGAGTCTGGATTAATCCTTTCGCCAGTCTGGAAAACCGGGTTCTGGAAATTGTTCCAGGAAGCGGACGGGGACATCATCGAAGGGATCATACTGAAAAATCCGAAAGGAAAACTCGTCATCTCCGCTTCCAAGATTCCTGATGTGTCCTACATGCTTAAGATACGGAAACCTTCCAAGAAATATAAATTCTAAAGAAAGGATTACTATGGATAAGAAATACCCCGAGTTAGATAAGATAGCAAAGACTATTGCCATTAAAACCTGTAAGGAAATAAATAAATGTGTTCGTGATGTCCAATCCGAAATGCCTTACAAGGCTCAATATGTCTTAGAAGAAACTATAAAAATTCTTGAAAAGGCCGTGTAATGTACTCCAAGAACTTTAATACCTTCCTGAAAAACCAGATAGGTGTAGTCACCACCAATAACGGGCGCTGTGTCACATGGTTCTCCCGATTGGAGTCGAAAAGATTCAAGAAGGTAGATGGTTATCAGAAATTATCTGATGAACATATAAAAGAAGAATGCTATTCCATATGGCAGAAACTGGTCTAAAAAACGCATAGGTAACCCCCCACAATAAGGAGTACCATGATCACTGTCTATCACAATAAGAGCTTTTTAAAGCTCCAATTCAAGACACCAGACGAATTACCGAAGGATTGTCTGGAAAAAGTGGCTGAAATAGCCTCAAATGACCTGGATAATGCCTTTGAACTCACAAATCATATTGATCACGACTGGACAGAGAATGAAGGGGTTACCCCCCTCGTTTCCAAACCCCGTTCTACGTCCGTTGGAGACGTTATGGAAATCGAGGGAAAGTTCCTCTTAGTAGATTCGTATGGATTCAAAGAAATAAAAATAATCGAATAGCCCACATCAAATGCTTGTATAATATAAGTAGATACAAGTATTTGAAAATAAATATTAATCTTAAACAAAGGAGCACTATATATGAAGCCGAAAAACGGTAACGGCGACGCCTTTGATGCTTTTGCTAAACCAAAAGCCACTGCCAAGAAAGCTGCCTCAAATAAAATTGCGGCAAAAGATGTAACAGCAGAAATTAAAACCGCTGTTGACATAGTTATTAACAATAAAGCCAAAATCAAAGCACTTAAAGCAGACCAGGATGAGGCCGGTATACTCATTATCGATCATGTCTATCCTCAACAGGAGAACCTTGCCCGAGAGAATATGTACTGCAAGACCTTTTCTGTGGAAGGTAATGTAGGTACTCTTTCCTACACCACCATCGATAAGTTTGTTGTTCCGAAAGAAGAGAACGTACAAAATGAAATACGTAAACTTCTCGGTAAGCAGTTCGATGACTATTTCCGCATGTTCCGCACAGTTACCTTCACTGAAGATGCCATGCAGGATAAGAAACTCGTCAATGACATGGTGGCAGTAGCTCAGAAACACGGATATGCAGTACCGGAAGTATTCTCAATCGTTGATGAACTTGCGACCGTGAAAAATATGGATGAAAAGCAGTTTGAACTGCCGAAAGCAAAACTCGCGGCTCTCCGTACCCTTATCAAGCAGTACAAAGCTACCCTGAAATAGAATTAGATACCTGCTAATAATAATAATATAAAAGGCGCTCCCTCTCTCAAGACGGAGCGCCTTTTTTGTTCGTTCTGTCACAAACGGAGCATTTCCCTCACTCTTATAATAATATAACCTATTTAAACGAAAAAGTCAACTTCAATACTTTCAACTACATAGGAGACGCCACATGAGAATCAAAAACTATACAGGTGACGGATGGGGATGTGTTGATTATGTAATGGATGAAAATAAAAATCTCCTTAGTTATATAATAAAAATTAAAAGCATTAAGTACATAATGAAAGAAGCCATGATAGGTGACGGGTGTGACCGTAAAACAGCAAAATTTATTAGACTCCATATCATCCTGCATGAAATGGGACATATCGCTTGCGGACACTATAGACGTTGTAACGACCACAAAGATTATAATGAATATGTAACTCAAGAAGAAGAAGCTTGGTTATATGCAAGCCAATGTTTAAAAGAACCTGTCTCAGTATTGAAAAGTATAGCAATGACAAATACTGAAGACGTAGAAATATTAGCCGATTTAGAGGAACATTTTAATATAGACGAAAACAATATCGAAGAATTTTATGATTTCTCTAAAGGAGTCTTCGCATAAATCTGAATTCCCAGATAATCACATGAGGTGTATATAAAGAGCTACTCGAACAACGACTCAAAGGAGAACCCAATGAATAACCCGGATAAAAAATCCCACAGCCTCCCGGATCCACACCCAGAATCAGTCTGGAACGATCCAGACTACCTGGAACAACTGGAACAACGAGCAGATGAAGATGAAGCTATCACCAGCTATGAAAATGAAAAAGGACTCGGATAAAATGTTACCCCCAAACAACCTCCCAACCATGCTCGGAATCAGCAACCACATAGACAACGCTATAGCCGACGCCCTGTCCGGAAAACTCAGCCTGGATGAAACCCTCGCCAGACTAAGTAACTGGTTCCTGGTAAAAGCCTGGTTCAGCGAACCCATCAAGGTATTAAGAAAAACAAGTGATGTCCATGTCTTCAAATCCTTCTTCATCAGTGAAAAGAACCGTCTCTGCTATGGATACAGAAGACACCCCCGAACAGGAAGACCCTTCTACCAAACACACCTGATAACTAAACTCGAATTCATAGACGAAAAACATGAATTCAATTCCTATGAAGAATTTAAAAAGAAATTTGATACCCGCTTCATTAAAGAAGACCAGATACTACATCTCTGGAACGGAACAAGCAGCCAGCACGGTAAAAAATTTAATAAAAAAGACTTTCGCAAAATCAGCAAACGTGGTAAAGAAGTAATGGATAGATTCCTAAAACACTTCACCAATATAAATGAACATAACGAACACTACCATAAAAGTGACCTGTATAAAAATGAAGAGGTCTTTATACTTAAAGCCAGACATGAAAGCTGGACTAATTCCGGTAGAGATATATCCATAAGCCACCAGACTAACGCTCCCCATATATTCTATTCCAGTGAATACCGTGGTTGCCTCAACGGTCGCTATGGTCTCGTGGCAAATAAAAATGAATTCCTACACCTGGAGGACGACTAAAAAATGAACTCAATAACAAAAGCTATGAACTTAGCCAACCGCCTGAGAAAATCATACTCCCCCACTCATTTACTCTCTGAGAATAAAAAGACCTGCGTGTCCATTAACCTACCCATAAAGGGACACTGCAAACCTACTAAACAATGCGCACAAAACTGCTATGGCAAATCAGGCCATACCATCCTCCTCTCTAATATAAAGAAACAGCAATTTATATCTAAGTACCTCGAAAGAAAAGACATAACCCTGCTGATACACGAATGCCAACAATTCATCTCAGTCAGACTCAATGGCGTTGGAGACCTGAACCCTCAACACCTCCCCGCTATCCTCAGTCTGGCAGAAGCATGCCCCCAGACTGAATTCTGGGGGATGACCAGGAAAACCAACATCGCCTCCCAGGTCAACGGCAAATTACCCAACCTCTCCCTCCTGTTGAGCGTCGATGTTACCTCCCCGGATTCAGTCTGGAAATATCAAGGGGCACTATGTTTTGGACCCCGGCGACCCAAGGACCTCGTTCCCGATGATAAGAGAATCATTACAATCTTTCCCCGTCACCACGCCGGTAGAGTAATAGGAAACGTACCTGCTGATAAGAAGGACTGTCCTGCAGTCAGGCATACTGTTGCGGGATGTATACAATGTAAAAGATGTTGGAGCTGGAAGAGGGAGGCAAAGCC
>Ga0307380_10012768_pt1 | contig 10427 bp, 10 predicted proteins | sample UN3MG_FD_202239 | JGI IMG/M metagenome (GOLD analysis project Ga0307380, IMG submission 202239) | Soil microbial communities from Risofladan, Vaasa, Finland - UN-3 | ecosystem: Environmental > Terrestrial > Soil > Coastal area > Acid sulfate soil | place: Finland: Risofladan, Vaasa | collected... | reverse complement strand
ACGAACACGTGTTACTCCAGCGAAGCCGATTGCCGCGATACAAACGGCGGAGGTTGGTCCTGCCGCCAAGTGAATTCCTGCTGAGCTGATTAGGCGTGAAGCGGCGTCGCGGGCGCTTGCTCCATCGGCTCCCGCCGCGCCGCCGAACGCATCACGCCTGAAGAGGCGACTGACGCGAGCTGCAGACCGTCTGCTTCTCGGGACGAGAGACGCGGCGCCCGGGGCCGCGCGATACGGATGGGCCGATCGCGGAATGCCGCTAGACCCTATCCCCGTGCCATGCCTGGCGTAGGGTGAGGGCCGATCTGGCGGGCGCCCATCGTCGAACATGTTTGCCGAATAAGCCCGGTGCTTCGAGGCCGGGCGAGCACGGCAGGGCTCCTCAAGGGCTTGCGGGTTTTCCGGACGATTTGTCGTCGTTGCTGTCGAAGCAGCCGGCGGCTGCACAGGCACCGACGGCGACCGCACCGCCACCCACAATCCACCACGCTCCGCCGCCGACAGCCGCGCCACACGCGGTGACCTCTTCCGTTCGACGTTGACCGTCGGGCGTGACAACCACGTGCGGCAGGCCCGGCAGACGGAGATCGACGGATTCGACTTTACAGTCCCGGTTTTCCACAGCGACGACATTCGGGGACGCCACCGCCACGTCGCAGCCGCAATAAATGATCAATCCCTTGCCTGTCTGGTTTGCCATGACTTGGCTACCAGCTTTGGCCTTCTCTACGATTGATACTGTCGCCCATCCACCGCCGGCGTTGATCGTCACTTTGGTAGTTTGCTCGGCGACGAAGGCGTCCTCGGCGCCCAGGGCTGGGGACCCGGCAAGCATCATGACGAGCAGTCCGTACGCAATACCAAAACGATTCATAAGACTCCCCCCTTCGTGGCCGAGCTAACGGCTTCACCCCCATAATATTACACGGATGAGACGCATTTTTTCAACGGCCACAACCATGGCACGACTAAAATTTCGCAGTCGATATTCATTTTCTTAGGAAAACCAATAGCTTACCGAATCCTCGCCTGAGGGGCCTCGGCCGCTCAGGAGCTATCGGCATACGTGTGGCGTGGAGGCCGGTGCCACCGGATCCCTCGTTGCCGGGCCGGCCGCCCAAGATCGACGACCCATGCCCGACACGTATGAAGACCGGTAGCGCCAATAAAGACGCGCTCAGTCGCGTGGCTTCATCCAATAGCCGAAAGCTGCGCTGGCGATGATCGGGAACAGGCCGAGGTTCCAGGCCGCCTTGTCGGCTCTCAACTTGCTGATCAGAAAGCCCGCACCCGCCGCGATGGCAACCGCGGCCAAAGGATTGCGCATCGTGCTCTCTTCGATCTGCGAAAGGGTCTCGTCCACGAAAGGCTCTGAGCCATAGCGGTTGTGGCCCGTAGGCGGGGAATTCGGGCGGGGGGCGGCTGGGTTGGGGGCGGCGGCTGTCATCGAAGGGTCCTCATCGAACTTGAAGCTGTTCCTCGAGACAACTCTTCTCCGTGCCCCTGCGTTCCCTGATCTCGCCGCGAGGGTTATGGTGGGTGGTCGGGCCACCAAGGATCAAGCCAGAAGAGCGGCGAGGAGAAGGGATTGGAAGAGGACACAAAGACCCTAGGCAAGTTCATCGGCCTGATCGAGCCGTACGACTATGCCTGGCGCGCGTCGTTCCGCACGCTGAAGCCCGGCGAGGTCTTCTCGCAGGAAGGCGAGTCCAAGGTGTTCGGCACGGAGCCCGAGGCCGTGAAATGGCTGCACACACAAGCGAGCGATCTGGGGTTCTCGTCGATCGACATCAGGAACAAATCCACGCCGTCCGCCTAGGGTGGGCGCGCGCGACTACGCCGACCGCTTGACTTTAAGCCAAGGCACGCGCCGTTTCCCGCCGAGGATGTCCCAGGCGACGTTGATCTGCTTCAGGCGGCGCTCGCGCAAGAGCCGGTCTTCGTCGTCGAGGGCGTAGTCGGGATGGAGCGCGCGGCGAAGCCGCGTGACCGTGCTCTTGATCGTGTCCCGTCCCGCGCGGGGGTCGACGCCGAGGACATCGAGCGCTTCGCGCTTCGTGGCCGGCAGCCAGTCTTCGTCCCACAGGCGCAGACCGGCTTGGTCATTGCCGCCGCGCCGGCGCGTCAGGGCGTCCTTCCATTCGGAGACGAGCGAGCGGCGGAGTGCGGGCAGTCCCGCCGGCCCGCGCAATCTCAGGACCGGCATGGGGAGCGCCAGTATGGTTCGCCGCCCCAGAAAGAGCGTGGCGGACAAGGCGAAGAGGAGGGCAAGGGTCAGCGTGAAGGCCATTGACGGGATCCGCCACAGCGAGCCCGAGGCCGCGCCGGGCTTCGGCAGCGAACCGGTCACCTCGGAGTCGACCTCGATGTTCAGGGCCTGGTGCTCCGCAACGTCCGCCACTGTCGTGGCCTTGCGTTCGGCCGGAGCCTTGTCAGACGGCTCGTCGGACGGCGTCTTGCTGGCGGCTTCCGGGTTGCTTGCTGAGGAGGCCGCCGCTTCCGGTTCTGCGGGAGTCTCGATCGCGGCGACCTGAGACGGCGCCGGCACGTCCGGTTTCTTGGACGGCAGAGGGATGTCGGCGACCACGGGGCCCGTCCGCTTGAAATGCGCGACCTTCATGGGGTTGGGCGCGAAGCCGGGCGGGAAGGCGATCCCCCCTGGACCGCGGCGATAAGGCCCCGCGCGGCCTTGGGGGCCGTAAGCGGGCCCGGCATAGGCATCGACAGGCGCTCCGCCGCTCTCCGCCAGGATCGGCGAAAGGGCGGCCACCACCGACTGCCAGCTTGTCCTGACGCCGCCGCAGTCGAGGTCGAAGCGATGGACGGACCAGGCGTGGCACTTCCTCGGGTCGTAGGGGGAGCAGGTGTTGAGCCGCTTGTGCTCGGCGCGGCCGTAGATCTGGTAGGTCTGCGGCGCGCTCGGCGCGAGCGAGACCTGCCCGCCAATAACGCCGCAAGAGAACGGCATCACCAGTTCCTCGGCCGCTGCCGGGCCGGTCAAGCCGGCGCCGATAGTCAAGCCGAAGAGGAGCGTTGTGACGGTCTTGCGCAAATCCGAATCCCCGAAAGTCTTGAGCCCGACTCTTCGAAAAAATCTTGGCGGTCCTATGATGAAAACCGGCCGAAAACGCCTTATTGGACCGCGATTCCAGGTGCCAATGCTGCGCGCAAAACCTTTCCCGGAGCTAAAGACCGGCTGGCCGGGCTGGCGGCACGGGGTCATTTCAAGGGCTCAACGCGCGAGGAAGCCCGCCAGCGCGGCAACCGTGTCTCGTGCGTGGCTGCTCATCAGCAGGGTTTTGGTTTCCGATGCCAGAAACCAGCCCATGGCTTGGCCTTCGCCCAAGACGAGGTCGCTGCCGTCATAGCGCTCGATGAAGACATATTGCGTGAAGGCGCGCCCCCGGTCGTTGAAGGCGTTCGTGGTCCACAGGCGGGGGCTTTGCGGATCGTAGGCCAATTCCTCCATGGCCTCGCGCGTCACCGCCTGCTCCGGCGTCTCGCCCGGCTCGATGCCGCCGCCGAAGAACGACCAATGGCCGGGGAAGGTCGGTGCGTCGTCGGTGCGGTGCTGAAGCAGCATTCTGTGTTGGTCGTCATACAGAATGAGCGCGGCGAGTTCCTGCGTGTGCATGGGTCAGCTACAGCGCGCGGGGCGGGTTCTGTCAACGCCGCCTGCGTGTATGGTGGACGGAGAGACTTTGCAGCGCCAGGGAAACCATGACCGACACCATTGCTCAGCTGTGCCAGCGCCTGACGCAAGGCGTCTACGTCATCGGCGTGGCGCATGGGAAGGCGCGCAACGCCTTCACCGCCGCCTGGGTCATGCAGGTGTCGTTCGATCCTTTGCTGCTCGCGTTGAGCATCAACCCGGATCATTCGTCTTACGCGCTGTTAAAGGAAAGCGGCGCCTTCAGCGTCAATGTGCTGAAGGAGGATCAGTTGGACTTGGCCGCGCATTACGGCCAACCGAGAAGTGCCGACAAGTTGGTGGATGCGGACTGGACGATGGGGCGCCTTGAAGTGCCTCTGCTGCGCACGGGCTTGGCTTGGTTCGAATGCGAAGTCCTCAACGCGCATCCGGCCGGAGACCATGTGTTGACGGTGGGCAAGGTGGTCGGTGGAAAGTTGCTGGACCCTGGAGCCGAACCTCTGACCTATCGTCAGACCGGCGATCTGGACGGGGCCTCGAAAATTACCCGAAATGGGTTCTAGGTGTGCGTTAGGGACGTGACGGGTCTGGTTTGTTGTTCATGTCCGACTCGCCGCGCAGTTTGAAGGTATAGAGGGCGGCGTACACGTTGAGGACGACCAGCGCGAAGATCGGCCAACCCACGCCCTTGAAGCCGGCCAAGGCCCCGAGAAGCGCGCCGAACGCGATCGCCACCACGCCGATGGTGACGTTGGCGACGGCGATGCAGTAAGGGCGCTCCGCGTCGGTGGCCATGGCAAGAAGATAAAGCGTGCGCCCGTTCTTCACACCTTGCGCGCCGAGGCTCACGAGCACGAAGACGACCGCGTAGCACAGGATGCTCTGGGATATGAGGCTGAGCTCGATGGCGATCGCCATGAGGCCGCCAATGCAGGTGAGCCCCGCCGCGAGCACCATGATCCTGCCCACCGAGCGCACCCCGACCGCATTCAAGGTGAGGCTGACAAGGGCAATGGCTGCCGCGACCGACAGGGTCGATAGCGCCATCAGGCGCTTGTTCGACCGCGCGGCGCTGACAATGGGTGCGGCGAGGAGCTGGGCGGCTCTCTTGGCGACGGTCGAAACCGGCACCAACAGTCCGGCGAAAAACACCGGGGCGCCGACCGTCGTATAGAGGAACGGCAGGACGAGCTGAACGCTGGTCAACTCGGTCGCGGCGCCGCCCGCGACGCCTTCTCCCAGGAGAATGGGAAAATTCCGGCGCGCGGTTTCCTCTTGGGTGTCTTCCGTCATCGCGCGACAGCGTGCGGGAACGTGGCAGCCAGAACAAGCCCTGGGGCAGCTTCGCCCGCCGTGGCGCCGGCGTGGTTTCTCATGGTCGGCGGCGTCATGGCTTGCGGGTGCGGCCTTCTTAATGCCGGATCGCAGCCGCGATCCTTTGCGCTAGCCGATCCTTTTGGAAAAAGCGCCGCGCCCCAGAAACCGGTCTCTCGTCCGGCAGGTAGCCAAGGCAGCCGCTTAAGCGGCCGCAACCGAGACGTTGATGCTGTGGACAGCGCAGCTTCCGGCAAGATCCGCCTTCTCGCCGGGATTGAGCGCGTTGACGTTGTCCCCGGCGCCGTTTCCCGTCCAGCGGCTCTTATGCGCCAGGATGACGCCGCGCGGCACGTCGGTCGAAACGGCAAGCCGTAGAGTGATGGCGCCGGTCCGATTGCCGAGGGTGATGCGCGCTCCGGGCGGAAGGCCTCGCGCCCGCGCATCCTCCGGATGCATGAACGCCTCGTCCTCGCCGAGCTGCTTCAGGATCTTGGGGTCGTTGCCGAAGCTACTGTTCATGAGCCATTTCGACGCCGGCGAGATGAGACGGAAGTCCTCGCCCTCTGGGCGCCGCTCCGCCGAGGCGAAAGGCGCATGCGGCAGTCCCGCCTCGACGAAGGCAGAGCCCGTTAGCTCGATCTTGCCCGACGGCGTCCCGTAATCGTGGCGCTCGAACTGCACGACGGGCTCCGGCGGATGCTCGATGGTGCCGATTTCTGCCAATGCCTCGAAGGTCAGGCCGGGCTTCGCCTGGTCGAGCAGCGTGGCGATCATGGCGTCGTCGCTCTCGAACAGCTCCGGGTCGGTCAGTCCCATCGCTGCCGCAAGACGCCTGAAGATCTCCTGGTTGGGCAATGCATCGCCGAGTGGCTCGACCGCTTTCACCTGGGCCGAGATGCTGGCGTTGAAATAGGACATCACCACGTCGTCGAACTCGAGGAAGCTCGCGGCCGGAAGCACGTAGTCGGCGTAGTCGGCGGTATCGGTCTGGAACAGGTCAAGCGTGACCTGCAGCAGGTCGTCGCGCTCGAGCGCCGTGCGCAGGCGCCGCTGCTCGGGGCTTGAGGCGGCGATATTGTTGTTCCAGGTGATGATCGCGTTGGTGTCGGGAGATTCGAGGCGGCTTGCCAAATCCATGTGGCTGATGGTTTGCGCTTCTTGCGGCTGGAGATGTGCGGCCGTCAGATAGTCGCCGTCGACGCCGCGCGTGTCCCAGCCGTTGAGGTAGAGGAAGCCGGCACCGTAGCGTCCGATGTTGCCGGTCGCCGCGGGCAACAGCGCCACCGCGCGCATGGCGTTACCGCCGAAGGTTTGGCGCTGAAAGCCCTGACCCATCCACAACAGCGACGGCCCGTCGGCATAGAGAAGCGCCGCCTCCTCGATGAGGCGCGCCGGAACTCCGGTGACGGCTTCGCCCCAGGCGGGCGTGCACGCCGCCAGTTGGGCCTCGATTTCCGGCCAGCCGTGCGTGTGCGCGGAAAGGAAGCCGCGATCGATGCGCCCTGCCGCCTCGATCGCATGCAGCAGGGCGAAGGCGAGCGCCCCGTCGGTCCCGGGGAAGAGCTGCAAATGCATCTGGGCTGCCGCCGCCGTCTCATGGCGGATGGGATCGACGACAATCTTCGGCACGGCGCTTTCGGAAAGCCAGTATTGGTGCACATGCGGGGCAGAGGTCGAGGGATTGGCGCCCCAGATCATCACGGCGTTCGCACCGTCGATGGTGCGCGGATCGAAGCCACGCGTGGATTCTCCGTACATCAGCTGGAGCGCGACGTGTCCCGCTTTGTTGCAGACCGTGTCCGGATCGACCTCGGTCGCGCCTATGCGATTGAAGAAGCGTAGCGGAAAGCTGCCCGCGATCAGCGAGCAGGTCCCCGTGTAGTGGGTCTGCAGGATGGAAGACGGCCCGTGACGGTCGAGAATCTCTTGGAGACGCTCTGCGATCTCGCCAATGGCCTGATCCCAGCCGATCGTCTCGAAGCGGCCGGCGCCTTTGGGACCCATGCGTTGCAACGGCTGCATCAAGCGAACGCTCGGGTCGCGCCACACGCCGTTATAGCCGATCGAGCATTTGCCGCAGAGCGCGCCCCGGCTGACATCGTGGTCAGGGTCGCCCACCACGTTGATGGTGCCGTCGTCGAAACGCTTCACCAGCATCCCGCAGGCATCGTAGCAATCGCGAGGACAGGTGGTGCGGATCGCGGCGGCTTGCATGATCGGCGGTCTCCTCGAGGCGAGGTATCAGCAAGCAAGACTAACACCGCGCGAGAAACCGGCGTATGCAAAATGCCCAGCGGGAGCCAAAGTGGGCCACTCACGCGACGGGGCCCGCGCGAGCCTATTCGCGCACGAAGGTGCCGAGCCCCGTGCGGTCATAATAGTCGAGCACGACCTTCTCAGCCTTGCCGCCGCCGCCCATCGTGAAGATCGCGCCGGCAAGCCCGTTGGCGTTCTCGCCGATGGTCTCGAAGCTGAACGTGTCGCCGTCGAAATGCGTCAGCGCAAAGCTGATCGGTGCGCCTTGCGGTCCCATGCTCATGGAAAGCTTGCCGTCATCGGACGCGACCGTGAGCGGGCCGTAATAGGAATTGCAGTAGCTGCCCGCGTACGCGGCCAAGTCTTGCGCGGGCTTCGGGCTTGCGGGCGCCTTGGAGTAGTCCACCTCCGGCGCGTCGGCCGCGCGCATCTGATCGAAGATGCCGCCCATGAAGCCGACCCAATCCACGGTCTGCTTGCCGTTCTGCGCGACATCGAAGAAGGCCGCGCCGACCGCCTCCGCCGCGCCAATCGGCATGCCGTTGGTGAGCACGACGATGCCGAGATCCTCCCCCGGCATGAAGGCGATGAAGGTCGCCGTGCCGAGTTCGAAGGCGCCGGAATGTCCGAGCCGGACGCGGCCTTCGTCGTCGTAAGAGACGTTCCAGCCGAAACCGTAAAACCCGGCGGGGGCGGCAGGCGAGCGCGGCGGGCCGGGGATCATTTCCGGGATGTGCGTCGCGGTCAGCGCATCCGCGTCGACGATCGCCTTGCCGTCGAGGGTGCCGTTTCCGAGCTGGAGGCGCAGGAAGCGCAGCATGTCGTTGAGGGAGGCGTTGCCGCTGCCGGCCGGCGCTTGGGGGTCGGCGTTGCGGTCGAACTTTGCCGCCCAGGTGCCATCCTTGAGGCGCGCATGGATGCGGGCGCGATCCTCATGGGCGAGATAGTCCGCGTGGCGGTAGCTTGCGGTGGTCATGCCGGCAGGCTTGAACAGGGCTTCGTCGGCCAGATCCTCCCAGCTCTTGCCGGCCGCGGTCGCAGCGGCGATGCCACCCGCCGTGTAGCCGATATTGCTGTAGTGATAGGTGGAGCGGAATGGGTCGAGCGGTTGCTGATCGATATGCGACAGGATGTAGTCGCGGTCGAAGCCGAGATCCTCGAGCAGGTCGCCGGAGCTGGTACGCAGGCCGCTGCGATGGGACATGAGGTCCGCGAGGGTCGCGTTCTCGGTGACGTAAGGATCGTTCAGCGCAAAGGCAGGATTGTAGCCCTTCGCGGCGCCGTGCCAGTCGACCACGCCATCGCCGACGAGCTTGGCCACGATGGTCGAGCTGATGGGCTTCGAAACGGAGGCGAGCAAGAACACCGTGTCGGGATCGATCTTGCCCGGTTGACCGATCTCACGCACGCCGAAGCCTTCGGCGTAGATCACTTTGTCCTTGTAGACGACACCGACCGCCAAGCCCGGAAGTCCGGTCCGCTTCATGGTGGTCTCGACGATGCCGTCGAGCGCCGCGGTGGCTTTGTCGATGTCGGCCTGGTCGAGCAGCGGCGGGACCGGAGACACCGGGGCCTTCAGGAGCTTGGCATCCTCCGCGAAGATTGGACCGACGATAAACGCAGACGCGAGAGCGATCCCGCACAGCGTGGCAAAGACCGTGCGGCGGATGTGGAATAGAGAAGCGGCGGTCAGGCTGGCGAGATGGGACATTGCAAGCTCCGGGATCTAAGGCTGCCGCAAGCGTATCGCGCGCGGCGAAGCAAAGGCTAGGTGCATAACGAGCGGCTTGTGCTCGGTTAGTCTTGCGAAATGTGCGTGGGCGGGGTTAGTAAAAGCTCCTTTTGCGGCAATTCCTGAAAAAATCGAGGCTATGGCAAAATCAAAATACACCCCCAGCGGGTTCGATCTCGCCGTCAAGAAGGCGCGCGCGGGCCGAGGCCTGTTTGCCGAAGAGACAATCCCGAAGGGCGTTTGCGTCATCGAGTATGTCGGTCGCACGCTCACGGAGAAAGAAGAGTATTCGAGCCGTAGCCGCTATTTGTTTGAGGTCACCAAGAAGAAGACGATCGACGGCTGGAACAAGCGCAACACCGCGCGTTACATCAACCATTCCTGCCGGCCGAACTGCGAGATCGAGATCCGCAACAAGCGGGTCTACGTCATGTCCAAGCGCAAGATCCAGCCGGGCGAGGAGCTCGGCTATAATTACGGCAAGAGCTATTTCGACTCCTTCCTCAAGCCGATCGGCTGCCGCTGCCTCAAATGCATGCCGGAGAAGGACTGGCTGAAGCTCAAGGCTAAGATGAGAAGGAAGAAGAAAAAGGCTTGAGGTCCGAAAGGATCGCGCGCGCCGCATTATGACCGGGTGCGCCGGTCACGCCGCCGCCAGGATGAGCGCCTGAGCCGCAGTGATAAAGGCCGCGAAGCGGCCCGCGGTAAGCCGCGTAGCCAAGCATCGGGCGCGCGGAGAACAGCTGATTGAGAGTCAGCTGACCGTGGAAGATGTCCCCACCGACAAGCCCGAAGATCCGCTCCAGATCGAGCGGGCTCAGGGCCTGGCGCCCCACCACACTCTTGGCGAAGCCCGGCGCGTAAGCGTCGACAGTCGCGATCATGAGATCGGCCACCTCCTCGCGCGCCTCCTCCCAGGACCGGCCGTCCGGCAGCTCGGGCGCCACGTGCTGACAGAACAGGCTCGCCACATGCGCGCCTTGTGGCGCAAGGCTGTCGTCGAGCGTGGAGGGAATGACCATCTCGACGATCGGCTCACGACTCCAACCCAATTCGCGCGCATCGCGATAGGCCTTGTCCATGTATTCGAGGCTCGGGGCGAGGATGATGCCGGCGCCATGATGTGCGCCCGCGGTCTTGCCGGGCAGCGCCGTGAAGCTCGGCAGTTCCGACAGTGCGACATTCATGCGGAAGGTGCCGGAGCCGCATTTGAAGTTTCGCATGCGTGTCAGGAAGTCTGAGGGCAGGGCGGTTTCGGGTAGGAGCTGCGTGTAGAGCAGCTTCAGGTTCATGTTGGCGGCAAGCGTGCGGCCTTTGACGACCGTGCCGTCTTGCAGCACGACGCCCGTGGCGCGGTCTTTCTCGATGAGAATTTCGGCGACTTCGGCACCGGTTTGAATGTCCACGCCATGCTCGACCGCCGCCTTGGCCATGGCTTGCGTGATCGCGCCCATGCCGCCGACGGCGTGG
>Ga0307380_10012767_pt1 | contig 10427 bp, 8 predicted proteins | sample UN3MG_FD_202239 | JGI IMG/M metagenome (GOLD analysis project Ga0307380, IMG submission 202239) | Soil microbial communities from Risofladan, Vaasa, Finland - UN-3 | ecosystem: Environmental > Terrestrial > Soil > Coastal area > Acid sulfate soil | place: Finland: Risofladan, Vaasa | collected... | reverse complement strand
TCCTCTGTAGTATGTATTCTTTCTCTTTTTTTAAAATGTAGTTCTCCATGGTAAGTTTGCCGATCATCTGCTCAAGTTTGGCTACTTGTGTCTCTAATTTTTTTATTTCTTGATTATTATTACCACTTAATTCTCCATCCAAATATTGTCTCTTCCAACGGTTGATAAGTCCGGGGGAAATGTTATTCTCTTTTCCTAATTCCAGGATCCTTTCACCGCTTAGTGCTCTTTGTACGATTTCTTCTTTTTGCTCTTTAGACTATTTCCTTTTTTTGACACCCATTATCTTTGCCCCTTCTTCGTTTCTCTTGCTTGTTATTTTATTATATAACAAGTCTTATTTTTCTCCTAAATGTGTCTAGTTGGAGGGGTGCAGTCCAGATACCTTCTATGTCGGTACCATTAAAGGCTTAGGGAGAATCTATCAACAAACCGGCATGGATGCCTATAGCAACTTTGGCTTTGCCAAAATTTATCTGGATAAGGCAATGATAAGTGCGATAGATTTCCTAAAAACTAAAGTATTACCAGTATATAAAGTATTTAACATACCCTTGGATAGAATCTTAACCGATAATGGCAAGGAATATACCACTCATTGGGCAGGCAGTAAACATGAGTATGAGAAATTCTTGAAACAAAATAGCATCAGACACACCAGGATTAAACCGAGAACTCCTCAAAGTAATGGGATAGTAGAAAGATTCAATCGTACTCTATTAGAAGAGTTCTACCAGATAGCCATGATCAAGAAGGTCTATTCCTCTTTGGACCAGCTACAAGACGATCTGGATCAGTTTATCACTTATTATAATTTTAAAAGAACCAATCAGGGGTACAGGCTAAAGGGTAAAATGCCTTATCAAAAATTCTTTGATGGTATGCGAAAATATGCTTTACCTGAACCCTTATAAATAGTATTATTCTCTATAGGAAAAAGTAGAAAGTGTAAACACCACTTGAAAGTAATACAATTAAACTATGATTATCTTTAGCTTTTATCTATAATATTTCCTACTCTATAATTTCAACCTTCTAATTTCTTGAAATTAAATCTGTGAGAGTAATATCCTTATTTAAAAATGTATTTGTAAATTATGTAAATTTATTTGTTTTATTTTTCACAGATTAATTTTTTAAGAAAATAACAATAAAAAATATTTCAAATTAATTGTAATTAAAGATTATAATATTTTTTGAACTCTTCTGGATGAGGAAGCCTGTTAATAAAGAAGTGGTCTTTTTTAATTTTTTTAATCTGATTGTCTATTAAATTTTTTGTAAAAATCTTATCAGCCGATAGGAACTCATAGTCATTTTGTAATGCCTCCGCTACTTCGAGTAAATTATGGGGTAGAGATTTAATTTTCTTTTTTTCATTTTCTTCTATGTTAAATACGTTAATATCAAAGGGACCAAATCCTTCTTTTCTCGCATCAATTTTATTATTTATTCCATCAATAGCTGCCATTAAAACTGCAGAAAAGGCAAGATAAGGATTACATGTAGCATCAAGAAATCTTATTTCAAAACGTTTTTTATCGGGACTTGTTGCATAGCCCGGTATTCTTATTACTGCACTTCTATTAGAAGTACCAAAACATATATTAACCGGTGCTTCGTACCCCGGAACAAACCTTTTATAAGAATTAGTGCTTGGATTTGTAAAGGCCATTATTGCTGCTGCATGTTTAAGAATGCCCCCAATTGCATAAAATGCTATTTTACTTAAGCATGAATACCCTTTTTTATCATAGAATAGCGGATCATTTCCTTTAAATAGCTGAATATGAATATGCATTCCATTACCGCTTTCATCTGCAAAAGGTTTGGGCATAAATGTGACTGTTTTATTTTCTAACTTTGCAGTATTTTTCAATATATATTTTAATTTCATAGTACGATCGGCCATCTCTAATAATGGAGCAAAATTTACTTCAATTTCAGCTTGTCCCGGTCCGCCATTTTCAGAATGATGATATTTTACAGGTACATTATTCTCTTCTAAAAGCAAAACAACTTTATTTCTAAAATTATAGCTACTATCATATGGAGAGTCTAAGTGATAGCCTCCGTGGCATCCTACACTTAATCCAATATTTTTTGTTTCATTTAAGCCTGAATTCCATTCAGTCTGACTTGAATCAATTAATACTTCCATATGATTCATTTCGTTTTTGTATGAGATATGATCAAGTACATAAAATTCAAATTCGGGTCCCAATAAAGACTTATCAGCTATACCACACTTGCATAAGTATTTTTCAACTTTTTCTGCGATAAATCTCGGATCATCCTCAAACCTTACTCTCTTTTCACCTTCAAGTCTATATATATTTGCGATAAAATTAAGTGTAGGCACTTCATTAAAAGGATCCATAAAAGCTGTCGACATATCTGTTATGAAAACCATATCTGACTTTTCAACTGTTAAAAAACCATAACTTGAACCGTCAAAACCTATTCCTTCAGAAAATAGTTTTTTATTTAATTTTTTAACGGGGATTGAAAGTCTATGCCATCTACCTTCCAAATCAATAATTTTAAAGTCAATAATTTTAATATCTTTATCTTTGCAAAACTTAATTATTTCAGTATATTTTTTTAAACAAAGTAACTATCCTTCTTGATAATTTTAAGAAATCTTTATTTGCTCTCACCAGTTCTATTATAAAGGTAACGAAAGATAGGTTTATATGAAACAAGTTCTTTCTCAACCATCTTCTGTAATTCTCATAAAGCCCTCTTTTTTCCTGTACCCAGATAAGCCACTTCGACCTCGGGGTTGGCTAGTAATTCCTTGGAATCACCATGAAGAATTATCTTCCCTGTCTGAAGAACGTATCCTCTGTTGGAAAGTTTCAGCGCCTGCCTTGCATTCTGTTCAACCAGGAAGATCGTAACTCCCTCAGAGTTAATCCTTTTAAGTTCCTTAAAAATATCCTTGATAAGTATAGGAGCCAATCCTAAGGAGGGTTCATCCAGCAAGAGTACCTTTGGCCTGGACATAAGGGACCTTGCTATGGCGAGCATCTGTTGTTCTCCTCCTGAGAGGGTCCCTGCATATTGCTTGCGGCGCTCTTCAAGTATTGGGAAAAGAGAAAATACCCAGGCAAGGTCTTCTTCAATCTTTTCCCTGTCTTTTCTTGAAAATGCCCCCATCATAAGGTTTTCATATACAGTAAGCGGAGCGAATACTTTTCTTCCTTCAGGAGTAAGAGTAATACCCTGATTTACAACTTGATAAGTCTTTTTGGCAAGGGGTTCATCTTTTAGAAAGATTTCTCCACTATCACGGGGGACCATTCCCATAATAGTTTGCATGAGAGTTGATTTACCTGCTCCATTGGAACCAATAACACTGACGATCTCTCCTTCTCTTATATAAAGAGATACACCCCTAAGTGCTTTTATTGCACCATAACTTGCATGAAGTTCTTTGATTTCAAGGATGGGTTTCTGTATATTCATCACTCATCCACCTCCACGCCCAGATATGCTTTAAGAACTTCAGGATGTCTCTGAATTTCATCGGGGTTACCTTCGGCTATTTTTGTCCCAAAATTCATGCATATTATATGTGGACATATTTCCATAACCAAATCCATATGGTGCTCAATAACCAGGATAGTGATTTTTAACTCCTTGTGAATATCTACGATAAGATGATTAAGCTCATTTACTTCCTCGGGATTCATACCGGCAGCAGGTTCATCCAGAAGTAAAAACTCCGGATCCAGAGCAAGAGCCCTAGCAATCTCCAGCCTACGCTGTATTCCATAAGGAAGTGTTCTGGCTGGCTGGTCTGCTCTTTTAGCCAACCCCATTTTGTCAAGGATATCCATGCTCTTCAATTTTATTTCTCTCTCTTTCTTTCCCCATCTGCCAAAATGAGTGATGGCCTCTCCAAAGGAACAAGCGTGATGTTGCTGCATAGCAACCATAACATTCTCCAGTGCCGTTGAACGGGGGAAAAGCCGAATATTCTGGAAAGTTCTTGCGATATTTTTACGGATAACTTCGTATGTCTTAAGGGAAGTTATATCTTCACCCTGGAAGTTAATATGTCCACTATCTGGAAAATATACCCCAGTGATAAGGTTAAAAATGGTGGTTTTTCCTGCACCATTCGGACCAATAAGTCCGACAAGTTCTCTTTGGTTAATAGAGAAGCTTATATCTTTTACGGCGGGAACTCCTCCAAAATATTTATTCAAATTATCCAATTTCAGTATAATGTTCTTAGATACCTTTGTCATCAAGATTCTCCACCTTCTTTCGAAAAGTTACCCCTCAAGAATTTTCTTTTAAGCACCTTTAACAGTTTAGGTCCAAATTCATGCTGTCCCATTACTCCTTCAGGGCGAATAATCATTATAATCACAAGAATTGCACCATAGATCAACATCCTGTACTGGGATATGGGACGGAAAAGTTCCGTGATCAAGGTTATTATAAGAGCCCCAATTAGAGTCCCAGTCATAGAACCGAGACCTCCAAAAACAACCACTGCTGTAAGTTCGGTTGACTTTATCATGTCAAACATTATGGGCTGTATAAACGAGAGAAACCCGCCCAGCAATGCTCCGGATATGCCACAATAAAAAGCAGACAGAACAAGGCTCAGGATCCGATATTTTGATGTGTTGTAACCAAGCAGTGATGCAGCTATGTAGTCATCACGACAAGCCTTAAAAGCCCTGCCAAATCGGCTATTAATAAGGTTAAACATTAGAAAAGCCATTATGACAAAGAAACAAAGGGCTATTGTCAGAGTAGTATATGGTGGAATCCCAGGGTATCCTCTTGCTCCCCGGGTAATCGTGCCCCCATTTTCAAGAAGAAGCCTTATCGCTTCACCAAGACCAATGGAAACGATAGCATAATAATCCCCTACTAATTTAAGGGTGGGTACGCCTATGACGTAGCCCAAAATTGCAGCCATTGCCCCACCCAGAAGTATAGCTAGTATAAAGTTAACTTCATACTGGAATGTAAGGATGGCGGCGGTATAAGCCCCAACTGCCATATATCCTGCATGTCCCAGGCTAAAGATCCCTGTAAAACCCGTAAGGAGAGAAACTCCCATTGCCGCTATAGAATTAATACAGAGAAGAATAATAATCCCATCAGTATAACCAGACATTTTTTATCCTCCTTAAACTTTTTCGCTGATGTTTTTTCCGAAAAGGCCCTGTGGACGGAAAAGCAGGGTTATGATAAGAAGGGAAAAAACGACAAGATCTCTTAATTGACTGGAAATAAAGCCCGCGGTGAGCATCTCAGCCAGGCCAAGTAGGACACTGCCTATCACAGCTCCTGGAAGGGATCCTAGCCCACCTATAACCGCTGCTACAAAAGCCTTGATTGTAATTGCCCCCAACTGTGGATACAGGGTATATCTGACAGAAAGAAAAATCCCTCCGACTGCAGCAAGCGTACCAGCTATAAAGAAAACGATTGAAATAAGAAGGTTAACGTTAACCCCCATAAAAGCTGCCGTTTTAAGATCATAAGCGGCAGCTCTTATCGCTAATCCCCACTTGGTCTTTATTAGTAAAATCTGTAATACACCAAGGAAGAAAACGGCTGCTACTAGTGAAAGCAGGTCAAAGGCACTTGTTGTGGCCAGGCCAAAAAGATTTACGGGTTGTGTTGGTATTATAGGGGGTAATGCCCGGAACCTCCCCCCAACCGTTACTACAAAAATATTTTCTATAACTATGCTCATACCCACGGATGCAATCAATAGATAAAGAGTATTATTAGTATTCTCCCTGATGGGCTTATAAGCTAGTTTTTCTGTGAGTACTGCCGAGATACCTGCCCCAAGAAGAGAGAGAAACCCAGCTATCCATATACCGGTTCCCATGGACTTAAGTGCAAAGTAACAAATATAGCCTCCTATAACAAGAAAACCGCCATGAGCAAAATTGGAGAACATAAGAATTGAGTAAACAAGAGAGTAACCGACAGCGATAAGAGCATAAACTGATCCTAGAGATAAACCGTTTATGATCTGCTGTAATAAGATATCCAAATATTTCACCTCTTTCCAGAATAAAGACGGGCACGGCTGGTCCGTGCCCGTCTTGGATAATTCAAATTTAACTATGCAATAAGGAAAAGTTTATTAAGGTTTAATCTTCTTGAAAAACTGTCCTTTTCCATCTTTTGCGATAAGAACAATTCCGTCCTTGTCCTTGGGATTATGAAATTCATCCATAGTAATGACTGCATGATGGAGCTGTACCCCCTCGCTTGCAGCAAGAGCTTTTGCAATCAATGTGGGGTCGTCAGATCCTGCACGTTTTATAGCGTCGATCATCAGATACATACTATCATACCCAAGAATACCGTTTACAAACTCTTTGCATTCATCGTTGTATTTTGCTTTATAGTCAGCAAAGAAAGGTGCCATTGCTGGATCTTCGGGAGCAACATGGTTGATCCAGTAGGATCCTTCCATGGCATCTCCGGCAATCTCCCACATAAACTCAGCATAACCGTCTCCGCCAAGGAATATAATATCATCCATTCCCAATTCGCGAGCCTGTTTCATTATGAGGGCCATTTCCTTGCCCATGTTAGGAAGAATAAGTACATCAGCTTCCGTGCCGCGGATCTCAGTCAGCTGGGCGCGAAAGTCAACATCTGTTCCAGCACGGAAAGCAAGGTTTGCTACGACCTTCCCACCGTACTCTTTGTAACTCTTAATGAAGAATTCACTGAGCCCCTGAGAATAATCGCTTCCAATGTCATAAAGAATAGCAGCATTCATTTTGTTCAGTTCCTTAGCAGAGAAGTATGCTATCAATTTTCCTTGGTATGGATCGGTAAAGCATCCACGGAAAGAATAAGGGTAAACGTTTCCTTCAGTATCAACAGTAACCAGTGGATTTGTCGTCACAGTTCCGAGTTGAGGAACCTTGTATTTGTTCACAACAGGACCAGTAGCAATATTAATACCGCTGCCGTTAGCACCTACAATAGCAACTACCTTGTCTTGTTCAATCATACGACGAACAGCATTAACTGCATCTTCTGCTCTGGTACGGAAGTCATAAATGACTAATTCCACCTGCTTACCAAGAACACCGCCCTGGGCATTAATCTCATCCACTGCTAACTGGGCGGCCTTTGATTCTGTTTGACCATATGCAGCCCAGTCGCCAGTAAGGGCTGCAAGATAACCTATCTTTATAGTATCTGCTGCAAATACACCTGATACACTAAAACCTAACACTAGAGAAATAAGAAGTAAAAGAATACCTACACGTTTTAAAATACTCATTTAATTATCTCCTTTAATTTTAATAATAGAAAATTATTTTTATTCAGATTCGTATTCCTTGTCTAACAATTACGTCGTCAAAACAAATCAATTTCATGAAGAATTCAACATTCTATTGCTTATTTTACCACTGACATCACCTCTTTTTAAGTTTTCTTGATAAATTATTAATCTTAAACTAAACATTTGTATAGGTATTAAGCCTTGCCAATTATTCACAAAAAAATTCCTCTTATAATATTATTCCTTATTCGACAAAACTTTTCAAATTCCTCTTTTTTTTATTTATTTTTTTTAATTTTTATTAAACTTTCGCTATCGCCTTCTCTAATACGTCTAATGCTTCATCTAACTGCTCATCGGTAATCTCGAGGGAGACTAACATCCGCAAGATATTTTTATCGATTCCGGCAGTAGGTACAAATACTCCGTTCTTTAAGCATTCCTGAACAATTTGGGCTGTTTCCTGAGTGGCCGGTTCTCTGGTCTTTTGGTTTTTTACCAATTCTATAGCCACCATCGCCCCTATACCCCGAATCTCTCCTATTAGAGAGTACTTGTTTTTCATCTTAAGGAATCTTTCTTTTAATCTTTCTCCAATCTTTAAAGCTCTGTCTAAAAGGTGTTCTTCTTCGATAATCTTTATCACCTCCAGGGCTGCTCTACAGGCTAGCGGGTTACCTACGTAGGTTCCCCCAATACATCCTCCGGGAAGAGAATCGGTAATCTCTTTTTTGGCAATCACTGCTGAAAGGGGCAGACCAGCAGCTAAAGATTTCGCCAAACAGGTGATGTCCGGTTCTATACCCCAATTTTCTATGGCAAAAAACTTCCCGGTTCGGCCTATACCACTCTGAATCTCATCGGTAATAAGTAACATACCATATTTATTAGTCAGTTTTCTTAAGTATTCTAAAAATCCCTCCTGGGGGACATTGAATCCTCCTTCTCCCTGAATAGGTTCAACTACTATAGCAGCAACAGATTCAGGGGTTACAGTATTTATAAGCATCTTTTCAAAATCTTCTATCTTAGCCATGAGATGAGAAGGACTGGGGAAAGGCAGCCGGTATATCTCGGGGGCAAAGGGACCGAAGTGATACTTATAGGGCATAGCTTTATGGGTCATAGTCATAGTTAAAAGAGTGCGGCCGTGGAAGGCGTTTTCAAAGACAATGATAGCCGGTCTTTTTGTATAGGCCCGGGCTATCTTTACTGCATTTTCTACTGCTTCTGCACCGGAGTTAAAAAAGGCGGCTGCCTTGGGAGTGCTCCCGGGAGTCAGGTTTACCAGTTTCTCGGCCAGTTCTACCAGAGATTCATAGGGTATAGCGGTGAAATCGGTATGCAGATACTTTTCTACCTGGTCTTTAATTGCCGCTACCACTTTTTTATGAGTATGTCCTACAGCCAGACATCCCCAACCGCCGGTAAGATCGATAAACTGATTACCGTCTACATCGGTGACCAAGGCTCCCTCACCGTGGGCAATATAACAAGGAGAAAGGGAACTACCCATAGGTTTGGCGATATATTTTTCTCTTCTTTGGGCTATTTCCTGAGACTTGGGTCCGGGTAAACTGCTTTTAAGGGAAATGAATTTAGTCATATAGTGATTATCTCCCAAAAACTAACTATTTAATACAATATATTTAACCTAAGCAGCAAATTTAACTCTGTATGTTCTTTGAAAACTAAATAGCGAAAATAAATGGTGATATAAAAGAGTGGAAAGCTCGGGTATAGGCCTATTCATCAACCCTTTTATCAATCTCTTACAGTTTATTGCCGATATCTTAAACCCTAAGTAGATCTTTACACGTATTAATCCCCTTACCGGTAGATGATCTATCTTGTACCTCCTGCGAAGTATGGAGGGAATAGCCTCAATCCCGGCTCTTTTTCTGGCTAGCTCCTGGTACTCGGAGGTTCCCATTCTAGTGATAAGCTGGCAACGGTGTAAGGTTTTCTCTGATACTTTAAAGAGATAACTCTTCTTCTGTTCTACTACCAGACAATCTTTACGGAAGGGGCAATTACTACAGTGTTTCTTATCAAAATGTGCTCTATAGGATCCTTCTTTAAACTTACTATTTATAGGCTTATGGCCATAAGGGCATTTCTTTACCAGATGTTCTTTCTCCTCTATCTCAAATTTATCACAATTATTATTTTTACCTCCACCGATAAGATTGGTAGGGATCATCTTTATACCTTTGGCTTTGGCTTTCTTATTTATCTCTTCAGAGAAATAGGCACCATCTATTAGAGCGGTAGTACCTTTATCTAATTTTTTAATGGTACCCTTAGCGAATTTCTGATCACTATAGGTATTTTTTTGTAAGTCATAGCCGGTGATCATCCTATTCTTATCATCGAACTTCTCTACAATATTGGCGGTATAACCTATATGTTTCTTCTTACCTTTTTTGCGGTAGGTAGCATCCGGATCAGTAGGGTTTTGCAGGGAGCCAGGTGATATATTTTTAGATGACTTTCCCTTCTGTTCTTTTAACATTCGGGCAAGGAGTTTAAACTCTTCGGTCTTACTTATCTCCTTATCCTTTCTATATAACAAATAGAGTTTTAAACCATCTTTTAGTACTCTTTTAATTTTACTATTTAGATCTTTATCTCTTGAGCGGTAGATGGTATCATTATAGTGGCTCTCTTCTAAGTAGGGCTTAAAGTATTCCGGCAGGGCAGTATTTTTGTCTATGACCTTTATGAGTCGCGCAACTGTGGAGTAGATAATTTCTAAACGAGATAATTTCCTGCAGGAAGAACTTACTGTAAGGGAATCCATCCTGACGGTCTTACCTTCTATCTTAAGTATTTTAGAGAAAGTTTGGGCATGTGCTTCTATCTCTTGCTGGATAAGGTCAACGCCGTATTCTTGATTATATCTATATACCGCTGCCCGAAAATTGGTCAGGCTGTTTTTAGATACAGGCTGTTCCGGAAAGCTGGTAGTATGTAGTGCATGTTGGTATCTAATATCAAACATCAAGGAATTAAGGGCCTCTTCATCTGATTGGTTAAATATCTCCCTTAAGATGAGAAGTCCGAAATAGACATTTGCCGGATTATTAGGCCTGGAGGCAGGATTATCACTATATAATACGCTAAATCT
>Ga0307380_10012765_pt1 | contig 10429 bp, 8 predicted proteins | sample UN3MG_FD_202239 | JGI IMG/M metagenome (GOLD analysis project Ga0307380, IMG submission 202239) | Soil microbial communities from Risofladan, Vaasa, Finland - UN-3 | ecosystem: Environmental > Terrestrial > Soil > Coastal area > Acid sulfate soil | place: Finland: Risofladan, Vaasa | collected... | reverse complement strand
GTGTTGAGTCAGAGAAGAGCCGGACCGGCCCGACAACGGACTGAAGTTCGAAGGCAACGCCGAGTGATTGAATAACGCAATCAATGCCCTGCAGGGCCGACGCGACGTCTTGCTCATTAAGGGCATCGCCTTTGCGCTTCTCGAGGCTCGGATGGTCGAGGTCGATGCGATCTGCGGAGCGGGCAAACGCACGCACGTGATGGCCTTCGGCGAGCGCTTGCCGAACTGATTCTAGGCCTACGCCCCCGCTGGCGCCGATGATGAGAATGTTTTTCACGCGTGATTGAACGGTGCGGTTCGATGTCGCGCAAGGTCACACAACTAGGCTGACAGAGTGCATCACGCCGATCCTGGAAGCCAGCAGGAAACCCAAAAGGGCTCCCTTCGTTGCTAGCCCTCTCGCCGTATCCCGATCAGATCCGTGATGCTTGATGCGGCAAACATTCCATCGGGCAATTGCAGGATGATGCCTCGTTTCGCGGACTCTGTCAGCAACGGCACCCGGGCTGTGTCGTTTTCGCCGATAAGTCAGAGAGGTTTCCGGCTTAGCCTGGGCTGGGAGTCGGACGCGCGGAGTTGGCTCGGTCTCTCAGGACTTCAGTCTCAGTCGAGACTTTGCCGCGCGTCATCCGACCACTTCCCACGCAAGGCTGCTAAGATCCGGAATCGAGTTCAGGGTAGTCCCTTGGCGGTTTGGACCTGATCTAGGAGATCACCTATGCGCGATATCAGACGCGATCTTGAAGAGCGCATCGCTCTCCTCAAGGAACGGGTCAACGCGGAGAAGACCGCATTGGAACGTCAGATCCATGAACTCACGCAGGCGCATGAGCACAAGGTCAGGGCGTTGACGGCCGACCTTAACGCGATGAGCATTGTCCTGCGGGCGGAGCAACGAAGATTCCCGATCAGCCCACCGGCCGCCCAACGCGAGGCTACACCGCAGAAACCCGAACAGCCCGATCAAGCTCAGCATCGTTCGCTGCTGCTCGATTTGATCCGAAAGTTGAGCAGCGACGGACCCGCATCCTGCGAGCAGCTTCGTCAGTGGGCAATCAGGGAGTGCCACCTTGTCGACAACGAGACCACCCGAGTGGCCTTGCAAGAGGCTCTGACAGAGTCCGCGAAACGAGGCATCATCCTGCAATTGCCCGATGGAATGTTTGCCGCATCAAGCATTACGGATCTGATCAGGGCGCGGCGGGAGGGCTAGCAACGAAGGAAGCCCTTTTGGGTTCCTGCCGGCTTCGAGGATCGGCGTGAGGCACTCTTTCCTCGCGGTCCGCATTAGCCCCAACAGTTTCCACAAGCTTCGCTACTTTCACAGCAATGCGCCGCGCCTCATCGAGGGTCCGCACGCCAGCCAAATCGTCATCTAGTTCCAGATTTGCCGGATTGCTCGAGCAGTTCGTTAACGCCAGAGAGCAGCGAAAGGTAGGGGTCGCCATGGTCGGCATAGGCCCGCGCTCACGAGAGACCAGCCCAAGCCTGGAGGTCTAGGCCGAAGATGGAGGCCAGTTTTATTGCTCTGCGCCAAATGGCCCAAGCTATGGAGAGCACTACCAACGGGTATTCAACCAGTCGGAAGCAAGGCCTAGAAGATCAGACGCCTTCGAGCGTGGGAGCGAGGGGCACTGTCATAAGAGGCGTTGCCTTACGCCTGTTGCGCCAGACCCTTCAGGGCCAGTGTGCTGATGAAATCGGTCAGCCGGTCGACGAACGCCTCGTCGAATTTCAGATTAAACGGCGGCTGGCTAAACTGTTCTCGATTGCGCACGAACACGCTACATTGGCCCATCAGCCAGATGGCGGCGCACATGGCATCCTGGTCCGTCGCGCCCTGCGGGAGAAAGCGCCGCACGAGCGCCGTGGCGCTGGCGAGAAAGGGCGATGCGCCTGTGGTCACGAAACTACGCAGCGCCTTGCTTGGGCGGACATTCTCCCAGGCAAAGATGCGGATGTAACAGCTCACCTCGTCCCGGGCGACAAGGGGTTGGAGTTGCTGGCGCAGAAAGCTCCGCAAGGCTTCCTCGCGCGGCATGTCTTTCAGTTTCTCCGGGTCGAAATTGTCCAGCCGCAAATAGCCCTCGAAGGCGACCTTGAGCACCTCGAGATAGAGTCCTTCCTTGCCCTTGAAATGGTAGTTGATTGCCGCCTGATTGACGCGCGCCTTGGAGACGATGGCCCGAACGCTCGTACCGTCGTAGCCCCGCTCGGCGAAGAGGGCGACGGCGGCCTTCATGAGGCTGTGGCGCGTATACTCAGCTGGTCGGGTCATAATGACATGGGAATTCAAACAGTCGTTTAAAATCAGAGTACACGGGCGCAGGCCAGATTGCAAATAGGTCACACCTCCTGGACTGGGGGAGTAGGCACCTGCCGGTAGTGCGCGAATTTCCCCCTCGCAGCCCCCTGTCAGCCATTCTTCGGTCACAAACAAGTGTTTGAATTTCGAATGATCGTTTGAAACTTTTTGTAACAATGCGTGAGTGATGGGGTAACCGAGATGTCAAAGACGAGGGACATGTCTACGACCTCCGCTGCGGCACCTGCCAGGACCGCCGCGGTCTGGGATGCGCTGACCAAGGTACTGTTCGATCCCTATCGGCCCGAGCTGCACTATATGCGCGGCCCCGGGCCCAAATGGCACGAGAGGCACGCTAATGCTGAAGCGTTCCATCAGCGTCCGGCGCTGGTCGACCAGGAGGTCGGCTATGGTGTGCACGCTCAGGCGTGATCTTGATCCAGCCCGGATGGTGGGATCTTGGGATGCAAAAAAAACCCACGGGAGACTGACCAATGAGACTATTTTTAGCGTGCGCCATCGCCGTAACGATCGCGGCCGGTCTTGGCGGTTGCTTTGGCCACCATCAAAAGGCCGTCGTCGCTGAGCCAATTTACGAGCCGATTAAATAGCTGGCATTCAACCCTGCACTATCCTTCAGCAATGCCAACGCCTCGGTCTGGGTCCTTCCAGGCCGAGGCTTTTCTTTTTTTGGCCAAGGCGATCCCGCCAACTCTGACTGGCCAGCGACATTCGGCAAGCCGGGCCCGCCGCTTATCTCCGACCTGCTCGGGCGTCGCGAGCTACGCGTGTTGCGAAACGAACCCAATTGCTGCAAAGCAGCAAGATCGTTAGCGGCAATTTAGAACGGCGTCAGCGGACTGAACGGCGCTCACCAGGCTCGGTGAGTGGACGCGCGCAGCGCGTCGATCTCTTCGCGCATCTTCATGGAGCTCGATCCCCGGTACCAAGGTGGACGCGGCCGCGAAGCCGCTGCCCTTCTGTCCGGGCGAGACCGTCACCGAGGGGCTTGATGGCTTGCGTGACAGGCTCATCGAGTATCGCGAGCTCGGCGCCCGGTTCTGCAAGTGGCGCGCGGTGATCGATATCGATGCCGGCATTCCGAGTCATGATGCCATCAATGCAAACGCGCACGCGCTCGCGCGCTACGCGGCGCTGTGTCAAGAGCAAGACTTGGTGCCGATCGTCGAGCCCGAAGTGCTGATGGACGGCGACCACACCATCGATCGCTGCAAGGCGGTCACTATGTGGACGCTGAAGACGGTGTTCATGGAGCTGTATTGCGCGAAGGTCCAGCTCGAGGGCATGGTGCTCAAGCCCAACATGATCGTGCCGGGCAAGAAATGCGCCACGCAAGCCTCCGATCAGGAGATCGCGGAGAAGACTATCCGCGTCTTGAAGGACTGCGTGCCGTCGGCGGTGCCGGGCATCGCCTTCCTCTCGGGCGGTCAGTCAGACATCGAGGCCACGGCGCGTCTCGATGCCATGCACCGCGTCGGCGGTTTCCCCTGGCATCTCACCTTCTCTTACGGCCGCGCCTTGCAGCATGCCCCGCAAGTGGCATGGGCCGGCAAGAAGGACAACGTGTCCGCGGCGCAAGCGGCCTTCTCTCACCGCGCGGAGATGAATGGTCTCGCCACGCTCGGCGAATGGACACCGGAGATCGAGAAGAAAGCGGCTTAAGGCTCGCTGGCCTGTTGGGGGCCGGCCCGCATTTTCCGCTTGGTCATCAGTCCGGAAAGGAACGCCGTCACCGCTTTCTCCACCTCGACGAGAAGCAGGAGAGCCACGCCGATCAGAAAGATCAGCCCTGCGTCTGCCGGTGACACCGGCTCCGTTGCGAAAATGTCCTGAAGCACGGGCAGGTATGTGAAGCCGGCTTGCCCTGCCAAGGCGACCGTAATGCCGATCAAGACGGCTGGCGTACCCAACATGCCGCGCCACGTGATCGAGCCGCCATACATGTAGCGGACGCTGAACAGGTAGAAGATCTCCATCACGACGATGGTGTTCACCGCGAGCGTCCGGGCCATGTCGATGGACTGGCCGCGGTCGAGGGCATGAAAGAAGATCCCGAAGACTCCGGTTACGAAGAGCAGCGAGACGAAGATCGTCCGCCAAGCGACCGTGGCTGAGAGGAGGGACGCCGACGGGTCTCGCGGCGCTAGGCGCATCGTACCCGGCTCCGTCGGTTCAAAGGCGAGGGTCAGTCCGAGGGCAACGGCGGTCACCATGTTGATCCAAAGGATCTGGATCGGGGTGATGGGCAGCGTCAGGCCAAAGGCGATGGCGCCGATGATCGCGGCGGCTTCACCGCCGTTCGTCGGCAATGTCCATGCGATCACCTTGCGCAGATTGTCGTAGACGGTTCGCCCCTCGCGCACGGCGGCGACGATCGATGCGAAGTTGTCGTCGGCGAGCACGACGGCCGCCGCTTCTTTGGCGGCATCGGTTCCCTTTCGTCCCATGGCGACGCCGACGTCGGCCCGCTTCAAAGCGGGCGCGTCGTTGACGCCGTCGCCGGTCATGGCCGTCACGCAGCCTTGTGCCTGCAGAGCTTCGACCAATCGCAATTTATGCGCCGGGCTGGTCCGCGCGAAGACGGTGACGTCCCGGGCGATTCCTTGGAGGCTGCTATCGTCGATCTCGTCGAGAGCCTGGCCTGTGAGGATCTTCGGGTCCTCAGCCAAATGCAGCTCGCGGGCAATGGCCTCGGCCGTTGCGGCATGGTCGCCGGTGATCATCTTCACGCCGATCCCGGCGTCCTGGCATTCCCGTATTGCGGTCAGCACCTCTTCGCGTGGCGGGTCGATGAGTCCGAGCAGTCCGATCAAGGTGACGCCTTGCTCGACATCGGAGAAGTTGAGGCCGCGATGGCCTTTTGGCATATCCTTCCGCGCGATCGCGAGCATGCGTTGTCCTTGTGCGGCAATCGCGCCGGTCTCCGCGTGCCAAAACGCCTCATCGAGAGGCTCGACTCCGCCCGGGCCGCATTGCCCGCTGCACATGGCAAGAACGCGCTCCGGCGCGCCCTTGATGAGCGCGAATGCGACGCCGTCTTCGTGGCTATGGTGCAGCGTCGCCATGAATTTGTGCTCGGTATCGAAAGGGATCTCGTCGGTTCGCGGAAGCTGCTTGCGTAGCAGCGCGGCGTCGTAACCAAGCTTCATCCCGAGACTGACAAGGGCGCCCTCCATCGGATCTCCGTGAACGCGCCAATCGCCATCGCTGTGACGTAGGTCCGCATCGTTGCAGAGGATGGTCGCCTTTGCCGCCTCGACCAGCGTGGTGTAATGCGCCGCTTGGACCGGCTCGCTGTCGAGTCTGATGTCGCCCTCGGGGTCGTAGCCCGCGCCGGAAACCTCGAACTGACCCTCGGCGGTGAGTAGCGTGCGAACCATCATCTCGTTCCGGGTCAATGTTCCCGTCTTATCGGAACAGATGACCGAAACCGAACCGAGGGTTTCGACTGCGGGGAGACGCCGGATAATGGCGTTCCGCGCCGCCATGCGCTGGACGCCGATGGCGAGCGTGATGGTCATCACCGCAGGCAGGCCTTCGGGAATGGCGGAGACCGCGAGGCCGATCACCACCATGAACGCCTCCTGCCAGGGGTAGTCCCGAGCGAGAACCGCGAAGGCGAATACGGCGGCGCAGCCGATCAGGATGATGATCGTAAGAAGACGGGCGAATTCGCCCATTTGGCGAAGAAGAGGCGTGGTCAGCGTCTCGACCGTGCCGACAAGGGTGCTGATGCGGCCGAGCTCGCTGGCCGCCCCCGTCGCGACGGTCACGCCGCTGCCGCCACCAGCCGTCACCAAGGTGCCGGAGAAGGCCATCGAGTGCCGGTCGGCCAGCGGAAGATCGGCGGGGACGGGGCGCGGGTCTTTCTCCACGGGCAACGATTCGCCGGTGAGCGCGGCTTCATCGATGCGCAGATTGCGTGCCCGGACGAGACGCAAGTCCGCCGGCACCCGGTCGCCGGGTTCCAAGAGGATAATGTCGCCCGGGACGATGTCCTCGGCCGCCACGACCATGCGCGCGCCCTCACGGACGACCGAGGCGTGGGGATCGATCATGCCGTGGATTGCTTCGAGCGCTTTTTCGGCGCGGCCCTCTTGAATGAATCCGATTACCGCATTGAGGATGACCACCGCCAAAATGACCGCGGCGTCTACCACGTGACCGATAGCGGCCGCCAACACGGCCGCGCCAAGAAGGACGTAGATCAGCAGGTTGTGAAACTGGAGAAGGAACCGCCGGAAGGCGCTTTGTTTCGCCCCCTCGGGAAGGCGGTTGGGGCCATAACGCTCTTTGCGCTGGGCGGCGTCGCTTGCGCTCAGTCCCGCCGGCTCGGTCTCCAGCGCCGCAAGGACGTCGGCCGCGGGCTCTGCGTACCAGGCCGCAGGCGCGTCCTCGCCGGCCTTGCCGCGCGGCGCCGATGCCGTGTCAGAACGGCCAGTTGCTTTCACAGATTTCGCCATGACCTCTCTTTTGCGGACAGACCATGTGTCGCCGCAAAGGACAAGCGGGCCACCGTGAGGCCGGGCGTCGCTCCGGCCATGCCCGGGGAGCCCTAGCTGATCCAGCGAATGTCGGGAGATTTTCGGGGGACCGGCGGCGGTTGGCGGCGGGGATGGCCGATGGCGATCGGCGCGATCGGCGAGAACGCTGCCGGGATGCCAAGAGCCCCTTTGCCGTCCGGCGTGGCCAGCCACTGTTGGGCAAAGCCGATCCAACATGTGCCGAGGCCTTTTGCGTAGGCTGCCAGCATGAAATTCTCCGCGGCCAGCGCGCAATCCTCGATCGCCCAGTCCGTCGGCTCCGCGGCGGCGATCACCACCACGGCGGGCGCGTGATAGAAAATATGAAACTTCGGATCGTTGAGCACCTCACGGAAGGGATGGGCCGGCGCGCCGAGCGAGGCTTTCAGCAAATGCGACTTTGCCTGGTCCGAGATGCGGTTGAGCAGAGTGCCATCCTTGACCACGACGAAAGCCCAAGGCTGCTGATTGATGGCGCTCGGTGCTTGAATCGCGGCGTCGATCAAGTCTCGTAATACCGTATCGTCGACCGGCGCCTCGGTATATTCGCGGACGGACCGCCGCCCATCGATGGCTTCCAGTAGCTCCATGGGCTCAGATCCCGGGCGGTCTCGCGCCTCGGCTCTCGGTAGGGAGGTGTGGCTCATGCGCCGACGATCCCGCGCGGGCTGAATTTCGTCGTTGAGCCAGATCAATGGCGGCGGTTCTGGTGCGCTTAAGGGGTCGGCTGATCGGGCATAGGCGGCAAGTCGCCGTCGGGGGGCAGGTCGCCGTCCGGGGGCGGGGGCAATTCGTCGAGCGGGGCCGGTGGCTCGACCGTTACGGCCGGCAACGGCTCGCTGAGCTTCTCCGTGGTCCAGTCGAGCAGCTCGAGTTCGACCTTGTCGAAGGCGGTGCTTAAGGCATCCACATAGGCGCGCGCGTCACTGCCCTTTGCCGGCGCCTCGCTTTCGAATTTTCGCGAGTCGATGATCTGGCCGTCGGGGCTCTGAAGTTTAGCGAGGATGACGATCCGGGCTTCCGGCTCGCCTTGGGTCGAAACGTCGAACTGCCGGATGTCGAGGGAAAGCTGATAGTTGCTGGCGAAGTCGCCGATGGTGCGGCTGACCGATTGCGCGTAGCCGGCGTTCTCGAAGGTCTCCAAGAGTTTCGCTTGCGCGAGGATGGGCAGGCTGTCGCTCCAGCGCGCGTCCTCGAGGGGCAGGCTCTCGTCTGGCGCGGGCCGCGTCAGAATCTTGTCGGTGTTGAAGGCAAGCAAGGTGGTCGGCTCCGGAATGATCAGCTGCCAAGCGGGCGTCTCCTCCGGCGGCGGCGGAAGATCGGACGCGGGCTTGAGCGAATACAGCACGCCCTTGGCCTTGCCGCCTCCGGTCATGCGCTCGATGCCCGCCAGGATGCCGTCGACTCTGTCCGAATTGCGCGCCAGCGCATCGGTGAACACCTCGATGTTGACGATGGCCTCGTTCAGCGGCTTCGCGTTCTGATCGAGGATCGTCTCGACTTGCTGGAAGGCATCGCGCGCGGACTGGGTCCAGTCCTGGCCAACGCCCGGCGGCGCGATGAGGGTCGGTGCGCCGCCTTCGGCTTCAATCGGCTCGGTGGAGGTGCCGCCTGTCAGCGTTACGGCGACGCCGCCCGTCAGCCCCTGCTGCTCGACATTGACGCGCGTGTCCTCGCGGATCGGCGTGTTCTTCACCACGGAAATGGTCGCGATTACCTGCTGGGGCTGGTCCGGATTCAGCGCGACGCCCGTCACGTCGCCGACACGGATGCCGTTGAACAACACCGCGGAGCCCACGAGAAGGCCCGACACCGCGCTTTCGAACCGCACGCGATAGGTCTCGCGCTCGCCGAAGCCGCCCTTGTTCTCGAGCCAGTAGACGAAGCCGAAGCTCGCGAGGATCACGGCGAGCATGAAAAGTCCGATCAAGGCGTAGCGGGCACGGGTTTCCATCGATCAGGTCCCTTCAAGTTTATGCGCTCATCTGGCGGCCGGCCAGCATGCCGCCGCGCTTGCCCTGGAAGTAGGTCTTTACCCAGGGGTGTTCCGACTCAAGCATAGTGGTGATGGGGCCGTCGGCCACGACCTTGCCATCGGCCAAGACCGCGATCCGGTCGCATGCGGTGTAAAGACTCTCCAAGTCATGGGTCACCATGAAGACGGTGATCTCCAAGGTCTGCTGGAGCGTGCGGATCAGTTCGTCGAAATCGCCGGCGGAGATCGGGTCGAGGCCCGAGGTCGGCTCGTCAAGAAACACGATCTCGGGATCGAGCGCCAGCGCGCGCGCAAGCGCCACGCGCTTGGTCATGCCGCCCGAAAGCTCGGAGGGGAACTTGTCGCCGTCATGCGGCGTGAGCCCGACCATCTCCAATTTAGCAAGCGCCATCTCGTCCATCAGCCGCTGCGAGATATCCAGGTTCTCACGCATCGGGAACTGGATGTTTTGCTTCACCGTGAGCGAGGAGAACAGCGCGCCTTGCTGGAAGAGAACCCCCCAGCGGCGTTCGAGCGCGCGGCGTTCCTCCTCGCTCGCATGGTCCAGATCGACGCCGAGTACCTCGATGGAGCCATGACGCCGGGGCAGAAGGCCGATAATGGTGCGCAGCAAAACCGACTTGCCGGCGCCGGATGCGCCGACGACGCCGAGGATTTCCGCGCCGCGCACGTCGAGATCGAGATGATCGAGCACGGTTTGCCCGTCGAAACCGACCACGAGGTCGCGCACTTTGATGACGGCGTTCTTCTCGGTCATCAGAGATCACATTCCGATCGAAGCGAAGAAGATGGCGAACAGGCCGTCGAGCACGATCACCAGGAAGATCGATTCGACGACGGATTTTGTCGTCTGCAGGCCCAGGGACTCGGCGCTGCCTTTGACGCGCAAGCCTTCGGCGCAGGCGACGATGCCGATGACCAGGCCCATGAAGGGCGCCTTGATCATGCCGACATTGAAGTGGGTGAGGGAGATCGCGTCGATGAGCCGCGCGATATAGATGTCGGGACTTATGCCGCCATAAAGCCAGGCCACGAGCCCGCCGCCAACCAGTGCCGACATGGAGCCGAGAAAGGCCAGCACGGGAAGCGCCACTACGAGTACGAGGATGCGCGGCAGGATGAGGACCTCGACGGGATCGAAGCCCATGGTTCGCAGCGCGTCGATCTCCTCGCGCATCTTCATGGAGCCGAGCTCGGCGGTGTAAGAACTGCCCGAGCGGCCGGCGACCATGATGGCGACGATGAGCACGCCGATCTCGCGCAAGACGAGGATGCCGACAAGATCGACCGAATAGAGCTCGGCGCCGAATTTGCGGAAGTGGAAGATGCCTTGCTGCGAGATGATGGCGCCGATGAGGAAGGTGATGAGCAGGATGATGGGGACCGCCTGCCAGGCCACGCGATCGAATTGATGCACGGTCGAGGTGAGGCGGTACTCGCGCGGGCGCATCAGCACGCGCCCCAGGCCCATGCCGGCCGCGCCCAACATCTCGGAGAACACGATGAGATTGTGCCCGAAGGACGCGCCGCCGCGGCCAATGGCGGCAAGCGCGGAGACGATGGGGTTCTCGCGCGGCGCCTGTG
>Ga0307380_10012764_pt1 | contig 10430 bp, 5 predicted proteins | sample UN3MG_FD_202239 | JGI IMG/M metagenome (GOLD analysis project Ga0307380, IMG submission 202239) | Soil microbial communities from Risofladan, Vaasa, Finland - UN-3 | ecosystem: Environmental > Terrestrial > Soil > Coastal area > Acid sulfate soil | place: Finland: Risofladan, Vaasa | collected... | reverse complement strand
CCGCCTGGAGGGCGTAGAGTACATGCTCGTTCGTTGAGGCCAGGAAGACGCGGCCGTCGGCGACGACCGGGCTGGTCAGGTTCCCACCCAGTTTCGTCTGCCAGCCGGGCAGTAGTCCGGAGCCGACCTTCGTTGTTGCCTTGCCGGAGCGCGCCGCGTCGTGGCGGTAGGTGGGCCAGTCGTCGGGACGGGGCTCGGCTCCGCTGCCCAGTGTTTGTCCATAGGCAGGGCCGCGCTGCAGCCGCTCATCCTCAGAGATTTGAACCTTCCCTGCCGAGGAGGGCTGGGCATTCAGGGCCATGAATCCGGATAGCTTTGCGCGGATGTAGCACGCACAGTTGTGAGGAGGAAAATACAGGAGGCCGTTGGCGGGCAGCACGCCGAAGTAGCAACTCCCGCGGACCCAGTGGTGGGCCGTCACATTACCGGTTGCCGTATCGAGAAACTCGATCCCGGCCCTTCCCGCAATCACCGTGCTGCCGATCACCTTCATCTGATGGCAACGGTGGTGCTGGAAGCGGAAGTCGTACTTGCCGCTTACGCTCTTCTCGACGGTGCCTGTCAGCGGGTCGTACGCGGTGAACGTGATGTCGTCGTTGATGGGTCGCCAGAGGTTCATACCGGCATCCGGCCCCCAGAGCGCCCCATCGAACCCGAACAGATCCACCGGCACCGAATAATTGGTGGCGGCGTACGGTGTGCGCCAAAGTTCTCGCCCATCCTCCGCAGACAGCACATTCAACTGGCGCCCCCCGGCGAAGGCCACCACGTCTTCATAGATGAGCAGCGTTGGCGCAAACTGGGGCGCCAGGATGATCCTCAATTTCTCCGCTCCGGGACTGTCCGAACTCCAACTGTCCTTGAGCGTGATTGCCTGGCCGGTGGGCGGCGATGTCCAGCGCGGCGAGCCCGTTCGCAAGTCAAAGCTCCGGATGACTTTGCCATCATGGTAAACCACTTGTTTCCCATCGGCGGTCAAAGTCATCGGTAGAATGGTGCCGGCCTTATGCTCCCAGAGGAGCTTGCCGGTGTCGGGGCTTAAGGCAACGATGCGCATGTCCCGATTCAGACTGCGCCAGAAATCCACAGTATCACTGGCATTCACCATAGCCACCAGGATGTCTTCCGACACGAGGAACTCCTCGGCCTTTGCAGTCTCGCCAAGCACGCGGATGATCTGCCCAGTGGCTGCATCCAGCACGCTGACCGGCGCCCCGTCCCCCAGGGGGGCATAGACCCGGTCACCAACTGCCACCAACCGGCGGTTCACCTGGGCGGGTCCAACTTTCTTTCCACCCTTCGCTCCACCCCAACTGGGCAGTTCATGTCGCCATAGCCGGATGCCATTGTAGGCATCGCGTGCGATCAGCGACCAACTGCTGCCGTCTGAGGCAAAATGCGAGTCGTCCAGGATGCAGAATATACGACCCTGTGCCGAGACCATGGCGCTGGTCTTGGTCCCGTGGTTCCACCGAGGAAGCGCCTCCCATTGCATGAACAGTGGGGGGCCGGCACGCCGGTCTTTGCTGACAGCATTGCCGGCGGCGTCGCGACGCGAGTGGGTCCACTCGTCCACGTCCTGCGGCCACGGCTTGCGGTTGTAGGAGCCAGCTCTGACGCCGTCACGGATGTGCATCAGCACTCCCATTGGGGCCCGGACACGGGCCAATTCGTTCTGATCAATATTTAGTCCCTGCTCTTCGTGCACGACAAGCAGATTCACCATACTGTCCGCGTGAGGAAGCCGAGAACCTTCCCAAGCCATAGCCGATACCCGGCCGTACACGCCCGCATCCCGTATCTCACGGCGCGCATCCGCAAGCCCGGCACCATCCCGCACAAGCCAGTGGACCAGCACATTAGGCGCCTTGCCCAAAGACACAGCCAGATTTGCGTCCCGTCCCCCCACCAGGACAACCAGCCCACCCTTGAACCCGCTCTCGGCCGGAATCTGCCGGGCAAGGACCTCGCCCGGCTGTGCCCCAACCGGGCATGTAGCCAGGCACGCTGCCACGGCAACCACGAGAGAAGTGCGTTGCAAGGACAGCACTCTTGAGCTAACACGTGTCTTCACCGATATGCTCCTCAACAGAACAGAATCGTCCCCCACTATCACAGGGGTGAGAACTATGGACGTCGGTGCCCGCGCATACCGGAACGCCCCCAGTAGCCCCGCACTCCGAGCGGCGACTCTTACGGAAAACTACTGACTGATAGGAAATTTGGTTTAAGCATATACATGCTATTATATCACCGGGGACATGACGATTCAATAGAAGAAAACAGCTCACAGCAATCTCGCAACCTTTCGTTCTGGATCGTATTTTGGGTCGGTTACCCACAAACTCGACCTACAGAAAGTGTCGTTGGAACGTATGCGCGATTACCCTCCATACCGTTGCCTGTGTTTGTTCGCCGCCTCTTCTGGCAACAGATCCTTTTTCAACAACCTTTGTATCGTAAGGGTCTTCAGAAACTACCGTCGAAGTTAAGGAACTGGAGGCTTGACCAACTCAGTCAAGCCGCCTAACCTGCAAGAATGGCAGAAGTCGAGCCAGGACATTTTTTCTTTAGTCCGTGTCCTAATCTGCCGGTGTTATGCTGTTACTATATAGAGACGACTCATGTGAACGACAGATTGGGCAGGTATGAGCAACAATCGGCCAGAGAATGAACAACACAAGCAATTGCTGTCGCTTATGTTGCGTCATCAACACCAGATCTTCGCGTATATCTATTCACTGGTGCCGAACCGGTCTGAGGCAGATGACGTGCTCCAGGATAGCTGCGTCATCATTTGCGAAAAATTCAATCAATTCGAGCCGGACACTGATTTTGTGGCCTGGGCCTGTCGCATTGCGTTTTGGGAGATTCGTCGGGTACGGAAAAAACACGCGCGATCTAAGGTCATTTTCGACCAGGTGGTTCTGGAAGCGGTTTCCGATACTGCGTCTATGATGATGGAGGAGATTGATGCTCGCCACAAGGCCCTTTTCCACTGTCTGGAGAAGTTGCCGCTGCGCGATCGTGAAATGATCCTTACACGCTACGAGCCGGGTTGCGGGGTAAAAGAGGCAGCAGTACGCTCGGGACGCACACTGCAAACTACCTATAAGGCCCTGGTCCGCATAAGGAAACTGCTAATGGATTGTGTGACCAACCAGCTTGCAATAGAAGGGAGTTAAGGTGTAATATGGATTTCAACGACCAGGACAATCTGAAACTGACGGCGCTATGTAATGCATTGGTCGATGAGACAATTACGCCGGATCAGCGACATCGACTCCGGCAATGGCTTTGTGAGAGTGAGGAGGCCCGGCATTTTTACGTGCATTTCATGGCCCAGGATGCCGGCCTTTGTGGCTATGCAGCAGAGATGCAGACAGATCCCGCGGATGCGCCTTTGAATGCTTTACCTGGAACCGTTGGCGCTTTACCCGACCGGGAGAAATCGGAGTTCAGGCGGCAGCCCTGGCGACTGCTCCTGAAATCGCCCATCGCCACCATACGGGCAAGCCTGTGGCTGCGCCCAGCGCCCTATGCGCTGGCCGTCGTACTACTCATCGTGTTCGTATTCTCACAAACGATGCGCAACAACTCACAGCCGACTCCTCTGCCAGACCTTGTCGTGCAGCCGCTGCAGGAATCAACAGATGATGGTGTGGCAGTGCTTACACAGGCCGTGGGTGTTCAGTGGGAGCAGGAAACGCAGCCGAAAATTGGCGATACCATACCCTTGAGTGTGCTTCGCATGAAGTCTGGATTGGTGCAGATCGAGTTTTACTCGGGGGCATCGATACTTGTCGAAGGTCCGGCGGAACTGGAAGTGATTTCTGCCGATCAGTGCTTTTGTCGCAGTGGGAAGTTACGGGTGATAGTGCCTCGCTCTGCCCAAGGATTCACTGTGTTGACGCCGGAAATCGAAGCGGTGGATTTGGGTACAGAGTTCGGTGTTGAGGTAAATCCTCCGGGGGAAACACAGGTCCATGTCTTTGATGGAAAAGTCGAACTCTATCCACCCGAGACCGAACGTGCGGCCAAAAGCCGGATCGAGCTGTTGGCCGGTAGCGGCCAACATATTGAACGCTCGGGCGGTTCTTATATGATCACGGCCGATCCGAAGAGATTTATCTCCGTGCAGGAATTAAGACAGCGGAGAGATCGAGAAGTGGCTCGTAGAGACGCGCTTTGGCGTCAGCATACCCAGGCGCTGATGCAGGACCGTCGCGTAGTGGCTCTCTATGATTTCGAAAAAGAACAGGACCGTGTTCTTCACAATCACGGCCTGGGCGGATGCTCGCTGGATGGCGCCATTGTCGGCTGCGAATGGAGCGAAGGGCGCTGGCCGGGTAAACGTGCTTTGGAATTCAAGCGGCCCGGGGATCGCGTGTGTATTCACGTGCCCGGGGAGTATGATGCGCTGACTCTGGCCGCCTGGATTAGGGTAGACGGACTGGATCGTGAGTACAGTTCGCTCATGTTAACGGACGGGTGGGATGTGGGTGAAATCCATTGGCAAATCCTCAGATCGGGACAGCTAAGACTCGGTATCTGTCATTCGGAACTGGTGGGAGGAGGCAGGGGATTGGGCTTTGACTATGATTCACCGGCCGTATGGGATCTGACGCTAATTGGCCAATGGATTCATGTGGCTGTTGTTGTTGATAGCGCATCCGGTTTAGTGACCCATTTCGCTAACGGTCGCGAGTTATCACGCGAGCCATTGCATGAAACGGTTAAGTTGCGCGTTGGTGATGCGCAGATTGGCAACTGGCGTCCTTACCTTGACAGCCTTTACAAATCAGCCAAGGGGGCGGTTCCGATTCGTAACTTCAACGGCCGCATGGACGAATTCATGATTGCCGGCCACGCACTTACAAATGAGGAGATCCAGAGTTTATACCAAAAGGGTAAACCTGCGTTGCAGAAGTGAGGATAATTGGTCTGAGGCGGAAGACGATGCAGTACGAGTTTGAAGATTGGGTATGTAATGCCGGGTGTGTTGCCCGGAACTGTCCAAATACCCATGAATAGTTATTTTTTTTGAATGGAGGATTATTATGTGTAAGAGATTGATGCTTTTGGTTTTTGTCTTTGGGATGTTGTCTCTGTGGGGTGATGTTCAAGCTCAAACTGAAATGATATGGACCGATACCACTGGCGACCACCTCTGGAGCACGCCGGCAAACTGGGAGATCGGTACACTCCCCGTCTCCGACAACGCCGCTGCCGGCAAGGTCAGAATCCAGGTGGTCCCCGGCCCGACTATTGCGAACGAAGGCGCCGTGGCTTTTAACATACGCATTGGTAACAATGCCACCGGTGTCCTGACAGTGGACGGTGGAACTCTTGCGGTAGTCGGCTGGATTTCAATGGGCAGGAACGCCAACGGTGTTGCGACACTTAACATGATTAGTGGCAGCATTGAAACTGGCTCCCTCAATATAGGGGAAGTTGCCAGTCTGGCCACCCTTAATATGACCGGCGGCACTATTACAGTCGGGGGTTACTTCAAGGTTGGAACAAGCGGTGCTACTGCTCACGTGAATCTACGTGGGGGAACTATTACCACCGGGGACTTTGTGATGGGACAGGACGCTGGTTCTGTCGGTACGATGAATATCACCGCTGGTACGCTGATAATAGACGGCGATAAGCTCTCGCTAGTCCAGGGATACATCGATGACCCTAACGGCTGGATTACTGCCTATGGCGGCCAAGGCACGCTGCAGTTGGATTACGACGTCACGAATACAGGCAAAACCACGTTGAAGGCTGTCCACATGCTTGATCCGAATCCGGTCGACGGTGCTTTCGTATCACCCGGCGCGGTGGAGTTGAGCTGGACTTTGCCGGATCCGTGTGTGCCTGGTCAGCCGGTGCCGGTTGACGTCTATTTCACCGACGACCTGCAGGCGCTGGAACAGTTTCTCGATCCTGCGGCCATCCGCGTGGTCACCAAGCAGGTCGTGACGTCGGTCATCGTGCAGACGCGGCCCAAGACGCAGTACTATTGGGCCGTCGATACTTATATCGGCGATCCCAATGATCCGATCTTGGGCCCAATCTTCAGCTTTCTGGCGGACAACGCACCTCCTTCAGTCAACGCTGGCCCGGATATAAGCACTTTTCTACAGGATGGTACACGCACGGGTCCCCTGAACGGAATTGTCACGGACGATGGCGCAGTTCAACCTTACACCGTGAGGTGGTCGGTGGTCGAGCAGCCCAGTGACGCCGATTCCGCCCTCCCGGGTGCTGTGATTGCCGATCCTACGGCCGAGCAGACCACGGTGACCGTGTCTGCTGAGGGTACCTACGTCCTACAGTTGGAGGCTGACGATGGCGAGTATACCGCTTCCGATACCATGACGATCATTGTGCATCCAGACGATTGGAGATAAAAAGGCATTGGGACTGAATCCACAGTGGCAAATCGACTTCTGACTGAGTGATCGTTTGTGCTTGATGAGTAGATTTATATCTCATTGAGAACAGCCAGGATTTATAGCTTCCAGGGCGTTTGGTACGCTTATCAAACGCCCTGGCTCATGTTGTTACGTATGGTTCGGTAAAGTGAATGGAAAGTAAAGAAGGGGTGTTATAGAGCGCGCTGCCCATACTGTCAAACCTGTGAACGGTTCTATCTTCATGAATTTTGCCTGAGTTGTATTGAGAATTAGACGTGGGTAGTCTGGCTAAGGCTAATCTGTGCAGTTGGCAAGCGAAACCAATGAATCAGAAGGGTTTTACCCTGATTGAATTGCTGGTGGTGATGGGATGTGTGACCAGTACTGGTGGAGTAGGACACTGAACGACGATATCCATTGTAGCAGCTATGGAATGAATGGCTTTGCACAGGTCGCAGAAGGCGATATTTGGGGACAAGAAGAGGCACGCTTTTGGGGGCGGTCCATCGAGAAGAATGCATACGAAATTCCTTTAGTGGCCGGGGATGTATGGCGGGCAGGGTATCCTATAAGCCCCGCAGGCGCCTTTTCAAAGATGCCGGGCGTGTATAGCGATCACATTGGCCGTTACATTTTCAAGCGGCACGGCTACAAGAATAACATCCTGCTATTAGATGGCCACGTCGAAAATAAAAAGCTACAGGACTTCGGTTGGTTCAGGTGGAACCGTGATTGGCCGGCGCAAGAACTCGATATTCCGTGGGTACCGGAATAGGAAACCCGACGAAGAGATGTCCTTTCGGCCTCCAACGTGTAATGACGGCTGCAAAGTGAAGGGGAAGTAAATGAGATTGAAACGAGAATTCGCGATCGTCTGGAGTATGACAATTTGTATTCTAATCCCGTCTGGTTTGGCCACAGCGGAAGCAATAGACACTGCTGTGCGGCCGGATACTGGCCGAAAGAACAATTTCTACGTTGGCAATCGAGAGCCTTTGCTTCAGAGCCCACTGATCAAACTGCCGATCGGTGCGATTGAGCCGCGAGGATGGCTGCGTAAAGAGCTTGAACTGGAAGCAGACGGTTTCTTCGGACATCTTCCCGAGCTAAGTCGATTCCTGATAAAAGAAGGCAATCCCTGGCTCAGCCCGGAAGGTGAAGGCGAAAAATTCTGGGAGGAAGTACCGTATTGGTTGAAGGGCTTTGGGGATCTGGCCTACGTATTAGGCGATCAGAAAATGATCAATGAGGCTCTGGTCTGGATCAACGGTGTCATCGCAAGCCAGCGGGAGGACGGCTGGTTCGGGCCGAGGGCGAATATCAAGTCACCACGCGTACACAGCCCCGGGAAGCCGGACCTGTGGCCTAACATGCCCATGCTGAATGCTCTCCAAGCGTATTACGAATATTCCGGCGATGAACGTGTTATCCGCTTGATGACGAAATACTTTCATTGGGAACTCGGTGTTCCTGAAGAGGATTTTTTTCCGCCATTCTGGCAACAGGTGCGGGGTGGTGACAATCTCGCCAGCGTGTATTGGCTTTATAACCGTACGGGCGACAAGGAACTTTTGGACCTGGCAACGAAGGTTCACCGCAACACAGCCAACTGGACAGAGGGCGTAGTGAATTGGCATAACGTCAATATTGCGCAGGCCTTACGCGGGCCGGCAACCTATTACCTGCAGTCGGAGAACCTGCTGCATCTGACCGCCTCGGAGCGAAACTACCAGACGGTATGGGGACTCTACGGCCAGGTGCCGGGCGGAATGTTCGGCGGCGACGAGAACTGCCGACCGGGTTTCTACAGTGCTCGCCAAGCTGTCGAAACGTGCGGAGTCGTCGAAATGATGCATTCCTGTCAAGAGATCCTGAAGATTGACGGCGATCTCCAATGGGCGGATCGGTGCGAGGATGTGGCGTTTAATACGCTTCCCACCACAACGCTACCCGACTTCAGGGGGCTTCGCTACCTGACCGCACCCAACTTGATCATTTCCAACGCTAAAAACAAAAGTCCGAAACTCCAGAACCCAGGTTCTAAGTACCTGATGAACCCGCATGCACACCGTTGCTGCCAGCTCAACATGGGGCAAGGGTGGCCCTATTACGCGGAGCATCTCTGGATGGCGACACCAGACAACGGTCTGGCACTCATCTTTTACTCCGACTCGAAGGTAACCGCGAAGGTGGGTGACGGCACCGAGGCGAGCATTACAGAGACCACGCACTATCCATTCGACGAGAACATCCAGCTTTCTGTCTCATTGCCCCATTCCCAGGAATTCCCCCTGTATCTGCGGATTCCGGGCTGGTGCGACAAGGCCGAGATCAGCATCAACGACCGGCCGATCAAGGTGCAAACGAGGCCTCGGTCATTTATACGGATCGAGCGTGAATGGAAGAACGGTGACCTTGTTAAACTCAAATTACCTATGCAGATAAGCGTAAGGACGTGGGCCAAGAACGCAAACAGCATTTCGGTTGACCGTGGGCCGCTCACCTACTCCCTGAAAATTTCCGAGAAGTACGTACGTATGGATGGAGCTATCGCGGTATCCAGGGAACACCTTCCCTCTTCGTGGACGCGGGAATTGTCGAAAGAGATGCTTGCCGCATGGCCCGCCTTTGAAATCTATCCGACAACCCCGTGGAACTACGGCTTGGTACTCGACAAGGAGAAACTTGATGCATCATTCAAAGTCCTAAAGAAAGAATGGCCACCGGACAACAATGCCTGGGCAAGCACGGAGACACCGATTGAAATCAAAGCAAAAGGGCGCAGGATTCCCGAATGGCAGAAAGATAAAGTAACGGATTTGGTGGGGCTTATTTCGGAAAGCCCGGTAAAATCAGATGAACCTGTTGAAGAAATAACCTTGATCCCTATGGGCGCTGCAAGGCTGAGGTTATCCGCCTTCCCTGTAATAGACAATGGTCCTGACGGTCATCCATGGCAAACACCCCCTGAACCAATCGTAAAGAGTCCTGGCAGACATCTGGACGCTATGAAGGCAGAGGCTAAGAAGGCAGAGGCTGATCTGGCGGCGAACAAGAAAACGCCAGGTTGCGATGCCTGTGAATCGGCTGGCGGAATGTGTGCTGAATGCAGGGCAGCGGCTGAGGCGACGATCAAGGCCGCGGTTGAAACGAAATAGTCAGGGCCGTATCCAGGGGTCAAGGACGCACCTGGCGGGCAGTGTCGGTCTGGTCCGCGTCGATAATATCGAGTTGAGCACCGACCAGGAATGCCGGACGCTTAACCGGGCCGTTTTCAGAAAGGGGTGTCCGTATGTGGACAAGGAATGGGGGCAAGGCATTTACGTTGATTGAGCTGCTTGTGGTGATCGCGATCATCGCGGTCCTCATGGGCATCCTGATGCCGGCCTTGAGAAGCGTGCGAGAGCACGCCCGCCGGCAGTCCTGCGGCAGCCAGGTGCGGCAGCATGTCCTGGCGTTCAACATGTACGCCGATGAAAACAACTGGAAGCTGCCCCTGCCGAATTTCCCGGGAGGCTGGTTGTGGGACCTGGACGTGGAGGTGGTCAATTTCATGCTTCGCTCGGGCATGACCAAGGACATGTTCTACTGCCCCTCTAATAAGGTCATGTCCCCCAACCGCGATTACTTTTGGACGTTTAATGCCCAGGTGGTCAGCGACAAGAAGCTCTCGGGCCGCTTCATCGTGTCGGGGTATTGCTACGTCCTGGACCTGGCTCCGGGCATGGGGACCAGGCCGGCCATTGATAACGATCCGGGCAAGAGCAAGATCTGGCTGAAGACGACACAGGCGACGCAGCCGGCCCGTCGCGAGTTGACGGTGGATGCCACGCTCTGTGCGTGGGATCAGAGGACCGAGAGCAAGCCGGACGGCAACTTCGGAATGGTCCAAGGCGGCTCGTTGAATCGAGCGGGCCTGTATGACAGCACAAGTCACTTGAAGACTGACACACAGCCGTCCGGCATGAACATAGGCTTCCTGGATGGCCACGTCGATTGGCACCTCTACAACCCGCAATG
>Ga0307380_10012762_pt1 | contig 10430 bp, 9 predicted proteins | sample UN3MG_FD_202239 | JGI IMG/M metagenome (GOLD analysis project Ga0307380, IMG submission 202239) | Soil microbial communities from Risofladan, Vaasa, Finland - UN-3 | ecosystem: Environmental > Terrestrial > Soil > Coastal area > Acid sulfate soil | place: Finland: Risofladan, Vaasa | collected... | reverse complement strand
TCAAATAACCGGACAATTTAGGTACTAATGGTAGGATCTGGCGGCTTCTTCACTTCCGATTTATATTCTGCATATAATGTTGTGCAGAATACACAAATATTATTTCCTAAAACACTTCTTATCTCTGCTTTAAGAGAATACTTTGCTAAAGATACTAAATATCATTATGTAAGCGATGAATGGGGTTTTCCTAAAACACCTGATCATACAGACTTAGATCCAAATGCAGGCTTTGATGATGACGCTACAACAAGAATATATATAGGTCAAGAAGATCGTTTTGATATTCCTTATTATCCCGCTGTATTAGTTAAAAATAGCGGTTCAAGATATTTTCCAATATCAATAAATCAAGAACAAGATTGCGTCCAATATGGCTATAGATTGTTTATAGATGGTTATGGAAACAAACATTCATTAAGAATTCCCGTTTATTTTATTTTTGCTGGAGCTTGGGATATAAATATAGAAATAGAAGTAATGGCTGAAGGTCCTCAAGATAGATCTACAATAGTTGAAGCAATATCTATGCTGTTACAAAGTAATATAAGAAATGATTTAACTTATGATGGCTTATTTATAAAAAGTCTAAATGTAGGAGCCGAAACAAAAGAACTCTACCAAAATGATAATATCTATAAACAATCTATCTCTTTAGAATGTATGGGCGAATATAGAAGATTAATTCCCGTAAGTAATGTCATCGAAGTTATAACTGCTTGTATCGAAGTTGGACACACCACTGATGACGTCTGGATCCCAGACCCTAATCTAACAATCCAATTCCAATTGGATCTAACAAATACAATCCTAGCAACTCAAACACTATAACTTTTTTTAAATAATATCCAGTGTTTGTAATTTTAATATAATAAAATATTACAATACATTGATATTAAAAACGTGAATATTAATGAAATAACAAATTTGATAAAAACTTTTGCAAAAGATAATGGCAAAACACCTACCATTTCAGAATTTGCAAAAATTAATAATATTCATGCCGCTGTCATTATTAGAAACTTTGGCTCTTGGAATAATCTTTTAATTAAAGCCGGACTAAAACCAAATAAAGCAACAAAAAGATCAAAAGAACAATTGTTGATGTGGCTAAAATCTCATCCAAATGCCAGATACTCAGAAATACCTTCCGGAATAAGATGTGCATTAATTGATAATTTTGAATCTGTAGGCAAAGCAAGAATTGCAGCAGGATTGCCTATTACAGATTGGAGATCATTTTCAAAAAGAAATAAAAAAACAAATAAAAAATCAGAAAATGTAGGTAGACCTGTAGAATATACAAAAGAAACTATAATCTTAGGATTACAAAATTTAGCTAAAAAATTAGGTAGACCTCCTAAAATGAAAGAAATAACTAAAGAAAATTGCGGCTTTCCTTTCACTGCAGTTATTTCTAGATTTAAATCCTTTAATGATGCTTTAAAATATTCTCATCTACCACCCTCTTATTCGTATCAAGAATATAATAAATTAAATAAAGATCTACAAACCGTAATGATCAATATAAAAATAAATATAAATGATATACCATTGTTTTATAATATCGAATCTAAACATACATTCGTTTATGAAGATAGATACGAAGAAGTATTTTTAACTAGAAGCAATATATCAGAAGCAGCCAACATCATTATAAAAAATGATAAAAAAACTATAGTCTGGTATCTAGTAGATGATAGCCTCTACGATAATAATAAATTTGAAATGAAAAATATTATGGATCTTAATGATCAAATTTGTGAAAAGTTAAAATATTTCCTATTAAACCTAAGACTTAGATATGATGAAATCAATAGAAAATATATAGCACCTATATATATATTAGGAAAGGTTTAATATGGAAAAAGAAATTTTAATTAATAATGTTTTAAGTTTACATAATAAAAAAGATCCTATAAAAATAGGAAAATTTATTTATGATAATTCTATAGAAAGTGAAAGAGGAGAAAGGAAGTTTAATATATGGAAAACATATGCAGATAAAACAGGAGAATGATGGTTAACATAAAAGGAATCAGTTATGCCAATCCGGGCGTGTTTAGCGAGGGGGAAATTGTTAGTTCTGGCGTATCTATTCCCTCTAACAATAGAGTATTATGTATTGTAGGAGAGGGTCGTAGAAGAGAAGTTGTTATAAATTATGCTGCTGGTGGTGGGCAAGATGGATTAAATTCGTCTTACAGTTCAGCAACAGGAGCTGATGGCAGACATTTTCAATTAAGTAATTATCCAATAATATCTAATAGATCTACTTTAACTAAGAATGGAGTTACTTTAACAGGTTTAGAGCAAGCTATAAGTAGCACACCATTTAGTTCTAGATATGATTATAGAATAGATATTAATACAGGAAGAATAGAGCTTCAAGGGGCTAATTTAGTAGATCAAGGTGGAACTTATTATACAGCAAGTGGAACCATTATAGGAAATGGCACTTTAGATAGTTTAGAGTTAATTGATGATGATGCTCCTAATGAGACATGGACAGTTCGTTGTACTGCTGTAAGAAGAGATGGTTATGGTCAACCTATAGATGGGTATGGTAAATTTACAGTTTCAGGTTCTATTTCCGGAATAATTCTTGATGGATATGGTCAACCAATATTATGGCAATCAGATGGTGTTTTAAGAAATAATGGTATTCTTAGATTTGCTATTACAGAAGGAACTACAGCTTTTAATGTTGGAGATACTTTTGTTATAATGGTTGAAAGTGGAGTCTTAGAAACTGGAGATAAATTAATTTGTCAATATATAGCGACACTTGATATAAATGATCCTGAATTCTTTACAGATATGGAGGCAATTACTGCAAAGCATGGTTTAGCTAATACAGACAATACTCTTTCATTAGGGGCTCAATTAGCTTTTGCTAATGGCACTCCAGGTATTTTATGTTGTCAAGCAGCTCCTGGTGTTCCTAGAAGAACAACTTATAGAGTTGTTGAAACTGCAACAGGAAATTCAACTGAAGAAGATTTGAGTTTTGCTTTACCGATTGGAGTTGTTCCAGATTCTGATACTAGTGTTACGTTCTTTGTAATAAACACTTTAACGAATGCTACAGAACAAATATTCCCAAATAAAGTTGATTTTTATAATTCTACTTATGAAACAAGTCCATTAACTTTTATAAACGGAGCTGCTCCTTATTCTTATACAGTAATTATGCAAGATGGTGTATTAAGAGAAGATAACGATTTGGTTATAACTCCTGGTGCTGGAAATACTGCTGTGGTTTCTTCAGCAACAGTAACATTTGATCTTACTGATGTTAGCGCTACTACATCTATAACTATTTGGGGTGCAACAAATGTAAATAATAATGGAAGTTTTACAATAACTGGAGTTAGTTCGGGTAAATTAAACATATCTGGGTCTGCACCTTTTTCTTCTGAAACTGGATTAGATTTTCGGGTTATAGACTCAACTGAACAAAGTGCATATGTTCTTTTAACTCAAGATTTAGCATTAACTAGTACACAAGGTTTAACTGTTGGTGTAATTGATACAAAAGACGCTTCATTTTTTGATGCAGGTTGGATAAATGCACTTCTAAAACTTGAAAGTTTTGAACTTGATATTTTAGTTCCATTACCAACACAAACAATAAGTTCCATTTTTAATACTTCATTACAACATTGTTTAAAAATGTCTAGAATTAAAAATAGAAAAGAAAGAGTTTTGTTTATTGGTGCTATTAATGGTCTTTCAGTTAGCAATGTAACAGGTCAAACCTTAGCTGCTGTTGAAGACTTAGGCGTTCTTGAAGGAATTCAAGGTGATGACGCTACAGAAATTTTAGCTGGCAATATAGAAGACTTAGCTAACTATAGCGTTACAAACGCCTTTGGTAGCACTTATAGATGTATATATCTATATCCAGATAGAATTATTGTAAATATTCAAGGAACTAATACTTATGTTGATGGTTTCTATTTAGCTGCTGCTGTTGGTGGATATCTTTCTGCAGTAGGAAATGTAGCAATTCCTTTAACTAATAAAACATTAGCTGGGTTCTTTATTCTAAATGATAGAACTTATAACTCAACAGAATCTGAAAATATAACAAGAGCTGGTATCACTTTAGTAGAACCTGTTCTTGGTGGTGGTCGCGTAGTCTGGGGTAAAACAACTTCTCAATCAGGTTATCCTGAAGAAGAAGAAATAAGTATAGTTTTTATTAGAGATAAGATTGCAAAAGATACTAGACTCGGTTGTGCCGGTTTTATCGGCGTTGTCGAAACTCCAGCATTCCAAACATCTTTACAAACTAGAATCCTTTCTATGTTAAATGCTTTCGTATCACAAGGACTTATTACAGATTATGCTAATGTAAAGGTTAAACGTGATCTAACAGAGCCCCGGCAATTTAATATCACTTTCGCTGTAACACCGAGCTATCCAATCAATTGGATCTATATTAAGTTCGAACTTGGAACAGCTTAATACAAATTCATATTAATTTTTTTATAATATTTAATTTATATTCATCAAAATCTATTGCTTGTTCTTTTAAAGCAAGCAATATTTTATTTTTAATATACTCAAACTCATAAGATGTAAATTGTTTTATAATAACAAGTTTAACTTTTTGTTTTTTACAGTTTTTTATTTTAAAGTCATCTCTTAATTTTTGTTTTTCAAGTTTTTTCTCATTATTAAAAATTGTTACTTCATAATGTTGTTTTCCATTATATTCAAAAGCTATATTTAATTCTTCGCAATAGCCATCTAATTCTAAGCATCTTTTATATCTTAACCATTCGGGTCTAATTTTAATAAATTTTTTATCAAAAATAAAATTAAAAACAGCTCTACATAAGTTTTCTCCTTTAAGTTTATTTTTATTACATTTTGGGCATACATATATTTTATTTCTTATATTTTTAAAAGTAGCTGTCCAAGTATATTTACATTTATTACATTCCCATGTGAAAGGAAGGTAATTATATTTTTCATATTTAATTAAAGATATATTTTTATGTTTAATATTATTTAATATTTCTTTTTTTGTTATTTTTTTGTTATTAGTTTGGCAGAGGCAACCAAAAGTAAAAGAATTTAAACGCCTATAAGATCTTTTACTCACTTTACCACATTTATTACATATTATTTCTGTTTCAGTTGTTGCGTTTTTTGGTATAGAAAAATTTTCATCAATACAAATAAATTTTACATCTTTTCGTTTTTCCATTTCAAGATATTTTTCTATTGTTATAGGGAGTCCACTATTAGAGCAATTTGGGCAATTATATTTTTTTATTGCATCGTATTTAGATTTCCATTTATATTTACAAATTTGACATTTACATAATGTTTTTTCATTACTTTTTGGTATATTATTTTTATTTAAGTTAATAAATTTAACTTTTTTATCTTTTTCAATTTTAAAAAAATCTTCTAATGTTAATCTTTTATTTTTAACACAATTAGGGCATCCTCTAACGCAAATCAATATTCTATTATAGCTTGCTTTCCATATATGATTACATATATTACATTTTACATTTGTTTCAACAATGCTTTTTTTAGGTATATTATTTTTAGTAATATCTAAAAATTTTATATCTTTTTGTTTTTCTAAAATCAAATAATCTTCATAAGTTATTTTAGCTCTTTTATTACATTTTGGGCATCCATATAATTTCATTTTATAAAATGAGGTTTGCCAGTTATAATTACAAATATTACATTTAACTGTTGTAAAAGTATCGGTATTTTTAGGTATTGTTTTAGTTTTTTCAATATCTATAAGAGTAAAGTTTTTTGATTTAGCTAATTCAAAATAATCTTTTAGATGATGTTTTCTTTGTTTTTCTTTCATTCTATTTAAATAACATTTTTTACAGCCTGTTCCATTATACATTCTATTATAATTTGTTTTCCATTCATAATTACATATAGTACATTTAACTAAGATAAGATCTTTTTTGGTTCTTGGTAAATCATTTTCATTTAAAAAAAGAATAATATTGTTTTTTTTTGCAACATTTAAATAATCTTTATAAAGAGTCATAGAACCTTTTTACAAATTTTCAAAATATCATTTTTAGATATATTTTTATTGTTTAATTTAGAATATATAACTTTAGTAATATAGTTTATAGTAAATCTATCAAATTGTTTTATTATAACAAGTTCAATATTTCTTTCTTTACATTTTTTTATTTTAAATTTATCTTTTTCAATTTGATATTTTAAATCACTTTTAAATAAAGGATTTTTTTCATAATGTTGACTTCCATTATATTCAAAAGCTAAATTTAGTTCTTCGCAATAACCATCAAGTTCTAACGGATAATTAGTTTTAGGATTTCTTAACCATTCGGGTCTTATTTTTGGAAATTTATAATTAAAAATATTTTCAAAAATAATTCTACATATTTTTTCACCTTTTGAAGATGTGCAATTAGGGCAATTTATGTTTGAATTTTTAAACTTATCATAACAGCTATTCCATTCATAATTACAATTATTACATTTTATTTTTGTAGGATGCATTGTTGTTTTAGGAAAATTATCATTTAATTCTAAAAATATTATATTTTTCTTTTTTTCAATTAATATATAATCATCTTTTGTTATTCTTGCTTTTTTACTACATTTTGGACAATTTCTAATTTTTAATTTTTGATAAGATGTAGACCATTTATAATTACAAACATTACATTTAACTTTTATTTTTATATTACTTTTTTCTGGTAAATTTTCTTTTGATAAATTTATAAAAGAAATGTTTTTTTTATTTGATAATTTTATATAATCTTCATAAATTATAGGAATTTTTCCATTACATTTTGGACATTTGTTTTTTTTTGCAACTCTGCAATATGTTGTTTCCCATATATAATTACATTTTTTACATTTTACATTTGTTTTAGTATGTGCATTTTTAGGGAAATTATTTTCTATATCTAAAAAAATAAAGCTATCTAATTTTAAATAATCTTCATAAGTTTTTTTTGCTTGATTTGCACAATTTGGGCAATTACTTTTATTTATCCTATAATATGAACTAAACCATTCATAATCACATATATTACATTTTATTTTTGTTTTTATATCAACATTTTTTGGAATATGATTTTTAGAAATATTTAAAAATATTATATTTTTATTATTTGATAATTTAATATAATCTTCATATGTTTTTTCTAAACATTTATTGCATTTTGCACATCCAGTACTTTTTCTTTTTTTTCTATTTAAATTACTTGCATAAGTTATAAACTTATATCCACATTTATTACATTTACATTTTACTCTTTCATTCATCATTGGAACATTATCTTCGTTTAATTCTAAAAAAGATATGTTTCTTTTCTTTGAAATTTCTAATAGTTTCTTTTTTCTTTGGTTATTATTCATATTTAACTTAATTTTTATATTGTTATTAATAAATTGTAAGCAATGGATGTTTACAAAAATACCCTATATTTATAGGAAAATAAATTTTTTAACATGTCAATAAACATATATTAAGTTAACATTATTGTAAAGGAGAATTATGGCTACACCTAATCCAAGCACATTGGCACCTAACACTAGGAGCATATTAAAAAATACGGGAAGTGCAACAATTAATAGAACTGGTATTGGTTTATCGACTATGATTTTAATCAAAGTTGGAACTGAGCCTGTAGGAGCTGTTCAAAGTCTTTCAATAAATGAAACTAGAAATGTTCAAATGATAGATGAGGTTGGAACGGATGGTCATATCGATTCGGCTCCTAATCAATCAACACAAATAGAAGGAAGCTGTGAACGTATTCGTTTTGATAGATTGCGTATTACAGAAGCTTTTAGTAGAGGATTTTTACATGTAAAATCTCAAAGAATTCCTTTTGATATAGAGATTATCGATCAATTTAATGGAGCTATTGGAAGTGGTTCTGAAGTTGTTACAATTATAGAAAACGTTTGGATTAAATCTATTAGTTATAATATTCAAGCAGGAAATTGGATTATATCAGATACGATGCAATGGACAGCTGAAACTATTTATAGTAGAATTGGAGATGGTGAACAACCCGCTGCTCAAGGTGGAGAAAGAGGAATTCCATTACAATATAATCAATATGAACTTGCTGCTGATGTTGGCAAGCGTCGTGGGTCTATGGATGCTCCTGGATTGATTACAGCAGCGTTTTATGCTTCTTAATAATTGTTATATATACCTCATAGGTAATATAACGGAAATAGGTGAATTATGGTTAGAATAGATAGTTCTATAGGTAGTCTTGCACAAAATCCACAACAATCGGATAAAACAAAAAGATTTGTTGTGGATGATCCAACGGCTCCACAAGAAATAGAACAGCAAAAACCTTCTTTTGATAGAAGAAGAAATTATAATGTTTCAACGGAACCAACTATGGCTCAAGCGAATGAAATAATAGAAGTTTCAGATAGTGATAATATATTTGAAGAAGTAGAAGAAATTAGAAGAAAAAGAAATTCTTTAGATCCGGATAAAAAAAATAAACTTGAAGTTCTTTTAGGTTTAAAAAGAAAATATGGAAAAGTGAATATAGATGGACATATTATAACTTTAAGAAATCTTTCTGCTAAAGAGTCTAAGCAACTTGTAAAAACGGCTTTTGCTTTACAAAAAGATCAAAAGCATGTGGATCAGATTTATGATGTTAGAAATTTCACATTAGCATATTCAATATATTCTATAGATGATATAAAGCTTTCTGATATATTGGGTGAAAATGATAATTTAGAGACGAGAGTTTCAATGATAGAAGAGATGCCTGAAGCTGCTATAATTGAATTGCATGAATTTTATGAAAATAATATAGCTATAAAACAGCCAAATACAGAAGTTGAGGCTAAGGAGGTAATAGAAGATATAAAAAAATCGTAAAGGAGCCGGATCATAAGTTTTTGAATTTTTTATGCGGGCGGCTCAATTGTTTACCAACAGATCCTAGAATATTAGATATGGATGATTATACAAAAATGTGGCATTTTTATTCTTGGATTGAAGAGAAGGAAGAGAAATCTAAGTTTATGAAAGATTTTGGTTGTTTTGTTGGAAGTTTTTCTAACCCTGAGATGGCAAAAAAGATTAAAGATATGGAAAATGGGAAAAGTTTTAAAACTACTAAAGATGGGTTTGATTTTGCTACTAAACTTGTTGAAGAAGCAGCTAAAAAAAGAGAAGAAGAAGATAATAACCCAAGAAGAAGAAAAAAAATTTCTATTAGGTAAATATGGTAGATGTTACTACTGACGTTTTAGGTCAAATATCACAAGGCTCAGATATTCTTAAAGGATTCCAAACTGAGATAAGTAATTTAAGTTCTATAATAGGAAAACTTACTAATGTTTTAGGTGGTGGAGAAAATATAATTCGTAATTTTACGAAGCAAATTGAAGTAGCCAAAAAAGCTACTGATTCTATATCTAATAGTAATAAAGAAACTAAAAACACTTTTCAAGATTTAAGTGTAAATGTTGAAAATTTAATAGGTAAAACTTTTAAATTAATTGAAGGGGACCAAAAATTAGCAAATGTTATAGGTGATACCGTTTTATCTGTAAATATGATGAATAAAGGAACTATTGGGCTTTCTGATTCAGTATCAGCATATGCTAAAAATTCTCAAGAAGCAACTAAAGCTGGGCTTCGTTTTGCTGATAGTATAAAAGCTATTAATCCAACAATGGGTGAAGTTATTGAAAATTTTACTAAAATAATAAATGAAGTAAAAGGTTTTGAAAATGCTATAATGTCAGCAGCTCAAACTGGTGGAAATTTTTATAATACATATAATGTCGGTGGCAGATCTATGGTAGATCAAAATGAAAATGTTATGAATAAAGTTGCTAAAAAAGCTGCTGATACGGCTAACATTTTAGGAATTCATTTTGAAGATGGTTTAAAATTAACTCTTGAAGTTATGGCAAAATTACCTGGTGAATTTGGTAAAATATATGATGATATAATTATTGGAACCAAAGAATATTCTATGACGACAGAACAAATTATTGGAAGAGCAACTAGAGGTATTGGAGTAAGTACTGAAAAAGGTCTTCAGATAGCAAGAGACATGCTTTATACCTTTGGTGAAGATTCTATAAAGACTGCTGAACGTATGAGTATAATAAGCAAAGCTAGTAAAGACCTTGAAGTAAATTTTGAAGATATTGATAATTTAGCTACTGATTTAGATAATACTTTTGGTATGTGGGGAAATCAATTGAATGGAATGGTTCCAATATTAAATGATGTATCTGAAGCTCTTGAAGGGACTAATGTTGGCATAAAAGGTCAAATGAATTTAGTTAAAAACTTAGGTGGAGCCGTTTCTCAATTAAGTTTACCTATGAAATCTTTTGTTGGAATAATGAGTGGAATGCGTTCGGCTGGTGGAGCGGTTGGAGTAGGTCTT
>Ga0307380_10012759_pt1 | contig 10431 bp, 11 predicted proteins | sample UN3MG_FD_202239 | JGI IMG/M metagenome (GOLD analysis project Ga0307380, IMG submission 202239) | Soil microbial communities from Risofladan, Vaasa, Finland - UN-3 | ecosystem: Environmental > Terrestrial > Soil > Coastal area > Acid sulfate soil | place: Finland: Risofladan, Vaasa | collected... | reverse complement strand
TCCTTCTTGTACTTAGGCTTGGCTCCACGCCCTGGCCGGGTCTTCGTTAGTGTCTCTACCCCGTCAGCAACGAACCGCTTACGCCACTCGATCACCGTCGGACGACTAAATTCCACTGCCTTTGCAATATCGCTGTTGGACATCCCCTCTGCTGCCAGGAGGATGATCCGCGCCCGCTTCACCAGTTGTTGTGGAGTGGACTGCGCACTTACCCACTCCTCCAATACTCGGCGGTGTTCACCTGTCAGAGACAATGCTTTTGCTGGATGATTCATAATGTGAAATACTATCGCCTTTCGCTCTATTCGTCAAGCCATACTCGAAACACTACACTAGCTCGTGGCGGGAGAGGAAAGCTTGCGCTCCCCTCTCAAGAGATGTCCAGGCCAGAGGTCTCCCGGGGCGAGATCACGATTCTGGTCGTCCTCTTCCTGTTGCTGATTCTGAGCGCTTTGCACCTGATCCCAGCACTCATCTCGGCGGGGCTACTCGTTCTGTACATGGGAGTCAAACAGCGAAATAGCTTCCGGCGGGTCGACTGGTGGCTTCTGGGGACGTTCCTTCTTCTCTTTCCGACGATGGGAGGGCTGGGAGGCGCGCTCGCGCGTGCGCTTGGTAACGAGTTTGGCGGACCAATGAGCGTGTATGGGGCGGGAGTCGGGATCTCTCAAGTCATCAGCAATGTCCCGGCAGCGATGCTCCTTTCACATGCCACAACGGACTGGCGCAGCCTGTTCTACGGTGTGAACCTCGGAGGGCTGGGGACAGTAGTGGCCTCGTTTGCCAACCTCATCGGTCTGAGCCTCTACCTAAAGGGGGTACGGGAGGACAATTGGAGAGCCTTTCTCGGGGAATCTCTCGTCTGGAATGTGGGCTTATTGGTAGTGCTGGGTGGTCTGTTCATCCTCCTTGTGCGTGCGTGAGGAACCGTGATAAACGGAACCAGCCGGCGCAGGTACGAAATGAGATTCTTGGTTGCAAGACGCGATAATACGTGAACGAAGAGGATCGCAAGGAGTACAAGCGCGCTACCCTTGCCGAGGCGATCGACGTGGCGCGCAAAGCAGGTGTGAAGAAGGACCTCATCTGCCTGCACATCTCCAGCCGCTACGAGAACAAGGTGCGGGTGATCGCCGCCGCCAGCGGTCGCTGCGAAGGTCTCGACTTCAAGGTTACCCCCTCGGCGTGTATTCACTGTGTAGTAGCTGCACTTACACCTTGCAGTACGCATAGCTACTGAGGCAGATTGTTGAACTGCATTACCGGAACTGAGCGATCGGCTGGGAACTCGGCTACTGCGCTAATTTGCCCAGGAAAGTGAGGAATGCTATTCTGCTACTCAGAGACGCTAACAGATTCTTGGCAGGAGGTGCTCAAGGATGAGACTTGTGCGAGTCTTGGTTCTGCTCAGTATTGTCTTGGTTTTCCTCGCTGCGTGCGACCCAGGCCCAACAGAGTCATCGGTCCAGGACTCTTGCTCTGAGATACGTCATGTTTACTCCCTTGCCGATAATAGTAAGGTCACACTTTGTGGTGTAATCGCCGAGAGTGAAAACTGGGACGATGATATAAAACCAAGTGGCGCTAACTTTGATATCGAGGACAGTAGGTACCGAATCCACGTATATTGGAGGTTCCCGAGCAGCGGGAAGCCTGCTTGGTTTCAGCCAGGGGGCAACGTATCTGTTTCCGGGACCTACTGCGTAAGCCATCCCGAACATGCTGAGGAACCCGAGATTATGGCTGATGCAGTCCAGCCATTGGGGAGATGTGGGAGTTGCGCTTCTGGATCTGTATCTGCTTCGTCTGAGACACCAGCTAGATTCACAGTTTGGGGAGCTGCGGGTGAGGTAGCGGGGTCATGCTATCAGATTACCGTTGGTGGTAAGAATATCCTAATTGATTGCGGCAGCTTCATGAATGGGGACGGTGCTGAGTCGAGTACTACTTCCAGTGTTCATCATGATACTGAGCCATTCCCATTTGATCCAGCTTCCATAGACGCGGTACTCCTTACGCATGCGCATGATGACCATATGGGGCGCGTTCAGTATCTGTATGCTGACGGGTTTAATGGGCAGCTTTGGATGACGAGGGCAACGAAAGCGATCTTTGTTGCCAAACTTCGTGATTTGATCTACTACAGTCACCTTTCGAGTAGTGCGCAGGATGGACTAAGAGAGAGAATCGAAAGGAGCATAAAAACAGTAGATTATGGTGAAACTGTAAACGTGACCAAGGGAATTGATGCCACATTTGTTGACGCTGGGCATATTCCTGGTTCTGCTTCGATTGTTCTTAACCTGCAAGATGGAGAACATACTCAAACGGTTACGTTTTCCGGCGACATCGGTTCTGGGCATCACCCATTCCTGAATCAACCCGATCTAGCATCGATATCAGCCACGGATACCAAGACCCTGGTCATAGAATCGACTTATGGGGATAAGCAAAGAAAACATACTGAACCTCTTTACGGAGAGTTTTTCAAGCAACTGACGCAAGCGCTTGATAAAGAACATTTGATCATAATCCCCACTTTTGCGCTTGATAGAACGCAGCGGGTTCTCGGTGCTATTGACGAAGGGATGATAAACGGCGAGCTACCGAAAGCCTTAAGAGTTGCAGTTGGGGGGAAATCTTCATGCCTCTTGACGAAAGAATATGTAGAATGTCAGAAACATCCAGAGCTCTATGAGGATTACTTCTCAAGAGGGTTCTGGGATGAGAAGCCATTGGAGCCAATTTTCTGGGTTTACTTACGCGGCGATGACTGCGAGAAGACCGCGGAGGAAGAGAGACGTACAGACTTCAAGCAGTTCGATATCATCGTTACTCCTTCGGGGACAGGAGGAAGTTCGCTAGCCAAAGACCTCATCCAGAAGTATGTAAGCGATCCTCAAGTTACGTTTATCAAAGTGGGTTGGGCGCCATCGAACTCCCCAATGGGAGAACTCAAATCTGGGGGAACTACTGAGATCGATGGACGTGAATATCCAATTGCCGCAGAAATAATAGAAGGGCATGATATATCCGGCGTATTTTCGGGACACGCTAGCCAAAGCATGCTCCTGAAGTACATCAGCAAGTTCCCGGGGCTACGTACAGTCATCATTACACATGGTGAAGATGACGCACGCGATGCTCTGGAAAAGGCCATCAAGGATCAGAATCCTCGATTGGAGGTCATCAAGCCAGTGTATGGAGAAGCAATAGATCTTCAGTGTTTGACTATAGCACAGTAGAGCACGCCTCAGTAGGACCCAGTGGTGTGCTCAACATCTGAGTCCAATGAGATGCGCTATTGTTAGGCTGTCCGTTATCGTTTTTCTTCATTACGAGTGCTTGCGCTGATCATCTCACTTGCGGCCCCTTTCCGGCGCATTCACTGTCTATCACAGGGGGAACGTGACCAACCACATTTCACGCGCATAGAAACCGCGGTTCCCGAGCCCAAGTCGGCTGCTGTCTTTGTTGAGAAGGAGAAGTACGCCGCTCCGCTCATGATCTGATAGACTGGAACCGGCGTCACGCAGAGTGTCTCCTTGGGAAAGCAAACGTCTGGAACATGTCTTGCTGACCCTCCCGGGGCAGAGTAATCATTCCTCCTGTTGACTCATTGGTGGTGCAATATGGAGACAGCACTATTGGTTGCCAGACGCGATAGTTACCGATCACTTGGACAGGATCTTGACTACCAATTTGCACATGCGGCGGATCAAGTCGGCTCGATTGAGCGGGCACCCCAAGACTTGAACGAGGAGGAGTTCAAGTTGCCGAAGACACGACCGCCGTACACGCCGGGTTTCGGCGACAGATGGTAGAACTCACGTTTTCCACCTGTAGACGCAATCTTCTAGCACAAAACCTTGCCTCACTAACGCTCTGCCATATGCTGAAAATCATCCAGGAGCTCAAAAAGTGGTTCTCCTCCGAAGAACACAATTCCGCTCATGTTCTTCCAGGGAATGGCTATGTTCTCTGGAGTGCTTGCCCAGTTATCGTGCACGATCACCCAGCGTGTTTCCGGTAATGGGCCGCTTCCATCCGGGTCTCCTTTAAGGAATCCCACGGCGGTAACTGCGTGCCCAATACCCTGTTTCTCGTTCCATTCCTCATTAGGGATCTTGGGGTTCTCCTTGCGCAGCATCTCCGTTGATGAGAGAGACTCTCCCCAGGTAGCAAAGCAGATAGGGGTGCCGTCTGGTTCCAGATTGAACGTTGCCGTCTCCTCTGGGTTCCAGTAGCTGAAGCAGAGGATCGGCGGAAAGCCTCCCCAAACAAACTTCACGAGAAACTCAAACAGGAGTTCGTCATCCACATGTTCATCGAGGTGCACTGCCTTCCACTCATACCGCTCCTTCTCGAGAGTAGGCGTATGAGGAGGCTCGTGGCCGTCCCACACTGCGAAGTCAACGATGCCAGGTCCGATGTCCTCTGACAGGGTTCCTGGAACACCCCGTTGTGCGTTCTCCCTGTCGGGACTCCCCTCGCCGTTGGTTGCCATGAAGTACCCCAGGTATTCGCTGATCTTCAGCGGGTCAAGACTTCCAGTAACTCCACGTGCCCAATCAAGGCCCACCACCGAATCCAGAAACACGATCGAATTAGCGGTGGCGAGTGGAGCGCACCAGTTATCCACTGAGTGAAAATGGAGGACATTGCTAGGGGGCTGGCACGCATCGGGGACCTTGTGGATGAAGGATCCCGCGGCATCTCCTACGTGCACCTCCCCTCCGTATTCCTCGGATAGTGCTGCACCCACAACCGTTATTGCGAATGTTAGAGTCAATACACCGATCAGCAGTATGCGTTTCATTTGTGCGCCTCCTTAGCCTTGTAGCACGTGTCTTCCATCCATATTCCTTCTTCATTCGGCGAAGGGGAGACTCCGGATACTCTGTCTGTTCTACTGCTCTTGGTCCTCCATGACCACGACGGACTGCACCTCAAGGTATGGGTAAACAAGATCTGGTGATTCCATCTTGATTCTGACGGTACCCACCAATACGAGCCACCGGCCGTAATCTTCCGCTGCCCCGGGTGACAAACCATCCGGAAAGTCGCCGGTGACGTAGATGTACTCTCCTCCATCTCCGACAATCCAGTCGCTCCTTGTCAGTGGCGGTGCATAGTCGATAAGGCCACCGGCCCATCCGAAGAACCGAACCTCCAAACGAACTTTCGTACCTTCATACACCTGTGAACTTGCGAGGATGTCGGAAACGGAAGCCTGAATTGACTCGCCAGTTTTCCCCTCTGCTGGGTAGCCGACGATGTAGGCCAAGAGCGCGCCATTCTCGTTTCCTCCAAAGTGGCGTGTGATCTCGATTGGTTCGTTTTCAGCCCCCTGTGGCGCTATGGCAGGCCAGGAAAGCCTGAGTCTGAATCCGTCCACGATCATCTCGGGGTACTTCAGTTCGTAGGAGCCGCTTGCTGGGTAACCGATCCCACCGCTATCTCCTGCAAATCGAGGCTTAAACGTGTTCACAAGCTCAACAAGACCGCTCTCGATCACCTCGCCTGAAAGACTAACGACGGCTACCGGCACCACAGCGCTGAATCCACTCCCGCCATTGAACGTGTTCGTCACCAATAGGTTGAGGTTGACCGCCGCATCGAGGATTGGACCAGCTTCATCGAGGGGTCCCCAGGTCCACTCGAGGGTGTGCGCTGGTCTCCTGCACCAGACAGTCCCCAGAATCGAATCCCCGTTTGCCTCGAAGCCGTCCGCGGTTACAGTTCGCAGCTCTGCCTCCAGTGCTGCTTCTTCTTGCGCGGCCTGAACGATCACACTGCCTTCTTGGAAGGCGATTCGAGGGGAATCGGAAGAGACTCGCTGTACGTGGAAGATGAGATTGGGCTGGTCAGTGCCGTACTGAGACAATCGAGGAACTTGTACGATGCCTTGGCAGCGAAACTCGGCGGCTCCTGCGGCGGGACCGACCACGGGTAAACACACCTCTTGGGACCAAAAGGTTGCCGCGCCCGGAGGCCCAACGATGAGTAGGAAGTGGACCTCTGTCAGTCCGGCGACGATGCTGCTTCCCAGCAAGATGATCTTCACCGTCAGGATTGGACCCACTGAGGCAATCCCCTCAAACGTCCATTCAGCAGACTGTTGTAACGCATCGTCCCGTAGCCAGCTCCACGTGTCGATCAAATCGCCGGTTGAATTAAACTCACTTGCATCTTGACCACTGCCGACATTGTTCTGTCCTTCGATTTCGTGTCCTGCGCCAGGAGTGACGATCACGATGCTATCCTTGTTGAACGCCACGTGCGGACCCAAAGGGGAGATCCGCTCGACAAAGATGAACAGATTTCCCGTGGCCAGGCCAGGGGTGGGGAGTCCTTCAGGAGTGTAGCGGGGGATGATCACCCTTCCTCGGCAGGTATAGCCTGTCGGATCGTTCGAGGCCAACGCGTTGGGCAGGGTGACCTCTTGCATCAGGAAGACGCCGCCCATCATCCCCGACCCCGGGAACCCGTAACTCAGCCGGAATGCAGCGGAGACGCCTCGACGTCCGCCTTCCGTGTCAGTTGCCAAACAGGTGATCTCTAACACTACATCCTCGGTCCCGGCGGGAATCTCCTGGAACGTCCACTCCGCCCTGTGCTGGATATTAGGATCTCGCAGCCAGTACCAACCCTGGATGAGGTCTCCGTTTGAGCTGAACTTCGTCGCCGGCACTCCGTTGCCAAAGCACACCGAACCACTGACCAACACCAAGAGAAGACCAACCCAAGCCACCGACCGCAAAAGGTCTTTCCTCATAACAGCCCACCTCCACGACATGCTTGTAGACCGTTCTCGCCACAAAGTCAAGCCCGTCTTCCACAGTTCCCGGAGGCACCGACGCTGGGAATGCCCTTCTGATGGAACCGAGTTCGTGAATCTCGCAAGATGTGACAAGTATCACGAATGCGTGGCGCGCATCGTGCCAAGTGGGCACTGGTGATTGGGCAGTACTGACTCCCGCTCGCGCAAGAAGTTAGCATAACCTTCCAGCACCGTTTCCAGTTTCTTTCCAACCTCGCTCATATCTAGATTCCAGATTATGTACAATCTCCATAACTACAATCATGATATTGTGTCAACCTGTGGCCAGAGTCCTGTCCAAGCATTCTTGAGTTTTCCGTTGACATCGACGGGCCTGACGACTACAATGAGAAAATGGTGTGGGAGCTTTCTTGTTGGCAAACGGAGATTCTGTGTAGAATAAGAAGTTCTGCCAGAAAATGAATATCAAATGAAGGTCGTCTACAAGATCACGTATCCGAAAAGGAAGATCTATGTCGGGCAGGATCTGACTGACAGTATCAACTATTTCGGCAGCGCCAGCAGTGACCTCATCGCCAAGGACTTCACCAGAAAGGAACGTCGCGACTTCACTATTCGGAAAGAGATCCTGTGGGAATCCGAGTCCGCAAGCGATTCGGAGGTCAGTCAGAAGGAAATCGAGTTCATCCGTGAACTCAGATCAAATCACCCAGAGATTGGGTATACCCAGTGGCCAAAGCCGAAGAAATAACAGGCAGAACAAAGCTTTCCATGCGACGAAAGCTAACCGCGCGCGCATGAAAGCTGATGTTCGAGCAACAGGATGCTCAGGAAGTGCCGAAAATTAAATATGAGAAGGAGTCTGGCTATGGCTGAAATTCAGAAACAGTACGAAGAATTCAATGAAGCGATTCGACTCAAGCAGTACGAGGACAACGCGACCCTCCGCGAAAAACGGGATATCGTTCTTAGGAAGCTCAAGGAGCGATTGCTGGCGCACCCGTCGCTTGATGAACTCTTTGAGGGGACTGGGGACGACTCCGGGGCTCGTGATCAACGTATCTACGAGGCATTTCGACTTCATAGCTACACGTTGTTCCAGATCCCGGAGCATCTGGGCCTGCACTACTCGACTATCAGCCGTATAGCCAAGCGTGAGGCTGAGAAGCGCATGTCAAAGAACAAGACTTGACCCCAAACCCCAATAAGACATGTGCTCGTGATCAATCAAGCCGAAAGCCGCTGTGCACGGAGGAGGACTAATGAAGACTGTAGCAATAAGCAAGCAAGGATCATGGTTTGGCAACCTGTCCGCGACGCGGGTCATAGCCACAGTCATGGGTGTGTTCTTGGGAATCGGCGGGATTGACCACGGCCTTTTCGAGTTCTTGCAGGGCAATATCCCAACGAATGGTTTTTTCATTACAGCGATCGGGGAAGCTCAGCGATTCTGGCCCTTGGGGACTGAGGACGCCTTCACGATTATCCCCAATTTCATGATCACAGGGCTACTGGCGATGGCCGTTGGATTGATCGTTATACTTTGGTCTGTACTTTATATCCATACCAAGTATGGCCGGACAGTCTTCTTGGTGTTATGCATTCTTCTCTTCCTAGTTGGCGGTGGGATCGGACAAGTCGGTCTCTTCGTACCGGCATGGGCGTTCGCAACTCGAATGAACCGGCCTCTGAAGTGGTGGAAGAAGGTCCTGCCCAAAAACATCTGGCCATTCCTATCCAAGCTTTGGATCGTCACACTCACCCTGGCTACGGTCGTTGCCCTGATAGGGCTAGAGATCGCCATCTTCGGGTATGTTCCTGGCATGACGGAGCCCCAGACAATCCAGAACACAAGCCTCATGCTCATGCTCGCTTCTGCCATTCTTTATGTCCTTTCGTTCATTGCGGGGTTTGGTCATGAACTCAAGAGGATGCATCAGGAGAACTGATAGCGGATGGCTTCAGCTTCCGGGTGTACCATTGTATTTTGTACGGAGACGAAAACACCCCTATATGATGTGTAGGCGGCTATTCAGCCATGCTGAGCACCTTGGGAGTTGCACTGCAACTCCCTGATGATGGACGGGGGCAGGAATCGGGGGACACATACCCTAATTCTCAAGAATCAGGGCTTCCTACTATTTCGTATGTATCAGAGCTTCGTGCTTATTCTTCGGCTTGCTGCCTGTCTTACCGAGTCGAAGCGTCCTGCCGGTGATAGCTCCAAGGCCACAGGTTGTGGGAAAAGAAATATAGCGGCCTGCGAATCGTAGACATCAGGAAATAGCGTATGTGTCCTCCGATTCAAGGCCTGAGAATCAAGGACCGACCCTTCGCATGACTAGGACTTCCGGTCGCCTGAAAGCCTCCTAACCAGAGCGGCGTGTTTCTTCTCAATGTCAGCATAGAAAGGCCTCAGCTCCTCCTCTCGAACCTCGATCCTCTCGATTGCCTCCCCGGGGATGGCATCATCCAGCCAGCGACGCCAAAGCTGGACGAAGCGGTAGAACGTGTCGAAGAAGCTCAGAGTAGAAGGAAAAGCAAGGTGCCTCTTGGTGTTAAGGATCTCAAGCATCTCATCGAAGAGAGGCATGGTGTATTCGCGAAAGCGCGCATTTTCGTAATCAATGGAATCCTTGAAAGGCTCGAACGTCCTTTCATGGTCCAAGAATGGAGTGGGAGCACGCTTGCACTCGTCCTGCCAAGCCTCGTGCCTGGCTTGAGAGATGGCTACCGACAGTTCGCCATTAGCTTTCAACTGCTTCAGCCGACTGCAGAGTGGGCCATAGAGTTCGTCGAGGCGGCGCTCCGCGAACTCATAAGTCTTCCGCGCTCTGTAGTGCCTGGCAGTGAGGTAGTGCGTAATCAATGTAGCGAGAACTGCCGGACCAATGTACTTCAATACCCACATCAGAATATCCAGCATCTTCGCTTCAACTCCCTTTGGCCTTTGACTTCCCAAGCAGATTCCGCAGTCGCCGATTGCGGCAATTGTAGTGGAATGGGATGGTTGATGGAACTCTGCGCATTGCCTCACCAAAGAAGAATCGGGGGACATCTCTGAAGGCTTTATTAACGCTAGCTGTTGTGCTATAATGTCGGCAACTACCGGAAGAGGGAGGGGGCAATGCGCGCTAACAAGTTCTCCAAGTTGATAGAGGCCAGTGAGCAGCTGACATTAGGGCAACGTCGTATCTTGTTGAAGAGACTGGAAGAGGTGGAGCACCAGCAGCAAATTGTGGGATGGATTGAGCCCCAACAAGGCAAACGTCCGGCCTGTCCTTACTGCAAGACCGAAGACCCGATCCGGTGGGGTAGGAGTCATGGTTTGTCTCGGTTTCGTTGTCGCAACTGCAGACGCACATTCAACGCTCTTACCAGTACACCGTTGGCACATCTACGGCACAAGGAACAGTGGCCTGTGTTTGCCCAGACGATGATCGAGGGGAAGAGCGTGCGAGCGAGTGCACAAGCATGCGGAGTGCATTACACCACTACATTCCGCTGGCGACACCGGTTTCTCCGTCTTCCGGAGGAGAAGCAAGCGCAGGTGCTACGAGGGATTGCCGAAGCAGATGAGACCTTCTTGTTGCGCTCTAAGAAAGGAGAGCGAGGGCTTCAACGCCGCGCGCGGAAACGGGGAGGGA
>Ga0307380_10012758_pt1 | contig 10432 bp, 14 predicted proteins | sample UN3MG_FD_202239 | JGI IMG/M metagenome (GOLD analysis project Ga0307380, IMG submission 202239) | Soil microbial communities from Risofladan, Vaasa, Finland - UN-3 | ecosystem: Environmental > Terrestrial > Soil > Coastal area > Acid sulfate soil | place: Finland: Risofladan, Vaasa | collected... | reverse complement strand
CAATTATTTGTTTTAATATTAATAATATTCCCAATATTTATAATTTCTGAATTAAATAAGTTGCCGAAAATAAAATTATTTCAGAAAAATCAAGTTTTTTTGTTCTCTTAGAGAATATTGATTAATTGTGTTGATAGAGGATAAGCAAAATCGATACATAATTCCTTGCACATTATAATCAATGCACCAAACTCTGTAATTCCCTCGATCTCTCTCTTCTTTCCCAATATATACTCTCTAATTTCTTTTCTTGTTAATCCTGTTTCTTCAATTATTGCACTTAAGATTCTTTCATTCATTTAATCTCAAAACCTTTTTAAAATTTGAATTCGGATTGATTTAATATCCAGAATTAATTATTTAAACTCCGATTAAACACGAAAGTCTAAGTTAAAAAAAAGGATTATAATAATTCGAACCATCTACTATCATTTTTTAACTTTTCATATTCATTAAGATCCCCAAAATCCCCATAGAAGTGATCTTTACTCATTTTAAATACTCGAACTTGCCAGTTAAGATGCTTCATTCCAAACCTTATACTCTCCGGTATTTCAATTTCACCCCTAGCAGATGTTTTTTGTTTTTTTAAAACATTGAATATCTTTTTTGAAAGTATAAATATCCCCGCATTGTTTAGATTCGTTGAAGATGTCCCTTTAGGTGGTTTTTCAATAATTTCTGAGCAGTATTGATTATTTAAGTATATAGCGGCACCCTTATAGGGATCATCAACTAAATTCCCCACTAAAATGAAATCTGGATTTTCATTTCTATAAATTTCAATTATTTCCTTATAAACTATATATGAAACAAGCGTATCTCCCCATGTTAAGAAAAAGACAGAGTTATTAATTAGCTTTTCACATAAAAGGACAGCTTCACCTGTTCCATTTAAATCCTTCTGTTCTATGTAATCTATTTTTATATCCCAGTTGCGACCATCTTGAAAATAATCGATAATTTGCTCTTTAAGATATCCAACAACTAAAATGAAATCGTGAATTCCAGCTCTTTTTATACCTTCAATAATGAATTCTAATACTGGTCTACCCTTAAAAGGTAACATTGTCTTTTGATAATCATCCGTATAGGGTTTCATGCGCTTTCCAAATCCAGCGCAAAGTATAATTGCCTTCAAAAATCATTCCACTCTATTTATAATTAAATAACTTAAATATCCAAGCTTTTCCTCCCGCATTCTTAATAGCTTTTGCAACTTCTTCTTGTTTTCCCGGGCATAGTGCGATCATACATCCTCCTCCTCCAGCACCCATTTGTTTCGCTCCTAATGCTCCTGCATCCTTTGAAGCTTGACATAGTTTTTTTATTTTCTTAGTTTCTGCTTTCAAAATGGCTTCTTGTTCTTGTTGAGTATCCATCAATTCTCCTAATTTTTGAAAATTTCCCTCTAACAAAGCATTTTTTCCTTCATATACACACTCTTCAATAATATTAAACGCTTTTATTGTTTCAGGTTCTTTGTTTTTAATTTGATTTTTTATCCTATTTAAGACAAAACTAGCTTTTCTATCTTCAAGCGAATCCCCTATTACCATTGGTAATTCTTTAATATCTAATGACTCGACTGTTGTATTAACATTCGTATGGATAAAACTTACCCCTCCATAAGTTATGCTATATTGATCCATTCTACCACATTGGATTCCTAATTCGTGATTTTCTCCCCAGAAAGCAAGTTCAGCTATATCATTATTTCCCAATTCCAAACCATATGCTCTATTCATTACCCTAAGGAACCCTATTGATATAGCTGCAGAAGTTGATAAACCTCGACCAATAGGAATATTAGAATTTACTTCCAAATAAAATCCTGTATTAATTTTTTCATTCAATCGTTCATATAAAACACTCCAATAAGAAAGATCTTTATTTCGAGGAGGAGTATCTCCTAAATGAAATTCTATTTTTTCTTTAGTATTATGACTATAAAATGTAACTAAGGATTTCTTACATTTTTTAAAATTTAATTTCATCATCAAATCGATGGTTGCTGCGATCACAGGTTTCTCCATTAAATCAACTTTGTCGCCTAAAATACAAATGCGACCGGGTATTGAAATAGAGAATTTATCCAACATTTTATTGCTTTAAACTCAAGAATGTTTTTTAAATTGAGATGTCTAATCTTAAGATTAGATAAATTTTATTTAGAAAAAAAAGTTTGTATTTAAACATTCATTACCAATGGTAAATCAATGAATTTGTCAAAGGTGTAAAAAATTAAATATTGTATTTTTTTTGTGACTGTTCCAAATATAGAAGAAGGTAATAATATCTCTAGAATTTTAGTAGAAGAAAAACTAGCAGCTTGTGTAAGTGTTGTACCAAACATTATTTCCACTTATTGGTGGAAAAATAACATAGAAGTTGAGAAAGAACATTTACTGATTATAAAAACTATTGAAAGTAAAAGCGATTTAATCATTCAAAAGATCCGCGAAATACATAGTTATGAAAATCCCGAATGTATAAGAATACCTATAACAAAAGGCTCAGACAAATATTTAAATTGGATTACCAATATCGTAAATAACAATAAGGTGTAATTTTAATGGGTTTTGATATTTTTCGAGTTGATTGGATACTAGTTAGTTCAGTTATTATAATTCTTTTAATAATATTTTTAATTTGGGTTAAAATCTATAAGATATTGACACGTTGGAGGCACAGCTTCGCTAATGAAGATATCTCTTTTTCATCTTTTAATTCAATAGAGAGAGATTATGAGTCTAATATTAAAGTATGTCAATGGAACTATGCAATTAATAAGAAGCTCTTGAATAGAAGCGATCCTATAATAATCATTCTTCGTACAAAAAGAAGGATTAGTTTGTTAAGAGTCATAACAGAAGGACTCAGTAGTTATGGATTAAGAGTGATTAATATATTATTATCAATTAGTAAAAAATCCTCGCTAGATTCATCTAAAAATGATATTAACGATGAGATGAAATATATAATCAATTCCATAATGGAAATTATATCTGGATCAGCAAATAATGATAAATACATCTTAATATCCTATAATGATAAAATTATAAATCCTATATACATATCCAATGAAAAAAATTACCACGGTCATATTATCATAAATTCTAAGCTAAATAATAAAGCAAAAAAGGAAAATTTGATAAGAGAAGTAGGAATTAACTCCTCAAAGGATATCTATCTTATTTTCAGTGAATATAACATTATAAAATTCAAAAATAAAACCGTTGAGAAATGTGGTGGAACACAATACTCAAATAATTCAATTATAATTAGTAATGCTACACGAAATTTTAAATATTTTGAGACTATTTTATTCGGGATTATTCTAAATCTCATTAATAAAATCAAAACCCATATATGAAGTGACAATGGATAATATTTTAAGAAATCATAATAGAATCATCAAATATAAAAAAAATAATTGGGAGCTTCTAAATAATAAAAGACAACAAGCTTTAAAATTATTAAATATTTTTGTTGTGGCAGGATTTAATCCATATATTTACGGAAGTTTAGCTCGTGGAGATGTACATATAGATAGTGATATTGATATTGTATTTCTGCAAAGGATATCATCATTTCTAGTTGAGCATGTTTTATTTAAAAATGGTTATGATAATTATTTTAGAGAAATAATAATGGCCACTCCAGGAGATACAATAAAATTATATATATATTTAAATGAATTAGAAAGTATCACAATCCCAATATCCCCTTTCAATAAAAAGAGCTTAGAATTTTATTCATTTGGAGGAAAAATCAATCAAAATCAGTTAAAAAGTAAAATTAGAGTTCCTGGAATAGATAAAAGATTAGTTCTTATTAAACCTACAAATGATGGTCATGAAGAATCATCAATTATAGGGAATGAGCATAACGTGGCTAAAGAAATTAATGTAGATATTGAAACAATTATAGAAAGAAGGAATGTACTTTTAAGACGAGAACAATATGGACGTACAGGGGTTTTCATAAAAAGACCTTTAAATCCTGATGAATCTACTGAAGATGTTCTAAAAGTACTTGCTAGAAAAAAAACAATTATTAGAAAAAAATTGCGAGAAATATGAGAAAAAAAAGAATTATTGATTCAGGAAAAAGTACTTTTCTAATTAAAGGAAGAGGGATTCCAAAGGGATGCCAAGTATGCTTGAAGGGAGCAAAAACTGTATTATTTCTAAATGGATTCTGCCAAAATCCAGATCACTGCTACTGGTATTGCCCCATTTCTGAAGAAAGAAAGAATACATCTTTAATGTTTGCTAATGAGATCCAAATTACTACGAAAGAAGAAATACTTGATGAAATTAATAAAACTGATGCCTTAGGTATGAGTATCACTGGTGGAGATCCCCTATATCCAGCAAATATTAAATCTACACTTGAAATAATTAGATTTATCAAACTAAAAATGGGTAAGAAATTCCATATACACCTTTATTCAAACGGTATTAATTTTAATGAGAATTTGGCTGTCGATCTTGCTAATTCTGGCTTAGATGAGATTAGGTTTAATCCCTCTCGGAACAATTGGAATGTTATCAATTTAGCTCTTAAAAAAGGGATGCGTGTTGGTGCCGAAGTGCCTTTAATTCCTCAAGAAAAGTATTTAAATGAATTAGAACAATTTATTATGTTTTTAGATAAAATTGGGGCTGATTTTATCAATTTAAATGAATTCGAATATAGTATATCTAATTGTTCACATCTAAAAGATAGAGGTTTTGAATTAAAGAATGGGACTATAGCCTCTGTTAAGAATAGTAAAGAAATGGCATTTGACCTAATAGAACGGATGTCTCCCAAAGTATCAATTAAAATTCATTTTTGCACAATAATTGCAAAAGATTATTGGCAATTAAGCAAGCGATATTATCGCAGAGCAAAAAATATACGAAAATCATACGAATCAATTTCTCCCGAAGGTTTATTGATTTACAGTCAAATTGAAGGACCTATAGAACATTTAATTGAATTAAAAGAAGAGATCCTAAAAATAACGAATTTAAAACCGAATAATTTAGAAATTGATAATGCCGGATTAAAATTACCTGTTAATACTGTACTGAATGATGATATAATTCAATTAGTTAATAAAAGAGGATTAAAATTTTATATTCAAGAAATTATTCCATTCAGGGAAGAGAAATATAAACAAATAACCGAGAAATCTCCAATTGACGTATTCCGGGAGGAATTTGGATTAAATGAAGATAGAAAAAATCAAGATCAATGATTTGAGCAAAATAAATTGCCTTGAGAAAACCACCTTTAAGGATGATTCTTTCTCAATAGAAACAATTGAACAGCTAATACATAATCACACTTTTTTTTTTAAAATTGTAAATAATTATGAAAAAATAATAGGATTCATAATAGTATTAGAACAAGAAAGAAATACACTCAACATCATAAATTTCCTCATAGAAGATGATTATCGAAATATGGGATTAGGTTCTTATCTCCTAAACTATGTATTATTAGAGGCTAAAAAATCAAAAATATTTAAACGAATCATATTAAATGTACGAACATCTAATTTGAGAGCTCTTAAGCTGTACAAGAACTATAATTTTCGCATTATCAGAGAAATTGATAATTATTACTGCAAAGGAGATAATGCTTACTTAATGGAATTAAAGCTCTAGCTTTTTACTATTAACTTAAACTTATAAATAAAAACTATTATAATATCAGTATATCTAAATGCTTTAAAATCAGATTATTAATCAAAATAAGAGACGTTGAGGTATAATGACCCCATTCGATAATGAACTAAAAGAGGAAATAAAAAAGGGTGTTACTCTCCAAAAGGTTGACGATGAAGAAATGAAGAAACGTGAAGAAGAAAAGAAGAAGCGGATGGAAGAATTGGAGAAGATAAAAGAAGCTCTTGGAGAAAAATGATTATTTTTTTTATTATTTTTTTTTATTTATTTTTATAATCTGAACTATAAATTTATTGGAATATGTACTTTCCAATTACTAATACCATTTATTTTTTGCCATATCTTAAGAGAGATTGATTTTTTATGAAAATTCTGGAAAAAAATGATAAAACAGGAGAAATTACTGTTCAAATTGAGAATTTAAACGATTTATGGAGCCTATATAATGTAATATCAGAGAATGATAAAGTTGCTGCTCGAACTCAAAGAAGAATTGTATTAAAAGAAGGATCAAAAGGAGAACGTAAGCCAATGTACCTTAAAATTAATGTAGAAGTTGTTTCATTTCATGAATTTTCAAATCGCCTAAGGATCAAGGGTACAATTTTAGAAGGCCCTGAAGACTTTGTAAGTTTTGGAACCTACCATACTTTAAATATTGAAATTGGTCAGAAATTAGTTATTACAAAGGAGAAATGGTTGAGAAGCGAAATAAAGAGATTAAATGAACAATCCAAATTCGAAGTAAATTTTAATATGATTATAGTTGCTATAGAAACAGGTTTGGCTACTATCTCCCTCACAACAAATTTCAGCCATAAACGAATTGCTACTATTAAAAGAAACATTCCTGGAAAACGATATGAGCAAACTCACAGAAATAAAGCAATTCAAGATTTTTTTTTAGAAATAGAAAAGATACTTGGAGAAAATATAAAGATCAATGAGATTAATTTGATTGTTTTATGCGGACCAGGAAGTATCAGAAATCATTTTTTGACTTACTTGAAAGAAAAAGTTAAAGTACCATATCAGAATAAAATTCAAAACTTTCATGCGAGTTCTGGGACTGAAAGCGGAATATTTGAGATTCTAAAATCCAAAAAATTAGCGAAAATAAAAACTAATATAAAAATAATACAAGAGACCCAAAAGTTAGAAGAGATCTTTACATTATTTGACAAAAATCCTGATCTTGTCGCGATCGGTTTTGATGAGTTAGATATCGCATCGGAAAGAGGTGCGGTAAAGGAATTATTTCTTGTTGATACCCTAATTAGAGGAGCAAAGAAAAATCAAAAATTACATATTGAAAAAATAATTGGTAATGTAGAGAAATCACAAGGAATTATCCACATCATGAGTAGTGAGCATCCAACTGGACAACGTATAAATGATTTGGGATCTCTCGTAGCAATATTAAGATATAAGATTTAACCAATAATGGCGTATTATATGTATCAAGATACTATTTATGTTAACGAAACATCAAATATCCCGTTGATGGGAGTAGATTTTTTAGGTTTAATTGATCGCGGGACAAATATTATTGAAATTAAACCCATCACATTATGTAATTTAAAATGTAAGTACTGCTTCGTTAGTGCTGGAGATTACAGGACAAATTTTATTGTTAATTCGGATTATATAATAAAAGGAATAAAAAAAATAACAGAAATAAAAGGAGCTCACGATTTAGAGATTCACATCGCGCCGTATGGCGAAAGTTTACTCTATCCCGAATTATATGATTTATTGATGAAATTATGGAGAATTGAAGGAATTTCGACAATCTCTATGCAAAGTAACGGATTATTATTAACTAAAAAAAATATCAAAAAATTAGAATCATTAAAACTCTCAAGAATTAATATCAGTTTAAACACTCTTAATGAAAATCTGGCAAGAAATTTGTGTAATTGTAAAGTTTATGGTGTAAATATATTATTAAATAATATAAATTTACTTCTTGTATCAAATATAGACGTACTAATTGCACCAGTATGGTTTCCTGGAAAAAATGATGTAGACATTGAAGATATTATCAAATATATAATCTCCTTAAAAGATCAAGGATATCCACAAATTCCAAGAATAGGAATACAAAAATATTTAGTTTATAAAACGGGTAGAAAACTCAGCAGAACTCATCCAAAATCTTGGGGATATTTTTACGAGCAATTATCAAAATTAGAAAAAAAATATAGATTAAAATTAAAACTTGGGCCTAGGGATTTTGGAATTCATAGAAGAGAATCGATTCCTACCTTAAATTTAAAAAAAAATGATGAAATAAAATTAATAATAGTATCTAAAGGACGTTGGGAAGGAGAATGTATAGGTAAAATTACTGAAGAGATAGGTATTAAAGTACTACTACAAAAGCCACTTAAATTTACAGATAATATGATAGGCAGTGAAATAAAAGTGAAGATCATAAAAGCTAATTATAGAGATAATATCCTGACAGCCAAATATCCTCCTAATTAAATCACTTTAAAAACCTAAAAATTATATTATCAGATCTCTATTTAATTAATATTATAATGATTATTTATTCGAGTTGAAAATTATGAGTCCGATTATAACACATGAAGACGAGCTAGAATTAGCCAAAACCGAGCAAGAACTCGTTAAGGAGATTAAAAAACTAGCGAAAGCTCAATCAGCACTGATAAATTCTCAGAAAAAGTACGCGGAAAACTTAACTAAAGCCACTCTTGCGAGAGAAATGATGAATCGAACTTATAGAGATGTTTTAAAACAAATGCAAACACTAGTAAGAGAAAGGAGATCTAATATTAAAGACGAAGAAGTTCGGTTGTTTGATGATATTATCCATCAAAATGATAAATACATTGAAGTTAATAAGAATTATATTGATTCTATAAAAAATCTTACGCTGAAAAAGGATTACTTAATTGAAAAAAAAGAAGAATTTGCTGATGCATTAAACGAGGTAGCCCAAAAGAGAAGTGTTATCATAAAAAAGGCTTTATTTGTTGAAAAAAAGAAAAACAGCTTGGAAGAAGGCGAAAAAATAAAAATTTATGAATCTGAACTAGACGATATCCAAAGAGAATTTGATAGAGCTCGAGACGTAATGCTTAAAAAAATTAATCAATTTTTACAAGTTAGAGAAGAGGTAGACAACTTGTGGTTAAAAGTAAAAGATACCGTATCCAAGTCAAGCTAACTAATTCTTCATTATTTTTTTTCCACTATTGACTTAATGACTTTTCCTAAGTAACTGCTTAAATTTATTAAACATCTCTAACATATAATTATTAAAAATTTCTATGAAAATCAGTTATTAATTACCGAGATTAAAAAATGTGTGCAGACGAATTTACCAGCTTTTTAGAAAATGCTCGTAAATCACCGATTGAAGAAAAGATCAATGCTTTTGGAGACATCGTGGAAAAAATGATGATCATGTTCCTAAGGATTCCAGATCTAGTTGATCAAGCTCTATTAACAATTAATCAGCAAATAACATCAATGGAATCACGAATTAATATGATAAATACAGACGTATCTAATATAAAAACAAAATCAACTCTTTCTACTCCAATTGTAGCCACACCTAGCGCTCCAAGTAGTGCGCCCCCTCCATTAGGAGGGCCACCCGGAAGGCCACCCGGAGGACCACCTGGAGGACCACCTGGAGGACCACCTGGAGGACCGCCTGGAGGACCGCCTGGAGGAGCGCCCCCATCGCCCGGAGTGCCCGGAGGTGTTCGTCCTGCTAATCCACAAAGCTTAAGGGGAGCAATAATGGGTGAATTAAAGCAATTATTTGCCAAACGGCAAAATCCGGGATGATAATCAGGACTAATATACGCGAGTATACGGTTAATGAGTTTGTAACGGTAGTTTTAGAAGATGATAATACGTTTATTCGTGTAAATGGGGAGGAGTTTATGCAATGTAAGGGAACTTCATTTATCCCATTAAATGTTTAATCCAATTACTTATATCATTCTATCTTATTTTTTGACCTAATAATATTAAAATGAGAAATAATATTATTAAAATAAAATGAATATTTATTCTCAAGGATCTTGCTCTATTCTAAAGCTTCAGAACACAAGCAAGTGAAAGTAATTCATGATCTTCAAAGACGCGTTATGGAGATCCCGTCTCTAATGAGGGTGATGAATAATTATTATTATAAAAAAACAGCTATTCAAAAACAATTAAAACCTCTAATTTTAAATAGATTTAAAGAAAGTATAAAAATTATAACAGATAATCATGACTGGCTTCATACCATTCCTTCAGCATTGGGTACATTAAGCGAAGATTTCACAAATAAGAGCGACTCTTTTAAATTTCCTGACGGGATAATACTTTTTGAAGCTTGGATGAATTTAGGATATGAAGCAATGTTCCCAAGAATTGCTCTGCATTATAAATTTCCCGGTTTTCTAGAAGGAGAAAAGACAAGGAATTTATTTCATTTTATATTTTCTACTTCAAGAGGTTTTGGATTTCCGATATATTTCAAACCTAGTTTTTATGGTAATAAGCTTAAACAACTAAAAGTATTAGAGCCAATTTTTAGTTGGGTTCATAATATTTGCCATAAAGCGAACCAAGCGCTATTCATAGTTAGCGAGCGATTCAATATAAAAAGGCATCATCCCGGTGAATTTGAATCAGTAATTATTTCAGAATATAAGGAAAATCAGTTTAAAGGAATAGATACATTATTACATGGATATTTTACTCGAGATCCTAAATTA
>Ga0307380_10012757_pt1 | contig 10432 bp, 9 predicted proteins | sample UN3MG_FD_202239 | JGI IMG/M metagenome (GOLD analysis project Ga0307380, IMG submission 202239) | Soil microbial communities from Risofladan, Vaasa, Finland - UN-3 | ecosystem: Environmental > Terrestrial > Soil > Coastal area > Acid sulfate soil | place: Finland: Risofladan, Vaasa | collected... | reverse complement strand
AGGCACGCCAACAAGCCGATCCTGCTCTCTGTGGGATACGCCGCCTGCCATTGGTGCCACGTCATGGCTCATGAGAGCTTCGAGGACGACGCCACCGCGGCGGTGATGAACGCGCTGTTCGTCAACATCAAGGTCGACCGTGAGGAGCGCCCCGACGTGGACGCCATCTACATGGCGGCGCTCCATCAGCTCGGCGAGCAGGGCGGCTGGCCGCTGACCATGTTCCTCACGCCCGACGCCGAGCCGTTTTGGGGCGGCACCTATTTCCCGCCCCAGGACCGCTACGGCCGGCCCGCTTTCGTCAGTGTACTGAATACCGTGGCCCGCGTTTATCGCGACGAGCCCCACAAGGTCCGCAACAACGCCGAGGCGCTCAAGCAGGCGCTGAAGCCGAAACCACCGAAAGGCGACGTCGCGCGCCTCAACGACGCGACGTTGCAAGATTTGGCGCGGCGGTTCTTGGGCGCCGTCGATCCCGCGCAAGGCGGCTTGCGCGGTGCACCGAAATTTCCGCAGACTCAGTTCTTTGAATTTCTGTGGCGCGCGGGCTTGCGCTACGGCTTCGCCAATGCGCAAGACGCGGTGAACCTCACACTCACGCATATTGCGCAAGGCGGCATCTACGATCATCTCGGCGGCGGCTACTCCAGGTACAGTGTCGACGAGCGCTGGCTCGTGCCCCACTTCGAAAAGATGCTCTACGACAACGCGCTGCTCGTGGACCTCATGACGGAGTCCTGGCGCGAGGGAAAGTCGCCGCTCTTCGCGCAACGCATCGCCGAGACCATCGACTGGCTGACGCGCGAGATGGTGACAGATGGCGGCGCGTTCGCCGCGTCGCTCGACGCCGACAGCGAGGGCGTCGAAGGCAAATTCTATGTGTGGCGTCTCGCCGAGATTACCGCTGTTCTCGGCGCGGAGGACGCAAAGCTTTTCGCGCAAGTTTACGACGTGACGGCCAGCGGCAATTTCGAAGGCCAGACTATTTTGAATCGCCTCGGCGCCATCGAACTGCGCGACGAGGAGACCGAAACACGTCTGGCTGATATGCGCGCGAAACTTCTGGCGCGGCGCGCGGGCCGTGTTCGTCCCGGCTTCGACGACAAGATCCTCGCCGACTGGAACGGGCTGATGATCGCGGCGCTTGCCAATGCGAGCCAGGCCTTCGGCCGCGCCGATTGGCTCGCACTCGCCGAGACCGCCTTCACTTTCGTCCGTACCCAAATGAGTAAGGACGGCCGCCTGTTCCATGCGTATCGCGATGGGCAGGCGAAGGCGCCGGCCACCGCATCCGACTACGCCAACATGATCCGCGGCGCGCTGGCGCTCGCCAACGCCACGGCCAACCGCGACTACATCGACCAGGCTTGCGCGTGGACCGACGTGCTCGACACGCATTACTGGGCGCGCGATCTCGGCGGCTATTATCTCGCCGCCGACGACACCAAGGATCTCATCGTGCGTCCGTTCAGCGGTCTCGACGATGCCGCGCCCAACGCCAACGCGGTGATGGTGTCAAATCTCGTCGCTCTGTCCCTGTGGACGGGCGAGCCGCGTTACGCCAAACGCGCCGAAGAGACGCTGCGCGGCTTCGCGGGCGCCATCGCCGAGAATGTGGTGGCGCATGCCGGTCTGCTGGGCGCCACGCTGGATGGGCTCGCGCCACAGCTCATCGTGCTGATCGTGCCGGCGAATGGCGATGCGGATGAGCTGCGCGCCGCGTTGCGCGACGTGTCACTGCCGAACGCGGTGGTGCAGGAGATCAGACAAGGCGAGCCGCTGCCGTCTTCGTCGATGGTGTTTGGCAAGACGGCAATCAAGGGAAAGCCCACGGCCTATGTATGCCTCGGCCCGCAATGCTCACCGCCGGTGACTGAGCCTGACAAGCTCATCGAGACCATCAAAGCAGCCCGGCAGGTGACGGTGACTCGAGCTGCCATGCCGTCTTAATGAAGCAGCCCCACGAGGGCTAGCTACTCTTGACCCCGGGCGAGGTCGATGACGGCGCGGCGGCTCGCTTCGCGCGAGGCGCCGATATTGCCGGCGGATTGATCGATGGAACGCAAGATGTCGCGCGCCGACAGCGCAATCGCCGCCACGTCGTCGGAGGCCGATTTCGCCGCGTCCGACGCGCTGGCCACCCTGCCATTCATCTGGCCGTTGCGCTCTTCGAGATCGGCGGCGGTCTGACCGATCCAGGCGCTGCCGTCGGTGAAAGCCTTGGTGACGTCCTCGACCGCGCCACGGAAGCGGCGGGTGATCAAGCTGCGGCCGGCAAGATGCAAGCGCGCCTCGGCCTCGCGCCGGCGCTGATCGACGATCGCCGCGTCCGCCTCGATGACCGCGGCGCGCAAGGTCTCCGCCGCGGCGGCGAGTTCGGCGAGGGGCCCATCGGGCTGCTTGGGTACGATGGCGTAGCGGTCGCCGCCGGCAATCTTGGCCACGATGGCGCCGAGGCGGCGCTCGATATAACCGGAGGCGGCGACACCGGACAGAATGCCGAGGACCGGGCCGGCACCCAGGTGACGGCCGCGGTCACGGTACAGGCGGCCAGCACCGGCGTGGCCACGAAACGGCTCGGCAGCGATTGGCGAAAAGGCTTCATGCGACGTCCCTGTCGAAGGACGAAACTATGCGCCAAACCTTGCGATTATCTTTCTGATTCTATTGGGTTTTGTGCCAAAACGAAGAGCAATAGCGCCAAATTATTGGACGTTACTGCTCCTGATCAGTATTGGTGCCACTCTAGGTGTTCATCGAGTCGAAGAACTCGGCGTTGTTCTTGGTCTGCTTCAGCTTGTCGATGAGGAATTCAATGGCATCCATGGTCCCCATGGGATTGAGGATGCGGCGGAGCACATACATCTTCTTGAGTTGATCGGCGGGAACCAGGAGCTCTTCCTTACGCGTGCCGGAGCGGGCGATGTCGATGGCCGGGAACACGCGCTTGTCGGCGACCTTGCGGTCGAGCACGATCTCCGAGTTACCGGTGCCCTTGAACTCTTCGAAGATCACCTCGTCCATGCGGCTGCCGGTGTCGATGAGCGCCGTGGCGATGATGGTGAGCGAGCCGCCCTCCTCGATATTGCGGGCGGCGCCGAAGAAGCGCTTCGGCCGCTGTAAGGCGTTGGCGTCCACGCCACCCGTCAGCACCTTGCCGGACGACGGCACCACGGTGTTGTAGGCGCGGCCCAGGCGCGTGATGGAATCGAGCAGGATGACCACGTCGCGGCCATGCTCGACCAGGCGCTTGGCCTTCTCGATGACCATCTCGGCGACTTGCACGTGACGCGCGGCGGGCTCGTCGAAGGTCGACGACACGACTTCGCCGTGCACCGAGCGCTGCATATCGGTCACCTCTTCGGGGCGCTCGTCGATCAGGAGCACGATCAAGTAGCACTCCGGATGATTGGCGGTGATGGCGTGGGCAATGTTCTGGAGGATCACCGTCTTACCGGTGCGCGGCTGCGCGACGATGAGGCCGCGCTGGCCCTTGCCGATGGGCGAGACGATGTCGATGACGCGGCCGGTATTGTCTTTGCGGGTCGGGTCCTCGGTCTCCATCTCAAGCCACTCATCGGGATAGAGCGGCGTCAGATTGTCGAAATGGATCTTGTGGCGCTGCTTCTCGGGCTCCTCGAAATTGATCGTGTTGACCTTGAGAAGCGCGAAATAGCGCTCGCCGTCTTTCGGGCTTCTGATCTCGCCTTCGACGGTATCGCCGGTGCGAAGTCCGAAGCGGCGGATCTGCGACGGCGACACGTAGATGTCGTCGGGGCCGGCGAGATAATTCGAATCGGGGGAGCGCAAGAACGCGAAGCCGTCTTGCAGCACCTCCACCACGCCCGTACCGGTGATGTCCACGTCGCGGGCGGCTAATTGTTTCAGGATCGCGAACATGAGTTCCTGCTTTCGCATGGCGCTCGCGTTCTCAACTTCGACCTCCTCGGCGAAGCTCAATAGCTCCGTCGGCGATTTGGCCTTCAAATCCTGCAGCTTCATTTCTGGCATGCGCTGCTACTCCAAAGAGAACAGAAAGGGGTGAATGGGATGGCGGTGTTTTGAATCTCGCGCTTGGATGCGCGGTGTCGTCGGAAGGGGAAGGGTAGACCTCGGCGGGACGGCGATGAACGCCTGCTCCAGTCCGGTAACCCGATCGCTTTTGGGGAAAAGGCCAGGTCGCGACGGCGTCCCGGATTGGATACGACTCATCTTATAGCAGACCCTTGAAGGGTGCGGAACAGATTTACCGCGCCCGTCAGAACGGCCGGACGACCACCAAAATCACGATGCCGATCATCAGAACGGTCGGGATCTCGTTGGCGATCCGGTAGAAACGCGGGCTGCGCGTATTCCGATCCATGGCGAAGTCGCGAGTCCAGCTGGCCAGCGCGCCGGAATAGGCCGACAGCACCACCACGAGGAACAGCTTGGCGTGGAACCAGCCGTCTCCCGACCAGTCGATGAGCGGCGAAAACGCCAGAATTAGGCCAAAAATCCAGCTGGCGATCATGGCCGGCGTGGTGATGAAGCGCAGCAGGCGCCGTTCCATGACCTTGAAGGTTTCCGACTGCTCGGAGCCCACTTGGCTCATGGCGTGATAGACGAACAGGCGCGGCAGATAGAGCAGCCCCGCCATCCAGGCGATCACGGCGATGATGTGGAAGGCCTTGATATAGGCAAGAAACATGAGATTCCCAGGGGTGACGCGAAGAGGGGTGCGACGATTAGACGGGGTCGCCCTTCACCAGCGCGACCAGCCGCTCGACATGTTCGATGGGCGTCTGCTGCAGAATGCCATGGCCAAGATTGAAGATGAAGGGGCCTTGGCCCAGTGTCTCCACGATCCAGTTGACACGCGCATCGAGCGCAGGCCCGCCCGTGGCCAAGAGAATCGGATCGAGATTGCCTTGCACGGGAAGACGCATCTGCAACGCAGCACGGATCCAGCCCACCGGCAAGCTCGTGTCGCAGCCGATCGCATCGATCCCCGTCTTGGTCGCGTAGCGCTCAGCGAGTGGCCCTGACCCCCTTGGGAACCCGATGATGGGGATGTGGGGCGCTTCCGCCTTCACCCGGTCGACGATGGCTCTGGTAGGCGTGATGCACCAGCGCTCGAACTCGTCCTCTGGCAGGCTGCCGGCCCAGCTGTCGAAGATCTGCAGGACGCGGCAACCGGCCCTCACTTGCCCGAGCAGATATTGGGCGGATGCCTCCACCAGAATGTCGATCAAGCTCTGAAACGTTTCACGCTCGCCATAGGCCAGAGCGCGCGCGGCCGCCTGATCCTTGCTGCCGGCGCCTTCGACCATGTAGGTGGCCACGGTCCACGGCGCGCCGCAAAAACCAATCAGCGGCACCGTCTCCGGCAGCTCGGCCACCACGCGCTCCACAGTCTCGTAGACCGGCGTCAGCCTGTCCGCGGCCGCAGCCACATCAAGCTTAGCGGTTGCCGCCGCATTCCGCACGGGCTCGAGCTTTGGGCCTTCCCCTTCCACGAACGCGACTGTCTGGCCGAGGGCATGGGGCACCACGAGAATGTCCGAAAAGACGATAGCCGCATCGAGGGGAAAGCGCCGCAAGGGCTGCAGGGTCACTTCAGCCGCGAGCTTGGGTGTGAAGCAAAGATCGAGGAAGGACGGCACCCCGCTCCGGACTTCACGATATTCGGGCAGATAGCGTCCCGCTTGACGCATCAGCCACATCGGTGGTGTGGCGGTCACCTCGCCGTTCAAGGCGGCAAGTAGGGGACTCGTTGGGGGGGTTATCCGCAAAAACCGATGCCTCTCTAAATACTAATAAAGAGAATCTAATCGTTCTGTTGTTACTTTAGTTAGGGCGTGAATAGCGGACATTCACCGTCATCACCAGTCTGTCGACAGGGTAGCCTGCCTCATATTTGACAGTTTGACGATGAATGGGGGCACTTGTGATTGGTTCGCTGGAGAAAGCTGCAACATGCGTTGTTGGCGTTGGGGTTGCGGCGATACATCCGCTCTGGACGAGGGCTGGATTGGCTGTGGGCATCTCCCCCTCGGAGCTGGGGATCAAAAAGGGTATTGTGGGGGGTGTTGGAGTTGCGTCATTTTTTCGACACGAGCGAATCTGTGAAGAACTAGGACTCACAACTTCGGGTCAGCGGGGACAAGATCGTCGCCGGCCATATTGCGCCGTTAACCCCGGACGGTTATCCAAGGGCCATACATGGATATCCAGCAGCGCACGTTTCACCTGCACATGATTTCCGACGCGACGGGCGAGACGCTCAACACGCTCGCCAAGGCGGTCCGCGTGCAATACGCGCAAGTGCGCGCCATCGAGCACCTCCATCCTCTGGTCCGCAGCCGCCGCGAACTCGACCGCGTGTTGAAGGATGTGGAGGCCACGCCGGGGATCGTGCTCTACACGCTGTTCAATCGCGAGCTCGCCGAAGCACTGGAGCAGTCGTGCAAGCAGCTTAACGTGCCGTGCGTCGCGCCGCTCAAGCATGTGCTGCAAGTGTTCGAGTCCTATCTGGGCATGGCGGCCACGCCGATGGTCGGTGGACAGCACGTGCTCGACGCCGATTATTTCCGCCGCATCGAGGCGCTGAACTTCTCGATGCTCCATGACGACGGGCATCTACCGGAAGACCTCGACGACGCCGACATTATTCTCCTGGGCATCAGCCGCACGTCGAAGACCCCGACCAGCATCTATCTCGCCAATCGCGGCTTCAAGACCGCTAATGTACCGCTGGTTCCGGGCATGGCGCTGCCGCCGCAGCTGGAGCAGCCGACAAGGGCTTTCATGGTGGCGCTGGTGGCGAGCCCCGAGCGCATCTCGCAAGTCCGCCAGAATCGCGTGATCGAGCAGGCACACGGCCATCTCGAGGAATATGTGGACCGGGATGCCATCGCCGCGGAGATCGCGCAGACGCGCCAACTCTGCGCCCGGCATGGCTGGCCGATAATCGACGTGACAAGGCGCTCCATCGAGGAGACCGCCGCGGGCATCATCCGGCTCTATCACGACCGCGAAGCGCCGGCGCTCGAAGCCTGATGGGATTGGCATGACGGGATTTCTGCAACAAGGGCGGCCGCCGCTTGTTCTGGCCTCGACCAGTCATACGCGGGCACGCCTGCTCGAATCGGCGGGGCTCGCCTTTATCGTCGAGGCGCCTGGGCTTGAGGAAAGCGCGATGCGCCAGGCGGTCAGCGGCGAGAAAGCGCTCGACCCCCATGATGTGGCCGAGGTGCTGGCCCGGGCCAAGGCCGAGGCGGTGAGCGATCTGGCGCAAGGCGCTTATGTCATCGGCGGCGATCAAGTGCTCGCCCTCGAGGGCGAGATCGTCACCAAGCCCGCGGATATGGCGGCGGCGCGATCCCAGTTGCTCGACCTCAACGGCAAGACCCATACGCTGCATACTTCGGTCGCCGTGGCCACGAGTGGCGAGACCGTGTGGGCGCACACGGAGATCGCCACGCTGACCATGCGCAAGATGACGCCGGAATTTATCGGTCACTACCTGGCGGCGGCCGGCGAGGCGGTGCTGAGCGCCGTCGGCGCCTATCAGATCGAATCGGTCGGCATTCAGCTCTTTGACAAGATCGAGGGCGACTTCTTCTCCATCCTGGGCCTGCCGCTGTTACCGCTCCTCGATACGCTTCGGCGCGAGGGCGTGATCGAGGACTGAGCCATGCTTCGCGCCTGCGTCATCGGCTGGCCGGTAGAGCATTCGCGCTCGCCCGTCATTCACCGCTATTGGCTGGCGGAGCACGGCATCGACGGTGCCTATGAGAAAGAGGCGGTGCGCCCAGAGGATCTGGCCGGCTTCCTCGAGTCGCTGTGGCGGCGCGGCTATGTGGGGGCCAATGTGACCTTGCCCCATAAGGAAGCCGCCTTGGCGGCGGCGCGCTCCGCCGACGAGGCCGCGATCACCATTGGCGCGGCCAATACGCTGTGGCTCGATCCCGACGGCGCGCTCCACGCCAGCAATACCGACGCCTACGGCTTCATGACCAATCTCGATGCGCAGGCGCCGCAATGGATAGAGGGTCTAGGCGGCGCCCTCGTGCTCGGCGCCGGCGGCGCCGCACGGGCGATCCTGTACGGCCTGATCGCCGCGGATGTGCCAAAGATCTACCTCGCCAACCGCACGCGCGCCCGGGCCGAAAGCCTGGCCAGACGATTCGGCCCAAAGGTCGAGGCCATCGATTGGGACGCGCGCGGTGTGGCGCTTGCCGGCTGCTCGCTGCTGATCAATACGACGAGCCTCGGCATGACGGGCCAAGACCCGCTTGTGATCGATCTGGCGGCGCTGCCCGCGGACGCGGTCGTCGCCGACCTCGTCTACAATCCGCTGGAGACGGCGCTGCTCGCGGATGCGCGGGCGCGTGGGCTCGGCACCGTGGACGGTCTCGGCATGCTGCTGCACCAAGCGGTGCCCGGCTTTGAGCGCTGGTTCGGGGTGCGGCCGGCGGTGACGCCCGAGCTGCGCGCGCATGTGGTGGCCACGCTGGGGGCTCCCTGATGCTCGTCATCGGACTGACTGGGGGCATGGGCATGGGCAAGACGTCGGCGGCCGCCCATTTCAGGGCGCGGGGCATCGAGGTGTTCGACGCCGACGCCTATGTGCATCATCTCTATGAGGGCGCGGCGGTGGCGGCCATCGAGGCGGCGTTTCCGGGCACGACCCATGACGGCCGGGTCGACCGCGCGCTGCTCGCCAAGGAAGTGTCGGGGAATCCTGAACGGTTGCGCCAGCTGGAGGCCATCGTCCACCCGATGGTGGTCGCCGCCGAGATCGATTTCCTGCGCGACCAGGAGAAGGCGGGCGCGGCGCTTGCGGTGCTCGAGATCCCGCTCCTGTTCGAAACCGGGGCGGAGGCCCGCACCGACGTGACCATTGCGCTCAGCGCCTCCGACCGGGTGCAGCGGGAGCGCGTGCTGGCGCGGCCCGGCATGACGGAAGAAAAGTTCGAGGCGTTGCGGGCGCGGCAGCTCTCGGACGCGGAGCGGCGCGCGCGGGCCGACTATGTTGTGGACAGCGGGACGAACCTCGAAAACATGCATACGCAACTCGATACGCTGATCGAATCGCTGCAAGATCGTGACGGTCGGGTCATGGAGCAGTTGCGTCACTGACAGTTGAAACGGGGAGCGCACCGGCGCATGCGCGAGATCATTCTCGATACGGAAACGACGGGCATCGACCCGTATGAGGGTCATCGCATCGTCGAGATCGGCTGTGTCGAGCTGGTCAACCGTATTCCCACGGGGCGCACCTGGCACTGCCATTTGAATCCCGAACGCGACATGCCGCAAAAGGCGTTCGAGATTCACGGCCTGTCCGAGGATTTCCTGCGCGACAAGCCCCGCTTTGCCGAGCGCGCCGACGAATTGCTCGAATTTGTCGAAGGGGCGATGCTGGTCATGCACAATGCCCGCTTCGATTTCGGCTTCTTGAATGCGGAGCTTGAACGTCTGCCGCGCACCTTGCTGCGCTGGGAGCATATCGTCGACACGCTGGCGCTGGCGCGGCGACGGCATCCCGGCGCGCCGGCCTCTCTCGATGCGCTCTGCCGGCGCTATGGCGTCGACCTCACCGAGCGCGAGAGTTCGGGCCATGGCGCCCTGCTCGACTGCCGGCTGCTGGCTTCGGTGTATGTGGAGCTGGTTGGCGGCAATCAGGCGCGGCTCGAATTCGCCGCGAACGGAGCGCAGACCGCCATCCTGCAAGCCAATGCCGATCAGATCCGGCCGCGGCCGGTGCCACTCGCCCCACGGCTCAGCGCGGCCGAGACGGAGGCCCACCGGGTCTTCGTGGCAACGATGGGCGCGGGCGCCCTGTGGCGGCGCTATTTCTAACGCCTAATTCGGTTGAGCCTGCTCGCCGCCTTCGGTGCGCGCCATGTTTTGCGTGTAGAGCCTGGCGAAGTCGATCGGGTCGAGCATGAGCGGCGGGAAGCCGCCGTCGCGCACCACGTCGGCCAGCACGCGCCTGACGAAGGGGAAAAGGATCGTCGGGCAATCGACGAACAGCACCGGCTGCAGGAGGTGCTGCGGAATATTGCGCAGGCGGAACAGGGAGCCATAGACCAGCTCCACATTGTAGATCACGCCGGCGTCGGATTTGGCGTGGGCCTCGATCTGGAGTGCGACCTCGAAGATGTCGTCGCCGCGCGGGGTGGAGGCGACATTGACGCCGACCTTGAGCTGCGGGTTTTCGCCGGGGCCTTGCAGGGTCTGCGGCGCGCCGGGGCTCTCGAACGACAGATCCTTGATATATTGGGTGAGCACGGCGAGCTGCGCTTCGGTGCCGGTGCCCGTGCGGGCGGCTGAACTCGCGGCTTGCGGCGGCGCGGTGCCGGCCGGCGCTTCTTCGGGCCGCGCGGGCTTATCGCCGTTCGTCTTCTTCGCCTGTTCGTCCTTCGACTTTTTGACCATGGAA
>Ga0307380_10012756_pt1 | contig 10432 bp, 12 predicted proteins | sample UN3MG_FD_202239 | JGI IMG/M metagenome (GOLD analysis project Ga0307380, IMG submission 202239) | Soil microbial communities from Risofladan, Vaasa, Finland - UN-3 | ecosystem: Environmental > Terrestrial > Soil > Coastal area > Acid sulfate soil | place: Finland: Risofladan, Vaasa | collected... | reverse complement strand
TGCGGAAGGGCAATCCCAAAAATATCCACGGCTTGCGGGACCTGCTCGCAGATGGTCTGAAGCTCGGTATCGGGGACGCCAGGGCCTGTGCCATCGGCAGAAAAACCAAACAAATCTTCGCCAAGAACAATATCGCCTGGGAGGACGTCGAGAAGAACGTGGCCTTCCAGTCGCTGACCGTCAACGAACTGGGGATGCAGATTCAGGCCGGCTCGCTCGATGCCGTCATAGTCTGGGATGCAATCGCCCGGTACTACAGCGAGCACGGAACGGAGGTTCCGATACCCGTCGAAGAAAACGTCATTTCCACGGTTAATATCGGGATTCTCACGTTTACGAAGGACCGCTCTCTGGCCGGGCAGTTCGTGGAATTCGCCGCTTCCCCGCGAGGACAAGGCATTTTCAAGCAGCATAACTACTGCATCGACCCTCCATAAGCAGTATCGAATTGGCCGAAAATTGTGCCGGAAGCCGGCGGCGGCTGCGCGGCAGGCAGACATTTTCCTTGTGAATGGATCGAGAATCCTTATAATGCGTGCGTCAGAGAATATTCGGGTCATTGAAAACGATTGGGTTCTGGAAACGCTGCCTTGGAAAGCATTACGTCGAAACGTGGGTTTAATTGAGGATTGCTTGATATGTACCACGAATTCGAAAAGTGGGGCGTTTTTGGATTGATGGGTCTGGAATGAGAATCTCCGCTAATACTCCCGTCCGAGGCTGGCGCGACCGCATCTTCTCTGCTGCGGCGTTTTTCTTCGTGTCCGTTTTTATCGTTTTTATTTTGGGGCTGATTCTAACAGACGTTTTTTACGTCGATAAGAAAGCCGTCGTAACGGTCCTGACCTCAAGGTTTATCCTTCACGCCCTCTGGATGAGCATCTGGACCAGCTTTGTGACCACCTTTATCGCCCTGCTCTTCGCGGTGCCCATGGGATACGCCCTGAGCCGGTTCCGCTTTCCCGGCCGGATTCTGGCCGAGGCGGTAGTGGATTTACCTATTGTGTTTCCTCCCCTGGTGGTGGGCCTTACGCTGCTGGTGTTCTTCTCGCTAACGGCGGTCGGCCGATGGATACAGGACGACCTGGGCCTGGAATTTGTTTTCCAGCCGAAGGGCATTGTGCTATGCCAGTTTGTGTGTGCGGCCAGTTTTGCTATCCGTTCGGCAAAGACCGCCTTCGACGACGTTGACAAACGTTACGAAAACGTCGCCCTGACACTGGGCTGCACGCAATGGGGCAGTTTCCGCCGGGTTTCGCTGCCGCTGGCCCGCAACGGCATCATCGCCGGCGGCATTTTAACATGGGCCCGCGCGTTCGGACTTTTCGGACCTTTGATGATCTTTGTCGGCTCGTTCCGCGGGCGAACCGAAGTTTTGAGCACGACGATATTTCTCGAACAATCGGTTGGCAATCTTGAAGTTGCCCTGGCAATAGCATTGCTGCTTATCCTCGTGGCCCTTATTGCAGTGACGGGCATTCGCCTTGTCGGCGGTTCTGCCCTGGTGAAATTATGATTCACGCCGAAGAAATTACTTTTAGTATCGGAACGTTCGAGCTGCGGCGTTTTAGCATCGACATAGCAGAGGGAGAATATTTCATCCTGCTGGGGCCGCCGGGCTCGGGCAAGACGATTTTTCTGGAGTGCCTTTGCGGCCTGAAAAAAAACCAATCGGGGCGAATCCGCATAGACGGGCGTGACGTCACCAACCTCGAACCGCGCAGGCGCGGCATCGGGTACGTGCCTCAGGATTACGCTCTTTTTCCACATCTTTCCGTCGAGCGAAATATCACTTTCGGTCTGCGCGCCCACGGTTACGAGGAAACGAACATTACCGAAACCGCGGACCTGCTGGGCATCAGGCATCTGCTGTCACGAAGCATCGACGGTCTCAGCGGCGGCGAAAAACAACGCGTCGCCCTGGCGAGGGCTTTGGTTCTGAAGCCAAAGATTCTGCTTCTGGATGAGCCGGTCTGTGCTTTGGACGAGGTCACCCGGCAGCAGGTTTGTGCGCAACTGTCGGGTATTCAGCGCCGGCTCGGCCTGACGACCGTCCATGTAAGCCATAATCTCGAAGAGGCATTTTCCGTAGCGGACCGCGCCGCCATATTGCACAAGGGTCTTTTGCAGCAGGTCGGCGCTCTGGATGAACTGCTGCGCAAGCCGAAAAGCGAGTTTGTCGCCCGCTTCATGCGGTGTGAGAACATCTTCCGTGCGGAGGTCATTGGCCGGGGCGCCCGCGATTCGCAGACGAGTGTCAAGCTTGGCGATGTCGAGCTGCAAATAGCGGGCCGGCACAGCGGTAAATTAATGCTGATGATTCGGCCTGAAGACTTGCTTGTCCGGCCCAGCTCCCGATATAATGGCAAAGGCGAAAACGTAATTCAAGCTGCGCTCGTTCGCTCGCGTGATTGCGGCGGCTACGTCAGAGTCGAACTCGATGGGCCAGTCAGTCTTGTGGCGCATATGACACACGCAGCATTCGCGGAACTGCAGGAGATGCATCAATCCGACGTCGTGGCGGAATTAAACTTGAAAAATATCCACATATTGCCACAATAGACGTCGAAGAATCGGCCCGTCTATGGGGAAAAGGCCGCCGCCGGATAAAGTAGTTGATGGAGATTAGTCTTATGTTGGTACTTTTACGTCGTTTTTATTTACTTGCCCTGATATTGCTTTTATGCGGTGCCGGCTGTGTCACTGTTAAACACGTACCCTCGTCTCCGGATGAGAAATATACCGAGGCCAATGCGCTTGGCATGATAAGGAGCAGCCGGGGGACACTCGCGCCCGTCTACGCTCCCCTGGCCGAGCAGATTGCGATGGATTTCAACCTGCGAGAGAAAGAAGGTATCGGCATAGATATCGGAAGCGGCCCGGGGACGCTCATTCTCGAACTGTGCAGACATACCCGGCTGCATTGGATCAATGCCGATATCAATCCGCATTTTTTTCCGCATTTTTATAAGCAGGCGCAGCAGCGAGGTTTTGGTCACCGGGTCAGCGCCGTATTCGCCGATGCCGGCGCCCTTCCTTTTCGCGATAACTATGCGGACATCATCGTCAGCAGGGGTTCTTTTCCTTTCTGGCAGGACAAGAGACGGGCGTTCAGCGAGATATATCGCGTTCTGAAACCCGGAGCGGTCGCTTACATCGGTCGCGGATTTTCGAGAAACCTGCCCGTTGCAACGGCGAAAAAGATTCGCGGCAAGCAACACGGAAAAATGAAATATGACGTGGACAAGGCGGCAGACGAACTGCGGCAAATTATGAAAGTACAACAAATCAAAGATTGGAAAATTCACAGGCCGGCTCCTCCGGGTAGCGATAACGTCAATTACGGCATCTGGATCGAATTTCATAAGCCCTTGAAATGAAAAAGGAGTAAGACATGCGACATCATGCAGATAGAACCGGAAGAAACAAGCGGCCCCGATCCGGATTTACGCTTATCGAATTATTAGTGGTAATCGCTATTGTCGCCCTGCTGATGGCCATACTTTTGCCGGCCCTCGGCGGGGCCCGGAAGCTCGCCCGCAGGACCGTGTGTATGGCCAACGTGCGGCGTCTGGCGATCTCTATGAGACTTTATATCGATAACAACGACGACAAATTCCCGCCGGACCGGCTTAGAAAAGCGACCGATTACATCGAGGTCGGTCCGTACAAACGCTACATGCCGAGATGGATATGGTTTCTCAACGAGGGGATGGGATATGTCATAAATCCCTACGAGTACGAGACAGAGGAAGATTTCAACGCGGCCCTGGAAATGGACAATGATTATTACATGTGCCCGTCACTGAAACATTATGCATATGCGCGCAACATACGTAACGGTGCTTATGGTTACAATTATCAGTACCTCGGTAACACGCGCCCGAATCCATCCGGTACGGGCTGTGCCAACTATCCGGCCTGGTTTTCACGGATCAAATCTCCCGCCCAGACTGTTGTCTTCTGCGATAGCCGGGGCTGCAATATCCCGCACGGTGAGCACGCCTATCTGGTAGATCCGCCGAAAATGGCTGTCAGCAAGGGAGCCCTGGATTTCGCACCGAAAAGCGCGGCGCTCGGTCCGCTGAAATATTCGCCGGCGGATGCAAGGCATTTCGGCGTGGCGAACGTTGCGTTTCTGGACGGCCACGCCGAGGCGAAAAAGTACGAGGATTTGGGATACGAGGTCGACCCGGTCACAAAGCGTCCCGTGGAAAAGGGACTCAATGACGTTGGAGGTCCCGGCAACAATCGGCTTTGGACCGGGACAGGCAGGGATGAACCGCCTATTTAATTAACTTGAAAACATGCTTGTTCGTTCCGGCTTTCTATATGAAAGCGACGGCGGAAATGTACTTTGTGCCGACCTCCACGGATAATATATTCTATTCTTTTTAGCACAATAGCACAGTTTTTTTCGTATCCTGACTTGCTGGATTAAGTTCCTGTTGTTAGCAAAACTCAACCCTGAATCGGTCAATTCCAATAATAACGAAGCAAATTGATTAATAAGCAGTGTCAAAGCGTTGATTGCATATCGCCGAAGGAGTCTTAAGAAACAGCACAAAAAGACTTTTTCGGACCATACCGATCCATCCTCTCCCGCCCGTGACTTACAGGTGACATCATGATAAAATTGTCTTGACATTCGGTAACTAATATGATATATTGTAGTTTGTTAAATGTACCTGGGGCGGTTGATATGGGGGGAGAAGCGGAATTTTAAGTTATCCCTTCGAGCACGTAAATCAAGCTGTTTGGTAAGTTGGTTCGATTGCAGAACTTGCTTGATAACCATCCGGTTTTCAGGGGGTGTGATAACGTCAGGCTCAGTTAGTTTTATACTGTCTATCATTTTTGCTGCGACGACGATCATATCTATATGAACGAACAAGTAGTATAGCAAAGATTACAATGCTGACGCGGAGAGGTGGTTGACAATGAAAAAACACAGTTTTAAACCGATTTTCAAAATAGTTCTGCTTTCAGTGGTTTCCCTGTCTGTATTCGGTTGTTCAGGAAGCTTGGAACAACAAGCTCAAACAGTGAAGGTTTCTCCTGTCTCCGAAGAATACAGGTTGACCGAAAGAATCGAGGGGAGGATTTATATCCTTTTAGCAGAAACAAGCACAGGCCAGGAGCAACACAGATCTGAAGTCTCCGATTCTTTAGCAAGAGCGTTGGAAAAAGGGTATGAGAAGGGCTACGAAAATTCGAAGAGCTCACTCACTATTAAATTCCTGGGCCTTGGGAATAAACAAGATTCGGAAAACATACCCAACAAAAGACTTGAGGTCTTATCCTTCACGGATCTCGTAAACAAATTGAATGAAAAGGGTATATGCCAAAGACATGCGGAAATGAGAAAATTCTACCAGGAAAACGGTATGTTCAGAAAATCAGACCTCGAATTCTTAGCGAAGGAAATCGGGGCTGATTATCTTGTCCTGCCTTGTTTATTAGATATCAAGCGGTGGAGCCAGGGCAGGCTTTCAGTGGTTGGGATGAAATTCCTCCAAACTCAAATAGTCAGCGGAATACTGGCTATGGAGATCTGGGATACAAGGACAGGACACAAAGTTTTCAGCGCAACTTCCGATGTGACTTTGGCGAACGAGAGAATCAAAGAAGAGCCAATCGCTATGGAAGAAGCCTTTGAGAGCGCATGGTTAGGGATAATGAAAGAACTGCCTGGATACCCTGCTTTGGCAGATGAGCAGAACCCAGGCGAAGAACGCGACCCGGCGGCAAGCTCATCGAGCTATGTCAAAAAGGGAGAAGGTAGTGAATACGAAATTAAAAGACTTAAAGAAAGCCAGGGTATTTGAGTTAATTCTTGTCTCCGGTACAGTCTTATTGTGTTCCTGTGCTCATTACAAATGCGATCCGGATTATGCAGGTCCCGGCAAAAGGAGCGCTGAATTGCTGGAATACTACAGCTATCCCAGGCAACAAATCGAAGCCGAAGTTGAAAAGATCGGCGAAAAAAAACTCTATGTCGTCGAGAGGATAGAGTTTCCTTCGGCCCTGAATGTCTTCGGCACCGAGAATATAAAGATCGAATTCTACGTACAGAAAAAGGCGGGGAAATTCCCAACGGTCCTTGTTTTGCCGATATCGGGCGGAATCGATTTCTCCGTTAGGGGTTTTGCCAAACTTTTTGCTTCAAATGGATTCAATTGTGCCGTTGTACATAATCGCCATGTCGATCTGGACGATACCAAGACCGCTGAAGAAGTTGAGAATTACTTCAGACAAACCGTTTTAGATAACAGACAGATACTGGACTACCTTCTCGAAAGAGAACAAGTCGACGGCGACAGACTTGGTTGTTTAGGTTTGAGTCTCGGCGGTATAAGGGCAAGCATGATCGCCGGCGTGGATGAAAGATTGAAGTGTACTGTAATTGGCCTTGCCGGCGGCAGCATTGCAGACATAAATCTTCTTTCCGACAAAAAAGAAATCAGGCAATACAAGGAAGAGCTGATCGAAATGGGCATCAGTTCAGAAATAATATATGCCGAATTATCCGATAAAGTTATAACGGATCCTCTCAGGTTGGCGCAGTATGCGGATGCCAGAAATGTCTTGATGTTTACTGCAATGTTCGATCGAGTTGTTCCCAGAAAATGCTGCGACCAGCTACGGAAGGCCATGGGTAAGCCGGAGGTGGTTTATCTTTTGTCGGGCCATTATGGCTCATTCCTGTATTTACCGTATGCCGAATGGAAATCTCTGAGTTTCTTCAAAGAGAAATTTGAAATCAGATAGTCCTCCATCGGCACACCGATAGAATTCAAATGCGATGCTTAATATTAATCTTACTTCTTGTTTTACTTTTTGCCGGTTGCAGAGCGGGCACCGTAGGAGGTATTAGTCTGTCCGTAGGCTCCTTCGAACGCGGCTTGTGGTTCGACCATGATGAGAAAGGATATCAGGCCGGGGGAGTTGGAATCAAGTTCGACATTGTCGCCGGGCACATGATTCGTCCTGTCCCGAAATTCTGGAAGCCCAAACAAAATCCATGGAAAGGGGACGAACCCTGGTTCGTTATCAGGAGCCCCATAATCGGCCCATTTATATCTTTGGCGCTTGGCAAAACGGGAGTGTACTTCGGTTTTAAAACTTTCGAGGTGAAAGATATGCACCGCTCCCTTGAAAGATACGGCAAGTGGATGCATGAGAACGAATTTCCGCAGTCTGAAACTCCGAATGTTTTTATGCAGCCGAGCGCGACTATAAGAAGAACGAGATGGAACTAATAATCGCCGGCAAAATCCATACACCAATAGATTTCAATGGAGTCATGGTTTTGTGTTGTTGAGGTATTCTTCCAGGTTCGTGTAACCGTCGGCATCCGCGTCTGCATTTCCGTCGGCGGGATCATCGGGATCTAAATCGTTTTGCTTTTCCCACGCATTGGGCATGCCGTCTTTGTCGGAATCTTCAGGCGGTTCGGCGGATTTCATCTCGGGCCAACCGCCGACCTGCTGCTCATCATCAATGATTTTCCCGGTGCCGTTTCTTACCTCGCCGACAATTCGTATATCCACGACATCCCGTTTCGCAAGCACGGCGCCGGCATCCGCCAGAACACGCTTGTATGCAGTCATCGCATCATCCGTCTTTACTGCCGGGACCGGTATCGGGCTTGAGAGTTTATAAGCTTTTATGTCTTCGTCTGAAAACTTGCTGAAGCTCACAAGCGACCACGGGTCGTCGGGATAGCTGCCGTTCATGCTGTTGCCGCTGAACCAGGCTCTGGCGGAGGTAGTGCTTTCCGAAAATGCAAGGCTGCCCGTTGAATTGACGCCGGCTTTATAATAGTTGCCGGCGAAGTTCATTTTCGTGATGCTGTTCGTGCCGTTTGAGCCATCGGCGTTATAACCCGCGGCACGACCCGCCCAGTTGTAAATCACGTTGTTTCTGAAATCGAGTACGAATCCTTCCGGGTCCCGGCCGCGGTCGGTGTAATTGCCGGGGCGGGGAAGCCGGGCATGATGATGGGCGTAGAGATTATGATGGTAGGTGTACCCGTTGCCGAAACTTCCGCGTATGAGAGAGCCGTAGCCGTGCGGGCCCTTGTGATGAATCGAATCGTGCAGGCTTTCGGAAATGATACACCACTGGACGGTGACATTGCCGAGCTGCCCCCTTGATGAGGCCGAAAGCGTTTCGTCCACGGACCAGCTCGCCGAGCAATGGTCAACGATAATGTCATGACCTGACGAGACCGACAGAGAATCGCTCTCTGCGCCGGCATTGTCTCCGGGCCGGCACCGAATATGCCGGACAATGACATGGTCAGCTGCGATAACCAGGGAGTGGTTCTTCAAACAGATGCCGTCGCCGGGGGCGATCTGGCCCGCTATGGTGATATAGGGTTTTTTAATAACTATTGCCGATTTCAAAGCCACAATTCCGGATACGTGGAAAATCACCGTTCTGGGACCGTCGGTTTCCGCCGCATCTCGCAAACTGCCGGGCCCGCTGTCTTCGAGATTCGTCACGAAGAGGACCTTTCCGCCCCGGCCCCCGATCGACCGGGCGCCAAAGCCTTCGGCCCCGGGAAAAGCAGGCACAGATACCGCAGTTTCAGGAATCAACAGAGTTGCACATACAGCAAGAAATATAACCAAAGAGCGATACATCATATATTTTCTCAGCCAATATAAATTTGGAATTTTGAATAACCGAAACACATTGCTCCATTTTACGCCGGACTAAGATAACGAATTTAGAAGTGAAATGCAAATAATACCGGCCGGCAAAAATGCCGGCCCCGCACCAATCGAGCTTATGCTTATGCCAAATCGATGCGGGGCCGAACAAATAAAATTATTCTGTTCGCAGCGTTTTCTTTCAGGTCACTCCACGCTGTTTGTCTCCGAAGGCGGCGAGGAAGATTCGTTATCACCTTTTTCCATCGAGTTGTTACGCTCCACTTCCTCTCTTAATTGCTCGATGGCTGCGGGCAGCTCATTGCTCATAATCTCGGCACTATTTTTCACATCTTCAATCTGGCTTTGCAATTTTTCCTGGCTTAGCTTGACGGCACTCATGGAATTATCAAATGCCAGGAGGTCTTTTTGAATCTTCTCCTGGAATTTAAGCTGTTCCTGGTCGCTCAGATTCATCACACTGACCAATTCCCGGATGTTGCTTTGAAGAACTTCCTGCAGCTTCAACAGATCGTCTGCAATGGTACTTATTCTGGTTGTTACCACCTGGAAATTTTGCTGGAGCTCTTCTACCTTACCTTGCGATTGCTGCTGGTTCTGCTCAATCACAGCCACGTTGCTCGTAAATTCACTGTTATTGCTTTGCACCGTCTCATAAAGCCTTGTCTGCTCATCTTTGACAACAGTTATATCAGCGGCCATATCCGCAGCTACATTCTTAGAGTTGTCGCGTACCTCTTCAATTCCGGTCTGCAGCTCGGTCTGGTTCAGCTCAAGCAGGGCTATTTTGTCAGTCGTCTGCCTGTCACTATTTTGCACGGTCTCTTTCAGCTTGGCCTGCTCTTCGCTGACTACAGCGGTATTGGCAGCTACGTTCAGGATATCGTTCTGCGCCTGTTCAATTCCGGCCTGCAGCTCGTGCTGGTTCTGTTGGATACGCGATCCTAAAGCGGCTATTTGTTGAGCATTAGTCTCTGCCATTGCCTGCAAATTGAGCTGCTTGTTTTCAATTTTGGCCATTTCCTCATTACATCCGGCTAAACTAAAGCCGATTGCGATTATTACCAAAACCAAAATGGTTCTTACGACAGGGCCTTTCACATTAAATCCTTTTTCCATTTTCATACTCGATTCCTTTCTTTTGTAATCTCATCCCGTATCAGTTAAATAGACCTACCACTCATTAAGCCTATCGACATAATCAGCCTGAAATCATTAGTTTTTATGGGACGGACCGAAATATCCGCCGATGGCAAAAAAAGTCGGGCAACCGGCCGGCAACGCGACTATTCATTCATCATCTCTTCAAGTATTTCAGCGGCGTCCCCCACCAGTTTGGGGCAAACGGAAGCAAATAAGCCGTTTTCTTTTGCGGCTGCGGCCCCTTCCGGATTACTAATGTCGCAGCCAAGCAATTCTCTGCAAACAATAGAACCATTGCGATTTTCGAACCGGCGGGCAAATTCTCTAACTAATCCGTAAATCCTCTCTCTTGCCTCTTTGTCATGTATATCGGCGTTTCCATATTTCAGGCCAAGAACCATAAACGCGCCGGTTACCGCCCCGCAAGTCTGAGCCATTCGCCCCATTCCACCGCCGAAACCGCGGGATATCTTCAGGGCGTTTTTCCCGAGAAAGACCAAAATCCTCGGCGTAAACCGATATTACCGCCTGCGAGCAGTTGGAACCTTCCTTGAAAACATTCACCGCCTGTCCAGGTTTCGCACTCATAATTTCTGACTACCGATATT
>Ga0307380_10012754_pt1 | contig 10432 bp, 7 predicted proteins | sample UN3MG_FD_202239 | JGI IMG/M metagenome (GOLD analysis project Ga0307380, IMG submission 202239) | Soil microbial communities from Risofladan, Vaasa, Finland - UN-3 | ecosystem: Environmental > Terrestrial > Soil > Coastal area > Acid sulfate soil | place: Finland: Risofladan, Vaasa | collected... | reverse complement strand
ACCGTCCGGGACAGAGCCTCTTTATCCTCGGCGAAGAGTATGCCCCCCGACTTGCCTCTTCCCCCGGTCAAAACTTGGCTCTTCACGGCAACGGGAAAACCCAATTCGTCGACCGCTCCCATAGCCTGATCCAAGCTCTGTACAAATCTGCCTTCAGGCACCGGTATGCCCTTACGCTTGAACAAGGTCTTGCCTTGATACTCCAGTAACCTGGCCACCTACTGAACCTCCTCGCTCACTCTGTGTGCAAACGTTCTGGGACAGAGATGAAGCCCACCATGATTCGGCGGGCGTTGCCCTACCGGAACGGTCCGATGCGCATTTGCCGGGCACTCCGCTGATTCGTGCGCAAAAGACCTTGGCTCACCCTAACCAGACGTGTGTCCGGTGAATGCCAAGCTGCGTCCAAGAACAGGTAGGGTGAGCCAGTTGACCAACGAAGTAAACAGCCGATTTAGCGCCATTATATCGCAGGCGGCACGAGCATGCAAGGTCGATTTCGTCGCAAGACTACCAAGCGAGAGCCAAGACACGATGCCAAACTCGTATGCGATCGCAAGATGTGGTAGCATCTGGTGTGTGTACATGCAGGATAATGGCGGCAGTGTCTTGGGATTCTGTCACACGCGAGGAGGAGATGGTTCCAATGACCACACTGTCCTACCATGCTCATTCCACGCCCTGTGAGCATGAGCCTCGCTGCCATGCCGGCCTGAGGCCCCCCCACTCACCGAAGTCGATGCCTGGTATGAAGGACGAACCCGGATCGGAAGATCTGCAACGAACGGAGCCCAACTGACCCACGAGTTGCGGGAGATGCTCCAGAGTGTCGGTGCGTTGGAGACGGCGGAGTCCGACACCCGTTGGCCCTTGCTGACCCGACAGACACCAGCCACCGCAGGTACCTGGTGTCCCTGCCCACAATCCTGAAATTGGCGGCCTGCGTATGGGTTGTTGCCCGAGAAAAGGGGAGGTTTCTGAGATGATGGAGTTGGTGGAAAGAAGAGCCAGCATACAACCCGTTAAGTCGAAACTAAGGATCAGTATACTTGACGACGAGGAGATAAGAAAGATAAACGAGACAGCCCGAAGTCTCCTGGAGGAGATCGGCGTAATGGTGCCGTCGGAGAAGGCGCTGAAGGTTTTCGCCGATGCCGGAGCCGACGTGGATTTTGATAAGCAGGTCGTCAGAATCCCAAGCCAGCTGGTCGCAGACTCTTTGAAGACGGCCCCCAGGCGTTATACCTTGTGTGGGAGAAGAGCGGAACTCGATGCCAGAATAGGAGGCGGGGAAGGCACCTATTTCTATTGTAGTGGCGAAGCCCCCAGGGTCGTGGATCTGAAGACTGGCGAGAGACGACGGTCAATCAAGAGCGATGTGGAGAGTATGGCGAAGATAGCTGATTATCTTCCCATCGTATCACTGGTTTGGCCAACGGTCAGCGCCGGAGATAAGGGAAGAACCGCGCCGATTCACGGAGTGGAAGCCTGCTTCAACAATACAGAGAAGCACGTCCAGACAGAATCCATCATGGACGAAATCTCAGCGAAGTATGCCATCGAGATGGCCTCTGTGGTTGCTGGAGGACGGGACAAGCTGAGGGAAAGACCCATCTTTTCGCTATTGTTGTGCACCATCGCACCCCTGGGCCACGACAGAGGAGGGATAGAATCGGCTCTGGCTTTCGCCGAGGCCGGTCTCCCGGTAGGGATTATGTCCATGCCCACCATGGGCCTAACAGCCCCTCCGTATCAAGCCAGCAGTCTGGCCATGGGATTGGCAGAGGTGTTGAGTGGCTGCGTCTTGATGCAGATCGCTCACCCAGGGACCCCCAACTACATCTCCATCATCCCCGCAGTTTTCGATCCACGATCGGGTAACTACTTCATGGGGTCATCCTTTGCACAGATTACTAGTGCTGCCGTTGTTCAGCTTGCCCATTCCAATGGGCTCCCTGTTACGAGCTGTTTGTCTTTCGGGGGAAGTGCCTGGCGATTGAACAATTGGCAGGTAGGAATAGAGAATGTGTATGCTCACCTCCTCGCGATCATGGCAGGGGCCGACATGTCCTTCGGTCCCAGTGGCATGATAGAGGCTGTGAGTTTGCTAGACATGAGAAGGATTCTGTTCGACAGGGAGATCTTGCAGGCCATAGATATCATCACTGATGGGATTGAGGTAAGCGACGAGACTCTGGCTTTCGACATGCTGCGGGACGTGGGTCCAGGTCACCGAGGCATGTTCTTGGGACAGAGGCGCACGGCCAAGGAGCTTCCAAAGCTCTGGCCACCGTCTATCCTTCTTGAGAAGGCACAGCTTGCGGGGGAGAAGTACAGGGACCCGCTTGAGGTTGCTCACGAGGCTATTGATTGGATCTTGAAGAATCATCGCCCAGCACCATTACCTGAGGAGGTAAGGCAAGAGCTGAGACAGATAGCGGCTGCTGCCGATCAGGACGAGAACTTGATGAGACGACCTACGCGAGGCAGATAATCGGAGCAAATAGCCAGGCAGGGAATGCCCTTTGGGCGGTGGAAGCTGATGATAGATCGATCGGCATTTGAGGACTGGTTGGAGATCCTGGCCAGGTGGGAGTTGAAGAGATGACTGCTCTAGAGGAGGATAGTCTCAAAATCAACAAGGTCGCTGTCATCGGCGCCGGCATGATGAGACACGCCTTGGCTCAGGTGTTCGCCCTGGCTGGGTTCCAGGTTGCCTTGACCGACACCGACGCAGAAGTCCTTGGAACAGCGAAACAGCGTATTCAGGCGAACCTCGAGATCTGTCTCAGGCATGGCCACGTCGATAAGGACAAGGCCGCGGCTGTGCCTGAGCGTATCACTCTGGCATCCAATCTCGCCGATGCGACTTCTCAAGCAGACTTCATCATCGAAGCCGTCTTCGAGGACCTCGACCTCAAGCACGAGGTGCTTCAGGAGCTGGAGGACCATTGCCCGGCCCACGCCGTCATCACCAGCACCACGTCTGGCTTTCGTGTCCGCGACCTGGCAGTCGCACTTAGCCATCCGGAGCGATTTCTGGTAACACACTACTGGGACCCACCCTATATCATCCCCGTCGTGGAAGTAGTGCCTGGAGATGACACCTCTGCTGAGGCCGTCGAGACCACCATGAGGCTTCTCGAAGCGGTTGACATACATCCAGCGCTGGTAAAGAAGGATGTGCCCGGTTTTGTGGGCAATCGCCTGCAACATGCCCTGCGCCGGGAGGCGATTGCCATCGTAGCTCAAGGCATCGCCAGCCCCGAGGATGTGGACCTCATCGCCAGGCTGACTTTCGGCCTGCGGCTACCCGTGGTCGGTCTGCTGGAGACTATAGATCTGGGCGGCCTGGATCTGACAATGGCCATACACTCTTACCTGCTCTCTGAGCTGGACCGTTCTACCGAGCCCCAACAGTTGATTCGTGATAAGGTGGCACGCGGCGAGCTGGGGGCGAAGGCTGGCAAAGGATTCTACGACTGGCCTCCGGGCCGCGCTGCGAGGTTCATTCGGCGGCGCGACGAGGCCCTCTTGGAGCTAGTGCAGTGGCTGAGCGGACGCGGTCTCCTGCGAAAGCCGTCTGACTGAGCAGAACTCAAAATTCTGGAGCCAAGCCGGTGTTGTTGGACGTCGGCCGTGGTTCTGGCCATCTCATCAGCTCCTACGTTCGCTCACTGCGAAGTGTGTCTTCTGCAAATCCGCGGTACTTCCTGGTCATGACAGAAAGGGCTCTCTCGCCGGTGGACCTGGCGCCAGTCCTATCGGGCCAGGTCCACCCCTCAGACGCGCAATGCGCTCTTGACCATCAAAGGCGTGAACGACATTAGGCGTACTGCGATCGAGGCGGCAATGGATGAACTGGTCTCACTGTTGAGGGAGTACTGTAGCGGAGAGGTCTTCTGGTCCATGCTGGACCGTGACCATCCCTGGGCCGTAATGGAATGACCCTGCCCTATCTGGCCGTCAGCTGGCTGGGCGGCATCTACGTTGAGTCAATGCTGCGCATGTTTTCGCGGGGTACCGGGTGCGGGCCTGACATTGCCGCTCCGCACCACTCCTGAAGGCCCCCGGCAGCTGCACGTTGGCTGCCTGAGTCGTCTGTTGGCGAACGAGAAAAGACCGCCGCAGGCTCAACGTAGCTGTCTTCTATAGTCTGGCAATAAGACGGGCGACTTCACCGTGTCATCTATCCCCACCTCGGCCAGTTCCCTCTCCCAGCTATCCAGGTGGCTCAAAGTCAGTTTGCCCAGGCTGATCTCTCGGGCTCTTTGCGCGGCCGCCCTTCCGGCCCGCCGGCCGAAGACCGTTATCTCGAGCAGTGAATTGCCCATCAGCCGGTTTCGTCCGTGGACGCCCCCCGAGATCTCCCCAGCGGCAAAGAGGTTGGGAATATCGGTCGATCCGTCCGGTCGCAGGCGCAGGCCACCATTCTGATAGTGCAGAGTCGGGTAGACGAGTATCGGCTCTTTGGCCATGTCAATGCCGAAGCGCCCGAACTGGCGAACCATGGCTGGCAGCGCTTTCTCGACAGTACCTGAGCCATGGAGGATATCGATCATGGGTGAATCGAGCCACACACCCGTCATGCCCGACGGAGTGGCCACACCCCTGGCTCGCTCGTTGCACTCTCTGATGATCGCCGAGGACTCGACATCACGGGTTTCCCGCGGGTATACGAATTGAAGGCCATCAACGTTGCACACTTGGGCCCCCAGCCCTCGCACCTTCTCCGTCACGAGTAACCCCACGATCTGCTCAGGATAGGCAGCGCCGGTGGGATGGTATTGCATGGTGTCCAGGAAGGCGAGTCCAGCTCCCACGCGATAGGCCAACACCAGCCCATCGCCGGTGGCTCCATAGTGGTTGGTGGTAGGATACCCCTGGTAATGCAGCCGCCCGCTGCCGCCCGTGGCCAGGATCGTGCACTTTGCTCGCACGACCAGGTGCTCACCAGTTTCGATGTTCTGTAGCACAGCCCCAGCGACCTGACCCTTGTCATCCAGGATGAGTTCGATGGCCGGTGAGAATTCCAGGACGGTGATCTCATCGGGGTAACTGCGCACCTCATCTCGCAGGGTGCGCATGATCTCGGCGCCGCTATAGTCTCGGGCCGAATGCATCCGTTTGCGAGACGTACCGCCGCCATGTATGGTGGTCATTGTGCCGTCGGGCTCTTTGTCGAACATGCAGCCCAGTTCTTCCAGCCACTGTATGGCTGAAGGCGCGTCTTTGACCAGGGCCTCGACGAGATCAGGGTCGTTGCAGAAATGCCCTCCGCCGAAAACGTCCAGGTAGTGAATGGCTGGCGAATCGCTGGCTTTGTCTGCGGCCTGGATGCCGCCTTGGGCCATCATGGTGTTTGCATCGCCGTGGCGGAGCTTGTTGGCTATGGTGACCCTCGCACCGTTCTCCAGGGCCAGCAAGGCCGCGGAGGAACCAGCCCCGCCCCCGCCGATGATCAGCACATCGGTATCGTAGTCGAGCTGCTCCAAATCGAGCAGGCCAGAGGTCAGATGGCTGGCACCCTCCATCAGATCGGCCAGCTCCAGCGGCATGCGCTGTCCCTTGCTTGCGCCCACCCTGATCTCACGCATCCCCTCCGCCCTGTAGTCAGGATGGAACTCCTGCAAGATGCTCTGCTTCTCGTCAGGTAGCATCATGGGGAAGCTTTCGTGCAAGCGGGTTGCGCGCGTAGCCTCCACTTTCTGTATGGATTCCCGCATCCCCGTCGGATAGCTCATGCGTCCCTGCCTTGCCTCACTCGGGTTCAATATCTCGCTCGTCATACGCCTTGCGCAGCTCCTCTTCGGAGAGGCGCTTCATTCTCGACAGATCACCGTCGAATTGGCCAGCCTCGATCTCGCCGACCCTCTGCGCCAGGTGCTCTGCCCTCGGCGCAAGGTATCGGCCGTAGAGCCGGCGGCAGAGGATGGCGATGTTGGGCTGCACCTCATCCGCCGGGCAACGGGAGACACATAGTCCGCACATGATACAGTCGAATGACCGATTCGCCACACCGGCGATGTCTCCCCGCATGGCATCGGCCATGTACTGCTTGACATCGATATCCTGCGGGCACACCTTGCTGCACGTGCCACAGCTCAGACAGCGCAGCAACTCAGGATACGTCTGCACCACGGTCTGGAAAGTCGGTTGGAGCTCTTCCAGGCGATAAACGCCGCGATGGGCAGGGTAGAACGGGATCTGCGCAAGAAACATGCCCGGCTCGACCATGGTCTGGCAGGCCAAGCCGATCTGTAGCCGGTAGTCATCTGGCAAGCGGTAGACAGTGGAGCAAGCCCCACAGAAACCGCCCCTGCAGCCCGCCCCTCGCACCAATTGATAGCCGGAGTATTCCATGGCCTTCATGATGGTCAGGTCGGCGGGGACATTGTACTTCTTGCCCATAATGAAGATGGGTACTAGCTCTTCTGTCACACTTGGCCGTCCTTTCCAGTCCAGGTCCTAGAGCAAGGCTTCCACCATGGCCAGTACTTGGCCTGTATCCGAGTTTTGTACCAAACATGCCTTGCTGGGGCACGCAGCTTCGCAGGCGCCGCAACCCTGGCAGAGAGCGGGGCTGACCACTGCCACCGGCAGCCGGGAGTGCATGCTCATGGCCCCGTAGGGACAGGCGGCCACACACAGCCCACAGCCGGAGCAGGCCTCCTGGCTAACATACGCGATTGTTGGCTCCTGCGATATCTCGAGCTGCGAGAACAACTGCAGCACCTTCGCCGCGGCTCCGCTCGCGTGTGCGGTGGTCTCAGGAATGTCCTTCGGGAACTGGCCGGCGCCAGCCAGGAACACCCCGGGAGTGGGGGTCTCCACGGGGCGCAGTTTTGCGTGCGCCTCACGATAGAACCCATTCTCGTCGAGGGAGACCCTCAAGCGTTGCGCCAAATCCTCTGCGCCAGCGCTCGGCACAACCGCTGTGGCCAGTACAACCAGGTCGGCCGCTACCTGCACTGGGACCCCGCTGAGCGTATCCACCCCCCAGACCATCACCTTGCCATCCTCTCCAAAGACCCTGGACACCTTTCCGCGCAGATAGAGGACACCGTGCTCGTCCGACGCGCTCTGCACAAACTCCTCGTAACCCTTCCCTTGAGCACGGATGTCGATATAGAAGACGTAGGCTTGACCCTGGGGGACTTGCTGCCTGTACATTATGGCCTGCTTGGCCACGTACATGCAACATATCTTAGAGCAGTAAGGCATGTGCAGTTCCGGATCACGCGATCCGGCGCACTGAACGAAGACGACCTCCTGGGGCACGCTGCCGTCCGATGGCCTCCGAATCTGGCCGCCCGTCGGCCCGTCCGGAGCCAGCATTCGCTCGAACTGAAGTGCGTCGATGACGTCGGCATGCTTGCCTGCCCCGTACTCACTCAGCCTCTCTTGGGAATAGAGCTCATAGCCGGTGGCCAGAATAATGGCGCCCACTTCGAAGGTGAAAGAACGTAGGTCCGCGTCTCCTTCCGCCGACGCCGGATCCCCAGGGCAAGCGTTTGCTTCCTCATCCTCTTGGCCCACTTTGACCGTGAAGCTACCTACATGACCTTCGGCTTCCCGCACCTGTGCTCGCGTCAGGACCTGGATGCGAGGGTGCGTCTCAACACGCCTTGTCGTCCCGGCAATCACGTCAGAGGCAGCCTCGAACTTGGGATAAATGGCCGAGAGTTGGGCCCCATGGCCACCGAGCTTGGCCTCTTTCTCGACAAGGATGACGGAATATCCTGCATCGGCGATGTCCAGGGCTGCTCGCAGTCCGGCGACGCCTCCGCCGACGATCATGGCGCGCTTCGTCAGGGGAAGGCTGAGTGGCTCCAGCGACCGGTTGAAGCGCACCTTTTCCACCATCGTCTTGATGATTTCAACGGCCTTGGCGGAGGCCTCGGCCTGTGCTTCCCGATGTACCCACGAGCAGTGTTCGCGAATGTTGGCGATCTCACACTGATATGGATTGAGTCCTTGGGAGGCCACGGCCTTGCGGAAAGTGGGCTCGTGCATCGAGGGCGAGCAGGCAGCTACCACCACGCCGTCCAAGCTGTGGTCTCGGATGGCCACTCGTAGAGCCCTCTGTCCTGGGTCGGAGCACATGTATTTCTGGTCCTCGGCGTGGACCACCCCTGGATAGCCACGCATCTCCTCCGCCGCTCGCTCCACATCCACAGTACCGGCGATATTGAGACCGCAATGGCAGATGAATACGCCTATCCGTCTCACGGATCCTCCGTCCCCCGAGGCAAAGTCGCTGTGCTCCGGGCGCTGCCCCATTGTGCAAAAAGGGACAGTACTTTGGCGGCGGCTCCTGACCCTTGGGAGACGGTCTCAGGAATGTCCTTGGGGCCGACGCCAGCCCCAGCGAGGAAGATCCCGGGACGTGACGCTTCCGTGGGTCGCATGTTGGGCTCGACCTCGGTGAAGAAGCCTTGATCATCGACGTCCGCGCCCAGCAGACCTGCCAGAGCCTTCGAACTGCCGTTGGGAACCATGGCCGTAGCCAGAACGACCAAGTCGGCCGCTATCTCAATCTGCGCGCCATTCAGGGTGTCGACGCCCCAGACCAAAACCTTGTCACCCTCAGGGAACACTCTGGAGACTTTTCCCCGCAGATAGAGGGCCCGGTCCTCCTCCATGGCGCGCCGTACGAACTCCTCGTAGTTCTTCCCCGCCGAGCGGATGTCGATGTAGAAGACGTAGGCCTGCCCATCGGGGACACGGTGCTTGTACAGCATGGCGTGCTTCGCCGTGTACATACAGCACGTCTTGGAACAGAAAGGCACACCCGATTCTGGATCGCGTGAGCCAGCACACTGCACGAACACCACCTCTTTCGGCTCCCTGCCGTCAGAAGGGCGAATCACCTTGCCCGCGGTGGGACCCGAGGCGCTAAGCATACGCTCAAAGGCCAGACCATCTATCACGTCGGGGATGATCCCTTGCCCGTACTCTCCCAATTGCTCCGTTGCGTAGAGGTCGTACCCCGTGGCGACGATAATGCAGCCTACGCGTTCTTCAAACACGGTGTCCTGCTGGTCGAAGTAGATGGCTCCCACCGGACAGGACTTCTCACACACCCGGCATTTGCCGCGCTGGAAATAGAGGCAGTTCTCGCGATCCAACAACGGCTTGTTGGGCACAGCTTGAGGCGACAGGGTATAGATGGCTTTTCGCTTTCCCATTCCTCTATCGAAATCCGAATCCACTCGCTTGGGACATACCTCCTGGCAGAGGCCACAGCCTGTGCACAGATCCCAGTTGACGTAGGTAGCACCACGACGAACTCGCACCCGGAAGTCGCCGATCTGGCCGGTGACCTTCTCCACCTGCGAGTGGGTCAACAGTCTGATGTTAGCATGGTGACCCACCTCGACGGTGCGAGGGGTGAGCACACACTGAGCACAGTCCAGGGTGGGGAAGGTCTCGGAGAGCTGCGCCATTCGTCCGCCAATGGAAGGCAGCTTTTCCACCAATATCACCTCGTAGCCTGAGTTGGCCACATCGAGGGCTGCTTGCATGCCAGAGATGCCGGCGCCGATGATCAGAGCTCGTGTAGCTGGTTCTGTCACAGTCATGCCCAGTGGACTCTGTCTGATGTCTTGAAGATGAGCCTCATCGCTAGCGGAAGGGCGCCAATATGGGCTCGGGGTCAACGTAGTGTTTCTCCCAGCCGGCATCTACCGCCTCCAGACCAAGGGCCACGGAGAGAAGTTGACTGAAGTAGAGAACGGGAATTGGTCGATAGCCAGAGTGCTGGCGGGTCATTTCAGCCTGCTGCCTGTCGAGGTTGAATTGGCAGAGGGGACAGTTTGTGACCATCAGTTGAGCGCCGTTCTTCTGAGCGGAGACCAGAATCGTGCTCACCATAGAGGCCGTGGTCTTGGGGGACAGCACCGCGAGATACGAGCCGCAGCATTCACCTTTGTGAGGGTAGTCCACCGTCTCCGCGCCCAGCGCAGCCAGGAGATCATCCAGGACGTGGGGATTCTCCGGATCGTCGTACGCCACCTCCCCGGGAGGCCTCAACACCATACATCCGTAGTAGGCCGCTGCCTTCAGGCCTCCTAGAGGCTTCGTCACCCTTCGCGCGATCTCGTCAAACCCGATCTCATCTCGCAAGATCTGTAGTACATCGAGGACTTGAAGATCGCTCTCAAGATCAGCCTCAATGAAGAAGCTGAGCTTCTCCCTCCTGTCATCATCGACGGCAAGGGCAAGGTTGGTGCGCCTGAGGACGTTGTAGCAGGTGGTGCAGGCCACCGCCAGACGCTCACCCCCGTTTCTGCCGGCGACCAGTACGCGGGCCGGGCCCGCAAGGTCAAGAACGTTGTCCACCAAGAGCGGAAAGGTGGCACCGCAGCAGTTCCATTCAGGCAGCTCGACCAGCTCAAGCCCCAGAATCCGAGTGGAGGCCCGCAGAGCA
>Ga0307380_10012752_pt1 | contig 10433 bp, 4 predicted proteins | sample UN3MG_FD_202239 | JGI IMG/M metagenome (GOLD analysis project Ga0307380, IMG submission 202239) | Soil microbial communities from Risofladan, Vaasa, Finland - UN-3 | ecosystem: Environmental > Terrestrial > Soil > Coastal area > Acid sulfate soil | place: Finland: Risofladan, Vaasa | collected... | reverse complement strand
TTCTACAAAGAACGGCTTATCTTGGGATAAGGCGCTATCCATGAATTGAATAGCCTTGTCCGTAAACTGATCGGTGTTGTACTGTTTCTGAAGCCCGGTGTAGCGATGATTCTCCCAAATCAGTTCGGAGTCATAGAAGGGGCATTCCCAGCGGTTGTAGCCGAAGTAGTAATCGAATCCATTGTTCAGCGGATGACTACCGGCCACCACGGAGCCATTAAAGCCCGTTTGGGTAATTTCGCGCAGGATGTCAGGACGCTTGTCCCATGCCGTGCTTTCGGAATCAGGATCCAAGCCATGTCTTTTTAAAACCGCGTCGCGCAGGGCCTGGTCTTTGCCCCCCACATGCCACTTGCCTATAAATCCCGTGGCATACCCCGCCTGTTGAAACACCCGGGCGAGAACCGAGTTCTCCGGCAAGCCGCAGATGTTGACGTCCATATTGCGATAGGCACCCCACTGAATGTGCCGACGCGCGGTGAGGATACCCTGACGGGACGGGGCGCACAGATTGCTGCTGGCAAAGGCATTACTGAACAGGACGCCGCTCTCAGCCAGCTTATCCATAGTGGGCATGGCACGTTGTGAGAATTCCAAGGCCGTGCCAGGTGCATAGCGTTTGTCGCCCAGTGATGCAACATATTGTAGGTGTTCATGGCTAATGTCTTCGACCGAGAGGTGCATGGGAGCGAACTGCCCCACACCGAAATCATCCAGCAAGACCAATACGATATTGGGTCTGGATGCTGCATATATTTGGACCGGCAGTAGCGCCATGGCCAACAAGAGGGCCTTGACTTTAAACGATGACATTAGAACTGGTTTCATGACTGTCTCCAAAGAGATTGTTACATTCCAAAATAGGCCTGCCACTGGTCGTAGAGGCATTTTCCCTCGTCCACGGTATTAGCCGTGGTCGATACGATCAAACCGCGGCCACCTTTACGTTTGACGTCTTTGAAGAAGGGCGTCTCCAACTCCTCCCAGAGTTTATCTGCCGGAATATCTGTTAGAACGGTCAGCTGATCCTGCAGCATCTCCTCATCCTCGGCATTGAACAAGGTACGGTAGCCCTGCCAGTTGTCCACGCCGAAAACACCGGGACATTTTTTAAGCACGCCAATCACATGGCCACTGGGCGCGGGCGTGGTGCAGTAGTGCACCAGGACACGTGTGAATTCCTCGGCCATACGTGTGAAGAAGGGAGACATGAACTCCTCGATCATGGCCGGTGATAGGTTCACCATACTGTCACAGGCCACCCGGATACCGGGAAGGAACAGACCGCGGTTGGTGATGTATTCGTCGTCCGGTTCGTTGCTGACGTCCTTGAAGAGGCGGATCTTTTGAATGATGAGTTCCGTAATGAGGGCAAGAAAACGCTTGGCCCGCTCGGGCTCGATAACCATATCCACAAAGAAATCTCCCCCCCGCATATTGACTGCGTAGTCCAGGGGCGAGGTGACGGCCGGAGCCGTGACCTCCAGATCCTCCGGGACCTGGCTGAGCAGAGTGCGATGAAAATCCAGGGCCTGCTCCATGAGTGGACTGCGTGTGTCCATGTCCTCCAATTGGAAACGATCCACCTCCTGGATATCCTCGAAACAGGGCTTGGGCATGGGATTCTTGTCCTTGAATTTATCGAAGAGTTCCGCGCCGAACAGACCCGGAATCAGGATGTCCTGGTAGTAGGTGGTGAGGTAGGGAAACCAATCCGTGGAAAGTTCCCGACAGTATCGGGTTTCCGCCAAGCCAAACTCCAGGGCCTTGTCCGGCTCCATGGTGATCTCCCAACGGTTGATCTTGGGCAGATCCGGATTGGGAACCATGATCTTCAGAGGTATATAGTCGCTCTCCGCCAGAAAGGCGTCACGGTTTCGTTGTCGAATGGTTTCTTTACTCAGCATCGATTACTTTCTTCACTAGGTTATTGATCAACCTCTCTACTCACATTACTTGTCCAGCAGGGCCGGATTAACATGCGGTTCAGGATCTTTCTTGAACGCCACCTTCATCAATTCCAAAAGTCTCGCTAGCTTCTCTGGGTGTGTTTTAACGCAATCCACGCCTTCCGAGATATCCTCACCAACATGGTAGAGTTCCGGCTTCAGATTCGGATCAAATGGGGATCCATTTTTGAGAATAAGCTTCCAACCATCTTCGAGCAAGGCAAGATTGTTCGGCGTCCGCCAATAGAACCTGGCGCGTTTGTTATTCGTTGCCGAAAATATATCCCTTCCTTCGGGCGGGCGGGTTTTACTGATATCAAGTGTCACCATCCCAAGAATCGTGCGGTATAGATCTTCAACAATGACGGGAGCATTCCAATCCGAGCCGTTCAACCTTCCCTTCCAGTAAAGAAAGGCAGGCACCCGCACACCGCCGTCGTAAGGGGAAGCCTTCCATCCTCGTAAGGGTCCAACATCACCATACTGTCCGTTGTTTCCATAAAAGTTGATCTTGTGAAAATCTTCAGGAATATACCACTTCTTCCCCGGCGCAGACGGACCATTGTCACTAAAGAACACAACCAGGGTAGTTTCCAGCAGGCCCTGCTTTTCCAAGGCCTGAATAATACGTCCGATCGAATCATCTAACTGTGCCATCATACCCGCATACCCCTGGCGGGTTTTGGTAGCAAACCGGCCTTCGTAGGGCTCCGACCACTTCGGATCCACCTGAATCGGGACATGCGGTGCGGTATAGCTGACACAGAGAAAAAAGGGGGCATCGTCCGCTTCATGGATGTAGCGGAGTGCATCGGCTGTCAGCAGATCCGTTGTATGCCCCTGCTCCTTTTCCACGGGCTTGTTATTGCGCACCCAATCGTAACCGGTCTTGGGATTTTCACGGGTAAACTGATCCGTCCAGCCGCCGAGTATACCATAGTGGTAGTCGAAACCGTGAGCGTTGGGGGCGAACTCTGGTTGCACGCCCAAATGCCATTTCCCAATCAGCGCGGTGCGATATCCATTCCGCCGGAAAACCTCTGGTAAGGTTTCCATTTCTGGCGGAAGACCGTAGCGGTCGTCGTGCTGAATCGGATAAACGATGCTCGAACGGCTAGGTGCCTTGCCGGTAAAGAACGCGGCGCGTGTGGGAGTGCACGTCGAATAAGCGTAGAATTTATTCAACCGAATGCCCGTCCCCGCAAGCCGGTCAATCATCGGGGTAGCGATCTCGCCACCGTTGTAGCCGACATCCTTCCAACCCGCATCATCGATAATGAATGTCAAGACGTTCGGCTTCTTCGCTTGGCCATGTGGTTGCTTCCGTTTGGATGTTTGGGGTGAGTCCGCCATGTTCATAGGAGGACCATAGAGAGGCCATTTTTCCACAAAATCGGGCTTGGTGCTGAGGTAGAGTGACGCAGGGATCCGGGAGTTCTCCTTGAGTTCGCCCCACTGCATATTTTTGTTGACCTTGTTGGCGCCTACATAACAGTCCATATCAGCGGGATAGGTGATGTCCTGACATTCATTGCCAACAATACAGGTTCGTGGCGATTTCACATGACGGGCTCGATCACCAACTTCGGTGGTAGTAAAGTTGCGGAAGTACCAGTTGTTCTTACCCTCTTGATGGTGCCAGCCATCAATCACGATATTACCAGTGGCCCAGTTGCCCTCCACGAGGTTGTGGTTGTTGTGACTGCCATGGAAGAGGATGTAGTTGTCATGTGACAACCTGCCATCGCATTTGTTGTAGGCAAAGATACAGTGATTCGTACCGCGGCCGAAATTCAGGTGATGCCGACATCGCTCCAGGACATTGTTGAAGGCCAGGCATTGGGTACTGGTCATACGCATATTGATGCCATAGGCCTTGCCACCACCACCGACCCAACCATCATGGATGTAATTCTCCGAGAGAACGATATTGCGGCACCCTGACAGGCCAATATGCCACCCGTAAGTGTGGTCTGATTCGACACGACGCAAGAAACCGTTGAACACGTGCTCGTAGAAAATATTACGTATCTGCCCCTGGTCTTTTTTTCCCATGCTCACCCGATACACGCGCAAATCCTCGACCCCGACATGGTGAATCAAGTCGGCTTTTTTCATTCGGGGCGGCTCGTCCTTGGGAATCTCGAGTCCCAACTTCATATCAAGACTGAGCGTATTACCGTTCTTTTTTGTGATGCGGACAATCTGTCCATACTCACCTGTAGGACCCTTTTTCTTTCCCCAGTAGAGTGACATCACGCTGGGATGATAGATGCGAATAAAATCACCGGGATTCAAACCGGAAGCGTCATTGACCGTGACCTGGCTGTCTCCTGGAGTCACTGCTTCAGATATCTTCAACTCAGAAGCCGTGTAGGCACCCTGGAAACGAATACCATCCGCCTTACAATCAATATTGATCGTGGTTTTGTCCCGGCCGGCACCACGTAGAATGATACCACCGGTAGTAATATCGCAGGTACTCTTGAAGGTATACATGCCCTCTGGCAAGTAAAGAACCCGATTCCCAGATCCCTGGCGAACAATCGCTTCGATCTTCTCGGCCGCATCGACACCGGGATTGTTGGGTGCCAGGCCCTGCTCACTCACGTCGATCACCGTCCAATTACCCGGATCCTGCCAGATAACATTTTGCCATCCATTGGGAGGCATGCGATCATGCGGCAGATCGCCATAGTCAAAGGCCCAGCACAACGAGCACAGCGAAACGAGTATGACAATCACCAAATGAGTGCAACTTAATGGGGCAGGCAGGTTTCGTTTTTCCATATTATTCTTTCACTTTCAAATCTCACCTTAAGAGAGTCATCGTTTTGCGGCTGACGGATAGGGAATAACGGTCTGCCCCAATTTGGTTCGGTACCAGCAATCATCGATCTCCTTGAGCTTCATACCGAGTTCTTTTAAGAGTTTTTGGGAAACCTCGGGCATATCACTTAAAGGGATCTTTTTCTTCTGGTAGGGATCGGCTTGATTGTCATAGATGTACGACTCAAACGAATAGTCTTTCTGGCGATGCTGATGAGCAACTAGCAAGGAGTAGCGGCCCGTATAGAGTCCGCGTTCGTGATAGGAGAAATAGAGTGAGGAACGGGGTTTCTCGGTGACAGACTCAGGATTCACAAAGAGCTGGGCATAGTTTTTGCCGGTTACGCCATGGGGAATCTTGGCTTGAAGGCCCGTCAATCCGAGAAGCGTAGGCATCATATCCGGTACACTGATCAAGAGATCGTCAATCCGATGTTTTAGCTTTTTCGGCCAACGTACAATCAAGGGAATTGAAAAGGCCTCACGTTCGATTACCAGCTTACCACTACGTCCATGACTCCCCAGCATCTCGCCATGATCCGCAGTAAAGACCACAATCGTATTGTCGGCCAGGCCCTCAGCCTCTAACGCATCCAAGACCTTGCCCACATAACGATCCACCCCAGTGACATTGGCGAAATAAAAGGGGGCATAATCCCCTCGGCCCGGTTGGACATTCTCACGCACTAAGAGCTCGTCCAAGGATTTATCTTTATAGTTCCGCTCGTAGCTTTCCACATCCGTGTTATTTTCATCCCATGGATTGTGGGGAGGATTCAAAGACCATAGCAAACAAAACGGTTTATTAGCATTTCGTTGGCCCTGCCGGTTTTGGAGATAGTCGATGACCCATTCCGATTCCAACTTGGGTGTGTACCGTTTGGGCAAATACGCCTGACCATCGGCCTTGCCTCCAACGGCCGCGGGAATATTGGAATAACAAATGGGGTCAAAATGCGTATCCCGTAAGCTCTGAACAAAATACTCGATACTGTGGCGACTCCGTCCTGGTGGCACGTAGGTGTCATAAGAATTGGCAAAATGCCCACCCGGGGGCATCGTAGTGCCCACATAGTTACGGTTGGCATCGAAGAGAGCCTCGTTGCGATGCCAGTGACACTTCCCGAAATAGGCCGTATTATAGCCCGCCTGATAATAGACATCCGTCAAACATTCGGTCTCATGGCGTAGTTCCACAATCCGCGAACGATGACAGTTCGCCCACAGGCCGTTTTGTTCTGGATAACGCCCAGACATCAACATACCACGATACGGACTGCACACCGGGAAATTGCTGACTGCCTGCGTAAAGACAATCCCGTCCTTTGCGAGCTTATCGATATTCGGTGTTTTGACCGGATCGGGCATCCCCACTAGATGCGCTGCGTATTCCGGCTGCGACCAGAAACTCATGGCCGAGGATCGGTACTGATCCGGGAAGATCACCATGATATTAGGGGCTTTAGTGCTTGGTTTTACAGCAGATAAAACAGGGCCTGCAAAAACACACACCAGCATTAGAAGGAATGTGCATCTGGCGAATAACTGACGGTTGTCCTGCATAGTCTTTACTCCTATTTGATCTGAAAACAACTCCCCGTCATCTACTCTTTTTGTTAAGTAGGTAACCCGAATACGATGTGTTCTCATGGCGTATTGCCTCTACGCAGTAACACTTCTGCACTCAAACCATCTCGGCATTCAAATTCAATGACCGTCTGATTATTCTCAGTGCTAATCACTTGGGCATTCTTGTTGTTTGCAGTTTCCATTTCACGTACCTGTTGATCAATGGCCCACTGACCGCGTAGGGTGATTTCTACCATTGTTGGGCGACTAGGCCAATAGAACCACTCACGTTCGTAGATTGATAACTCACAGCGTGTCCCGTCCGGCAAGAGATCGTCCTGACCATCGTAGATATTGAGATCCGGATCGGCCACTGACAGGCGAAGCTTGTCTCCTTCCTCTTTGACCATGAAGGTGGCCTGTTTGCTGACGCTTTTGACTGGGCCTTTAGCGAATGCCTGACCGTCTTCTTCATACACGGCATAGGCGGTGGCCTTGATATCGTTCAGTGCCACGACATGGGCCTGAGCATCCATTTGCAGGACATCAACAGGTGGCTTTCGCTTTTGCATGGCCTGGGCAAAGCGCGTCATCTTGTCTCCGTTAGTATCGGCGATCAGGAGATACTGATACGAAGCCCCGGTCGGCGCCTTGCCATGGTTGATCCAGGCCGAGGCAAAGTTGCTGGACAAAATGTCCTTATTGTTTTGATCCGGATGGGTCTGGTTGTTTCTTGATACAATCAACTCATCCCCTGGGTCCAGAGCAGGCACATAAAAACCCGTACGGCGGGTGTCGATCATCCAAAGCGGCTGCTTGACATCGGTTTTAAGTTCATAGGGAAAGGCATTGACCTCTCCCATGGATCCCACCGTAATGGGCTGATCCGCATTGCTCAAATAGCTTTGGAACAGCGTGGTCTCCACCACGTAGTCGGTAAGCCCACTTTGAATATCCGTGCCCAGACAGAGGACCTTATCATCAAAGAAGAGGTAGGTCTTCTTACCAGTAAACGACTGAATTCCGAACTTGTCGTGGCCCTTGAATGGGAACACATAGATGCCGCAACCGTAGGTGGTTTGGACGCCGCCGGAAAAGGCCTGGTCACTGAAGATATATTCTCCCCCTTCGTCGCGTACCTGTCCCGGACTCGTCAACATTTTCTCATAGGGCAGATAAACGGACGTCACGCCCGGCCAGCGATGCCAGTCATATCCTGGGTACCAGACATCCTGGTCCGGCGTAACACTGTCCAGGCTGTCCGGATAGGATACATCGAGATAGCCGTTGCCAATGTAGAGCGGAAAGGCAAAATAAGAAGTCCCCCAGCTTTCATAGGGATACACATATTTGCTAAAACCGCGAACAGATATCATCCAGTCGTCCTGTTGCCGTTTCAAGGCGACGCAGGTATAGGGAAAGAGTTTGAAACCTGTGTAGTTATAGACATCCGTACTCTGTGTCTTGGCCTGCACGCGCGATAGCCACAGCTTATCGCTATCACCTTGACTCGATTTCTTACCCAAGAGGTCGCGGTAGAGCGCGGCCATGTCCTCATCAAAGGGATCGGAGGCCAAGGCCATCATTGCCGGTGCATTATAGAACTGCGTCGGTAGATCGTAATTACTAAAGCGAATATTGGCAAAGGCCTTGGGGGCCAAAAGCTTATCCGTAAAGAGACTAAACATCAGGGCTTCCACGACCTTACGCATACGCTGATAGGAGACATCTGCGGCCTGATAGGGTGAGTGACTGAGCAGGTAGAGCGTTTCCACAGCCCCGTACACGGCCCGTCCACCGTAACCAAAGGCATGACCGGCATGATGGAACATCGTGCCATCGGGCTTAAAGGTCTCGTCCAGGGCATTGGCATAGGCCGAGGCGATATTGGAGTAATACGAGCTGAAGTGACGCAGGTCGCGGGCCTTTTCTGCAGAGTCCTCCATCATCAGGGCACAGAGCAGACGCTGCTTGAGCAGGCCCTGGGATTCATCGGCATTGATACCTGTGCGTCCCGGGCAGTCATAGACCACGTCCTCGTTGTAGACCTGGTTAAAACTGTAGAACCACTTGCAGACCGTTATGGCCTTGTCCAGACGCCCCTGCTCTTTGAGCACGTCGCGCATCAGGAACATGGCCGGGACGTGTTCACGGATGATATAGGAGTAGTGATGGATCCAACCCAAACCAGCACCCACGTCAAAGCCTTGCTCCACGCCGTGGTCAAAGAGGTCGATAAACATCTTCGCAAGCTTAGCCTTGTTGGTGGAGCTGTCCGTGCAGTGATAGGCGCGGGCCATATCGAGCAGTAAAACTCCGAAATCTTCACGCCAACGTTTGATCCCCTCCATTCGTTTTTTAGAGGGAATCTCAGACTCGGCAAAATACTCCGTCATGGTGCGGGCGTTACTAACGGGGCGACCATAGATGTTGTCGCCTTCACGCACGATCTCGTAACTCTCATAACGCTCAACAATACCCTTGAGTTTACTCTCGCTCCACTTGGCCTTGTCATAGGGAGGCAGCCAGAGGTCCATGGCCTTGGCCTCCAGGGAGCGGAAGCCTTGGATATCCGCATCCGTCAATGACTCAAGATTAAAGGTGGGACGTTGCTTACTCCACTCATAGAGCAAATGCGGATACTGAGCCACCAGCCGCGGATGCCGGTCGATTTCCGGCAACTGCGGATTGGCATTGACCGTACGTGGATTCATGGGCACCGAAAAACCGAGTACATCCAAATAGAAGGTCCCGGATCCCGTGGCCGGGGCATTGATGGTCATGCGGTTCATGTCCTCACGAGGGATACCCCGCATATCGCCCCGGTCGTAGTTGATGGCAAGGGTGCGCCAGCCTTTGAAGTTGATATTATAATCAAACTCGCAGTCCACCTCATCGCCACGGCCAAACTGTATGCGCAAACGTTGCGCGCGGGCTTGATCATTATAGATCCACATGAAGAATCCATGCGGTGGTTCCAGCACGCGGGTGGTATTTGATCCGCCGTGGAGGTCGGGATAACTCTTTTGCACTTCCGGATCGCTGGTATCCAACACACGCTGTTTGCGATATCCGATGGGTGTGTTAAACCTCAAGACATCATTGCCTTGCCACTGCCACTTGAGCGACTGCTTGCCCTGCTTCATGCGGCGCGTATCCAAGACCAGAGACCTACCGGTGGCAAACAATCCATCAGGGATGCCCTCTTCAAAGCTCTCCATGATTTTAGTGGGTAACTGATAGTCCTGACCGTTCGCCATAATAATAGTGAACAGAATAATAGTGAGGAACAGTTTGTTAGCCATAGCGTTCTCAAGCTCCATAAAATGTGTGTATTGTTTTTTTACTTAACCGGATTTTAATAGGGAATCAGTGACTGTGCCATTTTTTTCTGGTACCAAGGGTCATTTGTCTTCTTCAGCCACTGAGCGAGTTCCTTTAGTAATTCTTCAGACACCTTGGGTCTCTTCGCTAAGGGGATCTTCGTTTTCTGATACGGGTCTTTTTCATTGTCATAGATAAAAGAGTCAAAGGTGTTGGTTTCGCGATCACGTGAAACAGACAGTGTATATCTGCCCGTGTAAACACCGCGTCCGCCTTGTCCCGCCAGATAGAGTGCGGATTTGGGCTTTTGCACTTGTGCCTCCGGGGAAACCAACAAACGGGCATAGTTGGTGCCCTCTACCTCCGCCGGGATCTGCGTCTCCAAACCGGCCAGGCCGAGCAGGGTGGGCAAAACATCCGGCACACTGATGAGCAAATCTTCCACCCGGTGCTGCAAACACTTGGGCCAGCGGATGATAAAGGGAATGGAAAACGATTCTCTCTGGATGACCACCTTGCCCTGTTTCCCGTGGCTGCCCAACATCTCGCCATGGTCCGAAGTAAATACTACAATCGTGTTGTCAGCCAGGCCTTCGGTTTCCAACACATCTAAAACCTTGCCCACATAGCGGTCCACACCATCGACATTGGCAAAGTAGAAGGGCGCATAGTCCCCCGCCGCATGATCGGCATTCTCACGCTGCAAGAGCTTATCCAGAGACTTGCCTTTATAATCCCGCTCATAGCTTTCCAGGTCACAGT
>Ga0307380_10012751_pt1 | contig 10433 bp, 5 predicted proteins | sample UN3MG_FD_202239 | JGI IMG/M metagenome (GOLD analysis project Ga0307380, IMG submission 202239) | Soil microbial communities from Risofladan, Vaasa, Finland - UN-3 | ecosystem: Environmental > Terrestrial > Soil > Coastal area > Acid sulfate soil | place: Finland: Risofladan, Vaasa | collected... | reverse complement strand
TATGCACTCGAGTGCTTTGGGGAGTATTGTCGTGGACACGTCGAGGTCGTGACGCCGCCCTTTCTCTTTCGCTTCGTCGTTGCTGGTGTGGTGCCGACAGCGCAGGAGCCGCCGCCGCCGCTGCGGCTTGGGCTCTTTGAGCTGCACTCGAATCGCGTGCTGTTGCGCACGGCGCTGTCGCTGTACGCCGCAATGAGTGTGGATGAGGCGGCGCGTTCCGACGAAGCGTTGGCGCGGTACGCGCACTACAGCGTGCTCGTGCCCGTGCAGCAGGCGCTGCGCACGATTCTGTTGGGCAGCGTGCTCACCGAAGCTGTTGTCGACTACGAGCCGCTCGACGGCACCTACACGGACTGGGCGCCGCGCGTGCAGCCGGGCAACGACGACGACGACGACGATCACTTTGCGCAGCGCTACGCATTTGATTTGTCGTTCGCAACGCCCGCCGTGGCCGCCGTCGTTCGCAACGGTGCGTCGGCGGCATCACGAAAACGTCGACGGGACGCCGCCAGTGCTCCGCACCCACCTGCTGCTGAAGCCGACGCGCCCCTCGACCCCTTCGAGCCACCATGTGATCCACGACACTGTCCGTGGGGGGCATCCGCGGGGGGTCGGGCGGGCGGAGCCCCCCAATGTATATCGAACTTTGTGCTGAAGCTGTGGATTGACCGCAATTGGTTCGAGACGATTAATTACGACAGCGACCGGCTCGAGCAGCTGCTGCGCGTCGATGCGCTCTCCAACCAGTACTTGTGCATGGTGGGCGATCCGAATGTGACGGGACGTCGCGACAATGCGATTCCCGTGCAGATACGTGCGCGCCTGTGTCGTGTGTACGCCACGCCCATGCTCGCGGCGACGAGTGCCGTGCCCACGAATCTGGACGAGACGGCGACGCTCACGTCCATTCTGCACTCGTTGCGGCGCGTGCGCCTGAGCGGGCCAAAGAATACGCGCAACGTCTCCATCACAACCATTCGTGTGGGCGAGATGGCGCCAAGCGCCACCTCGCCGCGGAACGCCATTTCGGTCCGCGAGGATGCCATTATTGAGGCCGAGACGCCGGATTTTACGACCATCTTGGGCATGCACGACGTTGTTGACGTCAATCGCACGACGACGAGCGACGTGCAGTGTGCGTTTCGCACGCTGGGCATCTCGGCGGCACGCAAGGTGCTTGTGCGCGAACTCAAGTACGTCGTGGCGTCGTCGTCGTCGTACATTGACCCGCGCCACATTGGCGTGCTTGCCGATACCATGTGTTCGAGCGGCGCGTACGCGGGCTTCACGCCCAACGGCATGGCGCAGCTGCGCCACGATCCGCTGCTGAACGCGTCGTTTCAGGAGCAGGACCGCGTGCTGCGCACCGCCGCGCTCAATTCCGAGTACCAGCCGATCTCGAGCGCGGCTGCGTCGATATGCGTGGGCCAGCTGGCGTGTGGCGTGGGCACGGCGGCGTTCTCGACGTTTCTGGACGTGTCGGCGCTCGGCAACGCCATGCCCAACATTGATCCGCTCGACGTCGAGCTGCGTCAGGCGAATGCCAAGCGCTCGCGCGTTCTCCTTGACCGGCGCCGCGACTACACACCGTCGCCGCCGAGCTCGCCGCAGTGTGCGTCGCCGTCCAAACGGCCCAACCCCTATTCGGTGGCGGCGGGCGACGAGGACATGATGATGATGGACGACGACTCCAAAGTCTTGTTCAGTCCGCCGCGCCTATTCGACGACGACGACGACGACGAGATGGCGCTCCGCGCCACCTCGGGTTTTACGTCCACCAATTCGCCGCCGTCGCATCGTTTCGTGTCGTTCATGGGCATGGGCGTGCACCCCAACACCTCGACTGCGCCGTCGTCGTCGTCGCCACTGGCGCAAATGAGCGTTGAATTCGATAAGGTGTACGCGCCCACGTCGCCCGCATACACCAAGAACGTCGAGTACTATTCGCCGTCGTCGCCATCATACATGCCGTCGTCGCCGCTCTACTCGCCATCGTCGCCGGCGTTTCTACCGCCCACATCGCCATTGTATTCGCCGACGTCGCCGTCCTTTCTGCCGCCCACATCACCGGCGTATTCGCCGTCGTCGCCGTCCTTTCTACCACCCACATCACCGGCGTATTCGCCGTCGTCGCCGTCCTTTCTACCGCCCACATCACCGGCATACTCGCCGTCGTCGCCAGCGTATTCGCCATCGTCGCCCGCATATTCTCCGTCAATGCAGAGCTCGTTTACCGAAGCCCCGCGTGTACCGACGTCTGGAAGTCGCGGGAGCTCCGCTCCTCTCGTCAGTGCTGGCGACGAAGCGCTTGAAGCCGAGGCTGAAGACTACGACGACGACGACAGTATTGCCGTTGCAAACATGTATGGCGATATCAAGGAGTACGACAATGAGTGGCTATTTGAACCAGAGGACGACGACAACGACAATGAGTATGCGCCGTAGCAAAAAAATAAAAAAACGATTCACCATACCACACCACCACGTCAATGAACAAACGAGCTAGACCGGAGGCTCCCCGGGGGGCGGCGTCCCCCCAACCCCCCGCCGCACTGTTCGTGGAGCCGGAAGTGGAGCGACCGGGAGTTGTGGAATTGAATGTGGGTGGACGGGTGTACGTGTTCAGCCGGGCAACGTTGAACGGCGCGCCCGCAGGCGCCTTGTTTACAATGTTTGCCGAGACGAGTCGGTTCGCGATGGCGAATATTGTGAGAGATCGTGAAGACCGGCCGTTTATTGATCGTGACCCCGACGCCTTTGCCGTTGTGGCGGCGCTGCTGCGAACCGGTCAGCCGCTGGTGCCGCCGAACGTGTCGTTGCAGCGCGCTCAGTGCGAGCTCGACTACTTCTTTGAACGACCGGCGCGCGCCGTCACGGAAGGCATGGCGGCACTGGCGCGCAATCCATTGGGGTACGGGCTCGCGGCAATTTGTCGCGCGCTCCGGGCATCGTTACTTGTCATACTACGCGATGAAGCGATGAATGCGCCGTCGAACACGGGATATCTGCATGTAACCAAGCGAATTAACATCAGCAGTGATGCCGGCGAAGGCAACAACATTCTGGGTAGCGGCAATATTCTGCTGGACGTCGACATTGGATTGTACGATCATGGTAATGTACAAAAGCAGCATACTGTGGTCACCCTTTTGCTGTGTGACTGCCAAATGAGCGCGCTCAAGCGAACGTTAGATATGCACACCGCTGCGTGTATTCGCAGTCCACAGACAACACAATACATTACCTTGTTGAATGCGCTAGCGTCTCAATCTCGGGCGTCGTTTCGCTGTACGATCGCCGAGCTCTGCGAATACGTAACGTACGAAGCGGCGGCAACGAGTGCACACGTTGTACTGCGTCCCTTTACGCATTCGTGCGTAGGCATAATGGGCGAGAAGGAACACAACAACTACACGTCGGCCTTGTTTACCATTGTCTTTCAAAGCGACGACATGGCTGCGCTGCTCTTTTCCGCGGGCGACGGAGCCCCGCCGATGCCCGCAAACGTCACGTGAGCATTTTTATGAGAAAAGGGGAGGAGGGAAAAAAATATTTTTTTTTTTGAAAAAAGTGGCCGTTATTTATTTCCTTATTTTTTGGCGCGAAAATAAATGACTGACAAACGTATTCGCGCAGGACAATCAATTTGTTTTCACATTATGAACATGGATAAAGACGTTGAGGAGGCGCGCGAAGGCGTTGCACAGCTTGTGGGCGAGCTTGAACGCGCGCGCGAAACGGCGGAGCTTCAAAATCGCGATTTCACCGAAACGTGCGCCAAGGCCGAATTGGCGCGCGCGCGGTTTTCGGACGAACGCCGCGCACTCGCCGAGCTGATGGTGACCAAGGCGGGCAAGAAGATGCTGCTGCACGCCGAGATGAAGAAGCGCGAGCCGTCGTACGCATTGGTTGCCGTGCTCGGCGAAAATATCCAAAAACTCGACGCCGAAACGGTGCCGCTGCAAGAACGCGTGAACGTTGCAAAAACGGCGCTCAGCACGAGCGACGGCGTGCTCAACGAGCTCAAGAGCGCCGTCGACGCGCAGAACATTGACGTTGTGCGGCTGGAGCTCGATCTCGTCGCAGCGCGCGAAAACGTGGCACGCCTCGTGCGCGAACAAGAAGCGGCGGCTGCTGCTGCTGCTGAAGAAGCAATCAAAGAGAAGGCGTTGGAAGCAACTCTCTCGGCATCTAGCGACGAATCCTCCGACGACGACACATCCTTGGCCGTGTCTGCCGACGGCGCGACCGAGGGTGTCGGAAGCGAGGACGCGGTGCCGGTTGTGCTCGCAAACTTCTCGACCGACGGCTTCATGGCGCTGACGGACAACGCCAAAGCGGCGCTCATCGCGAAGACAGTGGCGTCGCTGCGCGGCGAGATTCGGCTGCTTTCGTTCCCGAAGAACCCGTCGCCGGGCAAGTGCAAGTTCTGCGACGAGAAGCATCATGCTGGACGTACGTGCTTCAATCTACCGTTCTTCTTGGCCGTGGCGAACTCGATTGGTGGCATGGACGTCGAGTACTTCACGGAGATGATCGATACGCTGTGCTGCAAAGTGAGCGCAATCGAGCGCGAGATCTACATGGTGGAGTTCGCTGCGATGCGCGCGCGCCCGGTGCCTGCTGAGTTCACCACCGAGTGTTTGGCGTGCCTTGTTCACTACGAGGGCATGCCGCGCACGCACGAGGCGAATGGCGCGTGCTCGCTGTTCACGCTCGCGCTGTCGGTCGCGCGCAAGCTGATTGGCGCGCCACTGCACGATTTCTCGGAGCCAGCGAGTCCGCACATGATGATGTTGCTGTACGAGCGCGCGTATGCGGCGAATATTGACATCACGACGCTCAACTTGTACCCGAACGACATGCTGCCGCGCGGCCCCATCCGCAGCGCGGGCGCGGACTCTGCTGCCGAAAGCGACAGTCGCCGCCGCAGCAGAAAGCGGCGCGCCGCCGATGGTGACTCGTCGTCACGCCGCAGCCATCGTTCAACGAAGCGCGCCAAGACGGCGGCTGTCACCATGGGCCCCAAGATGCGCGCACTTCTCGCCGAGAGCCGCCGTGTCGTGGCTCAGTTCGAACGCGACAAGGAAGCGGTGCTCGAGCGCGACGGCAACAGCGCGCTGCGCGACTTTTCGGTGCGCGCCGCACCATCGATTGTGGTGGACTCGTCGCTCATTGCGCTCTCTGGCCGCTTCGAGCTAGCTCCGATGGGCGACGAAGTCCTCATTCCCAAGGGCGATCGCATCGCAATCTACGACATGCTGTGCTCCGAACTCGTCAAGGTGCGCCTCGGCGTCGACGAGTCCACCATCGAATCGCTCGCCACCGACGTCCGCGTTCACTACCGGGGGGGCTCGCCCCCCCCGACCCCCCGCCGCTCATCGGATGGGGATGAAAGTGGAGAGGCCGGGGGGTGTGGGGGCGGAGCCCCCGTTGCCTGCGGTGAGAAAGTGGAGCACACGATGTTGATTGCGTCGAGCGTGCAAGTGTCGAGCATGGCGGATCGCTTGGGGGCGCTGGAGGAGTCGGTGGCCGTCAACTTTCGCGTCATGAGCGAGCTGTTGGATGCGGTGCGCTCGGTCGCCGACGATATCGCGGGACTGCGCGACTACGTCACGACGAATGTGCCGGTGCGCGCGCTGCGCGTGGGCAATCTCGGTCTCATCGACACCAACGAGTACGACGACAATAGCATATGGGATCGTTGAATGGAGTAAAGCACGCACGGTGCTACTACGTACACTTTATCGTCCACGCCGTGGCCTTGTCGGCAGCGCGCAGCGACGCATTGGCGGCACGCAGCTTGGCAACGAGTGTCAGGTCGAGCTTGGCGTCGATCAGCAACTTGACGCGGTCAGCCTCGGCCTCGGCCAATTTGCGCAGCCGCGTGATCTCACGGTCGGCGCGCACGTCAGCCAAGTCTTGTTCGTTTGCCGCCTTTGTTTGCTGCAGCTGAAAGGCGCACCGATTCATCTCGGCCTCGGCGTCGATCTCTTGCATTTTGCTGTACACCATGATGTTCGCGCGCTCAATGTGCTCCGGCAGCCCAAAGTTCTGCAGCATGACCTTTTCCACCTCGATGCCGTACTGTGCGCGCAGCGTTTTCTTGTCAACGTGGTGGTCGAGCGGGTTGACGGCGAAGTCAAGGCTGCCCTCATCGGCCTCGCTGCTATTCATCGTGCGCAAAATCGGACGGATTTCCGACAGCGGCTTGGACGCAATGAAGCGGTGAATGCCGCCGCGGATTTCCTCCTTGAGCGTCGCAAGGTAGTCGGCGGTGCCGTACACGGCAAGGCACGCGTCCGCGATGCGGTACAGCACGACGACGTCGAGCGTCACGTCGATGCCGTCGCTTGTGCGAAAGTTCCACGCGGGCGGATCGTACAGCTGACGCATCGTCGACAAAAGATACAGTGGAAGGCCGCCGCGGAGCTCCCCGGGGGGCTCCCCGGGGGGCTCCGCCCCCCCAACCCCCGGAGCCCGAGGTGGCGCGGAGCGCCATCTCGTCGTCGTCGTCGCTCCTTGGTGACGTGCCATGCGCGTAGGACGCAGAGCGTGCAGGGGACGAAAGATTATGTGCGAGCCGGGCTGCAGAATCATGACGAAGCGCCCGAAGCGCTCCAGTATCGCACACTTGCCATCACCAATGTGTATGATTTCAAAGAGCGTATACGCTAGAATGGAAGTGAACACGACGACAAAGAGAAGGCCGAACATTGTACGAGTGTGTTGTTATTAGTGCGACGACGACGATTGTTTGTATACACGCGAGGAGCAGTGAATTATGTGTGTTGCACGATTTAATCGCGCGCAATAGGTAAAAAAAAATTAACTCACTAGTACTTCAAACATTGTCATTCATTTCGTGTATTGCAGTAATCGACAGCGCACACTTACTTGCGCGTTTAAAACAGATTCTTTTCTAGATAACATTGAGCGCGACGACGACAACGACGGACCCCCGAAATCTCTACCCCGCATTCGATACGTACCCAGCGAAAACAATGAGCTTCGTCAAGCACGCCGCCGCCGCCGCCGCGCAGGCTAGTGTCGACGACAACGAGCAAGATATGAGCGACGACAGCAGCTGTGGCAACCAGTCAATGGCGAAAGTGCTCAACGATGAAAACCTGTCAAAGACCGATAAGCGCATGTACGAGACGATGCAAATGTACACCAATAACGGCAGTCCCAACGCCGATGAACTGACAGCCATGACGTACATGAATATGAAGGACGTCAATGATGATTGGATATATGTGGAGCCGTCTTTGCCGGGAGTTGTCAAATCGTACGTTGAACAAGAAGCCGAGCCCGGCAACCAATTTGATGCCGAGATCTCGGGGTTTACGTTGACGCACCTCACCATCGAAATGCTCAACTGCATTGGCAAGCCGATCACAGAGAACAAAAAGAACCCGTTTTTCGGGTGGTTGTGCGTACTGCCGTCAGCAATACCCGTTTGCGGTAACCGCAGCGACCGCATGACGTTGCCTGGTCGCGAGTACAACGGCGTCGCGGTAAACGTCGAGACTGGCGACCTCGACGTTTACCGCCTCGACCTGAACAAGATTGGTGTGTGCGAACCGATGCGGCTCAAGCTCGACGAGGCGCGTGCTCATTTTTCCATGTTTGTCGACGATGACGAGCTGCGCGAATTCGTCCTGCAGCAAAACAATGTGCGCGCAGTTCACTTCCAGCTGCAGCACAATCCGGCGGGTATCTCGGTCACGGCGCGCTTACCGTTCGTGCCCGCGGTGTTGTACACGCAATTCAAATCCGACGCGAAAAAGAATGCTGAAAAACGCAAAAAACAAAAGGCGCCCGACGTTGTTGCACCGATGAAGGCGCCGACTGGCATTGTTCGCAAGCAGAGCAAACCAAGCGCATCTGCTCCGGCACCGCAGACGGTCGACGAGCTCGTTGCGAGCATCGGCAAAACCGACGCTTCTCTCGCCTCATCTGCCATCAACGAGAAGAAGGCATTCAAGGAACCCGTTGCTGCAGCTGCCGCCACCGTGCCCACTAAGTCGGCTGGCGCCAAACGCAAGCGCGGGGCGGGCGGATCCGCGGGGGGCTCCGCCCCCCCGACCCCCGGAGCCTTTGGTGGCGCGGAGCGCCAGCTCGCCAAAGAGTTTGAGCCGGAAGGCTACAAGGTTGTCAAGTTGTACGTGCCGTATCCGTACGAACGCCTCGCGCCTGATTCCGAGTACACGCTGGGCTCAATCCTCAGCCACTTCTCGGCCAAGATCGAAGACGGTTTTGTGACGCAGAACCCGTTCGTGGGCAAGAAGACGTACGGCTCGGTTGTCCAAGACGTCAATTCACGCTACGCGGTGCAGGCGACGATCAGCGTGCTGCAAAACCTTGCGCCGCACGCGCTCGGGCTCGGCAGTCAGCCGGAGATCCCCAGCTCGCTGCCCCTCTTTACTAGCGACGAAATGTACTAAAGAATCGCGCGTGTGTGCGCACTGATTTTTACGACCAACGTACATAAAAGACGTTCAACTTATTCGTGTAATAAGAATGACAACCACAACGCCTCCACGGCCAGCGCATCGCCACCACCGCCAGTCGTCTCAAGCAATTGACGACTTTGCGCTGGCTGACATTGCGCGCAGCGAGCAACGACGTCACGACACCGATGGCAGCAGTGCCGTTATCGACTGGCGCGCCGCGCTCGGTGACGACGACGCAATCAATGCCGACGCTGAGCGCCAACTGCGTGCCGCGTGGCTCGATGAACGTCGCCGCAACAACGCGCCTGCCCTCATTGCCAAACGCGGCCGCTGCTCTCTCGCGTGCACGGGCACCATCCAACACTTTGACGTTCGCGTCTACGCCACGGGGGGCTGCGTCCCCCCAACCCCCCGCCGCTCAGTTTTTTCATCTCCTGACTTATCCACAACCGACTCCACTAGCGTAATGAGGGGGGGTGTGGGGGGCGCTAGCGCCCCCCATTTGTTATTGACGCCGAGCGTGTATCGGGACGCGGACACGCAGACGCCGCTGCACGTGTGTTCGGAGCGGTTTTGTGCCGGCTATGAGGACGAGGCGCTGTCAGAGTACCATTGGTTCGACCGAACGGACGAGGTGCGGCGGGCGGGCTATGCGTTTGCGCGCTCGTCAATAGAGGGCGGCGGTGTGTATTGGTGTCCGGTGCACACGCGCATGCACGTGTGCACGCCGTCGCGGTGTGACAATGCGTGCAAGAACTCGCTGGGCTACTCAGTGTGTGTGCTGAGCGGCAAGATGCTGCAGGCGTCGACGAGTGTGTCGTTTGGGCAAGGCACGGTGGTGCTGAGCCGGGAAATGCAGTGGCAGCGCGACGCCGACGCCGAAACGCGGCGCCAGGCGCTCGCTGTGCAGCGGTCGGCAATGAGCGCCGTCGAGAACGTCATTCTCGCTGGCAACTCGCACACGCTCGAGCACTCGCCGCTCGGCCAGCGCTCCACACTCAAGAAGCGGCGCCACTCATCTGCCACGCCGTCGCCGACGACGACGCCAAAGAAAAATCTCTTTAACGACGCCGCCACACATGCACGCACAGACTCTGCGGGGGGTGTGGGGGGCGCTGGCGCCCCCCAAGATGACGTGTACATTGATGCGGATTTGCCAGCCGACGATTTGTTTCCCGACAGCGTGGAGCAGAATACGTTTGCGACGGGCATAGCGTTGGAACTCGCTCGCTTTTATGCGCAAACGTACGCGTCGACGTACACGCTGCTGTTCAGCGAAGAGCGCGCGCGCTTGGAGAAGCGCAATCGGGAGGCGGTGTTGCGCGAAGCGAAGCACAAGCTGGCGTCGTACATCAATGCGCAGCGCAAGTCGGGGCGACCCGTGCTGTTGACCACGTGTCGCCAAATCGAGATGCGCGTGCTCAACTCGAAGCGCGTGTACCCCGAGCTGTTGTTGCCGCGAAACGCCAAGGCGCGCTTGAATGCGTACTACGCGCTCGTGTGCATGGAGTTCTATTTGCAGCTGATCAACTGCATCACGAGCCTCATGGATCGCTTCAGCGAGTCGATGCGCACCGTGGCCGAACGCTTCCAGTCGGCGACGCTGGCGTCGGTCGCGCCCAACATTCTCGACCTGATGCACGAAGGCCTGCGCATCAACGGGCTCGTCATCATCGACGTCGAGTCGACGCTGTCGATCTTTCCCGAAACGGACACGATCGACGAGCTGGGCGTGTCCAAAAAGACGTGCACGGACGTCAAGAAGATGCTCAAGAAGTGCGTCGTTGCCGCGACGAACTACAACGTGCCCATTCAGCAGCTGCGCACAACGCGTCTCGACGTACTCGACGTCATATTCGGCAGCGATTCGGTCGTCTCCCTCTTTCTCGGCGCGCGCCGCGAACGGCTGGGCCTTGGGGACGAGGGGGGGGGGGGGGCCCCCCCCCCCCCCCCCCCCGGGGGGTAGAAAAAATT
>Ga0307380_10012749_pt1 | contig 10434 bp, 6 predicted proteins | sample UN3MG_FD_202239 | JGI IMG/M metagenome (GOLD analysis project Ga0307380, IMG submission 202239) | Soil microbial communities from Risofladan, Vaasa, Finland - UN-3 | ecosystem: Environmental > Terrestrial > Soil > Coastal area > Acid sulfate soil | place: Finland: Risofladan, Vaasa | collected... | reverse complement strand
GCCGAGGAGCTGGTCGGCCTCGGTGGCCTTGGTGACGGCCTGGCTGACCTCGCCCTGGGCGAAGTGCCCTGCCGCGGCACGCATGGCGGCAGCGGCACCGTCGATCTTCCCCGCGGCGGCGTCCAATTGCCCGCCGGCGGCCTTGTCCCGCTTCAGCGCGCCCGCCGTCGCGCGGGCCTTGCCGGCCAGCGACTGCTCGCCCTGGCCGAGCTTGCCGGCCTCGGCGCCCTTGGCGGCGTCTCCGGCGGCCGAGCGGGCCAGCTCCTTGGCCTGGTTGATGATCCCCTGCTGCTGGGAGCGGATGCCCTCGACGGCCTGGCGGGCCTGTGCGGCCGCCTTGGCCGCGCCGAGGTTGCCCTCGATCTTCGAGCCCAACTCGGCCTCTAGCTCGGCCTTCAGGTCCGCGAAGATCTCCATCAGGCGCGACGCCTGCTGCTGCGGGGCCGCCGCGCCGCCGGTGGCCTGCATTCCCCCGGCCGGCATCTCACCCTCCCGGCCGAGCGCCTCGGTCTCCGTGATCCCCGCCGCCACCAGCTCGGCGATCCCCAGCCGCAGGTGCCTGGCCGCCAGGGCCGTGTCGTGCTTCAGCAGCGCCTCATACGCCTGGGTGGCGTGGACCTGGGCCCGCTTGGCGGCCTCGACTTGCCGCGGCGTGGGGTGCTTCGGCAGCGAGGCCGTGCCGAAATCGTACACCTGCCCCGTGTCCGGGTGGACCATCATGTCCGCGACGTTCTGGCACTTGGCGTTGTACTCCTTCTCGGGCACCGTGCCCTGGACGCGATGCGCCGCCCAGACCTCCACCAGGAGCTCCGCCAGCGTGTAGGGCACCTCGCCGCTCATCACCGGGCCCGGGGCCTCCGCCGCCTCGTACTGGTACGCACCCCACAACTCGAACGGCAGCACCACGATCATGTGAAGGTCGCTGACGGCCGGGGGATTGTCCGGCTTGCGGTCCCGCGCCTCCAGGTACCACGAGATCACGTCGCCCGGGCGCACGGGCGGCTCGACCGTCTCCAGCATCCACCGCAACGTGGCGTCGGCGACCTCCGGCAGGGGCACCTCCTCGCCACTGGGGCGCTTCAGCTCCATGGGCACGCGGCCGGAGGCCTCGCCGCCGCCGGTCAGGCGGAGATAGACCAGCTCGGCCTTGTCCACGCCGAAGTCGTCGGTGACCTTCGCGACGTACTGCACCTCGCCGAGCGGGTGGGTCTCGATCTCCGCGGCCGGGTCGATCAGGTCCAGGATCGGCGGGTTGTCCGTCAGCGCGAAGACCTCCGAGGGCCCGAGGCTCTTGGCGACCTGGCCGTCGATGTCCGTCACCTCGAAGCTGTACCGCCGCGCCTTCTCGACGGGGAACGAAGCCACGGCCGAGCTCTTCCGCCCGGCATCCACGGCGAGCTTCTGCTCGGCGCCGTCGTCCCAGACGAGCTTGCCGCCGGCCAGCTCGGTATTGACCACGATCCGCACGGAGACCGCCGAGCCGATCGGGGCGGAGACGTCGCCGTTGGAGAGCAGGTCCACGCGGTCGGGGAACTGGAGGTAGGCGGGGTACTTCGTGGTGATCTCGACGGCCCGCAGCTCGATCCGGTCGAAGACGGCGATCCGGTGGGTCGGCGAGACGTACGCCTCGGCGGCGACGCGGAACTCCATGTCCTCGCTGACCGACTCCAGGCGGCGGGCGTAGCCGTAAAGCTTCTGGATCTCCTCCATCGGAAGCGGCTGCCACGGCCCCGGCAGCTGGGGGTCGCCGACGGCGCGGAACTGGAGCAGCACGGGCTTGCCCTCGGCCGGCGGGCGGGAGAGCTGGACCTCCAGGCGGAAGTCCTCGCCGCGCGGCAGGCGCACGTCGGCGGCGGAGAGCCGGAAGCTGATCGGCTCGAGCATGCGGGCCTGCTGGGCGGTCAGGCCCGGCGGCAGGGCCCGGCCGTCCGGCCCGACCGGCCCGGGCGGCTGGACGCGCCACGGCTGAAGCGCCGCCACGACGTGCCGCCCGACGGTCGTCGGGAAGGCCACGCACATCACGACGTACACGCCCAGGCACACCAGGGCCGCCACGCCGTACTTCCGAAGTCGGGCAAGACGGACCAGCGAGGTCAGGCGGACGCGCTCGGCCTTGGCGTCGGCGACACGGACCACCGCCTGGATCATCCGCGTCTGGAGCGGGCTGATTCCGCTCTTGCGCCCGAACTCCGCCGCGGTGATCAGGGCGCCCTCGAACTGCTGGTCCTTCTCCTCGGCATACAGGGCGATCTGCTCGTCGGTGATCTTCAGCAGCAGCGGGCGGACGACGTGGCGGACCGCCAGCACGGCGACCGCCGCCGCCCCCGCGGCGAACAGCCCCAGCCGCATCCACGGAATGTGCCCGTAGAACAGGCTCAGCAGGATCACCAGCGTGACGATGCCGACGGACTCCAGCAGCACCAGCGCCAGGCCCGACAGCGCCGCCGTCCGCTTCCACCGCCGCCGCGCCCTGCCGAACTGCTCCTGGAGATGCTCGTACTGTTTCGTCGTGTCCATGGTGGGTCACCCGTGGTCGGGGCTGCGACCCGACGCTAAACGCTTCTCCGCACGCCGCTCACTCCCGAGTCCGCAATCGGAGATTGGGAATGGAGAATCGAAAATCCGTCAATGTCTCAACGTCCATCCGCCTGGGTGCCATGGCCTCATCCCGCCGCCGGCGGGAGGTGGCCATGCCGCATGCTCACCCGCTCCGCTTCGCTCCGCGTGAGAGCATGGCACCCTTGTGTTCCGTGCCGATCAAATCAGTGTCTCAACGTCTTGTTTCCCAGCAGCAGCTCGGCCACCAGCAGGACCGCCACCGCCACGATCACCCACCACCACAGGCCGCGGTCGTCGCTCCTGGGGCCTTCGCCCTCGTCGCTTTGGCCCGCGGCCGCCAGGGCCTCCTGCCCGGTCCGCTCGACGGCCTGGACGATCTCGTCGGCGGCGACCGTTGCCGGGTCGGCCTCGGCGGGGGAACGGTTGACCGCGTAGGTGGCTGCGTCCTGGCCGTCGGGGCCCTTCAGCGTGTAGAAGCCCGCACGGCGGGCGGCGAAGCGCCCGGTCTCGTCGGCCTTGCCGTCGGGGCCGATCAGCGTGTGGCCCTCGGGTGCGGGCAGCGACTCGCCGACGACGTAGGTCGTCTTCCGCTCGGTGCGGGCGGCGAGGTACTTGACCGTCTGCCAGACATACGGCAGGAACGTCGTCTGCCGCGCGAAGTCCGTCCAGGCCGGGTCGGGGCACGCCGCCAGCATCATCACCACCCCCCCGCCCACGTTGCGGGCCAGCACGGCCGGGCGGTTGTCGTCGAACTTCGCCAGCACCTGCGAGAGCTGCGAGTCGGTCACGTCCCAGTACCGCAGGAACTTCGGCAGGGACAGGTCGCCGTGGCGCGGGTGGCTGAAGACCTCGAAGATCGGGTGCTGGAAGTCGATGCTCGCCAGCGACGCCCCGAACCCGCCGGCCCGGAGCATCCGCCCGGTGCGGACCTCCCGCAGCCGGCACGGAGCCAACTCGCCGAACGTCGCGTTGAACGCGGCCGGGTCTGTTCCCTCGCCCGGCATCAGCAGCACACCCCCGCCGCGGGCCAGCAGCCCCCGCAGGGCCTTCGCCGCGGCCGGGGCGATCCGCCCGGCGTCCACGACGATCGCCACCCGCGTGTCGGCCAGGTCGCTCGCGGCGACGGCGACGGCGCTGCGGACGCGGGTCTCGAACGGAGAGGCCACGTCCGTCCCCGGCGCGAGGGCGGTCTCGACGAAGAACGCCGCGTCCGAGGCCCGCCCGGCGTTCATCCCGCCATCGATCAGCACGACCTGGATCCTGGGGATCACCCGGGCGTTGAAGTAGAACGCCGGCCGGCCCGCCAGCTCGATCGTGCCGGGGTTGTCGCCGGGCGAATCGAACACGCGGCGGAAGGTCGTCGCGGCCGTGCCGCCCCCGCGGAGGTTGACCTCGCGTGTGGCCGTGTTGCCGCCAAGCTTCAGCGCGACGTTCACGCCCTGGGCGGGCTGGGGGTCGTAGTTGATGAGTTGGACGGTGATGGTCTGCGGCTCGCGGTCGAGCACGGCCGTCTCGGGGAAGCTGCACGCCAGGACCGCGACGGGCGGACCAGGAGGATCGGGCGTGATGGGGCGAACGTCGAGCTGGACGCCGGGCGTGAGCTTGAAGTCGGCCTTGAAGTCCGCCCAGCCGGTCCGCTGGAGGTCGGAGATGAGCACGACGTCGCGCCGCTCGGCGCGGGCTCGGCGGAGCTGCGCGTCGCCCCAGCCCAGCGCCTGGGCGATGTTCGTGGCGCCCTCAGTGGGCGCCAAATCCTCAACGGCCCGTTCGGCCCGGGCGAAGTCGCGCGCCAGGGGCGCCTCGATGGTCACGTTCTCGGCGAAGGTCAGCACGGCGACGGCGTCGGTGCCGGCGGACAGCTCCGCCAGTGCGTCCCGGGCGGCGTTCCGGAGCGCCTCGGGCGCGTCCCCGCGGGCCATGGAGGCCGACACGTCCACCAGGACCACCCGCGCCCGGCGCGCGTGGACGACCGGCAGGTCGCCGTCGTCGTCGTCCTCCAGCAGCGGGCGGGCGAACGCCACGGCCAGCAGCCCGCAGACCACCGCCCGCAGCAGCAGGAGGAGCATCTCCTGAAACCGCTTGCGGCGAAGCACGCGCCCGGAGGTCTTCACGAAGAACCGCAGCGTGGAGAACTCCACCCGGCGGACGCGGTCGCGGGTCAGCAGGTGGATCAGCACCGGCAGGCCCATGCCGGCCAGACCCACCAGGAATGTCGGGGTCAGGAAGCTCATCCGCCCAGTCGGCTCCTTCGGAACAGGTACTCGCTGAGGGCCAGCTCCAGCGGGCGGGTCGTGTCGAACAGCTTGTAGTCGGCCTTGACGTCCGCGCAGCCCTTCTCATAGACGCTCAGAAAGCCGGCAAGCTCCCGCAGGTAGACGCTGCGGACGCCCTCGGGGCTGACTAGCGCCTTGTCGCGCGTTTCGAGGTCCGTGAACTCCGTCATCGTGTCGAACGGGAACGTCAACTCCGCGTTGTCCATGATGTGGAATACGATGATATCGTGGCCCTGGAAGCGGAAGTGCTGGAGCGCGCCCAGCACGGCCTCGGGGTCGCCCATCAGGTCGCTGATCAGCACGATCAGCCCGCGGCGCTTGAGGCCCTCGGCCAGGTGGTGCATCGGGCCGGCGAGGTCCGTCTGCCCGCCCGGCGTGCACTTCTCCAGCTCGGCCAGGATGTGCTTCATGTGCGTCTGCCGCAGCCGCGGGGGCAGGATCGAGCGGATCTTGTTGTCGAAGATCGTCAGCCCGGCCGCGTCGCGCTGCCGCATCATGAAGTACGACAGGCAGGCCGTCAGATAGCAGCCGTACTGGAGCTTGGTCAGTCCGTCCGGCCGGCCCCGGTAGCCCATCGAGGCCGACGCGTCCAGCAGGATGTAGCAGGTGAGGTTGGTCTCCTCCTCGAACTGCTTGATGTAGTAGCGGTCGGTCTTGCCGTAGACCTTCCAGTCGATGTGCTTGATCTCGTCGCCGGGGGAGTACTGGCGGTACTCGGCGAACTCGACACTGAAGCCCCGGTAGGGGCTGCGGTGCAGGCCCAGCAGGAACCCCTCGACCACGACCCGCGCCAGCATCTGCATGTTGTCGATGCGGGACAGGACGTCGAAGTCAAGATAGCTGCTCGCGCTCGTCGTCATGGATTGTACGCCCGCGGAAGTCGGGCCTGCGGCCCGCCGATAAACGCAAATAAATAAAGACTTTACAGACCGCTCTTCGGAGGGCTGGCGGTCTCCAGCAGGCGGCGGATGATCTCCTCGGAACCGATGCTCTCGCTCTCGGCCCGGAAGTTCGTCACGATCCGGTGACGCAGCACCGGGTAGGCGACGGACTGGACGTCCTGGACGGACACGTGCGGCCGGCCCGCCAGCACGGCCCGGGCCTTGGCGCCGAGGATCAGGTAGTGCGACGCCCGGATCGACGCGCCCCACGAGACGTACGTCCGCACGAACTCGGGGGCGTCGGCGTTGGTCGGCCGGCTGAGGGCGCCCACGCGGACGGCGTACCGGAGGATCGGCTCGGCCACCGGTGCCTGGCGGACGATGTCCTGGTACTCCAGCAGTTCCTGGCCGGTCATGACGGCCTGGATGTCCTCGATCTGTGCGCCGGTGGTCTGGTTGACCACCTCCAGCTCCTCGTCTTTGGGCAGGTAGTCGATCAGCAGGTGGAACATGAACCGGTCCTGCTGGACGGTCGGCAGGGGGTACGTGCCCTCCTGCTCGATAGGGTTCTGCGTGGCCAGGACGAAGAAGGGCCTCTCCAGCACGTACGTCCTGCCGCTGACGGTGACCTGCTGCTCCTGCATCGCCTCCAGCAGCGCGGCCTGGGTCTTTGGCGGCGTGCGGTTGATCTCGTCGGCCAGGAGAATGTTCGTGAAGATCGGCCCGGGGCGGAACTTCAGCTCGCGCTTCTTGGTGGCCAGGTCCTCTTCGAGGATCTCGGTGCCGGTGATGTCGGCCGGCATCAAGTCGGGCGTGAACTGCACCCGGCGGAACGTCAGGTGCATGGCCCGGCCGAGCGAGGAAATCAGCAGCGTCTTGGCCAGCCCCGGCACGCCGGTGATCAGGCAGTGCCCGCCGGCGAAGAAGCTGGTGACGACGTCCTCGACGATCCGGTCCTGGCCGATGATGACCTTCCGGATCTCGCCAAGGATCTTCTTCCTGCCCTGGCCGATCTTCTCGATCGCCTCGACGGACATCTGCTCGACGGTCGCTTCGCTCATATCTCGGCTCTCAGCTATCGGCCTCTTCCGGGTGCCGGTTTCATCACGGAGGTCACCAACCGACTTACGCCGCCGCCGGCTCGGGGACGGCTTCCACCAGGCGCCGGATGATCTCCTCCACCGTCACGCGGTCCACCTCCGCGCGGAAGCTCAGTCCGATCCGGTGACGAAGCACCGGCACGATCGCCTTGCGGATGTCCTCGGCGGTCACCGTGTCCCGGCCGCGCATTGCGGCCGTGGCCTTCGCGATGAACGCGATGTTCTGGCTGGCCCGCAGCCCCGCGCCCCACGCGACGTATTCGGCAACAAAGGGCGGATGCCCCGGCACGGTCGGCCGGCTCGCGGCGACGAGGTCCACGATGTACCGGCCCAGCACCTCCGGCAGCTTCACCAGGCGCACCGCCCGGGTGAACTCCATCAGGTCGTCGGCCCCGATGACCTTCTGGAGTTCGGCCTGGCCGATGCTCGTGGACTGGCGGATGACGTCCACCTCTTCGTCCTCCGTCAGGTAGTCCATCGCCACGGAGATCATGAAGCGGTCCTGCTGGGCCTCGGGCAGCGGGTAGGTGCCCTCCTGCTCGAGCGTGATCTGCGTGGCCAGGACGTAGTGCGGCCGGGGCAGGGGGTTGGTCTTGCCGCCGATGGTCACCTGCTTCTCCTGCATGACCTCCAGCAGGGCGGCCTGGGTCTTCGGCGGCGTGCGGTTGATCTCGTCGGCCATGAGGATGTTCGTGAAGACGGGGCCCTGGACGAACTTGATGAAGCGGTGGCCGCTGGACGTGTCCTCCTCCAGGATCTCCGTGCCGCTGATGTCCGAGGGCATCAGGTCGGGTGTGAACTGGATCCGCTTGAACTCCAGGTCCATCACGCGGGCCAGGCAGGCGATGAGGATCGTCTTGGCCGTGCCGGGCGGGCCCTGGATCATGCAGTGCCCCCCGGCCAGCAGGGCGGCCAGGACCTGGTCGATCGGTTCGTCCTCGCCGACGATGACCTTGTGCAATTCGCCGACGATGGCCTGGCGAGCCTGCTGGATGCGGCCGAGGACCGCACTCAGGTCGACTTCGGCGTTGTCGGCGGCGTTTGGCGTGTCGGGTTCGCCCATGCGGAGACTCCTTTCGGGGGCCGATCGCGGGCCGCTCCGATTCGCTTTCAACACGTTTTGATACGGGACGAAACCCGCACTGTCAACCCGATTGCCGTCCGGCGGCGCGGGAGAATCGCCTGAAGATCGCGGGCGAACGGACGTACCTTGAAAACACCCGGCGCAGCCCGGGTTCCTCGGGATTTCCGTGCCCGCGGTGATAGCACTTGCCGGCACAGGGCCGCTGGGTGCGGTCCGCCGGCCGCAATGCCTCGGGGCGTGGCCATCGCCGCCCGTGAACGATACAATGCGCTGCGCACTTGCCGCAGGCCGGGCCCGTCCGGCTCGCAAGGGGCCCAGACACATGAGAGGACCTCCATGCGACCTCATCCACTCCAGCGCCTCGACGCCCGGCTGCTCCTCACGGCCGGAGTGTTGGGGGCCTTCGCAGTGACGGCCGCGGGTGCCCCCCTGCCGCGGATCGCCGTCCGCGAGGGGCGGTTCGTCGAGAAGGACACCGGCCGGGCCGTTGCCCCCGTGGGGTTCAACTACATCCGCCTGCGCCCGCGGTGGCACGGCACGTTCGCCCCCGGCCGCTACGACGCCGACCGCGCCGACGCGATGCTCGCCGACCTGCGGCGAGGCGGGTTCAACGCGGTGCGTGTGTTCCTCGACCCGGCCCCGAAGGACGGGCTGGCCTTGGACGCGGGCGCGCCGGGCCTCTCGCCGACGTACCTGGCCAATGTCCTGGACTTCCTCGCCCGCGCCACGAAACACCGCGTGTATGTCGTGCCCAGCCTGCTGATGCTGCCGCCGACGAAGGAGTACAACGAGCTGGTCGGGCGCGAGCGGCGCCAGTTCGGCCACGGCAACGAGATGTACTTCGACGACGGCTTCGTGCGGGCCAAGGCGCGGTTCGTGGCGGACTTCCTGGCGGCCGTGAAGGCCCGAGACGCGGCCCTCCTGCCGACCGTGCTGGCCTGCGAGCTGGACAACGAGACGCACTTCCTGGCCTCGGGCGAGCCCTTCTCCCGGGCCGAGGGCACGTTCCAGTGGGGCGGGGCGGCCTACGACCTGGCCCGCAGCGCCGACTGCCAGAAGCTCGCCGACGAGGCCGTCGTCCGCTGGGCCGACGCGTGCGTCGACGCGGCCCGAACCGTCGATCCCGACGCGATGGTCACGGTGAACGTCTTCACGTTTGCCGCCGTCGGGCGCAGCGGCCCCGGGCGGCTGAGGGAGGACAAGACCTCCGACAAGCGCTTCCCCGCCCGCCCGCTGGCCCTGACGCGGACGAAGCTGGCCTACCTGGACATCCACTTCTACCCCTTCGACGACAAGACGCTCGACCGCGACCTGGCCAGCATCGAGCTGCTCGAGCTCCGCGCCGCCGCCGGCAAGGCGGGCAAGCCGCTGATCATGGGCGAGTTCGGGGCGTTCAGAAAGGCCTGGCCGACGCTCGAGCAGGCCGCCGCCGCGATGAAGGCCCACGTCGCCCGCGTCCGCGGCCTGGGCTTCGCCGGCTGGCTCTACTGGACCTACGACACCGACGAGCAGCCGTTCCTCTGGAACGCCAGGAGCGGCAAGGGCGAGGTCCTCGAGTCCCTTCGGGAAGCATTGGAAGCGACGCATGTGCGGAAGTGACCCGTTCCGGATCGCCTACATCGGCGGCGGGAGCCGCTTCGTCGTGACGCTGCTCCACGGCCTGGCCGAGCGGGCCGAGGAGCTGCGGCCGCTGAACCGGCCCGTCGAGCTGGCGCTGATGGACCCCGACGCCCGCCGGGCCGGGCCGATGGCGAGATACGCCGAGATCACCGCCCGGCAGACGCACCTGCCCATCACGGCGGTCGCGACGGCGACCCCATCTTCCGCGACCGCATGCCCGCCCACCTGTGGCAGCCGGACTGGTACCCCGGCTCGCAGCTCGTTGTCGAGCTTCACGAGGCCCTCGGCTGCCTGCGGAGCAGCGCGTACCACAACTGGCCATATCGCTCCGCGTGGGGCCCGCGGCACGACGCCCAGGCCCGCACGTGGCTGAGGACCTGCCTGCCGCGATGGGACTCCAAGCAGGCCTTCCGCCAGGCGAAGCTGACCAGGGCCCTGGCCACGGGTCGGATGATTGACGAGCCCGACGGCCTGACCGTCCACCCCTTGTCCTTACCCACATCTGCCCTCATGTCGGAGTGGCCGCCACGGCCGGGCTTGCCCCGGCCGGGCAGGGCCGAGACCGCCCTTGGCCGTGCCCAGCCGCTGGCGGCCGCCGGACCATCCCAAAAATCGGAATAGTCCCCGTTTGGGTTCGTTTCGTTCGCGGCCCGGCCGAAGCCGCCTGGGTCCCCGCCAAAATCGGAATAGTCCGGGCATGTGTACCTGGTGTGTACCTGGAGTGGACCTGCCGTCCAGATATCCTATGCGAGACATCGAGTTTTAAATACTTACATTACATGTATTTAACTATTATATATCTAGTGCTTATTGTGTGTACCTCCGAAATCCGGTACACATCTCGTCGTCGGCAGCCCGGAGCCGGCATGATTCCGGTTCACGCTCCGGCGGGTACCGCTTCCCTCTTCGCCCCGGAA
>Ga0307380_10012747_pt1 | contig 10435 bp, 19 predicted proteins | sample UN3MG_FD_202239 | JGI IMG/M metagenome (GOLD analysis project Ga0307380, IMG submission 202239) | Soil microbial communities from Risofladan, Vaasa, Finland - UN-3 | ecosystem: Environmental > Terrestrial > Soil > Coastal area > Acid sulfate soil | place: Finland: Risofladan, Vaasa | collected... | reverse complement strand
GAGTATCGTTTACGGTTGGTTGGTTGGTTGGCTGTCAATTAATTGTATGCCTTGAAGGTGTGCATACTTTCTTTACTCGGTCTTATGGTCATGACCAATAAGCTCTGAGCGATCTATTTTCAGGCTCAGTCTAAGCCGACAAAAACACGGAGAGTTAGACGCAACTCAGATCAGGATTGCTCTGAGAGATCACCGCTGGTCCGACTCCTAGACCGACCGAGCGAATCGAAGACCGACATCCCAGCGAAGACCGAACCATGCCACAGGTTCCAACAGTGACAAAAAACAGTGGGGGCTGACAGATTTTGAAGACCGAAAAAACACCGTCTTTTCCCCGTCTTTTCGGACTTCGATTCATGGCCTAAGATTCACCCCCTCCTAACTCTTACAGGTGTTACGATACAACATAAGCATACGTCCAACTCAATAAAGACCGACGTCCTCCCACCTATTCGACCGACTTAACGACCAACCAACCAACCAACGAGCTTTTTTTTAGAAGGTTTCGACCTCAACGGTCTGAGTTCAATATACAGCGAGCATTTTTTTAGGATCCTAAAACAGGGCTCTAGACTACTGTCTAGATCCCCTCCCCCCTTGCATCCCCCACCCCTGGCATTACCAAGCCCCCAGGGTCGGCTCGAAGCGGGGCCAGCGTGCGCGCGTGCATGCGGTGTCGCCTTGTACATGTACATGTTGGTACAACGGGTTGTTGGTTGCGCCGCGAAACCAACCAGTTGTTGGTTCTTAAGTGCATGTACGGGCATGTGCCATGTACGGATAAGCCCTGCTTGTACGCCTGCTTTGCTTGTACGATGATGACCCGGCATGTTAAATGCGGTGCAGCGGTTGCTGTACGTGGCCTGCGTGGAGACAGCTGGCAGCTGAGTGCTGCTTGCCATGTATGGCACCGCCCTGTGAAGTGCTACCTAAGTGCTGAGGGCTTAACACTGATATGATTGCTGTACGAACTATGCCAGGTAAAAGCGTTAAATATTTTGATCTGCTTTTCTAAGCTAATATGAAGGTGAACGCGTTTCGGAAGCCTGATGGTAGTATCGTGTCTATTAGCTATATAGCGGAGGGGCGTCCGATAGTGTTACCTCCTGAGTTTGACGACGCTGCGACGCAGGGGTTGTACGATGATATGGTTGCAGCCGTCGAGGATCCTGTTGAATTTGAGGTTGCCTTAGAGAAGTTTGTGAAGAAACTCAATAAGAAGCAACGTAAGAAGGGTGAGTTCTATGAGATTGATTCTCTACGGGAAGATCCTCGCATAGATAATAAACTCAAGGATAAGAAGAGGAACAAGAAATAACCAAAAATTGCCCCGGGGCAATAATTATTTCAAATAAAATAGTATATACTCAAGGATTGTTGTGACCGAAAACATATTTTATTGATTCAAACTCTTTGATGATATGGACACAGCAGCGGGTGGTCAAGCCGAATTCTGGTTTACAGATGCCTCTGGTTTACAGATATCTTTTACATGGAGTGATTCAGAGACCACCCCCATTCCCGGTGACTGGCGTCCTTTCCAAGAGCCAAAGCCGGTGTTCTACCTTGATGCCTTAGATTTTAATCACTTCATCTTACCTGCGCCGAAGCGTGGTATACGTAAGAGTTGGACTGGATGGGACAAGGTTCATGAGAAGGTGAACCCATTACATATTAAATCCAGGTTCATAGACGGTAAACGAAAACTCGCCCCACACAGGCGTGATATGTATAAGAGGTAACTATGTCCCCTACCTTATGGCAGAAGATCCTGATAGCTTTCAGTGAATACCCGTCAGCTGGTTTTCGGGGGAATATAGAATACTTCTGGTTCAAATGTGGGAAACACAAGGACCACGGGTATCAGAGATCTTATGTCCATCATTACAGCCACACGCTTTACTGCCCCCTGTGTCAGTTAGACGAAAAACAAAATAGACCGAATGATGACAAAATGGTGGATGAGCATGTGGCTTGAGTTTATAGTAGTCATCCTGAGCTTCGCCCTAGTGGGTGGATTGGTGGCTCTAGCCGTCCAGTATTATTGGTTAAGTAAACCGAAGGCTACTCGGGTTAAATCACCACTCGCCTCGAATAATCTTATGCTATACTTCATCATCGGTTTGTTCGCGGTTGGTGGCCTCGGCTATGGACTGATAACTGCTTTAGATGATGGATATACGCCGTCTAAGACTAGAATCCCAAGCGCTCTAAGGGTGGAAACTCCTTCTGGAGAGGAAATAAATGTTAATTTTTACTTGGATGTACTTGGTCAAGAACTTGTGACCAGTATTGATTACGGAGAATTTAGTGTGGGTGAAACCTCCGCACTTACCTTCTGGGTGAGAAACGAATCCCCCGTTAATCCATGGTTAACTTTAGACTGGGAGAACCTGAACCCCGCTGACGCCGACCAATACATCACCCTATCTTGGGATTGGGTCAAACTCATAGATACGTGGAAGGCGTATCCTGAGGACTTCTCAATCTATGATGCAATGTTACGTTGCGCCTCCAACCCCGCCGACCCGATAATCCTGGCTAGGGTTGAACCCGGGTTCAACTATGAGATCGAAACAAGAACCATTGTCACCGTATCCTCAGTGAACCGCCCCGAGTCTCAGATCGTTTTCAGGTACCGGGATTCTCAGAACTACTACTTCGCTGGGTTGGGTGCTTGGGGATACAAAGCAGCCATAGGTAAAGTGGTGAATGGTGTAGCAACTCGAATAGCACAATCAGGGAACCCGAACTACGTCGACATAGAGCTCAACCAGTGGTATGACGTCAAAGTACGGGTATCAGGTAACACATTCACGTGCTATATCGACGGTGAGGCGCTTTGTGTTGTAGAGGATTCATCCATCGGGTACGGCGACATCGGGTTAAGGGCTCTATACGGAGAAGTATATTGGGACAGCTTCATAGTTGTTGACGCCTTCGACTTAGATAACGTGATTTTCCAAGACTATTTCGTAGGATCTCCTATAGAAGTAGGCACATCAAGGAAAGTAACTTTCACTGTAACCAGCATCACGGCTGTACCTATCACAGAGGATGATTCTTGGGTTTTCACCTTCACTACCGTAGTAACCGCGTATGAAACTCCAAGGGAAATCAAATACCCTGAACCTGAGCCATAGAGTTATTATCTATTCAATCTATGCTAAACCATGAGTGATTCTAACGTTTTCTGGAAACGAATGTTTGTAGGGCTCGTCATAGTTTCCACCATCCTCGTCAGTGGATATCTGATCCTAGACCAGTTTAAGACACAGCAGCAGACCTTCAACACTTTGTTAGCTACTAACGCGCTTAACACAAACACGCAGATTGTGGAGCTTAGGACATCGGACCAAGTCCTTGAACAAGGAATCAATGACCTTGATGCACAGCAGAGCCTGGACATCGCTAGGTTAGAGGACGCTATTAGGGATCAACAGAACGTAATTGACATACAGCAGGGACAAATCGACTCGATTCAAAGACAGGTAACTGAGCTGAGAGTTGAGAACAATAAACTCTGGACCCGCATATACGACCTCGAGGGTAAATTTATCGCCATCGAGTGCGAGGTATGGGGCGATGGGGTGAGCGATAAAACTGAGAACCCCTGTGGTGGTTACTATGATCGGTATGGTAACTGGGTTAGTGCCAATGACCCCTACTATCCTTATCCTTACTACGGTCCGTGATTACTCGTCCTTAAATCCGTATAACCCCCCTATTTTTTTGATGTTAGAACTCGTAGGATTTCTCATCATAGTCATAATCTGGATAATCTGGAAGATAGTTGTAGCCACCGACATAGTGGTCACTGTAACAAGTGACAAACCCGTGTATACCGCAGGAGAAACAGCCACACTTAGTGGCCAACTCACAGGCGACGGCTTGCCTATAGCCGAAGCACCCATAACTGGAGCCGTGGTGCTCCCAGGAGGGGTACAGACTCAGAACTTTACCGCGGTGACAGATGTTATCGGGGACTGGTCCGCGGAATTTAACACTGCAGGTAAACCACAGGGCACCTATACGGTACAGGTCTTAGGTGGAGGGGCGCCGGCTTCCACAACCTTTCATCAGATTATCCAGATAGTTATACCGTGTTTGACTGTGTAGAGTGCCATTAATAGCCGTAGCATATCTGAAATAGCTGACAAGGCAATTCTTGTTGACAACGGTTCAACGGACGCTACGGTTAAAATAGCAACTGATGTTCTGACAGAAGCTGGGGTTGATACCGTTGTCTACCATCGAATCAGTTGATATAGAACTGAGATAAACATTTTAAATCTATCTTACGCCTCTAGATTATCATGCGTGGGATCATTTTGGATGAAGTACCCTGATGGCTTCGCTGGATGGCTGCCACTTGGGTTAATCCTAGATGGCAGGTACATGGTCCTCGAGAAACCCGATCATAAATATCAAGCGTTAATTCATGTAGTGGATAATGACGTCGTTGAGGTGCTTGAGGCGAGGTCTGGGGAAGCCGTTTACACGCATCCATTGAACTTGAAGGCTGCTAGACAGCTTTTCACCATGATTAAGATGGAGACCTGGATGTTCGCTAATTATAAGAAAACTTAAACCCTCTATACAATCCTCTATATTGATTATCATGCCAAGAGTAACCAAGACAATGCAGGTAAGAGATCCGAGACTCATCGGTCAAGGAGATCGGACAAACGAGATTGGAAAAGTAGCTCACAACTGGGCCATCAATCACATAAAAGAGTCTGATAACTTCTGGAACCTAGTGGATGAAATACACCCAGACCTGGACTCAAAAAACAGGAAATACAACTACAACCCAAAAACCTGTCAAATCTCATGGGATGAGTGGGAGGAAGACGACAAAGATGAGTGAAGCAAGTAAGGAAAGAGAGTTCATCCCAGACCTCATAACCATGTTTTCCGAATACGACAAAATGGTGGAAGAGGTCAACCTCTCGATTGAAGCGTTGGAAAGGGAGTATAACAAATACGATAATGCGTTAAACGAGAACAAGAACAAGGACGATTGTGATGAAGGCCGCCCAAGCTCTGAGAAGAAAAGACTAGAGCCTGGTCCCCCCATCCTTAGAGTTGAGGTGAAATCTGAAAACCACCTCATAGAATTGCGTGAACTTCACGGCCGTCTTTGTATTCTATTAGAGAAAACCTCCGAGATTAACAGTAGAGTCCTTGGGCGCACCTCTGAAAAAATCAGACCAACCATAGGATGATTTAGATGCCTACACATTACTTCGGTCAGTTAACACCTGACGAGGTAACTGTGATACATCAACACTGGTTAGACCACCTAAACCCAAAAAAACTAAGGGGTCAGAAAGCATGGGTTAACACAAAACACGGTGAAGACGTCAATCGGGTCGGCTTGTTATCAGAGTGTGTGGCTAATAAATATTGGAACCATATCCCCATAGAGGTAACGCTTGAGAGTAGACCTGAAATAAAAAACCAACACTGGTCCGCCGATGAAGGCTTCGACATAAACCTCGGAGGATTCAAGTTGGATGTTAAGTGTCAGATCAGCAAATACAACCCCCACTCGAATTGGCTGTGGAACGTAGCCGAGAAAACCGCGATCAGTCCTAACAAGGAGTGCTCTGGTTATCTCTGGGTCTATAAAAAATTAGGTGATGATTACACTTTCGAGTTCATCGGGTGGATGTTTAGAACGGACTTCCTAGAGCAATCATCTAAACATCTTAAGGGGGAACCCAAAGGTAAAAACGGGTTCTACTTACTGGACACCTACGACATAACTGAGGACCACATGATGGATATAGGCGAACTCAGGAGATCGATGTTCTGATGCCTTACATCCCAATATGCTGCCCAGAATGTGGTGGCGATATGTCAGGGGTCGGAGCAAGACCAGAACAACGTAACGAGAAAGTTAATGCGTATCTCAAAGCACACCCAAAACCACAACCCAACAACTACAAATCAATAAACCGACGGTATTGTTGGGCCTGTGACGTGGTATACAAGATAGAAACTAAGATTATACGAGAGGATTAACACGCTTACGACGTCGTGAAAAACCTTAAATCGTTTACAAGTAAACATGTAAACGATTAACTATGATTATAGACCCAAAATGGAGGCCCCTCGTAGGATCAACAACAGCTCATATGAGGATCAACCCAAAACTAAAACGCAAACTTCAGGAAATAAAACTAAAAACTGAGATTAGTAGCGTAAGTGACGTTATTTTACTCCAGTTAATACAGTTAGAGTATATTCGAGGAAACTACCCTGCTATTCACGCTGAAGCCGTGAGGTCTGTGAATCTACCTGGATACGTTAATGTGGGGGTGTCTAAGTGACCGTAGACCCTAGAAAATTCTATCAAGCCAAATACAAAACCATCGGGGATATACCTGGAGTCGGAGACGCAACCGTAGCTAAACTCAGAGAGCTTGGTATTACCACAGTAGAGAACCTAGTCACCATGTCAGCCAGAGATCTTGTGAAAGAGGGAATAGGGGACGAAACCGCTGACAAACTAATAGCAGCAGCTAGGAAAGCCATCGCCCTTACTTTCATCAAAGGCAACGACCTCCTGGAGCTACGTAAGAATCAGATGGCGTTAACCACAGGGTGCACAGCTCTGGACAAACTACTCACAGGACCAAGCGGTAAAAGCGGACTCCCTACGCAGTCTATATCCGAGTTCTTCGGTGAGTTCGGTTCAGGTAAAAGTCAGCTCTGCCACCAACTCTGCGTAACTGCACAGCTACCTGAGGAGCAAGGAGGGCTAGGAGGTTCCGTTCTCTACATTGACACGGAATCCGTCTTCCTCCCTGAACGTGTCATAGAGATTGCGGCAAGGTTCCCCCACTTCGCGGACGACCCTAAGAGGGCTCTCAAAGGAATAATCATGGCTCAAGCCTTCACCAGCGAACACCAGATAGTCCTGCTGGAGGCAGCAGACGAAATCATCAAAGATAACAACGTCAGGCTAATCATCATAGACAGTCTCACCAGCCACTTCCGAGGAGAATACATCGGCAGAGAGAACCTAGCTCCGAGACAACAGAAACTCAACCAGCACATGCATAAACTCATCCGACTCGCCATGGCGTTCAACGCAGTAGCGGTGATCACGAACCAAGTTTCAACAACCCCGGACGCTTACAGCTTTGAGCCGAAACCCATCGGAGGAAACATCGTCGGACACATAGCTCATACACGGGTATTCATCAGAAAAGGTAGGAACACTCTTCGCATTCTACGGATCCTCGCCAGCCCATTCATGCCTGAAGGGGAGGCACCGATGAACTTGGACAAGTATGGGATGCACAGCGACGAGGACATAACACACCTTGAAGAGCCCGAACCTGAACCCGAACCTGAACCCGAACCGGAGGAGTTCAACATTGATATATGAACTCACTGTAAAGGCTGAGCAGCTCGTCAATATGTTAGATATGCGTCTGGAACAAGACGCAGTAGACGACGAGGATTTATTGACGTCAATACAGGAACACGGCATCAAAGACGCGTTAACCTGCAGGTACACCAGTGACCCCGCCATCTTTGAGATCGTTGACGGTCGACGTAGATTTAGAGTCGGACAGGTAGCTGGACTCACAGAGTTCAGAGTCACCGCTGAGGAAATGACTGACCTCCAAGCCTACAGCGTGGCCTTCATGAAGAACCACCACCGCAAGTCAATGAGTGAAGTGGAGGAAGCTCTATGGCTTAAACACATGACTGAAAAATTTGAGTTAACCCAGAAACAGTTAGCGGAAAAAGTTTCAGTCAACGTATCAACGATTAACAGGAGAATCAAATTCGCCGATGAAGTTTCTCAGCTCTCCGTTGAGCAGAGAAGAGTGGTGAAAACGGAGCGCCAAGTTAGGGAGTTAAGGAAGATGTCACCTGAGAAGAAACAGGAGGTCCTAGACGCTGCAACTAGAACAGGGACACTCCCCTCGGCTCGTGCCTTGGAGCAAATGGCCATTATCTCTCAAGACCCCCGCGAAGTCATTGAGAAATGGAAACACAATGAAGATGAGTTCGTAGTCTTTATGCTCACTGAACAATGTGGCATGACCGTTACTGAAGCTGGGGTTTACTTGAAGAAGTTCAGGAGTAAGAAACATCCTTGGCAAAAACGTAAGACTTTGGACGAGGTGACACGATTTCCTGACGGGGATCCTAGGGCTCAGATGTATGCTGAACTTGGGAAATGGTATCCCTTGGAGATCATCGACGCGATTGAGTTGGTGGCTCCCGCTAAAACCATTGGGACGTGGCAGAGTAACGCGCGCACGTTCATCAGAGAACTATACCAGAAGACACCCGCTAACACGAAGACCCTACTACAGGAGATGTTTCTGTGATTTATAGACGCGGCGTCGTGATCGTCTACGTTTTGATCATAGTCTCCTTGACCCTCGGCGTGGCTTGGAACCGAACCGTCCTCAGTCTAATCAAGCCTAAACTAATCCCACCGGACGGTTGGGTTGATTACGAAAACTGGGATATCGGTAGCTACACCGCCGGTCAACTTGTCGTGAATAGCACCGTTACACCATGGTACAGAGGTGAGGATGAATGAGTTTTAAAACACCAGAGGAGGCGAAGACGAAGACCTGTATATTCAGGTGGGTCATTAAGATGTTAAAACCAGGACAACTTGACGGTGAGTACAAGTTGACAAACTGTATTGGCTCGGAGTGTGCACAATACGCATTAGGTCGACATAGGTGTGGGTTAGTATGAGTGAACCAGGAGAGATAAACCGTAGACTAGGAGACCTCGAGGACGTGGCTGACGTAAAGATGCTTCTATATATAGTGGATACTCTAGTAGAATTGTTAGAGGCAAAAGACGTGATCACTAAAGAAGAGTCTCAAGCAATTCTATCTGAAACGGTGAGGAAGTGGACGTATGGATCTTCTTGACAAACTGAATGAGGTGCTGGGTAAACCAGTTAAACTCAGTGACACTGAGAAGGAAAAAGTCAAAGCCGTTTTCGCGTTAGTGACGGACTGGATACTCGCAGCTGAGGTGGAGATCTTAGAGTTAGACGCAGAGGAAGCATACCGCCGTATAGGTATCTTAAACTCTCAGCTTGCAGCTGCTCAACAGGCGTGGTTGAAACCAACCACTAAGAATTTGGTTGTTCTTGAATCCCCCGTGATAGTTTTAGATAACGATGTGGTCGAGAAACCCCAACTCGTTGAACCCGTGGATCCAGCCAGGTTCCCCGTGGTTGGTCCGGAGAGTCGTCCCTCTCTTGAGGATATGACGGGTTGGCTTGATGCGTTAACTGGAGAATCAAAGATCATCGCACAGCGACTAGACTGCATCAAGGATCTCGATGAACTTGGAGTTGAGGTCCTCTGTAATTATTGCACCCAATCCGAGTTGATGCAATGTATCCGTAATGAGGACCCTAACTTTGAGAACGCTGACACCGTTTTTCTGAAGGAGCAACTACGATGAAGAAAAAAATTGAGATAGCCTACGACGGACTCAATAGTATTTACGGAGTTGATGAAGATGGCCTCACCCTCCTCATAGTCCTCAAGAAACCTGACTCAGATACCCTGAAGGTAATGGTGACTGAGGTCGAAGCAAAGGATATCGACGTGATGTTCCTTGACTGGGAAGAGAACTGGGTTGCGATGGGTGTGCGGGCGAAGCAAGAGCTGCTACGCACCGAGTCTCCCCCGGAGATCGACATACTGGAGGAGGAATAGATGAGTAATCGAGACGTTATAGGCAAAGTAGGCACAACGAAAAAGATTAAGATGAACCCAGACTTCGAGGGGTGGAGAGCCATGCACTCTTTGCTGTCTGATGACCAGCTGTGGATCTACTTTAGCCCCGACAACCTTGAGGCAGCCCTCGTCAGTCACCGTAGCGGCGAGGTCCTCTACATCCTAGATAGAGCTACTGGAATGAAAAGCTATGAGAGCCCTAACGTGGATCGAGAGATTAAGCGTCGAGGCTTCAGAGGATGATTCACGATGATCTCTGTTAGGATGTGTCATGGCTGTTTCACTCTTGACGGTAGCAAGGTAGAGCTTACACCATTATACGTGAAGAATAAACCCTCACGGATGAACAGTAAACAGGAGCGGTATACCATTGTGGCGTTTATGTGTAGTCAATGCAAAAGGGTGACATTAAAATGAGAGGCACTGGCTCGCCCGTTATAGATTTCTTGATTGTAATGTTCATGTGGTGGCTTCTTACTGCTACTGTGAAACAGGCGGTTCGAGATGTTATTAGGGAGGCGAACCCAAAATAGATGCGCACGCGCTAAAGAGAATGGGTGACTCTATAAAATACCTTCAAGGAAGCCAATACGTTCTTGCCCTGTGTCTACGTAGCACTCGGATTAGAGGCCTAAATCTGTAGAGCCACCGACAGGCAATAAATAAAGGGGTGGCATCCCGATACACCC
>Ga0307380_10012744_pt1 | contig 10436 bp, 13 predicted proteins | sample UN3MG_FD_202239 | JGI IMG/M metagenome (GOLD analysis project Ga0307380, IMG submission 202239) | Soil microbial communities from Risofladan, Vaasa, Finland - UN-3 | ecosystem: Environmental > Terrestrial > Soil > Coastal area > Acid sulfate soil | place: Finland: Risofladan, Vaasa | collected... | reverse complement strand
CCTAGAGCTGAGCCAAAACGGATATGTATCGGGACAGACTCTAAATGGGAGTTTGAAAATTTAGAATTACAATTATGAAAATCAGGAGAATTAAGAAATGGCATTTACAGGAAAAGCGACATATACAGCAGGAACAACTCTGCCTGAGTTGGCAGAGGATGTATCGGATTTGATTGGGATAGTATCTCCTTACGAGACTCCTTTGCTGGATTCTTTAGGCGACTCTCTTCGCGAGGCCAGGAGTACGCATCACGAATGGCTTGAGGACGAACTTCTGCCTAACAGGGATTCGATAGATGACGATTCGATAAGTGATCCGGATGTTGACACGGAGATAGATGTTGCCAACGGAGACAGGTTCAGGGTTGGCGACCAGATTCAGGTGGAAGGTTCTGAGGAGTTGATACTTGTGACCGGTATCAGCACCGATACTTTGACGATTGTACGCGGTTACGCGGGCACAACTCCAGAGGACCTTGTTGACGAGCAGGTGGTTAACATTCTTGGCAACGCGGCACTTGAGGGTTCTGATAAGCCTACAGCGAGGTTCAGCAATCGCGTCAGGTGCGGCAATTACACTCAGATATTCACAGCGACGGTGGAAGTTTCGGGGACCGATATGGCAGCGAGCCAGCTTGGTCTTGCAGACGAGATGGACTACCAGAAACAGGAGCGGATTCGTGAGTTGATTCGTGACCTGGAGAATACGGTTGTCAACGGCGGTCAGGTTGCGAGTAATCCGCAGGGCAGTGATACGGTTCGCAGGTCCATGAAGGGGATTATTCAGCATTTGTCCACGAATGCTTTTCATACTGGTGACAGTGGTTTCCCGGCAGGCACCGGTCTTGATGAGGACAAGGTTAATTATGTGCTGAGGCAGATTTGGGAAAACAGCAACGGCAATGTTGACCTGATAGTCGCGGGTGGATTTCAAAAGCGAAAGGTGAACGCATTTTGTGCGGACAGTCGGAGCTTCACAGCAAACGATACGACTTTTACGAATCTGGTTAATGTCTATGAGAGTGACTTCGGCGTTTGCAGGGTAGTGACAACGCGATGGCTTCCTCAGGATGCGGTTTTGTTTCTGGATTCGTCTCGCGTGAATGTTCTTCCGTTGTCTGGCAGGAGTTTTCATTTTAAGCCTTTGGCCAGCGGTGGTGATTATGAGTGCGGAGAGCTGATAGGCGAATATACTCTTGAGCTGAAGAACGAGGCGGCACACGGGCTTATTCGGGGTCTGAGTACGAGTTAAGAGGATTTGAAAAGGCGGCGTGCGGCGTTTGGCAAGAGCAGGATTTGTGTCCTGAGTTTTTAAGCTAATCGCTGCACGCGGCGGTAAGGAGTGATTATAACGATGGTTAAGTTTTCAAATGATGTGGATATTTTGCGGTATGAGCCTGGGTTGTTCGGCGAGCTGCACTTGTCGAGCCAGGTGTTGATATCGGGCAGTGACGGGATATTAAACAGCGGAACGCTTAGTGCCAGCGGCGCGGATTTCGTGAGTTCACAGGTCGAAACGGGGCAGGTGATATATCTGTCATCTTCGGACGGCGTTCTGGATGGAGCTTATGAGATTGTTTCGGTGGACTCGGCAACGACGGTTAGCGTTTCGGTTTTAAGAGCGAACGGTGATGATGAGGAGGTGGTGCCTGCGGATTCGAGCGTTGTGTCGTATCGGGTTTGTACTTATGGGCCACAAGCAGCAGAGGTAGGGTTTGAATTGACGGAGTATTTCGGTATCGGTCCTGGTAATCCGTCGAGTGACATTGACGCTGACGACATTTTGGATGCGAGCGTTTTGCGAAGGGCATCGGTATATGGTGTGCTTGCGAATGTGTACGCGACTCTGGGCAGTAAAGCGGAAGATGAGAATTTCTGGAAGAAGAGTCTTTATTATCAACGGCTTTTCGAGAAGGCGCGAGAGCGGTGTCGATTGAGTATAGACAGTGACGGTGACGGAGTTGCGGAAGTTACGAAAGTTGGTTGGTCGTTAAAGATGGTACGTGATTAAGATGCAAAGGTGGAAAAGATGAACGTGACATTTGATGGACATAAGTTATTTGACGAGCAGGAATTGAATTTTGAGTTCGGCAGCTTGCGCAGAGATTCGATTGAGAAATCGATAGCAGGGTTAAACGGAGTTGTGAGCATAGATTTGGGCACTCGCAGCAGGGAGATAAAACAGAGCGGGGTTTTACGTGCGTCGAGCAGAGTTAAGATGAACGAAAAAATCGCATCTATAAATTCATACATGGATGGCAATACACACACGTTGATTACCGGCAGCGGTGAAGAGATAGAAAATCTTCGGGTGGATTTTTTCGAGATAGGCAAAGAGCGGATAAGCGGCGGCGCGGTCGTTGCGGATTATGAGATTATTTATACTCAGTTGAAGGTTTAACGATGACGAAACTGATTAGTGATGGAATAGACGAGGTTCTGGCGTTTGAGTTGTCGGCAGGTATTCGGGCTGATGGTGACAATTCAGTTTCATACAGAGTTTGCCTGGTAAGATGGCGGTCGAGTCTGAGCGGTAAGTTTTACCAGGTTTATGCTGACGGACGATACGCTGGTACGACGGTTGACACTGAGCAGCGGCAGATGGTCGTGAGGGTTCGTTGTGCTTTGGAGTCAGCGGTTCGGATAGAGGTATTCGGTGTCGAGGCAGAGCAGGCGTATATGGACTTCAGTGAGGAACTTACAACGCCTTTCTGTGGAGCAGGTCGGGTAAAGATAAGTTTGTTTCGGAGTCAGGATTTGCCGGTCGATGCAACGGTTCAGTTTTATTTTGACAATGGCACAGGTGACATTGATTACAACAACGCTATCAGCGGGGCAGCTATTCGGATTTGGCCAAGTCGGCATGATAAGGCGGGCTTTGGGATGAGCGGCTTCGGAGAAGATGACTTCGGCCTCGACTGGTCCAACGGCGTTGGCTTCGGCGATGGCGTCTTCGGCGAGGGCTGGTTTGGTATTGACGCTGATTTGCTTGAGTGGGTCAGTCCGGCGATGAGTGCAGGTGTTTATAAGTTTGGTGTTAAGGTGTTTGATTCGGAGGGTAACGAGAGCGCGGCAGTTGAAACAGGTGAAGTTACGGTGACACCTTCGGCGATACCTGCTGACCAGATTTTGGTTCAATCGTTCGATAAGCAGACGAATCAATTAGTTCTTGGGATTTTGTGATAACAGAAAGAAAAGGAGTAAATTATGGCAGAAGCATATCCATCTGATAACGAGTTGCTGAACATAGTAAGTGACAGTGAGACTGGAGTTGAGTATATCGCGACGGGTCAATCGCCTTATTATCTTCAGTTTCGCAAGCTGTTGTACAGGCTTCTTTTGTCGGTAAGCCGAGCGAATGATTTGCGGGTTTTTGATGAGGGAGGTCTTGATATAGGTGTAAAGGCGGGCAAATTCTGTTTTGGTAATGAGTTGGTGAGCTATGCAGGCTCGTCGGGTAATACGCTGGCAGATGATAAGGAAAATATTTACATATATCTGGATTCACAGGGCAATCTTGTGACGAACGAATACAGCGGTTTCCCGGACATGACAGTAGTGCCTCACCTTCGACTGGCAATAGTGACGACATCGAACGGTGACATTGATTCGATAGTTGACAGCAGGGAAGGGCATAATTTTGTTATACCTTTTAGTTCAGGCGGGATTAAGCAGGTTGTAGAGGCGCACACCGCCGGCGATACACTGACCGAAGCTGAGTCGGGTTCGGTGCATACCAATCTCGGAGCGACTGGCGCGGTGACACTTACACTGCCGGCATCAGCCGAGGCCGGGACCGAGTTCACCTTCGCGGTACAGGCGGCTTACGAGCTGCGTGTCGACCCGGGTGCGGCAACGCTCCGCGATAACAGCGGGCAGACGGCGGACAAATACAAATCGGCGGACGCGATAGGTGAATGTCTTAAGGTTATAGCCGATGCCAACGGTGACTGGTCGGTAATTGCGAAACACGGGACCTGGACGGAAGAGGGATAGTATTTTGGCTGAGATAGAAAAAATTCTGGCAGGGCGGATTGTTGTCGATACCTATCGGGAATCGCACAGACAACTTCATTTACAGCCCTGGCATAAAGGAATACCTGACGCCCACACACCCCTGCTTCAAAAAATGAAGAAAGATTTGAAAGCATTGGGGTTTGAAACAATTGATAGTTTATTTATTGCCAATAAAGCAATATTCTCAGCAGAAGTTTTTAAGAACTGGAGACTGGAGGATGTATGGCGATAGAGACTTTCAGGCCGGATGGAAACGGTTCGATAAATATTACGGACGAATACCCAGCTGCTCAGCCTCATTATACTTTAGTCGACGAAGTGGTCGCCGATGAAGATGCCACGATGGTTATTTCCTATGATGAAGGTGAGGAATATGACCTTTACGCATTACCTAATCATTCCGAAGGTTCGGGGACAATAAATAAAGTTACAGTCTATGTTCGTACTAATAATGATGACACCGTGTTAGGTGGTTATTGTAAAACTGTAATCAGGACACACGACACGAATTATTATGGTGCCGAGGAAGATAGTGATGGAGAATGGACAACGTTTAATACTGAATACGCAACGAATCCTTTTACTGGTTTGGCGTGGACATGGGCTGAGATAGATGCTCTCGAAGCAGGAGTTCTCTTAGAACAAGAAGATAATTATGCAACCCAGGTTTATGTCGAAGTGGATTACACGCTGCCTTCAGGGATACAGATTTTCAGACGCAGATTGGAGAAATATTAAAATGCAGAAACATTTACGTAAATATGGTGAAGCGACCACAATTGACTTTGTGCTTTTTGAAACTGACGGTGTCGATTTTAAGATCGGCGCGGTTCACGCAGCCGGCGATACGAGGATTGCGAAAGATGAAGCAGCAGAGTCCAACACAACGAACGGCTTTGTCGGCGAGGGTTTGTGGGGATACTCACTCACGCTAACGGCAACGGAGATGCAGGCGGCGAGAATCGTTGTCTATATTGTTGACCAAGGGACAAAGGCGTGGCTCGATACGACTTTGGCGATTGAGACTTACGGTCACGCCTCGGCGCAGCACGCGTTTAATCCAGCAAAGGCAGTAAAGATGCTTATCAACAAGGCGATACAGAACAAGGTGACAGGGGCCGTTGTGTATTACGATGACGATGGTGCAACGCCGATATTGACTCACACGCCGACCGATAGCGAAACAGATATTACGAGGGAGTCGGACTGATGGAAAGTAAGTGGCTAAAAAATGCTTTGTTCTCCGGAATGACGGCCGACGCGTTCAAGCTGGGAACGGTGCTGTCGTTAGGATGGTTCTGGCAGCGTGTCAGCGGATGCAGCCTGCTCTACCGTGGGCTCAGCATGGATGATATTAATCTGGTGGACGTATTGAAGGTCGGTGACATTGACACAGAGCAGTTGCCAGTACCTGATTACATTTCGCACGATAGCGATACATCGTATTTTTATATTGTTCGGCGAGCGAATCTCTGCGGTGTTGAGGAGCAGACGCTTTTGGCAGCGGTTAAGGTATCATTCGACGCAAACGGTGATTTGTCAGAGGCTGAACCGAATGACATTTTCGAGATAAGAGCTAAAAGACTTGAGTGCGATAAGGTTGAACTGCTTTGGTTTTATTGTCCTGTTGAGCAGAAGTCGCCGCCTGTGTGCTTTAAGCTCTACGGCGACAACGGAACAGGGCAAATCGATTATGAAAACGCTATTGCCCAGGTCGAGTACGTCGGCAGAATCTTCTACAGCTTTACGAGCGAGTCACTTGATGATGGTGAATATCAGTTCGCCATTCGAGCAGAGGATTCACAAGGCGTGCAGGACGGCTCTTTAGCAAGGGTGAAAGTACAGATTGAATCGACCAGTCCCGATTCAATTGAAATTGTAAACGTTGAAACTATTTGATGAAAAGGAGACTATCTATGTCCAACAGAATTGACTTTTATCAATCGCAGCAGGCCAGTCTTGCGCAGCCGGCAGCTTGTGTATCGGTTCAGCTTGACGGGAGGCCGTGTCCCTGTCTTGAGGTTAAAGAGGTGGTTCGCGGCGGCAGGTATGAATTCGGCTGGGCAAAACTGCAATATAATGCGGCGGCGTATCCGGACGGGCAGTTGAAAGATACCGAGCAGATAGCAGCACAACTCGAGACAGGCAGGGAAATCAGAATCGGCAGGTTTTATAATGAGCAATTTCCAGCGGCGAGGGCTTTGACAATACCAATCTTTGTCGGAAAGATAGCGAAAGTGGAGATGACAATCGATGAAGATGGTGAACGCATCGAGGTTACCGCTCGGGATTTCTCTGCTGATATGGAACAAATCACAATTGACCAGGACAGCGCAGACTTCAGCGAGATGACGTATGCCAAGGCGATTCATTATCTGCTCAGCGAGTATGTCGGGCAGGGTCGGCTGGGAATACCATTACTGTCGAAATTAAAGGCGTTGACCAGCTTAGAAAAGTGTGATGGTCTTGATGTCACCGGGCTTAATCTGACGCAGGCGATTAACAGATTATCTCAAGCTGCTGGAATCGAGTTTAAGTTTGTACCTCGACTTTGCGAAACGGGGCCGGAGCAGGCGATTTGTTTTTACAGGCTCGGTTTTGGGCCAATCGTGGAATTGAACTGCCAGAAAAAAGGACAGCAGATAAACGCTTCTAATTCCAATATCGCCAGGCTAACCAGAGTGCGAGAAGCAGCGGATGACGGCAGAATCACAGAAGCTTGTGAAGTTCAGACGCTTTATCTTGAGTTTGATTATCAACTCGGTGACATCGTGACATCAAGCCCGGAAAGCAGGGACCTGTTCGGCATACGAAACGACAAAAGAAGCGTCTGCTGGATTGAACGAATGCAGATGGATTTTGATAACCAGTGCACCGAACTTGAGATTCGCAAACAGAGGATTTGATTATGGAAAAGAAAAACGAAGATCAGGACCGGGCCTGGCGATTAAATCGACAGGTCAATCTATCGGTACTTGTTCAACTGATTTTGCTGGCGTCATTGATTCTCGGGAGCTGGGTCAATCTGCAGCGACAACTCGATTTGCTTCAGAGAGATGTCACCATGCTGCTTGATTGCCAGAAGAAATTCGAACAGAGAATCGAAACGCTTTCGACAAAGAGTATCGAACACGAATATCGACTAAGAGCGATGGAAGATTTTGTTTCAAAGACCGAGCTTGCTGGAAACTCCAATTAATTAAAAACAGGAAAGATTTATTAGGCTAAATATATGTGGAATGAATTACACAAAAAAGTGCGTGAAGAATTATGTCCTGGCGGGAATGAGAGCTTTGTATGCAATTACCATGTGACGCAGTTGCATTTTTCAAACTGGCAAAGGTTGTTGAAGTTGTGCCAGATTTCAGAGGTTTCTCTGCAAAGGCTTATAAAAATATTTTTGTCGAAGCTGCGAATTGTGTCAATTAGAAAGGAGTAAAATTCTATGCGTTGTTCTTGCGAATATCTGAGTTTGTGGTCCGAAGCTCCTTTAACAAATTTATGGTTGAGAAGTGTCGCTGCTTTATTGGGATACGCTTTTTGTATCAGTTTGAAGTGGCCTGGCATAAGCCGCAACATCCCAAGAGTGATATTTTCAGGACTTGTCGCTGTTAATGCCTTTTGTATTAAATCCGCGTATCCCTGCTTCCAATTTTTGTACAGGATACCGGGGTCCATTCGAAATCTGATTCGGTATCCGTGCTGTTGGCATTTTGAGGCAGCTTCAATGCGATCGGTTAGAGAAGAAGTTCCAGGTTCGTATTGGCTTATTATCTCCCTGGGGTTGAGGCTCCAGGAAACAACAACGTGATTATTTGGTTCGACTGTCAATAAGTTATCGATGTTATAACTTTTTGTGAGCAGCATTAGATAAGCTTTGGAAAATCCGGAGAAAAATGGAACAAGAATTGTTGTTAAATTGCTTATGTGATCAAGAGCAAGGCTGTCAAGCATCTCGCCCATATTAAAGTGAATACGCGTCTTGGTTTGAGAAGAAGCTTTGCGGATTTGTTTAAACATGGTTTCGTAATTTATGTTTATTTTAATGAAAGGTGAGTATTTTCGATAAACAAATGCGAGGTAGCAATATGTACAATAATATGGGCAACCGTTTGAAAGAGGAACCAGTTTGTGATACGGGCAACAGTGCAAATTTGAGCCGAGGTTTCCATCAAATCGACCAATGAATGAGGTTGTTTGTCCAATCATCAATGTCCGTTTGCTTTTTAACAGTGCCTTAGAAGCTGTGATGTTTAATCCGGCCGGCAAACGTTGATTTTTTATGATTTGAATTTTCGCAGAAGGGAACATAGCTATGATTCGCAGAGCTTCGGGATGCTCAGCTATCTTTTCCCATAACAGTATAGTTTTTGGTTTAAAACTTTTTGCGGTATCCATAAGAAAAGTCCCGTATCAAAAAGGCGTAGAACTATTATAACAATTAAAACTAAAATTGAAAGGGTGACGAGATGAAAAAGATTATTTTTACAGTTATGTTAACAGGCTTTTTAATGGCAGGATGCGAGGGATTGCGGTTTGCGCCGAGCGAGAATCAAAAGCAAAACGCCTGGCTCCACAGCAGAACTACAACTATAGCCTCTGACACGGCACGCGATGAAAACGTCTCGGAAAAGCTAAAGGCACTAACTCGGCTAAGTGACATTCAAAGCAGAGCGTTGACCGGCTACTACGGAATGCCCAGCGAATTACCAAAGGCATACACCGCCGACGACATACTCGATGAGTCGAATTTCATTTTAGCAGACGTTGCGATAAGCGAATCTGTGCAGAGGCCCGACGCATGGCAATTAGCGGACTCAGCCATGGAATTGGGCATCGCCTTATCTGCTTTATTAGGCGGGATTTACGGAACAAGAGCGGTTAAGTTTCTAAAAGATGCGAGAGAAAAGTCGAAGGCGCTAAAGGAAATTATCCAGGGCAATGAGATTTTTAAACAGCTCAACAGTGAAAATGTCACCGAGTTTAAGGATGCGCACAAAAGCCAGTCGCCGCAGACTCGGCAAATTGTCTCAGCGATGAAATCTTAAAAATATACCAAGTATTAGAATTGATGTAACCGTTCATAGAAATTTTGGGGAATATTATCTGTGAACGGTTACTATTTTTCTAAACGGCTGGTTTGAGAGTGGTTAGTTGTTAATATTTCGTTATTATTATTGCTGAAGCCGACCTGTGTCTGCGCTGCGGTATGCTTCATTGGCAGCTCTTTTAGCTTGCTATGTGGCTGTGGATTGAGTAGATTCTACACTGTTAAAAGTATGCTTTGATAAGGAATTCAGTAGATTATATTTAGCTTTACTGTTCTCATTGCAGTTTGTCGAAGATTAACGATCGTGCTGGAATTTTAAGGAGAAGAAAAATGTCTAAAAAATCACTGTTTTCAGTATTAGTGATTTTAATGCTTGGTTTTTGTATTCCCGTGGTGTTGGCAGAAACTCAGCCTGGGCAATCGGTATATTTGTTTTCATTTTTCGGCGAACAAGATTTTGGCTTGCGATTTGCGTACAGCCGAGACCTTTATAACTGGACGGAGATACCCGGTCCGCATTTGGCTCCGAAAATAGGTGACGGGATTATGCGTGACCCGTTTGTAGCATCCGGACCGAACGGGATGTTTCATATGGTCTGGACCACAGGCTGGGGACGAAGGGACATCGGATACGCAAGTTCGCCTGACCTGGTCAACTGGAGTCAACAGAGGTTGATTCCTGTTATGGAGCATAAGCAAAAAGCGAGGAACTGTTGGGCGCCGAAACTGTTTTATGAGGAAGCTTCGAAACAGTGGATGATTATCTGGTCAACCTGGCTCGACGATGGGACATTTGGCCCGCCGGAATTGCCCCATACTTCGAAACAGCACCGAATATTTTATGTTACAACAAAGGATTTTAAGGAATTCAGCCAGGCAAAACTTCTCTTTAATCCAGGATATAGCTGTATCGACGCGTATCTGCTCAAAAACTCCGATGATTATCTGTTGTTTTTCAAGGATGAGCGAGGCAATGACGCGGAGGATTTTAATCCCGAGTGGCAGAACGTTCGATTTGCCCGCAGCAAAAGTCCTTATGGGCCTTTCGAATCGATTTCGAAGACTATAACCGGCAAAGGGGCGGGCACCTGGCACAACGAAGGGCCAAGCGCGATAAAGGTTTCGGGTGAATACTACGTTTTCTATGACCATCACAACGTGCCGAAACCGGAGTATTACGGTGCGGTCAAATCATCTGACCTTGCCGAGTGGGTTGATGTTTCCGACAAAATGCATTTTCCCGATGAAACCAAGCACGGCCATATTTTCCGGGCGCCCTACAGTGTTGTTGAAGGACTCTTGAATAAGGGGCAAGCCGGCAAAAGAAAGGCCGATGCAAAAGCAAGTGACGGTGCGTCATTTAGATTTA
>Ga0307380_10012742_pt1 | contig 10436 bp, 10 predicted proteins | sample UN3MG_FD_202239 | JGI IMG/M metagenome (GOLD analysis project Ga0307380, IMG submission 202239) | Soil microbial communities from Risofladan, Vaasa, Finland - UN-3 | ecosystem: Environmental > Terrestrial > Soil > Coastal area > Acid sulfate soil | place: Finland: Risofladan, Vaasa | collected... | reverse complement strand
GCTCTGTGGGCAATGGATCGCCGATGATCTGCTCGGTTGGCTCGGCGGTTGCCGCTTCCTGAGTCTCTTGAACGGCGGCAATCGCTGTTTCCGTTGCGCCATCGTTCTCATTCCCTCCACCCAGGAGATTGGTCCCGAAGATGATAGCGGCGACGGCGATACAAAGGATCACCAAAAAGGCAGCGGCGAGACCACCGATGAGAGCCATCGAACGTCCCCCAGATTTGTCCTGGCTCTTCGCCGGCGGAGGCGGTGAGGCTGAGCTAGCCTTTGGCTTGGCTACCGCTATGGCGGCGGGCGCGGCGGGCGCCTGTGGCTGAGATGGGGTCGGACTGTATGCCGCGGCGTCCGGCATAGTTTGCGCCTGGCTGACCCCGACTACTGCTGCCGCGGCCATCCCCGTAGCGGCCGCCCCTGGTCGCACCGCTCGCAACGCGGCCGCCATTTCTCCCGCGCTTTGGAACCGCTCGGCTCGATCCTTGGCCAAGGCTTTGTTTATGATGGCCATCAGGTCTGGGGAAACATTGGGCCGGACCTGACGCACATCTGGCACGGGATCATTCACGTGCATCATTAAGAGGGTCAGCGCTGAGTCAGCCTGAAATGGCGGCCGGCCGGCAACCATTTCATATAACATGACGCCCAATGAGTAGATGTCGGATCGGCCATCTACCTGGTGGCCTTTTATCTGTTCTGGTGACATATAGCGCGCCGTCCCCATCACAGCGCCGGTGGCCGTATGTGAGTCTCCACCCGCAATTTTAACCAGGCCAAAGTCCATCAGGATCGCCTCGCCCTGGACATTCAACATAACATTAGCCGCTTTGACATCCCGATGGATGATTCCCCTTTGGTGGGCGTAATCCAGGGCATCGGCGACGCTGGCCGCGATTTTGATCGTCTGCTCGTAAGAGATCAGCCGGCCGGCTTCGTTAACGCGCTTAAGATGGGCCTGCAAGCTTTCGCCGGGGATGAATTCGAAGACAATATAGAAGGTGTCGCCATCGTGGTTGAAGTCGAACACCTGAATAATATTAGGGTGGCGTAAGCTGGCTACAGCGGCCGCTTCTTCCTCAAATCGTCGCACGAATTCGGGATCGCTGGATAGGTGGGGGTGGATGAGTTTGATGGCCACGACTCGGCGTAGATTAGGGTCGTTGGCCTTGTAGACGGCCGACATACCACCCTGGCCTAACAGTTCCGAAATCGTGAACCTACCGCCAATACTCTTCCCGATCCAACTCTGTTGACTCATAAATGCCTCCCACAAGAATATATTGGTCATCCTTGGCCAGAGAGTTTCTTTAGGACAAAGAAAAGACCCCAGTGCTTGACCAATTTTCTGATAAAACTAGTGATCTCAGGGATGTTTCGATCTGTGCGGAAACGACCTCTAAGGGGATTGATTATAAACCGAAGGGGGAATATTGCCACAGAAACGCCGCTTATCCCAATGTTTTGGTATGAAGCAGTGAATACCAGTCGGCGTTCACTAATTGAGGGTCCCCTTCCCAACAGAATGGGATATACTGAAGGTGGTTACCTTGGATCAAAAAGACTAGATGCTAAGCAAGGAGGGTAGCATGCACATGAATGAAGTCGTGGCCGTTGTCATGGGTGGTGGGGTTGGAACCAGACTCTACCCCTTGACGCGCGATCGGACCAAACCGGCGGTACCCTTTGCGGGTAAATATCGTCTCATCGACATCCCTATGAGCAATTGCTTCAATGCTGGTATTGACAAGATTGCGATTCTAACCCAATTCAACTCCGTCTCCTTACATCGCCACATCACACGCACCTATGCCCGTGATATTTTCACTAAAGGCTGGGTGCAGATCCTGGCGGCCGAGCAAACTCATCGCAGTGGCGAGTGGTACCAGGGAACGGCCGATGCCATTCGTAAACAGATAATCGAATTACGATCTTCCGGCGCAAAATACTTTTTGATCCTGGCCGGCGATCACCTTTACCGAATGGATTATTCAAAATTCGTTAATTTTCACGCAGATTCAAAAGCTGACATCACCATCGCCGTACAACCTGTTGATCGAGAGAGCACCTCGGGTTTTGGCATCCTTAAACTAGACGACGAAGAGCGCATCACTCATTTCGTCGAAAAGCCAAAGAGTGATATAGAAAGAGAAGGCCTGGAGAGCGGCGGCGATCCGGCCAAACCTTATATGGCCTCCATGGGAATCTACGTTTTTGATGCTGAAAAAATGTATGACCTCTTAGAAAAGAATACGGGTATGGATTTCGGGAAAGACATCATTCCCCAATCCATAAAATCCCATCAGGTGATGGGTTATGTTTTTGATGGTTATTGGGAGGATATCGGGACAATCCGCCGGTTTTATGAAGTGAATCTCGACATGGCCGCCCCTTTACCGAATTTCAATTTATATGATCCCAATAGCCCCATTTATACGCGCCCTCGCTTTTTGGCCGCGTCAAAGATCCAGGGAGGTAGCCTAAATAATGTGCTACTGGCCGATGGTTGCCGGATTTCAGAAGCAACCATCCGAAATTCAGTCATAGGTGTACGGAGCATCATTGCCGGCGGGGTCAGCATCGAACGATCTATTGTGATGGGCGCTGATTACTACCAGGTGAGGGGAAATGGCGTGGACTATTGGAAAACAGGTCAACCCAGTATCGGCATTGGCCCCGATTCAGTCATCCAGGGAGCGATCATCGATAAGAACGCCTGCATTGGCCAGCAGGTAATTATCCAGAATAAACCTGACCGGCCGGATGAGGAGACCGCAAATTGGGTGGCGCGGGAAGGTATCGTGATTGTGCCCAAGAACGCCGTTATCCCGGATGGCACGGTCATCTGATCAATCCTCTCCGTCAGAATATTTGCGACGCTGAACTCCTACTTTGTCATGCGTATCCCTTTCAAGATCGCCATGTTAGCCTATCTTTTGGGCCTGGTATTATTGGCCGCCGGTTGTGGCCCAGCAAAGCCGGTTGCCACGGCAGTTAATGAAAACAATGTCCCGGCCGCCAGACAAACCATCGTCCCGACCATGGTCCTGGGCGTCGCTCCACCTGCCACGGCCACCAACCTACCGACCCGAACACCAATGCCAACCATCGCTGCCACGCCAACAGCTTCGGCTACACCGGTTCCCCAATATGCCACCCTGGACGAATTCTGGGAAGGACAGGCTGAATGGGTAATGGATGTTTACGACACCGGCCTGCCGTTGGGTGAATCAGATACGATCAACCGGGGCGCAGATGAATTTTGGTCCTATCTCCACGCCAGCGATCAATCGGCCGGGGTCGTCGACCAGTGTGGTGATCCAGTCCCTTTTCCGGGCTGCACCACCTTGTGGAAGAGTCTCGACGGTGGCCGTTCCTTTTCATTGGCTGATCCAACGTGTTTGTTTTCCTGTTCAACTTGCCCTTGTACCAACGAAAGAGACCATATCGCTCAGCAACAATATCCGCGGGTTTCTTTCCAGTCCGACCAGTTTTACCTGGTTTACGAACACGGCGCTTATAACTATCTGCGCACATCACCAGATGGTTTGAATTGGTCGGAGCAAGTACACGTTCCCGGCACCTGGATTTGGACCCATCCTTATGGTCTCTGCGAAGGAGATGCGGTCATAGGCATCCACCCCCACATCCACGAGGAATTGCAATATGATTGCCTGGTTGGCGGACCGCCGGGCATTTACATTGAAGGGGATGAACTCTATATATTTACCGCGGTTGGCCAGGCACCAGGGCATATGGGTTGTTTCGCCGGGAGTGTTAGTGCCGGGGCTGATGGTTTGTTGCCCTGTCTCTCCAACCCTCTCTTTTCGGCCGAAAACGGTTATGGACCTGCAGAAACGCTCGGAACCGATGCCAACCCATACTTCGAGTTTCGGACCATCTCCTCGGCCGAAGTGATCAAGTTGGGCGATCGCTACTATATGACTTATGAAGGGGTGCGTGGCCCCAGTAGTTACGAGGTAGTCGACGATCAGTTTGCTTTAGGGCTGGCTCGCTCAATTGGACCAGCTATCGAGGGTCCATGGGAAAAGTACCCGGGCAACCCCATCATCATGCCTCTGCCAGGAAATGTTGGCGTCGGTCATGGCGATCTCGTCGTGGTCGACGATATTACCTATCTATACACAGCTACTTCTGACTCGACCCGTGGCCGCTATGTCTTGTTACGGCGATAAAGCCCAACAAGAATAATAAAGCAGCTTTGTTTAATTTCTGGCTTGATCAAAGAGGGTATTAGATGACCAATAGTTTAGATGTTGTCACTGGCGCTTTTGGGTATATAGGACGCTATATCACTGCACACTTGATCGGAGAGGGGCGACAGGTTAAGACCATAACGACCCATGTAGACAAGCCGAACCCTTTTGGTCCTCAGGTAGATGCCTTTCCCTATGACTTCAATCATCCTGACCGGCTCACCGAGACGCTCCGGGGCGTCGATACTCTTTACAATACCTATTGGATTCGCTTTGAGCATGCTGGCCTGACCTTCGATCAGGCAGTCAACAATACCAAGACACTCTTCAGCTGCGCCGCCCAGGCCGGGGTCAAAAAAATCGTTCATATCAGCGTCACCCAGGCCTCAGTGGACTCCCCTCTACCCTACTACGCCGGGAAAGGCCGGCAAGAAGAACTATTGAAACATGTGGCAATTCCTTACGCTATCGTGCGGCCGACGCTGGTATTTGGTAAAGAAGATATCCTGGTAAACAATATCGCGTGGTTAATCAGGAAATTTCCTCTCTTTCCGATCATGGGCAATGGGCAGTACAAGCTGCAACCTGTCTATGTGGCCGACCTGGCCACTATCGCCTACCAATGGTCGAAATCAGAACATCCGGTAACTGTCGATGCCATTGGTCCTGAGAGTTATACTTATGAAGAATTTGTCAGGTTGATCGCGGCGGCTATGGGGAAAAAAGTTAGATTCGTGAGGGTGTCGCCGGAAATGGGGATTTTGATGGGCAAGTTGGTAAGTGCTTTCGTGGGTGATGTGATCTTAACCAAAAACGAACTTCGGGGACTTATGGATAATCTGCTCACCTCCGAAGACTCACCCAACGGGCCTACCAGGTTTTCTGATTGGCTGGCCGATAATCGCCTAACCATCGGCCGGAGCTACACCTCAGAGCTTGCCCGTCATTTCCGCTGGGAACCGGGGAAATAGTCATTCACATTTTGATGTTCAGATATTGGGAGCCAGGTCGAAGACAATGCCAAATAGGCCGATGGCTACAAGGAGAATGCCCGATACCCTGGTTAGCATTTTATAATTATCGGTTGTCCAGCCAGTGAATCGCCTTTGCATTGGCACGGCGATTAGGGGCAATACGATCAGTGGCCAGCCAAAACCCAGGCCGAAGGCCAGAAAATAGAGCAGATTATCGGCCAACCCGGCTGCACTGCCGGCGCCCAACAGAAATGCGCTAACGATTATCGGGCCTGTGCACGGTAGGGTCATCGGACCGAGGAGCAGGCCATAGATGAAGGCGGCCGCGAAGGGGTTACGCAATACTGGCATCTTGACCGTACCCAGGCGAAGAAAAGGGTTTCGACCTGTCAACATAAGCGCGCCCATAAGGATGACAACACCATAGACTATAGGCAGCAGAATCGGCAGGATATCACCAAATGAGCTTTCGAAAGTAAACAGAAGCCAGCCGATAAAAATCATCAGGCTCAATACGCCAGCCAGCACAAATAAGCCCAGCAGGTTAGTGGTTCGGCCTCTGTACTGCCCAGCGGATTTGCTGTTGGCCGTGCCGGCCATGAAGGCGATAAGGCCCGGATAGAGCGGCAAAACGCAAACATTCGTTAAGATGGCTGTGTTACCCAGAACAAAAGCCTGTAGTAGTTCATTCATTTTCCAGTTTAACCCTGGGCAGCCTTTATCTGGGAAATGATTTGACCGGCCGGTTCAATGCCAGTTATTAGCTCAGTAGTTGTGCCATCAGCCCGAATGATGAAATGGGGGGTAGATGGAGGGATGATGATCGCCCGGCCGAATTCCTCGCTTAATCCTTTGAGCAAATCAGGGGTCGCGACAGCAAATAGCCAGTCGAAAGCGGACCCATTAGCGTATTGGGCTAAGGTTGCATCGTCGATATTTGTTTCCACGCTTAAGCCAATAAAGACAACCTCGTCATCTTGAAATTGGAAAGTCGCATCACGCACATGGGTGAGTTGTTGGTGGCAATTGCTGCACCATGTCGCCATCGGTTCGATAAATATTGTCTTGCCCGAAAAATCAGCCAAGGTGAACGATTCACCCGTCCGGGAATTGGTAAGGACCAGGTGTTGCCAGGCCGGGAGATGATTTAACGAAGCCGCGTCATCATTGCTGTTGGCTGTTATCTCTGCGGGCTGTTCAGGCTCTTCGGGTTGTGTATCTTCGATCTGGACAGCTTCAGGTTGTTTGTCAGATTCTGCTTCTTTTTCGGGGATATCCTCTCCAAGATTATCTGAGGTATCTGGCATATTCTCAACTGGTTGTTCAACGGCAGGCTCCGTCGAGTCCGGCGCTGTGGATGTAGCTTCTTCAGACAAGCCTGCCCCGCACGCTGTAAGAAGTAGTAGAACAATGGCTGCAACGAAGAAATAACGTTTTCTCATTTCGGGAATGACCTTCCTATTAATAAAATGTTTTCAGTAATCCGGCCGCCTTCCGACAACCCGATGATATTCAGGGGAATAGTACCAGCGAGAGATTACATATGAATGTCAAGATCCTTACGTATCAATTAATTCGAGGGCTCATCCTACTATGGTTAAGGTTGGCTGCATGAGAATACTCGATCCTTATGGACGGTTTCAAATTTGGACATTATGAGTTCGTTATTAGAACGGGATCAAGGGTGACCTTTATCTGCCATTATGATGATCAACTGCACATGACATTTTGATCCTTTATCATGGATACTAAACATACATCATGGAGGAGAAAGCCAATGACTTCTGAGATTACTATTATCACCACCCCATTTTTTTTGAAAGTCAGCGTGAATTGTTACCTGGTCAGGGACCATGACGGGTTTTTTCTGATCGATACCGGCAGGAGTAACAAGCGCTGGGAAATCGAAAAAGAAATGGCGCGCGCAAGCTGCCGTCAGGGGGATCTTAAGCTAATTCTCCTTACCCATGGCGATTTTGACCATTGTGGCAATGCCGCCTACTTCCGGGAGAAGTTTGGTGCGAAAATCGCCATGCACAACGACGATTCCGGCATGGTCGAATACGGCGACATGACCTGGAACAGAAAAAAACAAAACATCCTCATCCGAACAATTCTTGGGTTGATGGTCAGGTTAAGCGAGGCAGACCGATTTAAACCTGACATTTTTCTTGAGGATGGGGACGACCTCTCTGAAAAGGGTCTCGAGGCTATAGTTATCCATATTCCAGGGCATTCTTTAGGCTCGGTAGCTTTCCTAACGGCCGGCGGAGAGCTATTCTGCGGCGATTTGCTGGCTAATACAGATAAACCAGATATCTGGTCGATTATTGACGATCCGGTTGCAGCCGCAGCCAGCATTGATAAATTGAAGGAATTTGAAATAGGCGGCGTCTATCCTGGTCACGGTGATACTTTCACCATGGTCCAATTCCGCCAGAATTACTCGCCTTCCCTGTAGGCGACTTCATAATCTCAGGCGATCCTAACTCTTTTATGGTCTGGACAACAGGATAAAAAAAGAATAATGTTAGCTTGATCAATTTGTTTTTCTAAATGGTGAGATGGCACTATGAAAGAGGTAATGGTAGCTCCTGGTCCGAATCCGCTGGAAAATTCAAATAATCCTAAAAATAAAGTTGTCGGTTTTTGGCAAGGGCTATGGCACGGTCTTATCGCCCTTGTTACTCTTGTGATGTCCCTGTTTAAGGAAGATGTCGGTATATACGAGGTTCATAACAATGGCGCCTGGTACAATTTCGGATTCGTTTTCAGTATGATGATTATTCGTGGCGGCAGTGGGGTAAAGAAGATTTCGACCGACGATTCCTGACGGTAAAAGAACCTACAGCAGGAGGGAACAGTTCATGCCCTTAATTATACGAGCGGATTCGCTAACAGTCGGGCTGGCCCAGATAGCGCCGGTATGGCTTAACCGCGAACAAACGCTGGCAAAGATTATTGAGTACGCTAACCTGGCCGCGAAGGCGGATTGCAGCCTGGTGGCTTTTGGGGAGGGTTTATTGCCGGGCTATCCTTTCTGGATCGAACGCACGGACGGAGCGGCGTTCAATTCGCCGATGCAGAAAGAGATTCATGCCCATTATTTGGCCAATGCCGTGCAGATAGAGGCAGGTCATATAGAACCTATCTGTGAAGCGGCACGGAAGCATCACTTGGCGATTATGCTAGGCATTATCGAGCGGCCGGATGACCGCGGCGGGCATAGCATCTACGCCAGCCTGGTCTACATCGATTCCTATGGGGCGATCCAATCGGTCCATCGTAAGCTGATGCCCACTTACGAAGAACGATTAACCTGGGCAATCGGCGATGGACATGGTTTACGAACCCATCGCCTGGGGCCATTTACCGTGGGTGGACTTAACTGCTGGGAGAATTGGCTGCCTTTGGCCCGGGCGGCGCTTTATGGTCAGGGGGAGGACCTGCATGTGGCCGTCTGGCCTGGCAGCGTTTGTAACACCGAAGATATCACCCGCTTTATCGCCCGGGAATCTCGTTCTTACGTGCTCTCTGTTTCCGGCTTAATGCGGGCCGCGGACATACCCGCCGGAACCCCCCATCAGGCGGCCATCACGGCCGGCTCCGAGGACAGTTTCGCCGATGGCGGTTCCTGTATCGCCGGGCCAGACGGAGAGTGGATCGTGGCCCCGGTGGTGGATGAAGAACAGCTTATCCTGGCCACCCTCGATTACGAGCGGGTCCGGGAGGAGCGTCAGAACTTTGATCCGGCCGGTCACTATTCACGGCCCGATGTTTTACAATTGACGGTCAATCGCCAGCGGCAGAGTACTATTCGCTTGGAAGATTAAAACACCAAACGAAGCTGGGATGAAGTTGAAACCATTCGAGCTGCTAATCTGTCGCGGCCAGGCCAAACGCCTGAAAATCATGGCTATCAAAGCGCTTGACCAGTACGATCTTGAACTATCCGAAATCCAGTTGGTTGGCCTGTTCACCAATGCGGTTTTTCGCCTTCGAACAACAATTGGACAGAATTACTTCCTGCGTATTTGCCGCCCTGATTGGCGTACAGAAAGTGACTTGATTTCTGAAATCATTTGGCTTCAAGCACTAAACCGTAACACAAATATACGCGTAACTGAACCGATACCAACAAAAAGTGGTAATTTTTTTGTCGAGTCATTTGTTGAGGCTGTACCTGAGGTACGGCGGTGTGTGGTTATGAGCTGGATTCCCGGCTAGCTCCTGGCAACGAGATTGAACGAAGAAAACATATTCAAGATGGGCCTGCTCTTTGCCCGGCTTCACGAACACGGGGCGGAATTTGTCCCCCCTCAGGGTTTCACTAACCGCAGGATGGATTCCATTTACTCTCGAGATGAACCCAGTGTGCTTCTCAGCGAAGCTTGTCAAGACGCTTTCACACCAGAAACGAAAGATATTCTATGTCAAACAGACCAACGAGTGAAAGAAGCATTCGCTTTCCTGTATAGCGATCTCCTGGGCCTCCAGGTGATCCATAACGATTTACATCACGCAAATATTAAACTCTACCGGGGTCATCTATTTCCGATTGATTTTGAGGACACTCTTTGGGGCTTTCCGGTGCAAGATATTGCCATGACCCTGCAGGATTTAATGGTTGATCTATCCCCAGAAGAGTACGATCCTTATCAAAGCACGTTTCAAGAAGGGTACGAAAGGTTACAATTATGGCCCGAGAGTTATGAAGGACAAATTGACACCTTCCGGGTCGGCTGCATGTTGTGGGTAGCTAATTATGTTGCCCGCTATCAAAGCACCTATCTGCTTGAACATGTTGGTTGGCTGGCCCGTCTGTTCGAAGGATATTTAGAAAGTGGCTTTGTTCGTCGAGCACAAATGTGTACATCGGGTACCAGACAACGAAGACTAGACTCCTCTACTAGATTCGAATATATTCAGCGGAGTCCCATGATTCTGGAAGAAGAAATAATTAGGATGAGCCCGCTAAGCCAGGTGTCAGGCATCCGACTAAGGTCTCCTATCGAAGACCTTCAAAAGAAAGGCGGTATTTCTTGTTCACAACCATTTTTGGCCTATTTATAATCTTGCACGGCCTGGTCCATTTATTGTACTTCGGACAAAGTCGGCGGATCCTTTTACTCCATCCCGATATGGACTGGCCTGATGACTCCTGGGCCTTCTCAAGGCTCCTCGATTACGATGTAATTGGCATTCTTGCCAGTATATCTTGTGTCGTGGCTACCATCGGTTTCGTGGCCGG
>Ga0307380_10012740_pt1 | contig 10439 bp, 5 predicted proteins | sample UN3MG_FD_202239 | JGI IMG/M metagenome (GOLD analysis project Ga0307380, IMG submission 202239) | Soil microbial communities from Risofladan, Vaasa, Finland - UN-3 | ecosystem: Environmental > Terrestrial > Soil > Coastal area > Acid sulfate soil | place: Finland: Risofladan, Vaasa | collected... | reverse complement strand
AAAAGCGAATCCTCTATCTCTTCGACGAGCCGACCATCGGCCTCCACCCCGAGGACGTGGCGGTGTTGCTGCGCTGCTTTCAAAGGCTCGTCGACGAGGGCCACTCGGTGCTCGTTATCGAGCACAACCTCGATGTCATCAAGTGCGCTGACAAGATCATCGACCTCGGCCCCGAGGGCGGTGAGGACGGGGGGAAGATCGTGGCCCAAGGGACTCCGGAAGATGTGGCCAAGTCCAAGAAATCGATAACGGCCCGTTACCTTAGGACTTATCTCCACTGACCCCTGTGTGAACGGCCGGCTATTCTTTCCTCCTGGATTTTTCTCTCAGGATGTCCAGCCGCGACGGGCTTCACTGGAAGAGATGGGGGGAAGCTTTCCTGCGGCCGGGGCCTGAGCCGGAGCGCTGGGTGAACCGCAACAACATGATCGCCTGGGGAATGCTCGTGACCAAGTCGGCGCTGCCGGGCGCTCCTGATGAGATCTCGCTCTATTCGAGCGAAGGCTACTACCAGAAGGACTGCCGGATGCGCCGCTTCACCCTCCGGATGGACGGGTTTGTCTCCATTCACGCCGACGCGGCGGGAGGAGAGATGGTCACCCGGCCGCTGCGCTTCGACGGCCGCGAGCTCGTCATCAACTTCTCCACCTCGGCCGCCGGTTCCATACGGGTCGAAGTCCAGGACGAGACGGGAAACGCGATCGAAGGGTTTTCGCTCGACGACTGCCCCGAGATCTACGGCGACGAGGTCGACCGGACCGTCCAATGGAAGCAAGGATCGACCCTGGAGGAAGTCGGCGGAAAGCCGGTGCGCCTTCGCTTCGTCATGAAGGACGCCGACCTTTATTCGATCCGCTTCCGCTGAAGCATGCCCCCGGCCCGCAGGTTGACAACGCCGCCGGCGAATCATAGTCTTTATCCCCGGCATGCACACTTGATGTTAAATGGAGGGCGTCATGGAAAAAGCTTTGGTGGCAACCCAATTGCTGTTTTATCTCCTGGGTGGATTAGGGATATTCTTCCTAGGAGTTGGGGTGCTTTGGTTTGTGACGGTCTATAAAAAAAGGAAAGAGTAGCATAGCACGGCACGTATTCATTGAATTAAGGTTAGTGTCCCCGGAATTCCTTCATTTCAGCTGACATCCCTACGCATTACATTTTATGATCCGCACGATGGGAGGAGGCAGAATTTACGATTGGACGATCATTCGGCCAAGGCCACAGAAAAGGAAATTATTATCGCCGGAGATCTCGTTTTATATTTGACCGTCCGCTCCGCCGATGATATATCTACAGAATCCGGGAAGGAGGGCAGGTCATGGAATGCCCCAAGTGTCATGCCGAGAACAAGGACGACTCAAGGTTTTGCAGCAGCTGCGCCACTCCGTTGAACCAGGCGGGCTCGGAGGGCGTCTCCCTGACGAAAACCCTAGCCACTCCTCTTCCCGCAATCTCGAGGGACGCCCTCATCGCCGGGAAGTATAAGGTCCTCGAGGAGATCGGCCGGGGCGGGATGGGCGTCGTCTACAAGGCCGAGGACATCCGGCTCAAGCGGACCGTGGCCCTCAAATTCCTGCCGCCAGAGCTGACCCACATTCCCGAGGTCAAGGATCGCTTCATGCGGGAGGCCCAGGCCGCCGCGGCCTTGGATCATCCCAACATCTGCACCGTCTACGAATTCGACCAGGCCGAGGGGAAAGCCTTCATTTCCATGGCCTATATCGAAGGCCAGAGCCTGAAAAAGAAGATCGATTCGGGCCCGCTCGAACTCGAGGAAGCGTTGAAGATCGCAACACAGGTCGCGGAAGGGTTGCAGGAGGCGCATAAGAAGGGCATTGTCCACAGGGACATCAAGAGCGCCAACATCATGGTGACGGAGCAGGGCCAGGCGAAGGTCATGGATTTCGGATTGGCCCGGGTTACGGGATCAACTCTGGTCACCCAGGAAGGGACGACCATGGGGACGGTCACCTATATGTCGCCAGAGCAGGCCAGAGGGGAAAAGGTCGACCATCGGACGGACATCTGGTCATTCGGGGTCGTCCTCTATGAGATGCTCACCGGCGAGTTGCCCTTCCGGGGGGAGCATGAACAGGCCATTGTCCATTCGATCCTGAAGGAAAAACCCAAACCGATAGCGGATATCAAGGCCGACATTCCCGCGTCTATCGAGCAGGTGGTGTACTGGGCTCTCGAGAAGGATCCGGACAAACGGTACCAGCGGATCGAGGACCAACTGGATGACCTGAAATCCATCTCCGCGGGCATCGTACCGGAGGAGATCAAAGCGCGGCTGAGGAAGGCCAAGTTTCAAAAGAGAAAGCGGGCCATTCTTTACGTAGGCGCCACGGGTTTGACCATCATCATGGCCGTCCTAGCCCTGAGCCTCTTTACCGGCCGCGCGGAAGCCATCGATTCCATCGCGGTCCTGCCGCTTAAGAACCTTACGAGGGATGTCGAGAAGGAATATTTTGTCGATGGAGTGACTGATGAATTGATCGGGCAGCTGGGCCAGATAAGCGCGCTTCGGGTGATTTCGCGTCAGTCCGTGATGCGGTACAGAGAATCGAACAAGCTCTTGCCGGAGATAGCCCGGGAGTTGAATGTTGATGCCGTCGTAGTGGGTTCGGTGCAGCAGGTCGGCGAAAGCGTGCGGATTCGGGTTCAGTTGATTGATGCTTTCCCTGAGGAGCAGAACCTTTGGGGAAAGACGTATGAGCGGCCTGTGACCGAAATATTGGCCATGTACAACGAAGTGGCACGGGCCATTGTGGACGAGGTCCAAATCACACTTACGCCGAAAGAAGATACACGCCTCGCGAGTGCCTTCCAGGTCAATCCCCAGGCCTATGAGGCCTATCTCAAGGGCATGTATCACCTTTACAAGCTGACTCCACCGGAACTCGATGCCGCGCTGCACTACTTTGAACAAGCCCTGGAGACAGATCCCAACTACGCTCTGGCCTATACAGGAATTGCTTTCGTCTGGACCGGACGCCAACAGATGGGATTAGTCATCCCCAGCGAGGCGACGCCAAAAGCGAAGGATGCCGTTCTAACAGCGCTTGCCTTGGATAACACTTTGGCTGAGGTTCATTATACATTGGCTGCCATCAAAACATGGAACGACTGGGACTGGGAGGGGGGAGAGCAAGCATTCAAACGGGCCCTCGAACTCAAACCCAACTATCCGGAAGCGCTGGTGTACTACTCGAACTTGTTGTGCTATATGGGTCGTCTGGATGAAGCACTGGCAATGGCTGAGCGAGCCGTGCAATTGGACCCGCTCAATTCAATTATCCTGACTATTTCCGGCGTCACCTTAGAGTACCTGCGCCGTTATGATGACGCCATAGAGCGGTTGCAAAACGCCCTGAGAACATCACCCAATGATCCCGTAGCGTATAATGGGCTCTGGGAAACCTACTATATGAAGGGAATGTATGAGGAATCTTTGAAATCAGCCAAGGCATTATTTACAGGACTAGACTTCGCTGAGATCGCGGAAGTCATGGCACAGGGATATGAGGAAGATGGCTACAGTGGGGCGATGACGTCCGCGGCTGAGACCATGGAAGCGCTTTCGAAGCAGGCATATGTTTCTCCCTTTTCCATTGCTATGATGTATGCTTTAGCCGGGGATAAAGAGAAAACCATTGAATGGCTTGAGAGAGGATATGAGATGAGAGATCCCATGATGCCTTATATAAGTATATTTACTTTTGATCTCCTGGACGACGACCCGCGGTATCAAGACCTGCTCCGTCGGATGAACCTGCGGAAACAAGAATGATCTGTGTGTGCCAGAGAAGGGCTGCCAAGATAGAGGACTGTGGGAATATCTTTCACTTTGGAAAAGGACTACGGGTATTTCCGACCCATCGTCCGGGAGATCGTCGAGCGTTACCTCGACTGCGGCAATCCGCGCTCGGGCTTCGCCCTCATGATCCGTTACCGTCTCATGAGGACAGACCGAAACGGTCGCCAGTATCCGCTGTCCGAACTGCCACGCGGAACACCTGTTGACATTTTCCTGCAAGACGCGTGGCTTTTGCCCGACGTGCCACGCCAAGCGCCTGGAGGAGTGGGGGGAGTGGGTGAGGGAGTCGCTTCTCCTCTGATTAAATCTATTATTTCGAGGATTATTATTCCTCATTATTGACTTATTTCGAGGATAATAGTATCTTATATTTATGAAGATACCCCGATATTACGCGGACTTAGGCTCTTTCCTAAAGCCGAACAAGGTTCTTGTTCTCTATGGCCCCCGGCAGGTGGGGAAAACAACTCTGCTCAAGGATTACCTCGTTTCCGCTCCCTTCAAGTACCGCCTCGACTCCGGCGAGGACGTCCGCGTCCAGGAAATCCTTGAGTTTCAGGATTTCGCAAAAATCAGGGAATACGCATCAGGTTATGAACTCCTGGCCATCGATGAAGCCCAAAAAATCCGGAATGTCGGCCAGGCCCTGAAAATCCTTGTCGACCAGGTCCCGGGAATCCGGATCATCGCCACCGGTTCCTCATCGTTCGACTTGGCCGGCCAGGTCGGAGAGCCGCTGACAGGAAGAAAAACCACCCTTACGCTCTTCCCCGTCGCCCAAATCGAACTCGCCGGGCTCTTCACTCCTTTCGAGCTCCGTGAACGGCTCGAGGAATTTCTCATCTTCGGGGAATACCCCGAGGTCGCGGCGGCTTCCGACAAAAAGGATAAAGCGAGGCTCCTCACGGAGATCACCTCCTCGTATCTTCTCAAGGACATCCTGGCCCTCGACCGGATCAAGAGCTCCAAGATCGTGTTGGACCTCCTGCGCCTCCTGGCCTTTCAAATCGGTTCCGAAGTTTCGCTCAGCGAGCTGGCTCAGAAGGTCGGACTGGATTACAAAACTGTAGCCCGCTACCTCGACCTCCTCGAGAAGACTTTTGTCATCTTTACCCTGCGCGGCTACAGCCGGAATCTGCGTAACGAAATGACCAAGAAAGCGAAGTACTACTTCTTCGACACCGGGATGCGGAACGCCCTGATCGCCAATTTCAATCCGCTGGAGCTCCGCGACGATACCGGCGGCCTCTGGGAAAACTTCCTGCTCCTGGAGAGGATCAAACGGCAAGCTTACCGGGCGGCTCCCGTAAATTTCTATTTCTGGCGGACCTGGGAGGGCCAGGAGATCGACCTCATCGAGGAACGCGAGGGCAGGCTCTTCGCCTATGAATTCAAATGGACGGGGAAGGGGCGGGAGCCCAGGAAATTCAGAGAGGCCTACCCGGGGACCGATTTCGAGGTCGTCAATAGGGAGAACTATTTGAAATTCGCCGGGATTCCGTAATTTCGGCCCCTCCTCTCTCATCGCTATGGAACCGCGAAGGTCAAGGGCGGACTGCAAGGCGGGGTTTGAGAAAGAGGAGTAATTGACCGGCTGCTTCACCGATGATATATATAGGGCATTCGGAGGGAAGGGCGTGCAATGGAATGTCCCAACTGTCATTCTGAGAACAAAGACGACTCGAAGTTTTGCGGCAACTGCGCGACGCCGTTGAACGTGGAGGGCTCGGAGGGAATATCTCTGACGAAGACCCTGGCGACTCCACTTCCCGTCATCTCCAAAGACACCCTCATCGCCGGAAAATACCGCATCATCGAGGAGATCGGCCAAGGTGGCATGGGCATTGTTTACAAGGCCGAGGACGTCCGTCTCCAGCGCACGGTGGCCCTGAAGTTCCTGCCGCCTCACCTCGCCGATTCCGCAGAGCTCAAGGAGCGTTTTCTCATAGAAGCCCGGGCGGCCGCGGGCCTGTCCCACCCGAACATCTGCGTCATCCATGAGGTCGGGAAGGAACAAGACCGGTCTTTTATCGCCATGGAGTATGTAGAGGGCGAAACGCTCCGGGACAAAATTAAAAAGGGGCCATTAAAGACCGAAGATGCCCTGGCCGTTGCAAGCCAGATCGCAGCCGGATTAGGCGAGGCCCACCATAAGGGGATCGTCCACCGGGATATCAAAAGCGCGAACATCATGGTCACGGCTAAGGGCCAAGCCAAGGTCATGGACTTCGGCCTGGCCAAGCTCCGGGGCGGGTCGTCGCTCACCAAGAGCCAGACGACGCTGGGGACAGTGGCCTACATGTCCCCGGAGCAGGCCAAGGGTGAGGAGGTCGACGGCCGGTCGGATCTCTGGTCCCTTGGGATTGTCCTCTACGAGATGCTCACGGGGGAGCTTCCGTTCAGGGGCGACCGGGATCTCTCCATCATCCATTCCATCGTCCACGAGGACCCGAAGCCTATCAAGAGCCGCAAGCCGCCGGTCCCGTTGGAGCTCCAGCAGGTCGTCGCCCGGGCGTTGAAGAAAAAGCGCGAAGCCCGCTACGGCTTGGCCGAGGACATCCTGAAGGACCTGAAGGCCTATGAAGAGACGCTCCGGGCGGAGGCCTCGGGGGTTTTCAACCTGCGCTCGCTCGTGAAGCGACTGCGTCGTCCCGCGATCGCCGTCCCCACGGCCCTGGCCATTGTCGCGATCGCCGTCCTGGCCGTCTGGTTCTTCGGCCGCCAGGCCAAGATCCGCTGGGCTCGGCAGGAAATTCTCCCGGAGGTCGAGCGGATGATCGCAGACAACGACGTCTGGCGGAACCTTGTCTCTCCTTACCGCCTGGCCGTTCAGGCCGAGGCCGTCCTCGGGAACGACCCCAAACTGACCGAGCTTTTCTCGAAATGCTCCCTGAACATTGATGTCAAAACAGAGCCCTCCGGGGCCCGGGTCTACATGAAGGAATACACGACCCCCGACATCGAATGGTCTTATCTGGGCATCACCCCGATTGAAAAGGTCCGGGTCCCGATCGGGATCTTTCGCTGGAAGTTCGAAAAGGAGGGCTACGAGACCGTCCTGGCCGTGGGTTCAACCTGGAATGTGGGAGCCGTGGCGGGCACTATCATGCCCTACGATCTCGTCAGGACGTTGGATAAAGAGGGCAGCGTTCCGCCGGGCATGGTGCGCGTCCAGGGCGCGAAAACGGCCGTCGGAACCCTGGGTGACTTCTTCATCGACAGGTACGAGGTTACCAACAGGCAATACAAGGAGTTCGTCGACGCCGGAGGGTACAGGAACAAGGACAACTGGAAGCATCCATTTGTGATAGATGGACGGGAGCTGACTTGGGACGAGGCCATGAGGGAGCTCGTTGACCCCACGGGTCAACCCGGCCCCTCCACGTGGCAGGCGGGAGACTATCCGGACGGCCAGGCCGATCATCCGGTTTCAGGCGTCAGCTGGTACGAAGCGGCGGCGTACGCGGAATATGCCGGAAAGAGCCTGCCGACAAACGCCCATTGGAATGTGGCAGGCGGGAGATTCACCCCGATGCTCCAATGGCCGCAGCTCGGAGGCTTCGCCATCCTGGCCCCCTTCTGCAATTTCAAGGGCAAAGGCCCCGTTCCGGTGGGGAGCCTCCCGGGCCTCACGTCCTACGGGGCCTTCGACATGGCGGGCAATGTCCGGGAATGGTGCTGGAACGAGACTTCGCAAGGAAGGCTCATCAAGGGGGGCGCCTGGGACGACAACACCTATGAGTTCAGAGCTCAAAGGCAAGCGCCACCCATGGATCGTTCCGCCAAGAACGGGTTCCGGTTGGCCCTCTATCCGGATCCCGAGACGGCTCCGGAAGCGGCGTTCGGCTTCCAACGCCTCGGCGATCCAAGGAATTTCTACGAGGAAAAGCCGGTCGCCGATCCCATCTTCCAGGTCTACAGGGAGCAGTTCTCCTACGACAGGACCGATCTGAACGCCCGGGTGGAATCGAGAGAGGAAAGCCCCGGGGGCTGGATCCATGAGAAGATCTCCTTCGACGCCGCCTACGGCGGCGAGCGCGTCCCGGCCCACCTCTTTCTTCCCCGGAACACTCCGCCTCCCTATCAAACCGTGATCTACTTCCCCGGGAGCGCTTCGACATGGGAGAGGTCGAGCCAGAATATCGAGAGCTTCTACGAATTCACGATGTTTCTTTCCTTTCTCGTCAAGAACGGCCGGGCCGTTCTCTATCCCGTCTATAAAGGGACCTTCGAGCGAGGAGACCCGGCTCTGTCATCCATCCATCTCGGGGCCGAATCTCATTCCTTCACCGAATACATGACCCAATTGGTCAAGGATTTCAGGAGATGCGTCGACTACCTGGAGACGCGCCCGGACATCGACGGCGGGAAGCTCGCCTATTACGGGATGAGCTGGGGCGGGTGGCTCGGGGCGATCATCCCGGCCGTCGAGGAACGCCTCAAGGCAAGCATTTTAATTGCAGGCGGCCTCGTAGGGCGCGGACGACCTGAAGTCTTTGCGCTCAACTACGTCACCCGGGTCAGGACGCCGACTCTGATGCTGAACGGAAAGTTCGACAACCTCTTTGAGACGGGTATCAAGCCTCTGTTCGACCTTCTGGGCACCCCGGCCGAGCACAAGCAGTTGAAAGTGTACGACACCGACCACATCCCCCCGCGGAACGAGTTCGTCAAGGAAACCTTAGCCTGGCTGGACAAGTACCTGGGGCCGGTGAAGAGATAGTCAATGCCCGAATTTTTCGGGCACAATTCGGACGCGGTTTCAGGATAGCGCAGGTGTCGTGTCTGCGGTTGTCAGAAGCGATTTCTTCTACTTGACAACCAAACCAATATGGAATATATTCCTATTTGGTTAAACTAATCAGGAGATTCATCCCAGATGCAAAAAATCAAAAGAATGCTGAATATTGTCCTTCCTAAAAGCCAGCCGGCTTTTTTATGGGGGCCAAGGAAGACCGGGAAGTCGACCTATCTCAAAGACACATTTCCGGAAAGCCTTCGTTACGATTTTCTCGAAACCGACTTGGCCCTGGAGTTCATCAAGAGGCCTTCGCTTTTGCGCGAGCAACTACTTGCCAAGGACACATCTACTCTCAAACATCCCATCATCCTCGATGAGGTCCAGAAGGTGCCTCAAGTATTGGATGAAGTTCATTGGCTGATTGAAAATAAAAAATTGAATTTTATCCTTTGCGGTTCGAGCGCTCGGAAGTTGAAGAGAGGAAAGGCCAATCTTCTTGGGGGTCGGGCGTGGCGATACGAAATGTTCCCCCTGGTGACGAAAGAGCTTAAGGATGTCAACCTGTTAAGAGTCTTGAATCGGGGGATGATCCCCGACCACTACCTGAGGGATGATTACGAAAAATCCTTGAGGGGCTATGTTCAAGACTATCTGAAGGAGGAGGTTTTTGCGGAAGGACTGACTCGAAATATTCCGGCTTTCGCGAGGTTTCTTGATGCCGTCGGATATACGCATGGGGAGATGACCAATTTTTCCAACATAGCCCGCGACTGTGGTGTTGATGCTAAAACCATAAGAGAATATTACCAGATCCTTGTCGATACGCTTCTCGGTCGAATGGTGGAGCCTTTCAAAAAGAGACAATCGCGCCAAATTATCATCAAAACACCCAAATTCTATCTTTTTGATGTCGGCGTGGCCGGTTCTATCATCAAACGACATTTGCCGGGAGAGAGAGGAGAAGCGTTTGGCCGAGCATTCGAACATTTTATTTTCATGGAAATCGTCGCTCATGCTTCTTACCATGAACTCAATTACGCTATCTCTTACTGGAGAACAAAATCCGGACTGGAAGTGGACTTCATTCTGGGAGGAGGAGAGGTTTCAATTGAAGTGAAAGGACAGCGCCGCATTGAAAACAAGGATCTTCGGCCGTTAGTAGCTTTTATAGAAGAATATAGACCGAAGAAAGCTCTCGTTGTATGCAACGAGAGGGAAGAACGCGTTGTTGGCAAGATTAGAATTCTGCCGTGGCGAAGGTTCCTGGAGAAAGTCTGGGGCGGGGAAATTATTAATTAGGAATATGTAAGATCTTTGCGAACGGAGATGTCCTCGGTTCGACAAGAGTGATGTGGCGGGCGATAGAAGATTTGGCCTACGACTTCACTCGTATGGAGATTGTGATCTTTTTCGAGAATTTTCGATATTTTGGGCCGCACTTTGGGCGCAGGGAGGAAGACCTCTCATATTAATTGACCGGTTGCTCCCCCGATGATAAGATTCAGGTATCGGGGATAAAGAGGGCATAATGGAATGTCCCAACTGTCATTCCAAGAACAAGGACGACTCGAGGTTCTGCAGCCACTGCGCGACGCCGTTGAACCTAGGGAAAATCGATCCGGCTTCCCTGACGAAAACCCTGGCGACCCCTCTTCCTGTCATCTCCAAAGACAGCCTCATCGCCGGCAAGTATAAGATCATCGAAGAGCTGGGCAGAGGGGGGATGGGCATCGTCTATAAGGCCATAGACAACAAGCTCAAGCGCACAGTCGCCCTCAAGTTTCTTCCTTTTGAATGGACCTACGACTCGCAGGCCAAAGAACGGTTTGTCCGGGAGGCCCAGGCCGCTGCCGCCTTGGACCACTCCAACATTTGCAC
>Ga0307380_10012739_pt1 | contig 10439 bp, 5 predicted proteins | sample UN3MG_FD_202239 | JGI IMG/M metagenome (GOLD analysis project Ga0307380, IMG submission 202239) | Soil microbial communities from Risofladan, Vaasa, Finland - UN-3 | ecosystem: Environmental > Terrestrial > Soil > Coastal area > Acid sulfate soil | place: Finland: Risofladan, Vaasa | collected... | reverse complement strand
GCGATGCAGCCCGCCAGGACCGCGATCAACCCCAGGCGCACAACGCGCAGAGTCCGTTCAGACACCGAGGATCTCCTCTCTGCCGCGGCCTCGCGGCGGCCTGTAGGTCGCTGAACTCGGCAATGTCCTACTTCGCCAGATCCAGTTCCACATTCCGCACGTTGTGCAGCTTGAGCCACGCGGCGGCCTGTTCGCGGTCGGCGACCCAGAACATCTTCCTGCGCTCGGCCTCGGGCACGTCGGTCGCCTTCCGGATGAGCCGCTTGCGGTCCACCTCGCCCGGGTCCTCGTCGTACACCTCGCCGGGCTCCTTGACGTGGTCGACGATCTGGTACACGCCGTCCGCTTCGCGTATCGGCCGCCACTTCGCGCCCAGGAGCTCTTCCACCGCGCGCGGATGGACCAGGTAGCCGGAGGCGGGATCCACCTGCGTGAGCTGGACCGGGCCGTCCGTCGGGTAGGCCTTCTCCGGCACGCGGAGCTGGATCGCCTTGTCCACGTACAACGCGAGGTAGTCCCAGACCCGCAGGCAACTGATCGCCCCGGCCGGGACGGGCTTGCCCCAGCCCTCGCTGCCGTGCATGTCGGCGTAGTTGCCGTGGCCGACCCGATGGACCACCACCTGATGGGGCAGCCAGGCCCGGCGGGCGCGGTAGTTCAGCAGGCACGGCCGCACGTGCCGGTACCACGTGCCCATCCATTCGGTCTCGCCGTTGACGTTGACGTGCAGGACGGTCTCGTCCCTGAGGCGCGCCCAGTCGGCGGCAGGCCACGTCGGGGTCTCGCCATGGTACGAGATCGACGCGATGACCCGCTGGGGGAACTGCCAGGCCGTGCGGAACGGGAAGCGGCCGCGCGAGGACTTGCCGAACGTGATCCACGGGGCATGACGGAACTCGACGATGCCGGTCTTCTCGGCCACCGCGTCCAGCGCAGCCTGGAGCTGGTCCGCATGGGTCGGGGGATCGCTGCGCTCGACCACGCTGCCGTCGAAGCGGCGCAGATAGACCACGCCCAGCTCGCGCCGGGCCGCCACCTCCCGCAAGGCCGCGTGCTCGCCGAAGTGCTTCGAGTCGGTGTTGTTCGGGATCAGCACCACCGCGCGAATGCGCCGGGCCTGCGGCGGGGTCCACACGAGCACCTCGGCCTTGAGCGCGTCGGCGCGCCTCGCGGGCTTCCAGTTCGCCGTCAGGCTGGCGGGCAGCTTCATCCCCACCGGCCAATGCGGCAGCTCGGCCAGGGACGCCTCCTGCTGCGTGGCCGCGGGCGCATTGCTCTGCCCGACCGCTCCCATGGCCGCGAGCCAGACGACACCCAGACCTGTCAGCGGGAATCGCATGGGTCACCTCGCGCAGTAGAACACGGCTTGGCCCGTCACGTTCCGTCCCCCAAGGGCCGCCCCGCACCCGATCCGCGCTCTTTGCGCCGTGCCTTCCCCCTGACCGGTCACGGCATCCGCCGCGACGCCCCGCGCCCGGTCGCCCGCTTTCCGGAGCATGCCGGCTTGCCCCTGTCGTCGGGTTGTGCAGGCCGCCGGGGATACAGCCGTGAGGGCCTGCTCAGTTGTCGGCCTTCGGCGTTCCCCGCAGCGCGTCCCGCACGGCTTCGGCCAGGGCGCGGGTGGAGAACGGCTTGGTCAGGATCGGGGCGTTTACCGGCGTCGGGCCTCTCTTGGCGATCGCATCGGCGGCGTGTCCGGACATGTGGAGCACTTGGGTCGCGGGGTCCCTCTCGACAATCCGCCTGGCCAGCTCGAAGCCGTCCAGGCCCGGCATGACCACGTCCGTCAGCAGCAGATCGACTCGCAGCCCGCCCTGGCAGGCGATGGAAAGGGCCTGTTCGGGCCCGGCGGCGGCGACGACGGTATACCCGCAGCCCTCCAGCGTCTGCTGAATCAGCCGGCGTATTGCCGGATCGTCCTCGACCACCAGCACGGTGCCGACGCCGCGCGGCAGGGGCGATGCAAGCACTTGATCGGCCTGGCCCGGCCCGGCATCGGCATCGACCCGCGGGAAGTACAGCCGGAACACCGTCCCCTGTCCGGGCTCGCTGTAGACGGCGACGTGTCCGCCGCTCTGCCGGGCGAAGCCGTAGACCATCGCCAGTCCAAGCCCCGTGCCCTTGCCCACTGGCTTGGTGGTGAAGAACGGGTCGAACACCTTCGCCAAGGTCGCCGGGGCCATGCCCTCGCCGCTGTCGCTGACGGACATCATCACGTACGCGCCAGGGATGACGTCGACGTGCGATGCGGCGTAGGCCTGATCCAGCAGCGCGTTGGAGGTCTCGATGGTGATTCGCCCGCCGCCGGGCATCGCATCGCGAGCGTTGATGGCCAGGTTCGTCAGTGCGTGCCGCAGTTGGCCTGGGTCGACCATGATGTGCCCCGGGCCTCCGCTGCGCACGGCGGACAGCTCGATGTTCTCGGGGATCGCCTGGCGCAGCGACTTGACAATCTCCTCGACGAGGTCACCCGGGGCGACGACCTCCGGCCGGAGGCTCTGTTTGCGGCTGAAGGACAGCAGGTCCGCCGATACAGCCGCTGAGCGGTCCGCCGCCTTCAGGATCTCCAGAACGGACTGCCGGTCTTCCTCGCCGATCTGCCCATGCCGAAGTAGGATCTCCCCATAGCCCTTGATCACGGTGAGCTGGTTGCGGAAGTCGTGGGCGATCCCGCCGGCCAACTGGCCGACGGCTTCCATCTTCTGCGCCTGCACGAACTGGCGTTCCATCTTCCCCCGCTCCTCCTCGGTCTGCTTGTGCTCGGCAATCTCCCGGGCCAATCGTTCGTTCGCGCCCTGGAGCTGGGATGTCCGCTCCTTCACGCGCGTCTCCAGGGCCCTCTGCGAGCCTTGGATGCGTTCGATCATGGCGTTGAACGATCCGGCAAGGCGACCGACCTCGTCCCGCCTGTGGACCGTCGCTCGCACGGACAGATCCCCCCCCTGGGCCTCCAGGGCGGCCCGGCTGAGTGCCTGGATCGGCGCGGCGACCCGGGTGACAATGCCCAGGAGCAACACCAGGCCCACCAGCAACCCCGCTCCGCCGACCACGACGGCCCACGCCACGACTTGCCTGACCGAGACCAGCACTTCGGCCTCGTCCCGTTTGACCACCATGCCCCAATCCTGGTCGGGGTCGATGGGCAGGTGTCGGTACGCCGCCAGCACGCCCACGCCGCGGTAGTCCTCGGCACCGATCAGGCCCTCTTTGCCCATGGTGGCCAGTCCGGCGGGCTTGGTGGGGACCTGCTGCTCGAGCTCGACGGCCATGCTGCCGTCCGCAAGGGGGTGGGCCAGGCTCATCAGGATGCGGCGATCCCCGTCCACCAGCACGATCTCCCCGGTAGCGCCCAAGCCCCCTCCGGTGTACAGCATGGGCTTGATGAACTCGTCGGTGTCGATGTAGGCGACCAGGATGCCGATCACCTTGTTGTGGCCGGCCCGAGCAAGCTCGAAGTCGCAGACGGCGGTAGCGATCGTCATATAGGGTCGGCCGACGAGAGGGTCCCGCAGCACTCGTACCCACTCGTCGTTCGGACGCGCCAAGGGGAGAGAGAACCACGGCCTGCCCGTAACGTCGCGACCCAGGCCCACGCCGTCGGTGGAGGCGATGATGATGCCCAATTCCGGATCGACCACACGGATGCGCTCGAACATGCCGTAGCTGCCCATGACCACGCCCAGGCGTTGCTGGAGGGCCTCGTAGTCCGGGCCGGCGGCAACGGCCGCCCACAAGGCATTGGGGTCTTCGCCCCTGGCTTGCCTGTCCCTGATCTCGGCGGGAAGGCCCTTGAGCGATCTCTCGACCACGCCGTTCTGCGACAGCGCGCGGAGATTGCCCTTCCGCTGCTCCAGCCAGAGAAGGAAGCGTTCCTTCTTCAGGTCGGCCACCACGCTAAGATGCCGGGCGGCCTCGCCTTGTTCGTACAGGTAGACGCCCTGCCAGTCGGTGAAGGGGACCCCGAGAACCACCGCCAGCGTGACCAGGGCGAGGACCATCGCGAGCAGTCCCCCGGTATACAGCAACATCCGCGCCCGAAGGCCCAGAACGAGCCTTTCCCGCGGGCGACGTGGTGATTGTGCCTCTGCTTCGTTCAGGGCGTGTCCCTTCCCTCGTATCTGAACTCGTCGAGCCTGTACCTGCCGCTGTCGGCAAAGATCTGCAAGAGAATCGCACTGTCGAACATGGCGCGAATCGCCGGCCATTCCACCCCATCGGGCAGGTGCCCCAGGGCCCTGAGGAACTCCACTTCGCGGGCGAGTTGGCCCTCGTCCGCCATGGCCGAGGAGGGGATGACGGGGATGCGGCTGATCGCGCTGGCATGAATGACCATTTCCGTCAGGTGCTTGGCCTCGTAGGGAAAGGGCATCGCCGGCGTGAGGGCCTGACAGGCCTCGGCAGTCCACCGCGTGCTGCGATGCACGTTCTCCCTGTCCCGCAGCATCCAGGCGACGGCCCGGACCTGTGCGGCAAGGATCAGCCGGACCGCCTCGGGGTGTCGATCGGCGAACGACTTGGTGAAGCAGACGAATCCCAGGTACCGCCCACGATGGATCACGGCGCTGCCGGGGCAACGCGCGAGCAAGGCCGTAGTCAGCGGCTCCCAGATGCCGCAGGCGTCGATCCGTTTCTCCGCAAGGGCCTCGGCCATCTCCGTGGCGTCCATCGGGACCACCGTGACCTGGGCCTCGCTCAAACCGTGCAGCTTCAGCCCCTCCAGCAGCGTGTGGTGCGTGGACGTGCCCAGCGGCACACCGATGCGCCTGCCCTTCAACTGCTCCATGCGCAACGCCCTGCGGGCCACGATCTCGTCGTAGCCCTGATCCACCATGGCAGGGACAACCATCGGAAGCCGGCCGGCGACGCGAAGCAGGGCCATGTCGGCACAGATCCCGCCGTCGACGTCGCCGCGTTCGACGAAGTAGTTGATGTCAGCGCCTGTCAGGAAGGAATGGAACCGGATCTCCATGCCGAGATTGCCCAATTCCTCGCGGAGGATCAGGTCCCGGGCCATGGCCTGGTTGACGTTCCCCGCGAAGGCCCACAGCGGCTGCGTGCCGAAGTGGATGATCGCATCTCCGGCGGCGAGGTCGTATCGGGAGTAAATCGGGTGTTCCGACAGGTCAGGAGGATTGCTCTCAGGCCGCGGCTGCGGAAGCCGCCGCGCAACGATGACCAGGACCGCGAGAATGCCGCAGGCCGCCAACAGGCCCAACCAGATTGGTCGTGGCAACGTCCTCATGGAAGACAACTCTTGGCTGCCGGTCGGACGGAAACCGTGCGATCCGGCACTGGGAAGGTCAGTTCTTGTCGGTATTGGGTGAAGCGGAACTGCCGATCAGTCTACCGCGCTCCGGGGGATCGTACAACCCCTCGCCCGATGTATCCTGACATGCCCACGCTTGCGAGGTCGGGGTGGGCTTGTCGATCACGAGCCGCTTCCCGAGGTCGAGGCAGGGACCTGCCGGGCCGGAAGGCATCTGCCGAAATGCACGGTGGGCAGGCGATTTCCCCCGATGCGGCGCGACCACTGGCGGGTTAAGGCCCATGAGGAACACGTTCCCTCAGAGGAGTCCCTGAGCCATGGGCACGACGTGTACGTGGTGGAAGCTCGTTTCGGCATCGGCGTTGGCGATCTGGCTGGGCGCGATCGCCCCGGGCCAGGCCCGCGCGGCGGCAGCCGCGCAGGGCGACGAGCCGGTGCGGCTCGACCTGGCGGCGGAGTGGCGGGCGCAGTTGGCGGACCTCATGGCGGCCATAGCCGATCGGCGGCGGCAGCCCCCGGCCGAGGAGGTGCTCCGCCGCGACGCGATGATCCTGCCGGCCGACCGGGACCCGGTGGACGTGGTGCTCCGCCGCACGGAGGCCCTGCTGGCCGACGTCCGACGTCTCGGGCCGACGCGGGACCTTTCGGCCGAGCAGGCGGAGCTGGCCCGCCTGCGATCCATGGCGGAACAGCTTCCGCCGATGGAGATCGTCGTCACCCAGCCGGCGTCGCGCTCGTCAAAGCCGCCGCGAGAACCCCGCAAGCCCCCCAAGCTGAAGCTCCCCAAACCGCGCGCGGGCCTGAAGTCCTTCGCCGGGGAAGAGCCGCTGGCGGGCCTGGAGCCGCTCGCTCCCAAGGCGGACAAGCCTAAGCCGGAACCGGGACCCCTCGCGGAGCCGCCGCAGCAGCCGCAGCCCGCACCCGAGTCGTCGCCGGCCGCCCGGCCCGACCCGACGGCCCGCGAGGCGCTGTACATGGACCTGTGCCGCCTGCGGCGGCAGATCGCGCTGGCGAACCCCCTTCTGAGCTTCGACCAACTGCTGTTCCTCAAGACGCGCCGCAGCCGCCCGGGACACTGCTGCGACCAGTTCTTCGGGGTCAAGGTCGGCTCGTCGGGGCCGACCGGCGGGGTGTACGTGCTGCACGACCCGTTCGGCCCGCGGCCGACGCTGCGGAACGTGCTGGCCGAATCGGCCATCCGGAACGGGCGATCGGAGGGCCGGAAGCTGGAGGACGGGTCCTTCCTCAGCCCGGACGTCTCGTGGGACGGGGAGGTCATCACGTTTGCCCACACGCTGTGCAAGGTGACCCAGGCCGTGCGCACGCTCGACAGCCGGGCGGGCATCTGGGACCCCAACGGCTCGTATCACCTCTTCCGCGTGCGCGCCGACGGGGGCGACCTGCGCCAGCTCACCGACGGCGGGTTCAACGACTTCGACCCCGCCTGGCTGCCGAACGGGCGGATCGTGTTCATTACCGAGCGCCGCGGCGGCTACGGGCGCTGCCACGGCCGCCCCGTGCCCATCTACACGCTGCACAGCATGAACGCCGACGGGAGCGACATCGTCCCGATCAGCTACCACGAGACGAACGAATGGAACCCGTCGGTCAACCACGACGGGATGATCGTCTACACGCGCTGGGACTACGTCGATCGGGGCGACTGCATCGCCCACCACCCGTGGGTGACCGCCCCCGACGGCCGCGACAGCCGATCCATCCAGGGCAACTTCCCCTCCGCCCGCCGCGCCCGTCCGGACACGGAGCACGACCTCCGCGCGATCCCCGGCTCGCGGAGGTACGTCGCCACGGCGGCGGCGCATCACGGCCAGAGCTTCGGCTCGCTGGTGCTCCTCGACCCGGACGTCGAGGACGACGGCGCGATGGCGCCGCTGAAGCGCGTCACGCCGGACAACGGGTTCCCCGAGACCCAGGGCGGCCGGGCGTACTACGGCACGCCCTGGCCTCTCAGCGAAGACTACTACCTCTGCGTCTACGGCGGGCAGCGCCACAAGGACGCGGTGTACCTGGTCGATTCGTTCGGCAACCACGTGCTGATCTACCTGGACCCGGGCATCGAGTGCCTCAGCCCCATGCCGCTGGCCGCCCGGCCGCGCCCGCCCGTCCTGCCGCACGCCACGGCCGTGGGCAAGCCGTCGGGGCCGCCGATGGGGCCCTCGGCGGATGCCGGCCGGGAGAACGCCGAGGGCGTCGTCGCCTGCATCAACATCTACGACGGGCTGATGCCCTGGCCGGAGGGCACGAAGATCACGGAGCTTCGGGTGATCCAACTGTTCCCGAAGGCCACGCCGAGCATGGACCGGCCGAAGATCAGCCGCTGGGCCGAGTCGCTCTGCCGCGGCGTGCTGGGCACGGTGCCCGTGGAGGCCGACGGCAGCGCGTACTTCCGAGTCCCGGCCGGGAAGACCCTCTACTTCCAGGTGCTCGATGCCAACGGCCTGGCCGTGCAGTCGATGCAGTCCGACACGTACCTGCACCCCGGCGAGCGGCTGACCTGCCAGGGCTGCCACGAGCACCGGTACCGCTCGCCCGGCGTTCCCGCGACCGTGCCGCTGGCGCTTCGCCGGCCGCCGTCGACGATCCGTGCGGAGGTCGACGGGGCCTACCCCGTATCCTTCCCGCGGCTGGTCCAGCCCGTGCTCGACCGCAAGTGCGTGCCGTGCCACAAGGAAAGCCGGAAGGCCCCGGACCTGACGGCCTCCGTGGCCGAAAGCCTCCAGGCACGGCGGGCCGAGGGCTGGACGCAGTCGTACAAGAGCCTGTCGAGCCATGCCTTCGGCCGCAGCGGCAAGCCGCCCAGCCGGGAGGACGTCCGCACCGTGCCGGGCGAGTTCGGCGCGAAGGCGTCGCACCTGTACAAGATGCTCGCCGCCGGGCACAACAAGGTGGATCTGACGCCCGAGGAGCTGCGCCGCATCACGCTGTGGCTGGACTGCAACTCCAACTTCTTCGGAGCGTACTTCGAGGAAGACAAGCAGATCCGCGGCGAGCTGGTCATGCCGAACCTGCACTGAACCGGTTGCCCGGCGGCCCCGGGGCCCCCGTCAGTCCGCGAAGCGGAACGAGTAGAGCTTGGCGGAGGTCAGCTCGAAGGTCAGGCAGACTTCCTTGCCCTTCAGCGCGGCAAGGTCGCCGGCGGGCCAAGTCACCGGGGCGTCGGTCACGTCGGCGGAGATGGGCTTGCAGGCCTCCAACTCCATCCCCCTGGCGGCGCGGACGCCGACGCGCACCCGGCCGGTTCTGGCGTCGGCGGTGATCCGCAGCGACGTGCCCGTGCAGACAACCGGCTTCGTCCAGACCATCGCGGGGGTGCCGCGGTCGGTCGGCTCGTATCCGGCGAAGCCGTCCGGCCGCAGCGTGGCGAGCGCCAGGCAGCCGTCGCGCCAGTCGCCGTGGGGGCCGTTCGAGCCGCCGTAATAGAGACGGACCTCCTTGTCCAGGAAGACCGGGCACGCCGCGGCATAGACACAGCCCCAGTCGTAGGCGCCCTTCTTCGGCGCGTTGCCGATCAGCGGAGTGTTGGGGTCGATGCGGTGCCAGGCGACGGTGTCCGGGCTCCATGCCAGCCCGCAGTGGACGCGGTCGGCCTTCGGGCGGAGGACCATCACCAGGCCGAGGTAGACGTCGGCGTAACGGAACACGGGCATGGCGTAGGTCTGGGCCTCCGGGGGGCCCTGGAGGACGACCTTCGCGGGCGTCCAGGTCACGAAATCCTCGCTGTCGGCCCGGGCGACCTGGCGGACGCGCGGCGTGCCGCCCCACGTGCGGGTGATCCCGACGTACCGCCCCAGCTCCGGCGCCCAGAAGGCGTTGTTGTGCGTGTCGCCGCGGACGTCCATCCCCTGGCACGGGCGCGGATCGCTCCAGCGCAGGCCGTCGGCTGAGAACGCCACGGACATCCCGCCGCCCTTGAAAAACGCCTTGTAGCGGCGCTGCGGGTCCTTCTCCTCGAGGTCCCTGAAGATGCCCGACCCGTGCGGCCCGACGGCGACGAGATTGCTCGGCTTGCCGTCGAACGGCTTGACGTCCATCAGGGGCTTGGTCCACTTCAGCCCGTCGGCGCTGGTGGCGTAGCAGATGCCCATCACGCGGCGCCACTTGCCCTCGGCCCGCAGCTTGGCCTGGACCTGGCGGTAGCTGACCTCCTGGCGCTTCTCGTGCGGTGTGGCGGCGCAGGCGGTGTCGATGATGAACGGGCTGTACCAGCACTTGTAGAGCTTCTCGTTGGGGTCGTGGAGGACGTTGGCGTAGAGGTTGTCGAAGCGGGGCTCCCAGGGCTGGTCCTCGACGAACAGCGGGTTGGCGGGGTGCTTGGCGACGGTCCCGACGCGCAGGGTGGCGTTCTGCGTGCGGGAGACCAGGCGCGAGTCGAGCAGGAGGTACCTGGAGCGGGACGGAGCGCCCGCGAAGGCGGATGCGCAGAGCGACGTGAGAACGATGAGCAGGCACGTGGTTGCGGTCCCGTTCATGATTGCACTCGATGCACGTTTCGTGTGCGGATTGACCTGCTCGCCGAAGCGAGCAGGCCGGGGTAGCTACAGGACGCGGACGGGGATTCGTCGCCCCTTGCGCGAGGATTCCATCGCGGCGAAGACCATCGCCAGGGACCGGATGTTGTCGTGGCATTCGGTCTGGGGCTGCCTGCCCGTCCGCAGGAATGCCAGCATCTCGCGGAGCGCCCCGTGCATGCCGCCGTATCGCACGTTCGCCTTGGGCGCGGCGATCGCGCGGAGCTTGCGGAAGAAGCCCGTCTTGCCCGCGACGACCTCGCCGGCCGGCTCCCGATCGTGCTCGTAGAGAAGGCTGCCCTTCCCGCCGAGGAACCGCCAGTCGCCGTTCCAGCTCGTGTTGCAGCCCTCCGAGCACCAGCTCCCCACCAGCGTGAACACGACGCCGCCGGTCATCTCGAAGACAATCGTCGCGGCCGCGTCGCCCTTGTACCACGAGCCGGCGGGGTTGAACTCGCGGCAGTAGACGGCCACGGGCTCGACGCCGGTCATGAAGCGGCACAGGTCGAACTGGTGAATGAGCATGTCGAGGATGAGCGGGCTTTCCATCTCGGTGCGGAACCCGCCGAAGTGGGCCCCGATGTAGAACTCGCAGTTGATCGTCGTGAGCTTGCCGATCTGCCCGCTGGTGACGGCCCTTCGGA
>Ga0307380_10012734_pt1 | contig 10441 bp, 8 predicted proteins | sample UN3MG_FD_202239 | JGI IMG/M metagenome (GOLD analysis project Ga0307380, IMG submission 202239) | Soil microbial communities from Risofladan, Vaasa, Finland - UN-3 | ecosystem: Environmental > Terrestrial > Soil > Coastal area > Acid sulfate soil | place: Finland: Risofladan, Vaasa | collected... | reverse complement strand
GAATTCTGAACCAACATCAAAATCTGATGATTCCGAATCTCAGTTCACGTTTAAAGGTATTACCTTTATATATGATATTACAGGAAATTTTGTTTCTGAAGATGATAATTATCTTTATCACCCAGACAGTGATAAATATTATTTGCTTGATCTAGACAAGAAAAAATATACACTGCTTGGTGATAAAGAAATATTTTATTCGTACTTGAAAGATAAAGATATTGAATCATCTGAAGATGACAATGTAGAATCAACAAGTTCCGATGATAAACCAGATAAAGAAGAAAATAATCCTGTAAATAAAAATATCGAGAAAGAAGAAAAAGCCGAAGATCTTCCAGAAAAGATAAACATCAATGGCGTTGATTTTCATAAAGGTAATTCTAGCAATCCAATATATAGTACATTGGATTATAGGTTGTATTACGACCCAAAAACAGAAAATATTTCATTTTCAGATCCTGAAGAAGGTAAAGTAGAGATTGGAGATGATTTTGCTTTTTCTGATTTCCTTGATACTTGTAAAGAAAAATATGGTTACACTCCTCCGATGAAAGGTCTTGAACAAAGTTTTTATAGTAATAAGATATATTTCAGTTATAATGGAAACATCAGAATGTACAGGGGCGATCTAGGTGATTATTTTTTTGCATATGATCCAGAAACTGAATTGTTTAAGATATTTGATGTAGATAATAACAAGTGGATTATCATTGGTAACGAAGAAGCGTTTAATAAACATATAAATGAAAAAACAAAAACAGATACTGGTGTAAAAAATCTTACAGCTATTTCTTCTTTATGGAATAAAGCGTGTCAAATTGTAAAAGAAAAAGGCGCTCCTAATTTGGAAAAAGCCATGGCTGATACGCTTTCTGAAATCATTGAGGATACTGTTTATGATATAACAATATATAATGGATATTTTGCCAATATTTATAATGGAAACATTAAAACAATGATCCCACTTCAAGTGTATGGTTTTATAAAGAATGATAAAATTGTAGATTATTATGATTTTGAAATGAAAAACAAAGAATCTCTTGGAGCTTGGATAATGGTTGCTCCTGCAATGATAAATGGAAGAGACGTAATAAAAGGAAAGATAATCATAGAAGAATACCAAGGATCTTCTTTGGAAGAAAATGAACAGACAAATCTTTCTTCCGAAGAAGGACGTGAAGGAACTGGAAGAAATCTATATGAAGGCACTAAAAGAAATTTGGATGAATTACAACAAGAGTATGCCGTTATAGATGCAATGCCAGAAGGCGAAGAAAAAAACAAACGAATGGAAGATTTCAAAAGTAGATATCTTCAAGTAACCAGACAAGCCAAACAACTTGCACATGAAGACTTCATGAAAAGAATGGTGAAGATGGCTGACCGTGGCGCAACAGAAGAAAAAATTGCAATGTTCATGTTGAAGTATGCGGAATATATAGATGATAGAGACCCGGCATATGCTGATAAACTCACAAGAATAGTCAAGAGGATGTTTGATGAATGAGTTCACAAAATTGGCTTTTGAGTTGAAGATTTCCAGAGACATGGTCAAGACAGCCGGTATTCTGCGAAAGTTGAAAAACAAGTTGTTCAACATGTTCAATCCTGAAAGAAGAGAGAAAACACAAGAATTGATGGAAAGGACAAATCCATTGAAAGAACTTCTTCCAAGAACATACAAGGCTATAAGAAATATAGAAGAATCAATAAATGATTTGGACCTGGAAGGATACGAACGAAATGTAGAGGATTTGAAATCATTGGTTGGTGAACTTGGTTCTACTTTGAATCTGGTTGAGGACAGTGCTACGGAAGCAATTGAAGAAAAACCACAAGAAGATTCTTCAAATCTTGATATATCAAGTGATACAGCTGAAGAACCGGCAGGAGAAACTGTAGCAGAATCAAGTGGATCAAGTGGATTAATTGAAACAGAGAAATCAGATAGAAAGGAACGCGGTTCGTCGGCTGGACATTTACCTGAAAGAAAAAGATTTGAGCTTCCAGAAGATTATGTTTCTACATACTACAAGGACGACAATGGGGCGTTGCTTGATAATTTGAAGGAAGTAGGAAAAAAACTTGGTACTGATATAAAATTCGGAACAAATATAATTCCGACAAAAGAAGGGTTGAAACCATTATATTCTTTGATGGCTAAGATATTATTTGTAGGAATGATAAAACCAGGGAATGTTGCTGGTAAAAAAACTGTAGACAGGGTAGCAAAAGAGCCTATAGACCCAAAGGAATTTTTAAACAAACAAATTTCAATAGACGATGAGTTGATGGAGGCTATGTTCTATGAGCAGATGCCAAACTTTAAAATATTAAAAGTTGTTGGAAGGGAACTTGATGGAAATGAAAACAAGAAAGGCGGTCATGTCGAGGTTATGGTTTCACCGCAAAGCAACGGAAAATGGCAAAGACTTCCACCTCCGATGGATGATTATGAAATAATGATACAATTCACGTTGGTTGACAAAGGAGATCCTTCTGCTAAAGGAAATTATCAAATTTATAGACAAACTACAAATGCTGTGAGAAATGTCAGCAATAAAAAGCCAGAAACAACAGAAAGCGAAGTCTTGGATGAAAAAACAGAACCAGAAAAAGAAGAAGAGAAAGAAGATACTGTGACGGAAAACAAAGAGGAAGAAAAAGAAACAAAGTCAGAAGAGGGTTGAACAGATGAATAATCAAAACAGGATAAGGATATTGGAACGAATCCTCAAGATGTCGCAGACAGTGCAACAACAAACCACAATGAAAACTGTTCCTACAGGAGCACAACCGGCTGCTCCAGCTCAAGCCGCCACCCCGGCTCCAGGAGCACCTCAACCCGCAGCAGTACAGCAAAATCCTGCCGGTACAACACAACCAGCAAACAACCAACAGCCAGCTCAACAGCCAGCTCAACAGCCACAAACCCAGCAGCCAGTTCAACAGCCGCAGGCTCCGCAGCAAGGCAACCAACAAGGCAATCAACAAGGCAACCAACAGGTTGATCAGTTTGGTAATCCTGTTGTAAAAGCAAATACCGAAATATATAATATCGTCAAGATGGCATTGGATGACAAACATAATACATTGTTGAAAGCTGCAAGATATTACAACAGCAACGATACTAGAGAAAAAGCAATGAGCTTGCTGAAAGGGAAAGGCGTAGCTTCCATGAACATAGAAGGTGAAATGTTGAAGGCACATGTCATCGAAAACGAAGTTTCGTATTCTAAAATGATAAAAAACGGTACGATATGCATATATGAGCCTGTAGCACCAAGAACAAGAAGTTTCAGGATTTCATTTGCAAACGACCGTACAAGAAATGATTTGCTCGGCGGATTGAAATTGGTTGCAAATGAATTTTCAAAAAAGGGATTTGATACCAAGATAATAAAATCCGAAGACAAATATCAAATAAAGTGTGTCGCAAATGAAGAATTCGACACATATGAACTACATTCTTTCGCCGAAGATCTATTGAAGACTTTCAGTGTGGATTTATCGGAATTGAAACTTGGCAAGTTGAAGAGATTCTATTACAGTCTCGATAGTTCGGGCAATGAAGACACTATCATAAGCATATAGGTACCATGGGATATCACGTTGATTATTCGGCAAATATATATAATGTCATTCAAAACGGTATAGAGACCGAATTGAATACAACAAAAGAAGTCTTCAAAAAAGCAGAAGAGATATCCAAGACAGGTATACCTGCGATATTCAATGTTTCAAATGGTTCTGCTGAGTTGATAGACCCATATGAAATAGGTTTGAACAACAAAGCAAGTCATTGTGTTTATATGTTGTATAAGGAAAATACAAATCATACAACAAATAAAATAAAGAAAATCGCAGAATCAATAACAAAATCAGGAAATGATGATTTATCTGATTATCTGTATCTTGCAATGAGTTTTTCAAAGAACAAGAAACAAAAAAACATATACAGTATATATTCGAAAATATTTGAAGAGTTGAAAAAAGAAAGCAAACCAAAAGCCAGAATGTTCGAATTCATATACAAGACAGCAAGTGAAGCGGCAGTTGCAGAAGGAATAGACAATGTAGACAATATTGCTTTGATGTCGGCAATGCAAAGGGTAGGATGGAAAAAAGCGCAGAAAGAGTAATCAAGCTGGCTTCGGTGCTTGAACTGGGCGATCCTGATAAAGCAGGAAAAAGCCTTGCTGATATAGCTTTGTTCCTGATGAGCAGGATACCTGATCATAAAAGAACAGAAGCAATAAGAAAAATGATAATAAAAATAAGGATAATGAATGCGGAAGAAATTTCTTCCAAGAAAATGAAAGATTATTCTTCCATGGGGCAATCACTATCATTTATAAAAAATGTATTATCAGGTCATGACAAGGTATATGTAAGAAGAGTATTGGATGCTATAGTCAGGAACATGGTGTGATAAATGATAGTCAGATTTGAAAAAACAATTCCAGGGCTGCTTTTTAGAGGTAGTGCGCCACAACCTTCAGATATTCCCATGTTGAAAGACGCGTTCAAAATAGAACAGATAATAAGTTTGGATGATGATTGTGGAAAAGAAATAGAGAAAGCCTGTGAAGAAGCCGGGTTGAAACATCTTATAATCCCAGTGGAAGGCGGGATAGATGATGCAAGTGGAATAATAGAAAACAACAGCGTTGTAAAACTTGTAGGGACAACACCTACATATGTACATTGTAAACACGGTAAAGACAGAACAGGAATGTTCGTTGCCAAGTATCGTGTAGAAAGTGGAGAGTCTGTAGAGGATGCTTTGAAGGAAGCATTGAAGTTCGGATTCGGTGCGGGTATGGACCCTTCCGTTGTAAGAAATTACATTGATATAGTATCAAGCGCAAAAGATGAATATTTCGATTCAAAGAAATTTCAAGATGAATATATGAAAGAAGCTTGCCTGTGTAATGATTGTGGGTTGTTGAAATCTTCTGATATATGTAGTAGCTGCATGGTTGTAGAAGGTCTTTTCAAATTGGCTGGGTTGCTGGAAACTGAAATCGAAGACGAAACCGAAGGGGAAAAAGCTGTATTGAAAAGCAAAAACATTGTAGATGAAAGTAAAGAAAATGTGTTTGAAAGAGAACCTCAACAAGTTTCCAGCATATACAGCGTTCCAGAAACCGATGTCACAGTCTCACATTACTTCAGGAGACATTTGATTAAATACATGAACAATGAATTGAAATACAAGAAAGCAGATGAGCAAATAACATTCAAGATTCCTGTAGCTGAAAAAGAATATGCAAGAAAAGCCTTGAATGAATTTGATAAAATAAGCAGCGAAACATTGAAGACATTTGTTGAACATTTGGACAGGATGTATCAACCATTCACAGATTACAAAGGTATAACCCCAGAACAATCAATGGATGCTTCAATGCATTTCAATATATTTTCAAAGTATCTCCAGGATAATTTGATTGATTTGAAAAAAAGCGTATACAATAGTTTGGAATATCTGAAAAGATTCGACAGTGCAAGTGAAGTAATATCGATGTTGAATTCAATTGATGACACTATAAGGAACATAGATAAACTCGTCCAGATTTTAAGAGAAGTGCTGGAGGAACTGAACACAAAAGATTTCCAGACAAATGCGGTAGCCGCGATGGATTCCATAAAGAAAGAATGCGCGCAATTAAAACAATTGATAAGTGAAACCATAACCCAGTATATAAGGGATCATATACTTGGTGAAGATTGGACAAGTGAAATAAAAGAAGAAATACACGAAGACCAAAAAGAACAAAACGAAAAGGTATGATATGATTATAAAATACAGTCAAGCAGAGATAGGAAAAATTGTTGAATTAGATGAAGATGAAAAAAAAGAACTTGAAGACAAACTAGCTGATACTGCGGAAGAAACACCTATAAAGAAAAAAGCCGCAGAAAAACCTTCTTGGTTGAAAGAGTAATCAGCTAAAATTTTCGCATATATGAGAATTCAAGAATTGTTCTGGAGGAATTAGATGGTTTTATTCAAAAAAGGTGAAGTCCTTCAATTTAGTGTAGATGACATACGTTCTTCAGAAATAATAATGAAAGACGATGAAATACATGAGAGATTTAAAAAAATGGCTGCTGATATAAAAAAGATCGCTCCTAAAGCGGAAGATTTTCTATATTTCACAGCTGTGATGATGCATGCTGCAGAAAGATCTATTTATGATGATGAAGGCGATATAAGAAAAACAGCAGACGGCAGACCAGTTGAAGCTCATTGGGATATCAATGAAAAGACCGGCTCGTGGGTATGGAATTGCAATGACCCGAGTATAAGACCTTTAAAAAATAATAATGGAGATATCTTTCCAGAATCACAATTGAAGATTGCATATAAGAAATGGATTGGAAAACCTCTATGTAAAGATCATCAATCAAGCAGCGTAGATGGTATAAGAGGAATAATACTAGATACGTATTGGGATGACAAGCATAAAAGAATAATAGCTCTTTGTGCTTTGGATAAAGTAAATTATCCAGATCTTGCAAGAAAAGTAGCTTCTGGATATGCCAACAATGTAAGCATGGGTACTGCGGTTTCACAATCAATATGTACCGAGTGTGGAAATGTCGCGACAACAGAAGCTGAATATTGTCCACATGTCAAAAACAAAACAGCTTATGGTGAAGTCAACGTTGGCTTGAATCCAATAGAATTAAGCCTCGTTGTCAACGGAGCGGATGGTAAAGCAAAAGTTCTCGAAGTTCTTGCCGCAGCAATGGAATTTGAATCAAATCTTACAAAAACAAGTGCGAATATAGATATCTCGTTGCTGAAAGAACATTTTGAAAAATTGTCGGCGCGTGTGTTTGATTTGGAGAATGAAATTTTGTCATCTAAAAATGACAATAATTTTGCATTAAAGAGAGTTGCATCTGAAAGAAATGATGACGAAAGTCATTTGGATTTAATAAAGTACAAAATGTCCAGTATCGATAAAACACTAAAATCAATAGGAAAACAGTTCAAAACGGAGGTTCGAATGCCAGAGAATATTAAGAGGGGTTTCTACCAGGGAACTGAAGAACCCACACCAGGAAAACCACAATACGCGAAGGAAGAAGCTGATAAAATCAGAGATACCCAAGATACACATATGACCGGTCTTACAGACTTAGGTCCTGTAGATGGGCTTCCATCAAAGGATTTGGAACTCAAAAGAAAGTATTCCAGAGCGTCGTTAGAGGAACGCAGGGCTTTCCGTGCCGCAGTCGTAGACAATGCACAAAAGACCTTGAATACCAAAGTTGCATATCCTCAAGGCACTGAACCAAAAACTACATATCCTGTAGATCCGGGAGCGAAAGTAAGAGATACCGAATTCGCCATCAACAACAACATGGGTAAATTGGATGGAGTCTATCCTGGTGACGAGAAACTCAAGCCGGTTAATAGAGCGTCTTTGAAAGCTCGTTTTGAAAAGGCTGGAAATGCTGGCGATCATAAATGGAAAATCATAGACAAAAGTGAAGACAAGGTTATATTCTCCGCAACTCTTTCCGAAATAACGAACAACAAACCTGCATTGTATGCCTCCGTGGCAACAAAGGATTTTGCTCGTAATCTTATGAAGACAATTAAATCTGTTGGTTTGCGCAAAGCAACTGAACTATACAAGAGCGCACAAACCCCACCGGTAGCACCAGGAGGTGCGGCGGCTCCCGCTCCAGGAACAGAAACCCCAGGTGCGGAAGTGCCAGAAGCAGCTCCTGAGCCAATGGATGCACCAGCGGAAGATCTAAGTTCAGAAGGAACTGATGATGTAGAAAAAGACGCCGCTGTCAATAGTATAAAAGAAATTCTTGAAAGTTTGAACGAGGTTTTGACAAAGATGTTACCTCCTTTATTGGACGGCGAAAAAGCTGTTGGTGAAGAGTTGTCAGAATTTTCAGAAGAGGGTATGGGTGATGTCGGCGCCAATCCAGAAGAAAATGTCGATGAGGCATTGCAGAATCTAGGTGCAGAACAAGACGTAACCGCATCTCTGAAGACATTGAAAGTCGTGCTTGCTCATGGCTTGTCACGTGGTTTGAAGAAATCGATCAGCGATTTGCGTGTATGCAAAGATGAAATCGATTTGTTCCTTCCTGCATTGACCGCGAATTCAGATACAAATTTTGTCATCAAACTAGCTAAAGAATCTGCTGAAGATGCAAGAAAAGCAATAAAAGAAGCCAAGCTTCTTCAAATGGCTTTTGTAAAATATGCAAAGGGTTCGTTTGCGCTAGAGAAGAGAGCTTCTATTGAAGCCGAAATGAAAAAAGTAGCGGCATTCGGAAACAAGGAAGACGATTGTGACGAAGACGAGAAAGACGTGTGTAAAGATGAATGTAAAGAGGAAAAATGTGAGGATTCAATGAAAACCGCAGAAGAAAGGAAACAAGAAAGACATAAGTTGGCAGCTACTGTAGCCAGTAAAATGAAGTTTTCCGACATGATCGGTAAAGCACATCCAAAAGGCGGAACCAAACTCACAGGTATCAGCGGTACCGACGAAGATTATGTAGAAGACATAACAGAGGTTTCACAAGACATGCAGACCGCAGTCAGTCATGAACCCAAAGTCAAGAAAGCCGCAGCTGAACTTGACAGACTCGTGAAAGCTGGCAAGATCAATGCATCCCAGATTCCTGAGATGGTGAAGAATGGTCTAGACAAGGATGTAGCCGGTTATTGGAAGAAATATTATGGTCAGGTAGATGGTGGAAGCGAATTCGCAGCTGCACTTCTAAAAGATTATTCTGGTTCGAAACCAACAGAGAAAAAAGCTGAAGACGAAGAAGTTACAAAAGCAAAGGTCGTGAGAGCTTATGATATGGCTTATGTCATGGCAAATGTCGGGCTTATCAAAAACAACAGGGATGAAATCCGTAAAGAAGCAGACAAGATTTCCAAACTAGATGATAACGCATACTCTTCCATAGAACGTATCGTTAGCCATCATGCCGCCCTGAATAGTACGTTGAACAAGAACGCATCATCAAATTCAGTACAGATTGGTGTTGCTCTGGATAGTGATAACATTTCAACTGGTGCCTCTACAGATGGAAGTATGTATGATACACTGGTAGATGCATTCGCTGGGAGAAAGTACTGATTTGATTTTGGGGTTGCGGGATCTCCCGCAACCTCATTTCAACAATCTAAAAATTAGAGGATGATATGGGAAAATTAAACAACGGAACAGATGATGCGATTCTAAATGACATGATCGGTATCATGGAAAGTAAAGAACATAAAAGCTTGTTTGCAAAAGAAGCACAAACGGCGCTCGATTATAACCCTTTAAAAAATCGGGATCGAAAACCACGCAAAAGCCCTATGGGCGGCATTCCCAAATCAATGGGGGAACAACCGGATCCATTTAGTGGTCTTGGCAATGAAGATGTCGATCCAGACGAAGTGGAAAAAGAATTTGGGCAACCAATGAAAAGTGCAGATTATGACCCTGCGGCTAATTGGAAAAGAGAACCTAAAAGACCTCCTGGTATTTCTACAAATCAAACCGGTATGAAACAAAATTATATGAACGTAGTTAATAAACTTGATGCTGGTGAGTTTGAAGATGAAGGTTTGAATTTTGATAATACTCAAGACGTAGAAGACGTAGAAGAAGGAAAAGAAGACCCTTTTAGTGGTTTGACAAATAGCTACAAACCAAGAGGTTTAAGTGTCAAAGCTGATGATGATTTGCCAATCTTTACTGAAAATAAAGAAAAGAACGTAATTCTTGATGCTAGAAGAAATATAAAGCCTGATTGGACATCAAGTGAATTTGAGTCTGATGATGATTCTAAAGATCTTCTTACTGAATATGAAAAAGATGAAGCTCAAGATGTGAAAGATGAGGGTTGGAGAGGAGATCCTTGGAGCCAAAAAAATCTTTTTAAAGAAGAAGCTGCGAAATTGGTAAGCACGATGGTCAAGATTGCAGATTTCCTTGGTTCCAGAGGCTATCATGTAAGTGAAGCTGTCGCGGATAAACTTTTGAACTCATTTGTTGTCGAAGCAGAATCCAAGAAAGAAAAAAAGGAAAAGAAAGATCCAAAGAAAGATCCAAAGAAAGATTCGAAAAAATGTGTTTGTAAAGACTGTAAAAAGGAATGCGACGCGGACAAATGTGAGAAAGGCAAGTGTCCAAAGTGTTGTAAAAAAAAGTAGTAAAGAACGCTCAAGTTCCGCTTAGAATGAATAATCTTGTTCTTTCCATAACGGAACTTTCAGCTTTATATTCAAAACTCAACTCCCCAGAATCAAAAATACCAGAAGCAGACAAAACGGCTGCTTCTTATTCTTTTACAAAAATCATATCGTATTTGAAAAAATTGAATCAAATAGGTATGGGAGGAACGCAGAGAACAACAGAAAACGTGCCTGATGTTGAAGATATAAACGCCGTTA
>Ga0307380_10012732_pt1 | contig 10442 bp, 7 predicted proteins | sample UN3MG_FD_202239 | JGI IMG/M metagenome (GOLD analysis project Ga0307380, IMG submission 202239) | Soil microbial communities from Risofladan, Vaasa, Finland - UN-3 | ecosystem: Environmental > Terrestrial > Soil > Coastal area > Acid sulfate soil | place: Finland: Risofladan, Vaasa | collected... | reverse complement strand
GCCGACGAAGTTGATGCCGATGAGTCCGGCACCGGCCGTGCCGCCGGCCGTCAGGGCTGCGGCCGCAAGCGCGGCCGCCAGGACGGCCGGATTCAGACGGGTTACCGTCACGAGCGCGCCCCCCGCGCACCGGAGGCGCAAGGCCGTTCTCCCCCGGATCCCCACGCCTGCCGCCGAGTCTCCCGAACTCAGGCAGCAGCAGCCTTGGACGCCGATGAGTATACTTCACGAACGAGCGGGAGGCAAACGGAAAGGGTGCCGGCGCGGCATTTGGCCGGCGCTCGGGCTGTCGCCGGTCGGCTTTGGTTTGACAGCCCTCCTGCCGGCCGATAGAATCTCCGCCTTGGACGGGAGCGACAGCGGAGGTACCCTCTTTATGAAGCGAATCGGCATGGTGCTGGTCCTGGCCGCCCTGGCGGTCGGATGCAGTCGCCAGGAGGCCCTGCGCCACTACGGCACGGGGTACCTGGCCCTGGAAGCGGGAGAACTCGACAAGGCCCTGAAGGAGTTCGAGGCGGCCATCGAGGTCGATTACACGTTGGCCATGGCCCACGTCGGACTCGGCGATGCGTACCGCGAGAAGGGTCAATTCGAGAAGGCCATCAAGCCGTACCAACACGCCATCCGTGCCGAGCCCTACGAGTTCACCTACCACTATCGCCTGGGCCGCGTGTACCAGGCACTGGAACGCGACCCCGAGGCCGCCGGCACCTATGCGAACGTCATCGACCTGAACCCCGACTACACGCCGGCCTACGTCAACCTGGGCGTGGTGTTCTTCCGGCTGGGCAACCTGCCGAAGGCCCGCACCACTTGCGAGCGGGCCACCGAACTCGACCCCCTTCACGCCTTCGCCTGGTCGAACCTGGGGGCCGTCTACGACGCCCAGGGCGACAGTTACCGCGCCGTCACCGCCTACCAGAAGAGCATCAAACTCAACCCGAATCACGGCCCCGTCCACGTGAACCTCGGCACGGCCTACCTGCGGCAGGGCCGGTACGACCTGGCCCTGGAGGAACTCAAGAAGGCGGCCGAACTCGACCCCGACTCGCCCGTCGTCCGCAAACGCCTCGCCTACGTCTACGCCAAGCAAAAGTACTACGGTGCCGCCATCGAACAGTTGCAGCCGCTCCTCGACGCTCAGCCCGACGACTGGGAGTCGCGCAACAGCCTGGCCGCCATCTACATGATCCTGTACCTCCGGCGGCCCGAACAGGACCGCGTCCGCCTGAGCGCCCTGGAGCAGTGGCACAAGAGTCTCGAGACGAACCCCGACCAGCCGGCCATCCGCCAGCAGGTGGCACGGTGGTCGAAGCCCGCCAAGACGCCCGCACCGCCCGAGACACCCAAACCGGCGGCCGCCGCCAAGCCTGCCCCGAAGGCATCGGCCAAGACACCTTCGACCAAGAAACCACCGGCCCAGCCGGAATCGAAACCGGCGCCGAAAAAAACCACGGCTCGTTAGCCGCGGGACTTGTCCCGCGCGTGCGCGGCGCGTACCCGGCCATCCAGTCAAGGAATCGCTCTAGCCCATGACCGACCACGCCGCTACCGTCCGGACCCGCATCGCCCCCAGCCCCACGGGCGAGCCGCACATCGGCAACATGTACGTGGCGCTGGTCAACTGGGCCGTCGCCCATCAGGCGGGCGGGCAGTTCATCCTCCGGGTCGAGGACACCGACCGCACCCGCTTCGTCGAAGGCGCCGAGGCGATGTTCATCGACGCCCTCGCGTGGCTCGGCCTCGACCACGATGAAGGCCCCGACGCAGGCGGCCCCGTCGGACCCTACCGCCAGAGCGAGCGGCTCGACCTCTACCGCGAACACGTCGAGCGCCTCATCGCCGGCGGCCACGCCTACCGCTGCTTCTGCACACCCGAACGGCTGGCCGAGGTCCGCAAGACCCGGCAGAAGAGCGGCCAGGCCACCGGCTACGACCGCAAGTGCCGCAGCATGGCCGACGACGAGGTCAACCGGCGCCTGGGCGCCGCCGAGCCGCACACCGTCCGCCTGGCCGTGCCGCTCGACGGCCAGACGCGCTTCACCGACGGCCTGCGCGGGCCCATCGTCATCGAGAACCGCGACGTGGACGACCAGGTCCTCCTGAAGAGCGACGGCTTCCCCACCTACCACCTGGCGGTCGTCGTGGACGATCGCGCGATGGGCGTGACCCACGTCATCCGGGCCGAGGAGTGGATCGTCTCGACGCCCAAACACGTCCTCCTGTACGAGGCCCTCGGGTGGGACCCGCCGCTGTTCTTCCACATGCCCCTCATCCGCAACCCCGACCGCTCGAAACTCTCGAAACGCAAAAACCCCACGAACGTCCTGTGGTACCGCGAGCAGGGGTATCTGCCGGAAGCCGTGGTCAACTTCCTCGGGATGCTGGGCCACTCGATGCCCGACGGGCAGGAAGTCTTCACGCCCGAGGAGTTCCTCAAGGCCTTCTCCTGGGACCGCGTGACGACCACCGGCCCGGTGTTCGACGTGGACAAGTTCGAGTGGCTGAACGGCATGTGGATCCGCCGCCTCTCGCCCGCCGACCTGGCCGCGCGGTTGCGCGACGAAGGCTTCATGCCGGACGGCCTGGCCGAGAAATACGCCGACGCCCAGGTCGTCGCCATCGTCACGCTGATGCAGGAGCGGATGAGGAAACTCTCACAGTTCGCCGAAGGCATCGGCTTCTTCATCGACCGCGAACCGTACGACGCCGCCGACCTCGTCCCGACCAAGGGCAAGAAGCAAACGCCCACCCGCACGGGCGCCGAGACGCTCGAAGCGCTGGAGCAGATGCGCTCGGCGCTGGCCGAAATGGAGTCCTGGGACGCCCAGGCCATGGAATCGCGCCTGCGCGAGATGGCCGACGCGACGGGCTGGAAGGCCGGCGAACTGTTCTCACCCCTCCGCGTCGCCGTCACCTGCCGCCGCGTCTCCACGCCCCTGTTTGAGACGATGGCGGTCCTCGGCCGCGCCGAATGCCTCGCCCGCCTCGACGATGCCGTCGAGAAGGCCCGGACGTTGGCGTAACCGGCCGCTTCCCTTCAACGCTATCGCGCGGCAGGTCTGGAGCACCCGCCGCGCGAGATGGCGAAGCGGCGTCTTGGCATTAGGACCCGAGTGACAGCCCCGTGCGGGCCGCCTCGCGAAACCGGCGGCACCGCTCGCGGGCGGCGCACGCCTCCGCTTCGCTCGCGGTGTAACTGGGATAGCGAATGTTGTTCGCCAGGTCCGTCAGAAACGCCAGGTCCTCCCGGTGGGTCTCCCACTCGGGTTCGGTGTCCAGGGCCATCCCGAGGAGGGCCACGAGGTCGTGCATCTTGGGGAAATCGATGCCCGCCTCGCACAGCCGCGCCTTCAAGTACTTCTCCGCACATTGCTGCGCGTGGAAGCAGATGCCGTCGTAACTCGGGTTCGCATCGACCTGCGACTCCCGCTCGACCATAGCGAAGTCATCTTCGGCCTTCGCCACCCACTCAGCCGCTATCGGCTTCATACAGAACCTCGCCCTTTTCCAGGATTTCTCGGATGAAAACGTCGTCCATGGCAAGACGCTTGCGGATCTCCTGCGGCGTGCGCACCAACAGGTCCAGGGGAAACCCCGGCCGAGTCGCCAGGCGGATCTCGACCGCCTTCTCGACCGGCCTGCCGCCGTGCGCCAGGACCACCAGCAGGTCCACGTCGGAATCCGGCGTGGGGACCCCCTCGGCGTACGAGCCGAAGAGCACGATCCGCCGGGGATGAAACCGACGCGCGATCCGGCGGCTCAACGCACGGATCTCTCGTATCGCCACCATCGCCGACCCCCGGCCCTGCCTTCCCTGTGCAAGCAATCAACACCTTACCATCCTCAAGCCAAGCCTGCAAGCAACAATGCCGCCGCCGGGGCATGGCGTGCTACGCCCCTGCAGTGCTCGTGGCCGGCGGCTCGCGGGGGCGCTGCCGCCGTAAGGGCGCAGCATGCTGCGCCCCCACATCGCTCGTGGCTGCCGGCGGCGGTTATATACTTTACGAAAACGGCCTTTTTTTGGACCCCGTAAAATCGCGCTTTTCGGGGTGTCGAACCTCGTTTCTGGCCTGGAAACGGCGTTTCGGCCCTCAAATGTTAAGATAGGCAAGGCAAAACTTACTCCTTTTTGATCGGTTTCTTGTTCCTTTTTGCTCAAACTTAGTCCGTTCTTCGTCCTTTTTACCCCTTTTTTAACCTGCGTGCAGCGGGGTCAATAGGTGCTAAAGTATACAAAATGGCGGGACGGACGAGGCTGGAGGCCGCAGGCCAGAGGCTGGAGGCACGGCAAATTGTTAGAACTCTAACAATCGGAGAGCCCGAAAAACGGCCCTGGCGCTATCAAGAACGGCGATTTTGGCCGAACGGCCGCGCAAGACCGGGTTCGACGTATGGAGGGGATGCAATTTGTAAGGCCCCAAACCGGGTGGTTCGCGTAAGCGCTTGTGCGAAAAGGACTTACGTCCCGGAAACGGCGGCGTGGATTGTTAGAACTCTAACAAAAAGGCGGTAGGGCCAAGTGACTGAGTGACGGAGTAACTGAGCAACAGCCCTTTTAGCCGCGCCCCGCAGGGAAGCGGGTTTTGGCCGCAGCAGAGGCCCTTTGGCCAGTGCCGAACCAACGGCAACGACGCCTCACGCCAAGCCGGAAAGAACGCCAAAAACGACGGGAGACTGGCTAACGGGAAACGGCAACAGCGAGACCCTTCGGCTACGCTCGGGTGACATGGTTGCCCGGGGCACGTCTCCGCCGCCGTTCACGAGAGCATGCTTTCGCAACGGCGCGAAAGCATGGCACCCGGCTGGGGGAGGGGATACTTGGCCATGCCGGCTCGGGGCGGACTCAGTCGTTCGGCGGCTCCGCCGCCTCCCAGTCCAGTCTGGGATAAGCAGCCCAGGTCACGTCCAGCAGGTGCCGCCTGGTTGGGTTGTCGAGATCAACGACGGTAAGGAGGCCACCGTACTTGAGGAGCACCCGGCGGCGCGCGAACTCGGCGAGCACGAACCGGCCTGAAGGAGACAACGCCGCTCGAGGGTATTTCGGACGGTCAGAGTCCAGGCGCGCCCGTTCCCTCCCCTGGGTGTCGAGGATTCGGATCATCTCCTCGTTCCAGACGAGGATCCGGCTGCCCATGGCGCAGGCGGAGGGAAAGTCTCCCTCCGCGAACCAAGTGATCTCGCCTGTGACGGTGTTGAAGGCGTAAAGACCGCAGGCGAACTTGCTGATGCCCCTCCCGCGAACCCCATAGCCGACACCGCGGGGCACATCGTCCTCGGTCGTGTTGTACAAGGTCTCATCTCGGTAGGAGACAAACAGGACGGTATCGGAATCGGGTAGCCAGCACAGGCCGGCGTCCGATGCCCAGCGGTCGGCTTGCGCAATCAGCTTACCTGACTCAATGTCGAGGACAACCAGTTTGCACTTGTCATCGAGGACGTAATAGCTCGAACCATCTCTGTACGCGGCGACGCGCGAGAACCAGAAAAGGAACGCGATCTTCCGCCCGTCGGGGGAGATCGACAGATCCTGCACTGCCTTCCACTCCCCAAACTCCTCCCTTGTGAATGCCGACACGTTGATCTCCCGAAGCGTGTCGAACCGGGGCAGCGAAGCGATGGCCAGTTTCCTGTCTCCCCCATCCTTCCATGGGAAGTAGGCGCACACTTGTCCTTTGACATCCCATTCGAAAGGGTCCAGAAGCGGGCAGTCCGGGAGCGAGTGCCACACCCCCTCCCTCAGGTCGAAGACCCGCAAACGGGGATTCTTCCGGTCTGCCTCCAGCGCATAGATCCGTCCAGATGCCCGACTGAGGAGTTCGGGGTCTTTCCAGTTCGTCAGTTCCACCTCGTCGAGATGCCCTTGATAGGCGATCCAGACGATGGGATAAAGCAAGCATGCTACGGCATAACTGGCGAGATTGACGCCAAACCCGAGGGCCCACGCCCGCTCCCACGTCACGGGTACCTGCCTGTAAAGCAGGCGGAGCAGTGGAACCTCAGTCAAGACGTTGACGAAGAAGAAGGCGGCCAACACAACCACAATGCTCCCCTCCCCCCCGAAGGAGGAACACTGGGCAAGTCCGAGCAGCAACAGCCACCCGGTGCCGCGGGATGCCACATTGAGAATCCCGCTGCGCCAGAGCGTATCCAGGAACCCAACCTGCTTGATCCTCCACCGCAGCAGCACGCCTTCAAGAAGGATAGTCACGCAGATGATAACCGTGGCGGGGAGCCAACCCTCTGGAAAGAGCGGGATTCCGCCCGCCAAGGCTGGGGACGGTGCCAAGCAGAGCAAGAGCGGCACGAGATAGAGGCATCGTCTCATTTCACGTCTCTTGCCGGGAGGCCGTTAGCTCGTTCCGCACCAAGGGCCCGCCGCACCGTCCGCATCTCTATTGGCATTGTACCGCACCATCGGGATGCGTACCAGCGGTTCCCCGGTTCGCCGACGCTTGGGCGCAGAACCATTGCACGGCAAGATGCCCGTTCGACTGCGCTGGGCGAAAGCATGGCACCCGGCGTTCCTGCCGGCGGATCCATCGAGTTTACGCTGTACCGTCAACGGCAGGCGGCCGTATAGTGGGCCTGTTGCGGCGGGAGAGGCTGGGAGACGCGCTGGCGGGTCCTGATGGATCGGGAGCAGTGGCAGCCGGCGCAGAACATGCTTTCGCAACGGCGCGAAAGCATGGCACCCGGCTGTCACCCTGAGCGAAGCGAAGGGTCTCGCCGTGGGAACGACGAAACAGCAACGACCACGGCGAGATTCTTCGGGTCGCCGAGGCGACCCTCAGAATGACAACGCTAAACACGTACCAGCGCGAAAGCATGGCACCCGGCATGGCACCCGGCCGCCAGCCGGAATTCCGCGAAGGGACGTTTTCGATGCCGAAGGGAAGGAAGCCCATGAGAGTTCTGGTTTGTGCTGCAACCCTTTGCGTGTGTGCGTGTATGCTGAGCGCGAAACCAGCGGCGAAAGCGGGTGACGCGGTGAAAGGATCGCAGGCCGAGCGGGTCAAGGCGGTGGCGGCGATGTTGCCGGAGAAGCCGGCGGGGTTCGGCCGCCCCATCAGCGACCGGGCGGCGTGGGAGGCGCTGGCGAAGGCGCCCGCGTTCGGCTCGACGGTGGCCCGCGCGGCCGCCCTGCTCTCGAAGCCGCTGCCGGAGCAGCCCGACGACCTGTACCTGGACTTCTCGCGCACGGGCAACCGCAGCCGGTGGCAGAGGGTGGCGGGCGAGCGTCGCGGCCGCATCGCCGAGTTCGTGCTGGCCGAGTGCTTCGAGAACAAGGGCCGCTTCATCAAACCGCTCGAAGAGACCATCGCCGCCGTCTGCGCCGAACGGACGTGGGTCATGCCGGCCCACGACCGGAGTCTGGCGAACTTCAAGGGCACGGCCGTCACGATCGACCTCGGCGCGTCGCACCTGGGGGTGGACCTGGCGACCGCCGATCACCTGGTCGGCGAGCGGCTCAGCGCCAAGGCGCGCGGCCTCCTGCGTGAGAACGTCCGCCGCCGCATCCTCGACCCGTACCTTCGAATGCTCGACGGCCGCCAGAAGAAAGACGGGTGGATGTCCACGACGAACAACTGGAACACCGTGTGCCTGGCGAACGTGACGGGGTCGGCCCTGGCGGTGGCCGAGTCGCGCGAGGAACGCGCCCGGTTCGTCGTGGCGGGCGATGAGTACTCGTGGAACTTCCTGAAGGGCTTCACGCCCGACGGCTACTGCAGCGAAGGCGTCGGGTACTGGGGATACGGGTTCGGCCATTACCTGCTGCTGGCCGAGGCGACGTATCAGGCGACGGGCGGCGGGGTGGACCTGTTTGCCCGCAAAGAGGCCCTGGCGCCGGCGCGGTACGCTTCGCGGATCGAGATCACGGGCGGCGTGTGCCCGGCCTTTGCGGACTGCAGCGTCACGGCGCGGCCGGACCCGCGGATGGTGCACTTCGTGTCGCGGCGTTTCGGCCTGGGCGGCGAGGCGGCCGACGACGCCACGCTCGTCGGGCCGAACCGCGGTCTGTTCGGAACGGTGGCGTACTCGTTTCCGAACTCGGCCACGAAGGCGCCGCCCGCGAAACAGGAAGCCCCCGGCCCAGGCATCCGCACGTGGTTCCCGGACGCGGGCGTTCTCATCGGCCGGCCTGTTGAGGGATCGGACGGCCGCATGGGCGTCGCCATGAAGGGCGGACACAACGGGGAGCATCACAACCACAACGACGTGGGGTCGTACATCGTGGTGGTCGGGAAGCACCCGGTGCTCGTGGACCCCGGGGCCGAGGTGTACACGGCCCGCACGTTCAGCGGCCGGCGGTACGAGAGCAACGTCCTGAACTCCTACGGCCATCCCGTGCCGCGCGTGGCGGGGAAATTGCAGAAGACCGGCAGCAAGGCGCGCGGCCAGGTGGTCCGGACCGAGTTCACGGACGCCGCCGACACGCTGGTGCTGGACCTGCGTTCGGCGTACGGCGTGAAGGAGGTCGAGCGGCTCGAGCGGACGTTCGTGTACTCGCGCGCCGGGGCCGGGTCGCTGACGGTGACCGACGACGTGGTCTTCGCGACGCCGCAGGCCTTCGAGACGGCGCTCGTGACGCTGGGGAAGTGGGAGCAGGAGAAGCCGGGAACGCTCGTCGTGCGAGACTCAGGCGACGCGGTCCGCGTCGAAATTGCCGTGACGGGCGGCGAGTTTGAGGTCGCGGCCGAGGCGATCAAGGAAGACGTGAAGGCGCATTCGCTGCCGACGCGCATCGCCGTCCGGATGAAGCAGCCGGTCGCGAAGGCGAGGGTGACGATGACGGTGACGCCGGTCAAAGGGGAAGGCTCCTGAGGAGCAGGAACGTGATCCTCACGGCCTCCGTAGCCTTGGCGTCGTTCATCACGTTCGCGGCGATTGCCGCCTGGGGCTACGTGCGCGAAAGCGGCAGCCGACGCAGTCGCAGGCTCGTCTTTGTGGTGCCTCTTCTGGCATGGTTCGGGGTGGGGCTGGTTCTCGTGGCCACGTATTGGCCGAGGATGCGGCTCTCCTGCGCCATCCGAGGGGGGGACCTGCAGACGGTCCAATCCCTGCTGAGCGAGCACCCGGAATGGCTCGAGTCCAAGAGCATCGACCTCGACGGCGATACGCCGCTCGGCGAGGCCGTCATGGCGGGGCGGCAAGAGGTGGTGGCGTTGCTCCTTAAGCAAGGGGCAAGAACCGACCCGCAGGTGGTCACTCCGCCGCTTGTGCAGGCCGCCTTTTACGGCCGGGTCGAGATTGGCGAGATGCTGCTGAGACATGGCGCCAATCCCGATCAGACCGGGCTCCGAGACAGGAACCCTGCCATTGAGTTGGCCGCGTGGTTTGGCCACGAAGCCTTTGTTCGGCTTCTGCTCGCACACGGCGTTGACCTCGATGCTGGCGACATGGATGGGGACACAGCCCTGATGTCGGCCTCGGAGCGGGGACACGAGAGGGTCGTCGACCTGCTGCTGGGGCATGGGGCAGACGTGAGCCTGAGCAATCGCTTTGGCTGCACGGCATTGCACAAGGCGGCCGCCGGCGGGTACGAGAGCATCGTGGTGGCGCTTCTTGCGCACGGCGCGGACGTGAATGCGTCCGACTATCGCGGCACGGCGATTCACGTTGCAGTCACAAAAGGCCACGCGGGGGTCGTTCGCCTCCTGATTAGGAGCCATGCAGATCTCACGACAGCCCCGCCCCTCTCTCGCGTGCGGGACCAGGAAACACGGCAGGTGCTCAAGGAAGCCGGAGCCGAGCGATGATGTTGCCTTGCGGCGGACCCGAGAAACGCACGGCCGGGCAAGACCGGCCGTGGCACACTGTTGGCGGGCACTCGCCGTGGCGAGTGGCACGCGGCGGACAAGTCCGCCGGCTGACGGCGCGCGTCAGGGAATGGTGCGGAACGGAAGCCGCACGCCCCCGAGCGGGTCGAGGGCGCTGAGTTTGACCGTCGCGTTGAGGCCGAGGTCGGCGATGGCGAAGCGGACGGCCGGCGCATCGCCGCCGGCCACGGTCAGGACCTGCGGGCGCATCCAGTCGGCGGGCGTGAAGGTCAGGCGAGCCGGCGAGACCGTGATGCCCGGCGCTCCCCCCGAAACGGTCACCGTCACCGGCGCGAGCGTCGGCATCGCGAGGAGGACGCGGACCCGGCCGCGCTTGTCGGCGTCATCCGGCAGGACCCACACGGCGTTGCGGTAGCCGGGCACCCATCGCTCGGCCCCGTACTCGCAGGCGCCGATGTCGGGTGCCTTTCCCTTGAAGCCGTCGGTGATGCCGGGGATCTCGCGGCCGGCGTCGATGAGGGGCGAGCCGGCGCGCGGGCGGAAGTCGAAGCGGGCCGGGTCGGCCGGCAACGGCTCATCGTCGCGCATCGTGAGTTGCTTCGGGTCCAGAAGCATGGCGTGCGGCGGCTGGTAGTTGTGCGAGAGGGTGCCGGCGGGCGG
>Ga0307380_10012728_pt1 | contig 10443 bp, 11 predicted proteins | sample UN3MG_FD_202239 | JGI IMG/M metagenome (GOLD analysis project Ga0307380, IMG submission 202239) | Soil microbial communities from Risofladan, Vaasa, Finland - UN-3 | ecosystem: Environmental > Terrestrial > Soil > Coastal area > Acid sulfate soil | place: Finland: Risofladan, Vaasa | collected... | reverse complement strand
GTGATCGTTCCGCTGGCGTCCACGTCGGCGAAACTACTCGTACCGCTGGAGGTGACGTCGCCGGTCACGTCGCCGGTCAACGCGCCGATGAACGTCGTGGCCGTGATCGTCCCGCTGGCGTCCACGTCGGCGAAACTACTCGTACCGCTGGAGGTGACGTCGCCGGTCACGTCGCCGGTCAACGCGCCGATGAACGTCGTGGCCGTGATCGTCCCGCTCGCATCTATATCCGCGAACGAGCTGGTCCCGCTGGACGTCACATCGCCGGTGACGTTTCCTGTCAGGTCTCCCACGAACCCGGTGGTAGCGGTCACCGTCCCGCTTACATCAGCGTCCCCCGTGACCGTCACGTCCCCCGTAAAGTTCTGTGCACCGCTCGACGTGATCGTCCCATCATATGCCAACCGCCAGCGCACCGTCCCGCTATTCCTGAATTCCACAATGTCGCCGGTGCTCGTCTGATCCACGATGAGCTGATCCGTGTTCGCCCCCTCGAAATTCGCCCCGCTCCCTGACAGGCTCATCTCCTGGTACGGCTCCCCTGGCTGCACATACGACTGCACCCCACTCATCAGCCCCACTATCACCAGCAGGACGATACTGATCCCCACGATTGTCCTGAAAGTTGTCTCCTTCATTTCCCGTACTCCTTCTTCTTCACAATCCTGAATCCCAGCGCGTCCGCATCGCTCTCACGGAACGCCGTCAGCGCCAGCCGCGCCTTCGCCACCGACAACGCCACCGGCACACTCCACCCCATCCGCAGAGCCCCGATCACCCACTGCGCCAGCAGGTCCGTTCCCACCACCTTCCGGCCCAGCGCCTTGTTCTTCCCCGCCCCCGCGATTACGGCCTCTGCTCCAACCCGATACAGCGCATCCACCATCGGATCGTTGTCCGCCCCGTAGCAATTTGCCACGACTGCCACACACCCGTTGAGGCAAGCGCTCAAGATATTCACGGACAACAGCGCCACCGGCTGCCCCGCCTGGCCATCCCCGTACCAGCCTACCATTCCCCGCTTCCCGTGTAGCCGAAAGTACAGTACGTCGTACCCCTCCAACCACTCTGGCCTGAAATCAATCGCCGTTAGCGGCGGGGAGGTCAGCGGTTGCACGCCCGTCGCGCGTGCAACCGCCACATGCGCTTCCTCCGTACAGTACGCAAACACGCGCAAGGGACACCTCCCAGGTGCTACGTGTTGCCCATGCAGGCCAGTCGCCAGTCCCCGTAGGTGATCGTGTACCTGGCCATCCACTTATAGTACCGGATGCCCATCCCCTGCGTGTGATCGTCCCAGAACACCAGTTGTGGACCTTCCCGGACCTGCAGCATCAAAGGCTTCTCAGGCAAAGTCGTGCACACCACTGCCCAGAACGTCGAATCCACCCATCCGCCGGGCGCCGTCAGCCGGTTCACCTTACCCGCGTACGGGTTCATCTCGCGGTTGGTCGTGTCGTATGTCTCCTTGTTGTCCGTGATCTGCGCTGCCATCCGCTCCAGGTTGATCGAGTGGATGATCAGATCGTGCACGATCCCCGTCGCGATCCCCCGGTCGTCCCGGAATTGGCTTGCCGCAACCCGCACCGTCTCGAAGTTATCGAGCGTCATCACCACGCCGTACTTGTTGTCCTGCACGGTCTGATACTCGGCCCCCTTGTCGTAGTGCGAGTCGTTGAAGAAACTCAAGGAGTCGTAGCAGGCCCCGTACGTGGTGGTCGCATCGCCGCCGTTCAGCGCCGCGAAACACAGATAGTCCATGTGCTGCTCGAACCGCACGCCCGCGCTGCGCGCCCACTCCTCCAGCCCGCCGACCCGGTTGTCGTTGATCGCGTTGTGCCAGATGCCGATGGGAATGTCCCAGTCCTGGTTGTAGACCACCAACCCGCGCTCGTTTCCGCCCAGCACCGTGATCGGCCCGCCCTCGTGCAACCCCGATACCTGCGGATGCCCCGTCCGGCTATCCGTCCCACCTGGCCCGGCCTGCCCCCCTACCTGCGCCGGCCACGGGATCGCCCCCAGGTCTCCATAGATCTCAAAGGCGCCTTCGCTCTTGGTCGGCTGCACCCACCCGCTCCGCAGCGGCTTGTACTCCTTCTTGCCCGCCAGAAATCCCTTGCGCATCCCATACTCCAGATGCGCCAACACATCAGTTCGTGTGATCATCTACAGACCTCCTGATTCCGATCCGTTAATCCTGCCCATCCGTGTTATGTGGGCGTATTCGTCCGCATCGCCGCGTGGCTGATGTCCACCCACACGTAGGTGCTGTCCACGTCCACGATGGTACCGACCCACCAATTGTTGGTATCCGTCGTGGTAATCGTGTCATCATCGCTGGCATACGCTGGAGCGCCGATGTCGGTGATCGCCAGCGATCCCACCGCGAACCCCCAGATGCCGTTGGTGTACACCGTGCACTTCTTGGCCCCATCCGCCGTGTCCGCGGCCTTGACCTCCACCTTCTCCGCGGCGATGCCGCCGAAGATGTCCGCCGATGCCGATGCCGTGCTGCCGCTGGAGGGCGCCGCCCGAAAGTACCCATCGGTGTCCGATTGATCACAGACGACGACACTGCCCTTGTAGACGGTGTGCTCCGTGCTCCCCCCGCCAAAGTTCGTGTACCCGGCCAGCTTCAGCGGCAGGGTTGTCAGCCCTCCCGCCGGCAGCTTGACCGGCCTGCTCTTGCTCGCTGAAAGGACGGTCATCTTACTTGCCTCCCCCCTGCCACTTCGTCAGGTCGTACTCGCTCAGCTCACCCAGATTGAGCACCGGGTCGCGCAGATCCAGCAGCTTCATCTCCCCCGCGTCGAGCGCATCCGCGTATTCCTTCGGCAGCGCCTTCTTGCCGCCCTGCCCGTCCCGGCTCGAGCCGTGCTCCCCGAAATCCACCACCTTCGCCTTCAGGATCGCCATCGCCGCCTGGATCTCCTGGTCGCCCGGGAGCGCCTCCAGGAACGCCACGATCTCTTCTGGCTTCGTGCTCAGGCCATGCTCGCCGCTCGTGACCTGCGCCGCGAACTCGACCAGCGTCGTCCGCCGCTCGTAGCGCGGCTTCATCTCGGCCTCGACCTCGGCCTTGACCTTCTCGCGCATCTCCACCATCTGCGTCTGTTGCGCGGCCAGTTCGGCCTCGTACTCCTTGCGGATCTTCTCCCGCAGTTCTGCCAACTCCTTCTCGTTCATTCGATCTTCCTCCTCTAGTTTGACGATCAGCGGCGCTACCGCATCCGCAATCGCCTGTAACTCACGCACATTCGGATAATACTCCTGCTCCTCGGCAGGCCACTCGCCCTCCGCCTGATTGTACAACCAGGCGCACAATGCCCTTTCGTCGCCGATCCCTGGCTTCCCTGCCAGCGCCTTCGCGCAGGTCGCACACGAACCGGCCCACTTACCCCACGCCCCAATCACGTTTTGGATGTTCCCCTGCAGCTCTGCCCACTTCCCTGCCTTTGCCTCGCCCCCTTCTCTGTGCTTGAAATACTGAATCTCCTTCTCCCGCTTCGCCGCCGCCTCCCGCGCCGCTTCCTCATTCGCGTGCTCTTTCCCTTCCCCGAACGGGAAGCGCCCCAACACCTTCGACCCATCAGCCGAGTACAGAATGATCTCGCTCCCCTCCTTGCGGACCACCAGCTCGGCCTCCTCCGCTTCCTCCAGCGCATACACCCCGCTCTCGCCCAACTCCACCGGCTGCAACCCCTTCACAGCCGGGAAGTTGACCAGGCTCACACTCTTGATCACCTTCTTGGCCAGATCAATCGTCGCACTGAGATACCGATACACCTTGTCGCCGACCAGCTTCCGCCCCACGTCGTTCCAATCCACGCTGGCCAGCAGCCGGTCCCCATCCCGCCACACCTTGCGCACCCAGCCCGCCGCCTCCGCTCGCTCGTGGTTCACGTCAATCGGCACCTCCTGTTCAGCCAGACCCGCCTCGAAACTGGCCACGAAGGTGTCCAGGTCCTCATCAACAACCGTCACCTCTTTGCCGTGGCGATCCACGAAATCCCCCGTCCGCAGCACCTCCACCGGCGTCCCGGCCTCGTTCGCCTCTGCAAACAGAAAGTCACCCAACAAAATGCCGCTCATCCACCTACCTCCTCCGCCAATTCGGCCACGATCCCGGCCCCCGCCTGCGCCAGGAGCGTATTGATTGCTTCCTGATTGTCCGTCACTACCTGCGTCGTCGTACGCCACCGGCCTTTGTGCGCTGGCATCTGCGTCTGTGGATCCATCACGTATGGCCCGTACGGCGTCGCATTCCCCACCCGCCCCATCACAAACGCGGCACTATTCCCTGGTGCCGCCTCCACCACCCGCTGCCCGGCCACCCACAACCGCCCCAGCGTCCCCGTCCGTCTGTACCACGAATCCGCCGGTGCCGCCGGGTAATCTGCCGCATCCCCCTGCAGCACCATCAGCGCCTGTTCGATGGCCAGCTCGACCTGCCCGGCCGCGATCTCTGGAAAGTCCTCCAGCCTCGCCATAAACTCGGCCAGGTCAGCCTGGAACTGCTCTAACCCCTCGCCCTCGATCACTTCACCGCCGCCTTCACATCGCTGAGCAACCGCCCCAGATAATCGCCCTCGCTGACGATCACCCCCTGCAGGGCCTGGCACCCGTTCACCCGCCCCCACGGAGCATCCACCGGCCGCTGACACACCCGCTCATCCTTCACGCTGGCCCACACCACCACCCATGTGCCATTCGGCAACAGCACCGGCCGTGTGTAACACCGGCAGCCAGGATGCGCCGGCGCCTTGAACGCCGTCGCTGGCAACCCCACCCGCTGCCGCACCAGGTCGTTCGCCTCGTCGTATGCCCTGGTTACCTCCGTCGCGGCGATCAGCTCCGCCCGACCCCGCCCGAACACCGGTATCAATGTCTTCACCAGGTCAGGCAGCGCCCGCCCCGTCTCTACCCACGTGGCCACCGTCTCCCGCGTGGCCACCCGCGTCGTCTCCGTGATTCCCTTAATCAGCTTCCCCACGTACCCCCGCGCCCACTTCGCCGCATCCGCATTCACCAGCGCCCAATCCGCGCCACCGGCAAATGCGGCCATCGCCTCCTCAATCACGGTCCCCGATAGCCCCACAACGTGCTTGAGCACCTGCTGGAGCAGCACCCGTTTCAGCGCCTCTTGCTCTCCCGCCCAGAACGCCGCATCTGCCACGTCCTGGCCCGCCTGCGCCACTCCCAGCACGCGCTCCTGTTGCTCCTTCAGGAACCCCTGCACCTTTGCCGCGATCTCTGCCTCAATCGCTGCCCGCTCCGCATCATGCCCGCCCTCTGCCAGTTCCGCCAGCTCGGGCGCCGTCTCTTCTTCTTCCGTGCTTCCCTGCTCCTGCGCCCCCCCACCCCCCTGCTCTTCTGGCTGCCCTTCCGCCACCTCGATCACCGGCATCCCCGTCCGCCGCCGCAGCCAATTCGTATCCTCTGGCTGCCAATCCAACAGGCTCTGGACCTGCTGCAGCCAGTTCCCCAACTGCCCCAACGCCGGTTTCTCCACCCGCGAATGCGCCACCCTGGGCATTGCCGCCATCCCCGGAAACGGGTTGTACCCCATCAGCCGTGGCACTCCGAACAGGTTGATCACCGTGGCTACCCGGTCCAGGTACCCATCCACCGCCATCAGGAATAGTTGGCTCTTATCCGACCCCAGCGCCCAGGAGCCCGTCTGCCCCGTCCCGAGGTCAATAAAATCGGCGAGCGTCGTCTGCAGCATCAGCAGCCGGTAGTATTTGATCGTGTTCAGCAAGGCCTCCGCGCCGCTGTTCTGTGCGCTCTCGAGCCGGAATTTGACTCCCGTCGGCACCGACACGAACTGCTTTTCGTCCACCGTCAGCGCCTGCCCCACCGTCTGCACCGCGGCCAGGTCGTCGGCCTGCGGCTTCTCCTCGAACTCGAACACCGGCAGCCCCACGAACGTCCGCTGCCACCCGATCCCCTGGATGATCTGATAGTTCTTGAGATAGTACCAGGTCTCATAAATGCTTTCGAGGAGTGGAAAGCCTTCGGGGTTGCCGCCGTCACGCTGGGAGGTGAAGTGTAGTGACTTCTCGATCGGGATCCGGATCTGCTCGTAGGTCGGCGCTGGCATCTGGACCAGCGCCTGCACCCCGCCCGTCTCATCGAACTCCCACTGCCAGAACGATGACTGCCGCCGCATCGCCCACTTGCGCCACCCGACAGCCTTGTCGCTGTACTGGCTGGCCACCGCCGCCTCTGGTCCCGCCCGCCGCTTGTACACGACTTCTAACCACGACCAGCCAAACAGCACCGCGCTCAGCGCATCCTCCACCGCGTCCTCGACCGTGTGGCTCATATCCTCCAGACAGGACTCCACGAAATCCGCCGCCCGCTTATCACCGTCCGCCTTCCCGCCCGCCTCCGCGTACCAGGTCGCCGTCCGCGCAAACAGAATCAGCGCATTCCACAGCGTGCGGATGGTCGGGTCCCGCCGGCGCATCTCGTTGTAGACCTTGTATGCATCCGGCCAGTTCAGGACTGGCGTGTACGCCTCCTGCACCTGGCCCGCGAACGCCAGCAGCCCCGTCTTGCCAGATTCGTTCACATCTGGGCCTGTTGCCATCGTGCCCTCCCCTGCCCGAACGGATCCCACCGGCTCGGCCTGCTCGGCGCCTGCGGCACATCGCTGAACCTGACATAACTGGGGCACATCTGCCAGGCACCCGAGACAGCATCAACCTGGTCATCATACGTACCCTTGGGAAATGCGACGGCCTCGGCGATAAAGAGGTCATTCCACGGCCCACGCAGCATATACACCCGGTCATCCTCAATCTTGGTGGCCCACAACTCAGCGCGTGCCACCTTGTCCCCCTCCACCGGTACAGGCTTGATGATGCGATTGTGCAACCGCTCATCGTCCCGAAACTCCTGGTAGTACCCATCCTGCTGCCCGGCGACCTCGATACCCTGCGTAACCTCCACAGGGTCCTCCAACATTACGGTCGTAATTTTAGGCCGTGCCTCAGACCAGGGAGCAGGAATGCGCACGACGTCCAGAATGTAGAATCGCCGCTGGTCATCCTGCGCGCACTTGGCCCCGCTGAGATAATTCGCCTTGGCTGAGCGCCCCACCGCCAGGTCCCAATAGCGGACCGGTCTTAATCCCCTGGGCACCTGGTCAACGTCAATGACCTTGATCTTGTGCGCCTTGATGATCGCCCCTTCCAACTGTCGCGGCCGCTGCTGGTACAGCGCATCCCACTCGTACCCCCCGATATTCACCCGGATGCTGGCCAGCACCTCGAGCGAGTACTTTTCTGGCCACAACGCCTCACCTGGCTGCCGCCCCAGCGGGTCCACCGACCGCCACCAGCCGCTCTTGCACGCCTCAATGACGTCCTCAGCCTCCACTCCCCCAGCCCACTCCTCCCCCATCGCCGGGAGATTGAGCACCACCCACTGGTCCGCGCCCTCCTCCCCCACCATCCGCTTGAGGAGCCGCCCCGCCAGGTCGTCTTCGTGCCACCGCTGGTGCATCAGCACGATGGCCGCCCCATCCTCCAACCGGGTATAGAGCGTGGACTTGTACCATTCGTCAATGCGGTTTCGTACCGCCTGCGATTCCGCATCCTGCCGGTTGCGCAGTGGATCGTCAATAATGGCCAGGTGCGCTCCGCGTCCGATGATGGCCGCCCCCCCCCCCCCCCCCCCCCTCCCACCCCGCCGTCCGGCGAAATCCCACACACTGGCAGAGCGGCTATCATCCGCCAGTACCGCCGGTTCGGCCGCCGAACTCCTGTCACCGAATACCCCCCGAAATGGTGCATCAATCACGATGTTCCGCACCTGGCGGCCAAAGTTCATCGCCAGATCGCCCGTACACGAACTGAGGATCACACGACTGTCAGGGTTCCGGCCCAGAAACCACGCGGGGAAACGAACGGAGACCAACTCACTCTTCCCATGCCGGGGCGGCATAAACACCATCACCCGCCCGATGCCCTCTCTCCCCCCAGTCACCACATACCGCTCGACCTGCTCCAGATACTCGGCCAGCAACTGGTTATGCCGCGCCACCTGGTACTGCGTGAATGTGTAGGTGGTAAAATCCAGCAGGTGACGCCGGGCCAATTCCCGCCGCGCCAGTTCCCTCTTGGCGACCTCCCGCACGTCAGCCACTCGACCCTCCTGGTGTAGACGCCAGCGCCCGCAGATCGTTCTCCCCGACCTCGCTCAGATCGTCAGGCAGAATATCCCCGACCAACAGCCGCTGCTTGGGGATATAGTCTCCGAGCATCTCCAACGCGAGTTTGCGGTCCGCATGTGCTCTGGGATTCGGATTGCTGGCCGCCTCAATGAGCGCGGCGATTACCTGCGCTCTACTCTTCGCCAGTTGAGAGATCGTCAGCGACCGGATCCGCACGTCCACCGCCGGGTTCTCTGAGCGCCACTTGCGAATTACCCGGTCCGAGGTTAGCCCCAACTCCTGCGTCGCCAGTTCCCCCTGCGTCGCCGGCACGCGCCGGTCCCGAGGCTGCGAGGCCCACACGATGTACACCGCCTGCCGCCAGGGCCAGCCCTCCGCACACAGCGCCCAGTAATCCTCCATCCACGGCGCAGCGCCATAGCGCGCCTCGAACACCTCGCGCGCCTCATTGCTGCGCAACTGCGCCTCGTCCAGCGGATTCAACTCCGCCTCGAACCCTGGCAGCGTCAACACTTCAGTCATAGCCTATCACGCGCTGGAGGCTGGACCGGAGGGCCGTGGTGGGCGGGGACCACACGCACCGTCCGGCCCAGCCCCCAGCGCACGATCATTCCTTCATCGCTTCCCGCAACAAATCATAAAACTGCGACCGCCACCGGGTTACATCCCAACCGGGGCATACAGTACCCGCGTACCGGTCGTTGTGGCCCTGCACTTGCGCCAACGGAATGTTGAATTGAGCCATCAACCAACGCACCAGCCGCACGGTTGCGTTCAACTGAGCCAGTGGCGGTCGCACTTTGTGGAGGTGTCCGGCCATCCCGACCGAGATGTTGACGTTGCGATGACCCGTCTGATCGTGCCAGAACCCCCACGTGAGCGGCACACAGAGCCAGCATTCACCGGTGATTGACACCCAAAAAGCGTACTCTGTGCTGGGCCGCCCCTTACTGATGATATACTTCGCCGTGGCGATGGGATCGTGACTCATCGTGTGGTGGATCGTCACACCCTCGATCTGCGTCAATTCACGCATCCACCAGGCAACCGGCTCGGTCGGCTCCGGGTTGAGCGGCATCTGGTCTATGATGTCCACGAACGGCTCTATCCCGCTCTCCGGGTCTGCCGCCAACCGGCTGGCCACCGTCCGCAGGGCCTCCTCGTGCTCCCCCGACCACTGCGTGACGTCTGCCAGTTTGGCGCGCAGATCGTCCGCCACCCGCACCACCGCATCCACCGCCCACTGGAAGTCACGATCCCCCATCTGGCAATCCTCCCAACGGCCCGGTGATCTCCTCATCCGGGTTGAGATGATATTTGACGCACATCCGCGTGAATCGCCGCTGCCAGGTCTCTACCTGGCTCTCCAGTTCCTTGATGCGCTCACGGAGAGCCTCGATGATCTCGCGCAGAGCCTGCACCTCGTCTTTCCTGGCCGAAGCGCGCGCCGTACGCCACGAAACGATTAGGCTCCCGACACCGGTCAGAAACCCGGCCGCGGCGACAAACCACGCGATCCCGTTGTCCACGTCCACCTAGCCAGCCTGTGGCTTCAGAACCTGAGCCATCCGCAGACCCTTGAAGAAGATGGGCGAGGCCAGGATCGCCAGCACCACCTGCCCGATCCGGTTCAGAACGTCGAAGATCATCCGCGCCGTGTCCCCAGCATAATTCACCCCGAAGACACCCGCCACAGCCAGCACGGCAAACAGCACGATATTGGCCAGCGTAGCCCATCTTCCGGCCTGCCCATCGGGAACAACCTTGAGCTGCTTGAGGATCTCGATCACGACCATCACGACCGAGCCCAGCCCCAGCGAGGCAATATAGTCGTCTATCTTGCCCGTATCCACGTCAGGCAGGGGCGGGAACTCTTCGCCGGGGATCGGGGAATCGAACGGCTGTGGCTGCTGGGCCATCACAGGCAGAATCAACACCAGCATCAGCAACGCTACGATCAGCAAACCTACTCGGACCTTCATCGCACATACCTCCTATGGCTTGACATAAAACAAAAGACGCCCACCCCTCTATCGGGTGGGCGTCTCAACGGCAACCCTATTTCCTGGTTCAATCACTGGGCACTGGGGAGCGCGTACCTCTTCTCAATCCACCGCACAATCATAAGCAGTGCCCGGCGTAGAATCAGAAAAAACTCGCGTAGATCCTCGTCATTCGTCACAGTCAGCCCCCGTCATCACAATAAACTATACCACCCCCTCCCGTATTCGTCAAGTAGAAATAAGTTCACTCCACGCGCC
>Ga0307380_10012727_pt1 | contig 10444 bp, 17 predicted proteins | sample UN3MG_FD_202239 | JGI IMG/M metagenome (GOLD analysis project Ga0307380, IMG submission 202239) | Soil microbial communities from Risofladan, Vaasa, Finland - UN-3 | ecosystem: Environmental > Terrestrial > Soil > Coastal area > Acid sulfate soil | place: Finland: Risofladan, Vaasa | collected... | reverse complement strand
GAGCCCGCTACTTTAGCCTATAACCCACAGAAGATTGAGTGGGATAAAGACGGGTTGCCTTACATTATCTACAACAAAAGACACATACTGCTAGGATGGATCACGGATGAAGTAGACTTCTTAGACGTATACTATAAGGCATCAGATTACTGTGATGCATGCGGGTACCCCCTGCAATCCACCCCCGATGATTATCTCTCATGGGGTAGTGGTGACATAGAAGCAGAGATGCACATCTGCCCCAACTGCAGAGAAGAAAACCGGAGGAAAACGTGATGGGTCCGGATACAAGTAAAAACGGATACTGCTATTCATGCCATAGACGAAGCTATCGTGGTGGATATTGTGATCTACATAATAGAATCATAAAAAGTAATGAAATACTACCTTGTATGTTTGTAATTGAAAACTTCGTTAATGGAAAAGCCCCGCTGAAAGAGGGAATGATCCTTCGTTCATGGGATGAAGTCTATAAGGGATCTAATGATGTAACAGATAAACTTGTAGAAGTTTTATCCTGTGCCTTTGATGAAGGATTCAAAGACTTCCTCAAAAAAGTGGATAAAACAGATCAAGGAACATTAATTGAAGAACTGTTTGGTTCAAAGGAAATGTATGTTGATAGTCCAGGTGATTTCCATAAGGACCCAGATAGATATGAATACAGCATCATTTACAACTATACAGCAAATTGTTGTGAAGCAGATCTTCTGAGGCTTTATGGCTTCTGGATTTCTAACATAAAGAAGTGCTACGAGTGGACTTACCCAAAACGATTGAAAACACCACTTAAGATTAAAGATGGTCGCGTTATATGAATGAAGCAGAGGAGTCGAAATATTTCTGTATCTACCCTCATAGACATACATGGCTCTACAAGCAGGAGGAGCCAGGTAAATCAGCGCCGCTATGTAACCGAGCAACATGCAAACGTAAAGTGAGAAGAACTACAACAGAAGACCGATTTGTCGAGGCATGCCATTACCACAGATTAACAGATCCTAATGACGGATTCATCGACTACAATGAGAGGAACAGTCGTAATTTGGCACACGTCTACGAGGAGGAGTTAAAGCAGATTCATAATGGTGCTAGAGCCAGCCTAATGCTTAGCTACCGTAACCTGCGAAACCTCACAGAGAATGGCCTACTGGGTAGGGAGGCACGACACCGCAGAGTTAAATTAACAGATAAGGCGCGGGAGCATCTCGGTTTAGGTGTAAGCACTGCAAAGTTTTATGCATACACAGATTCAACTAGATACCACTGCACCAAATGTGGGGTTGAACATTATGAGGGCTCAGGGATAGGTAAGAAACATTTACAGTATAAGAGGTAAAGCAATGAAGCTTGAACTACTCAAATGGGTTGAAGAGAATAATATCGCTAAAGACCCGGATAAGTTAGGCAGAATCTATGATGAAGCAAGGCACCGCTTCGGTGTCAGCAGGTTTGAAGCCAATGAATTAACCAGTGCAGTCATGAAGGAGATATTAAGTCATGAGAACAAGGAAAGATAAATTGGGGATACTGATTGGGGCACTCATAATATTAGCGATCAGCTGCCCCGTAATTGTGCTCTGCTATGAAGACGTCATCAACAAGTTTTGGTTGATGTTATATATGCCGTTAACCTACCTTGGATTCATCCTGATAGCAGAGGCGTTTAAGATATGAAAAACAGATTTGTGATTAATTGTGGTAGACATCAAGGAAGAAGCTACGCTTATAGGATATCAGATGAAGGCAGACAACTCATGAAGATAACCCACGTCAAAGAGGGGCTCCTGAATCTAGCAGGAGATAATAAATGAGGGTGATAATAAGTGGTGTAGGAGCAAACCTAGTATTTCTAATAATAGTTGGTCTTGTAATCTCAGCTCTAATATTAGCCTTTTTTATATTTGATAAAACAAAACCACTTTTTTCTACGTCAAAGTAGACTTCTGAATCAAGCAGGAGAATAAGGAATTTGGATATAAAAGATGGACAACCAATACCGGTTGATCAGTTAATCGACCCCGAAGTTACGCTGCATCCAACGATCTTCAAATGGAGAGAAGCACTTACTGTCGACAAGGGATTGCTTGACAGCCTTAAAACAGGGCAACTCCAACCAGTCATCTTCCGTATGAAGAAAGATAAACATGAGCTGCTAATCGGGTCACGCAGATACTTCCACCAGAAACTGTTAGGCACATCATTCAAGGATATACCGAAAGAGGTGAAGCATAACATCTCAGATCGGGACGCACTTATGATGGCTGCATCAGAGAATATCTTCAGGCAGGACTTCACACCATTCGAGGAGGCACGGGTCATAAGCGACCTAGCTGCAGCTAAGATACAGCCTAAAGTAATCGCCGAGAAATTCAAGATAAGCCCAAGCTATGTCTACTCCAGACTTGCCCTGATGAAGCTCCCCAATGGCATCATAAAGCGGTTTGAGGCAAAAGGAATCCCCATGTCCTTCGCCCCATCTGTGATGAAGCTCGAGGGAGAAGCACAGATGAGTCTGGTGGAGAAGATAGAGCAAGGCATGGAGAGCCGTTACAATGGGATCTCAACCGTGAAGGAGGCAGAGGAATATATCTTCAAGCTGGAAAAACAGATCAAAGAGAAAGAGGAACTACTACGGAAATATGGTACATGCCCTAAATGCGACAGCAAGGACATCACTAACAGATATGGTGACGATTTACAGTTATACTGCCGGGACTGCAGCCACACTTGGAACGCTGAGACTAGGGAGCCATGGGAATACTATGAGTTAAAACAGGCAGCAGCCAAACAGGGAATAGAGATTGTTGAAACTGCAGGTAAACTGGAGCTCACCCCAAGAGATGTCTCCGAGCTTATGAAGAAAGAGGAACGCCTAGAAGAAGCTAGGAGAGAGGAAAAGCCAGAAGGGGATAAGGATCAAGTAGAAGAGAACTTCAGGTCAAAGATATCCTTAGAAGATATCATCATCCCTCTGCTCATTGAGAACATCCAGAAAGTTGTTGTCAAGGGTTCAAGCATTGACATAGAGTTTATAGAGGATACAAAGTTACACTTCAAAGGTTTGAAGAAAAACTATAAGTCTGGTGAGCTGGCTCGTATCGAAACTCAACACTCATGGAGCGGTGACATTCAGGAAACAGCTAAGATGATCCACGAGCATATAAAGAAAGTTTCAGGTGAGTAGATTAAACAAATGTGTTAGATGTGGAATAGAAACTGAGGAGTACATCATTACACGGGGAAACATAGGACCCCTATGCCGTGGTTGTTTTAACCTATACTGTAATGATTTCACTGCATGGAGGAAGTGGCCTAAAGGCTTATCCAGCAGCACCTACGGTATGATAAGTTTCAGCGGAGAAACTGAGGCGGGGCCATTCTGGAAGCAGATACAGGAGGGCCGTAAGAGAACAACCATCAGGTACTATAGGAAGGATGGAAAACCACACGCCGTAATTAATGCAGAGACTCCACTATACTGGAGAGTTAGAACCCCTAAAGATAATAAGCCAGTACACTTGATCGGCAGAGCTAAAGTAACCGGGTACAGGGAGATTAGGCTTCTGGATATCTGGTGCGATGAGGGAGCAGCTAAACGCGACGGCTTCAAGGACCTCAATGAGTTCCGCGAATGGTTTTACCCTAAATGGTTTGACTTCCCAACAAAGATACATGACATCGTTAAAGCAGTATCTGCAGCTCAAAAGTTTGATGAGATCTACGTGTCATATGGGAGAGCGTTTGGGAAGCAGAGTCTAATGAATATGATGGATGCTTTAACAGAGCCCATGTGCCTGATAGAGTTTGAATTATGCCCCGGGGCATAAGAATTTAGTATAGAATACAGTAAATAATATACGTGATTAAAGGTTAGTCACTATTATGAAAGAACTCCCAGACGGCTTCAAGTTTGGTAATGAAGCGGCACCACGACCTGAGAAGCCGTGGGAACGCAGTAAACCAAAGCAGGATGATATCAGAGAGGTAACTAGTCTAAGCGATGCCCTAGAATACTTTAAAGCATTAAAGCCTGAGGCAACCATAGAGTCCCCAGTCAAACTCAATAACAGCAGAATAGGTGTCGTCTACAGGGGAGATGAAAAAGCATACCTAGTGCTCTTCAAACGTGACACATACCACCACTTTGGTAACCACTTTGAAAACATCCCGGATGAGGATAAAGTTCATGGAATGATCTGCAACTATAAACTGGTTGCGTGGGCTGCCACAGCTGGAGTTGAGCTAGTGGTAGTCTTCCCCAATAGAGACATATACTCAATACCTGGAAGCAAGTTCTGGGATTACTATGAGAAATATTTCACAGATGTGAAGCATGCCCCCGGTGAGATCGCAACACCCCTCACACTGTGGAAGAAATGGGATATCAAATCATAAGTGTCTATTACAGTAGTAGTCCTTACAGACCTTAGGGCGCGTCCTGTAGACTCTGCAGCGATTAGTAGCTGTTAGATGTTGACATGGAGCCGGTGTGTAGATCACGATCTTACCCTGCTTATTCAGAACCCAGTATCCATGCATCCTACCGGACACCGTGAGGAAATCAACCTGCTCCCCGGGCAGCGTCCCATCAAAGTGAACTGAGTCAATGCGGTCATTCTTCATCTTATGTGGCACAGGCATGAAGAGGTTCAACTTCTCCTTCACCAAGATCCAGTGCCCATGCGGGTGTCCACCTGACACCTGTTTCAGGTTTGCCGTTAAAGCTGGATCAGTTATATTCAACTCAATGAAGGACCATTTGCAGCATTGGGCACACCCGACGCATTTCGGTTCAACTCCCTCCTTGGGAGGATATAATTCTTTTTGCCTTAAGATATACTCCATGAAGGACTCGTTCATCGTCGGGTTGAAGGGAAGACGTTCTAAATCATAATCTTCTGGTGGTCTACTCATTAGATTCCCTCTTTCTCCTCTTCCTCTTGCTTCCTCTCACCTATGACTCGCAGACGCTCTGGCTCGACTCTAGGCAGCCCTTCCTTCCTGCAGGACTCGCAGACGTAGACCTCTGTAGATGCAAGTTCAGGGATGCCTATACCGGTCGGCATCATAGTCACGAAGTCTATGACATCAACCTCCAGCTCATATTTCCATGGCTTATCACAGTAGAAACATTTACCTGAAAGATAGCTGATGGATCCCTCCTCCTCCTTGATCACTGGGTCCTTCACGTTCAGCATTGCAGCAAACTTTAGCTCTTGCTCTGTTGGCTTACGATATACATTCATTTCATCACATCCGGTTTACATATCTTACCTGAACTCTGATTTTCATCCTTTTTTAAGGAGTCATAATCTAAATCAATATCTAATCCAAGATAAATGAAGCACCACTCCACATATTTATACCCAATAGAGAAAACAAAGAAGGCAACAAATGGATACACAAAGAATATAAATGCTTGATAATATTGTTTAAAACACAGGCAAATTAAAGCCAGTGGAAACAGAACTACTAATAATATCCCCAAACCAAATTTATCCCACATCACTTCCTGTATTTTCTCTTTCATTTTATTCATTCACTGTTCCCTCCGAGTCTTTCCTCTGCTTTCTTTAGGCCATCTACAGACGATTTCTTAATCATCTATACCTCCTCCTCTTCCTGATTAATCTTGGGTGTCTTCCTCGGATAGTACATCTTCCTTCTACTCCCATCAGGGAACACGAAGTAGACGGGTCGATCTAAATCATACACATGGATTTCGGTTTCCCATGGACGAAATGTGATCCCCTCAACAAACACAAATGGAGGATGTTCCTCTGATTTCTCAACTAGGTTAACCTTAAACTCATATTCACCTTCGTTAAGGTTCTTGTATATTGTTAATTCCTTGGTGTATGTTTCAGCCTTCATAATCTATGCCTCCTGGAGCTTTCGCAGTGCAGCGTCAAACACTTTCCTCCGGTCCTCCTCAGAGTCAATATTATATTCATCAATTGAAATCAGGTTAATGCCACCCAGATAGGTTTCCTTAAAGTGCTCTATCCGATCCTTGACCCTGCTATCATACAGGATAAGAGTCTTCTTCTGGGTGGCCCTCGCCAGCTCTAATTGAGTGATATAACTAATATGCCCCGGGCTTCTGGGATCCTCAAGTGAATCCAGATAGCTGTTACTTAAGACGATTAAGTACAGCTCGGATTGTCTGAGCATCTCCAAATTCGTTTCAATGTTTGAGATCTCGAGGGGAAGAGCTTCACCAAGTTGTTCATCGGTATCAACTTCTTTCTGCAGTCTCTCCTGGCCTGCTTTAACCATCTCCTCAGTTATGTTTTCAGCGTCCTTGAGGTCTGCAACATCATGGTATAGGTAGGTTCCATCCTCATGCACTTCAATAACCTCCGTGGGTTCACCCAGCGCGATTCCTGTCTCATCATCCACACAAGCATCACAGGTTATAGCCATAGCTCTGTAACCCATCTCAGGTGTAAACATGTTAGCCCAGATGGGGAAATCCCAAGTAGCCATCTTCAAGACGCTTACCAGGTTAACGTGTCCCCCTTTCAGTGGCGCCCCGCAGATGCAGCAGCGGCCTTCCTCAACTAGTTTCACAAAACTTTCCGGTATTGTTGTTGACTCCATTATGGTGCCTCCATTCTGATGAAGTATTCATCACCCTTCTGCACGATTAACTTGTATCTATCTCTGAGGTTACGCATGTTCTGATTAAACGTGCCACTCTTAACGCTGATTCCTAACAGGAATGCAAGCCTCTCTAAAGTGAAGCCTGTGCCAGCTTTCTCCGCAAGGAATTGAACTATCTTTCTCTGCTGCGGGGTCTTCAATTGCCTGTACCATATGTCAATGTAAGGGATACCTGTAACGCTGTCAGCTGAGACTTTCTCTCTCTGAGCCTTAGGTAGATTGTTAATTGCTTTCTTAACCATACGCTCAATAAGTGCAGGATCTACGACAGCAGAGGGAGTTGTAGGTATAACACGCCTAACAATGGTAGATATCGCGCTCTCGAGTAAATTATATTCCTCCAGTTTCTGTTCAGCTGCTGCTACGTTCTCTTCTGCAGCAGTTATCCGCTTTTCTAAAGCCTCAACTTCTTCTGGTGAGGATAGAGTAGTTTTCAGTTGTTTGATTTCCTCTTCATGTTGAGCCTCTAATTCTAACACTTTTGCTGTCACATCGGCATTACTTGTGCCGCCATTACCCTGCAGGAGGGCTTTGAGGTCACCGGCTAACTGGAGTTGTTTCTCCTGCCGATCTATGACCCCGGTTAGCTTCTCAACCTGTTTGTTGAGTTTAGCGATCTCAGAGTCCTCTGCATCCCTAGCCTTAATCGCGCTCTCGAGTTTTTCTTTAAGGTCCTCTAGGACTGGTGCTAGGGATATTTCTACGGGTGCGAACTCTATGTCTGGAGTATCAGCTCCATGCGGAGTCTTACGCATATCCGAAGGTATCACAACTTTTCGGAATCCGTTGACATCGTTGATGAAGAACTCAGCGTATTCACCACGGATAACCTTCAGTTGCATAAAGTCTTTCTCAGATACCTTCCTATCTTCAATGTATGCCCCCAGCTTCTTAGCGTAGAACATCACACCAGATTTAGGGTCAAGGTCTGGTGGTGCAGTGAATTTACCAAGGACTTGAATAGGACATTGAGATGAAGGAGTCTTATCAATGTCGGATGGTCGTTGAGATATTAACACCATGTTGATCCCCACCTTACGTCCACGCTTAGCGATGGTTCGGACACTATTCCTACACTGCATACTGGACTTATCATACTGCTGCGGAGCCCAGATATCTGCCTCCTCCAGGAAGAGAAACACTGGTTTCCTGTGTCTTTGCTCACGACGGTAAAGGCTCCAGAGGAAACTCGAGACAAAACTTCTCTGCTCCTCCTCAGTCTCCAAGTCACTGACATTCACAATGAGGCTTATCCCATTCAATAGACTGGTTTCAACGTAGTCACCAATGAATCTGGCGTCAAGTGGGAGATCCTGGAAGGGTCCACCTATGACTATGATGTTACTGTATTCAGCCTTCAAGGTATGCCATTCACTGACGGGTTCAATGATGATTACCTGTCCACCCTGATCAAGAATCTGCTCAGCCATAATTGCGGTTGTATTGGATTTACCTGAACCCGACATTCCCATAACGTTAATTCGGACACCCTCAGCTGCATAGTCCTCTGTGTCAAGAGTGTATTCTGGGCTTAACTGGAGCTTCATCATAAAACCTCCCCAAATAAATTATTCATAACTCCAAGATAGGGGGTTATTTGCTTATCTAGTAACCCAACTTTACGTCGAAGTTTATATGCTCGATTATTCCTGTTAATTTGGGCTCTATTAGCACAACGATATTCAGCAAACCACTCTTTCGTCGTCTTCAGTTTTGTTTTCATGCCCTTATTCCATATGGGATGATGTATCATGTGACCCTTCTTATCGGTTAATTCCAGATTAAAGGGACGATTATCAAATCGGCAGCCGTTCTTATGGTGAATCACTTCATCTTGGGATAGAAGTCTTCCAAGTTCGCCGATCATCACAAGGCGATGCTCAAGAATGTATTTACTACTTTTACTTCTAACCTCATAGGGAATTCTACTATAGCAGTTTGAAGGCATCATGTTACTAAACCATATTACCATATCATCACAACCTTTTACATTCATCTAAAGTATTTGCCAGTGGGCCGTTTTGTCTCCCTGGCCCTTAGATATCCATGCGGCGCCTTCACCGAACTGATTCTTCAGGGCCTTGTCAAGTGGGGTGTAGTCTGAGCCAAGCCAGCATGTAGGTAGAATGGTTATGAACTCAGGGTTATTTGCGTCGGGGGTTATCTCAACCATGTTTATCGCCTTCTTCCCTGAGGGCAATGATACGTTATGCAGGACCTCTATGATCTTGTTATGTTTCGTAGATTTATTTGGGTCATAAACGTAGACGTCTGGCTCAGGTGTCTCCGATGTAGCTGCTGGGCTTACTGGTTGCTGGACGCTGGTTCCTATGTTAAGCGTCAGCTGCTGGGCGAATAGTTTTTCAAGCCACTCAGCAGGCATATTCTGAACGTAGATTGGGAGCCGATTTGGCTGTATTACAGCTATGAGTGAGATGATTTCATCAGCCGGGATTGGTGTAAATTCTAGACGTGGCTGGGTGTTCTTCTGCTCGAGCTCACCTCTACGGTGCTTCATCTGCGTGACTTTCCTGATCTCAGCCGCTTCAAGATCCTTGAAGGCGGTGAAGTCCCCGTATGGTGCCAGTTGGTCCACCAAATCTTTAAGCTCCTGCTTTTCCTCGGCAGTAAGGCTGCCGGGGATAAACTCTCCCTCCTCAACCATGAAGTTAAGGTCATCCGGTTTGAATGTGATTCTCTTCATTCTCATCATAGTTCCCCCTCATACCATACTGAGTCAACTGGCATCAGATGGAAGGGCATCTCCTCCACGGGTTCTTGATACCAAGCGTCCTCAATAGAATTTGAGTTTGGTAGATAGTTTAGGTTAGGCTTCAGGAACACCTTCACACCCATCCCTCTCGCCTTCTCCACGAGGCGTTGAACCCAGGCTCGGTGAGGTCTGAACGCTGGGACGCTCCCATGCCTAGTTCTTGCTCCAATTATGATCCAGTCAATGCCATCAAGCTCGATGAAGCTGAGGTCCTCAGTCATCGGCTCTATGCTGAGGAAGCGCACTGCTGCATCTAACTCAACAAGTTTCTTGATTCCCCATACATGGCTTCGCTCACATACGCTGATGCCAACCCACACATTATCAGGTATCTGTTTACCGGGGAAACTGTAGGGTATTCTCCAGAGGTTAGCGTATTGCTTAGACAGGGTGATGAAGATGTGTCTAGGTGTATCCTTCATAATCTTACATGCGGTGTCAAGCCATGGCTGCTGCACGTCAGAGGCAACCCACTCACCCATACTGCAGTTAAAGTAGATTGACGGCTTCTTCCTGTTAGATGGGTGATTCTTGTATCCCTGATCAGCATATAGTTTGTCAGGGTGCAGAGTCACCTTGAAGGGATCCTCAGCATCATAACCATATCTACCCTTCAGCCGGTTAGCCATAGACTTCGCGTAGCACCCCGGGCAGTGAACACCATCAGGGCCAGGGCATCCTGTAACCCAATTCCAAGAATTTGTAGACCATTCTATATTCTTTTTACGGTTCTCAGTCTTATCCCAGACTTCGTTGAAGAGGTTTGGACCAGCTGGTGTTGAGACTATGATGGTCTTTCCCTTCAACGCCTTCTTAGCGTCATCTGCTAAGATTGTATCCAACACCTCTTTTCCCTTCTCTGAAAGCCGGTTATAGTTGGGATACAGGTATTCCTCAATCTCACCTGTAGTCCACCCATGGGATTCAGTCAGGTGTTCCTCCATCAACTTGGTGGTGAACCACTTCCCGCAGACAGGGCAGTCAGGCATCTTCTTCTTCCTC
>Ga0307380_10012725_pt1 | contig 10445 bp, 13 predicted proteins | sample UN3MG_FD_202239 | JGI IMG/M metagenome (GOLD analysis project Ga0307380, IMG submission 202239) | Soil microbial communities from Risofladan, Vaasa, Finland - UN-3 | ecosystem: Environmental > Terrestrial > Soil > Coastal area > Acid sulfate soil | place: Finland: Risofladan, Vaasa | collected... | reverse complement strand
GTCATGCTTCTGGACGAAACCCAGGCGCTTGCAATCAAGCGAGAAATGCCAATCGCAGCAACCGAACTCGCCCAGCGACCACTTGAAATCTAACTCCTCCAAGACGTGCCTGTGAATCAAGGTGCAGCCATGCCCGACACCGTCCGTCTCTATAACCTGGCCCCATGACCTCTTCGCCAACTCGGGATTGCTACTGAGCGATTCGCCCACGTCTTGTTCAAGGCGCATGTATGCCGTCCAAAAGGGAATGCCATACCTCCAAACGTAGACCCCATAAGCGACATCAGCATCCACCGCCACGAGCCTTTTGAGCGCGTCCTTCGGGACTATGGTGTCGCTTTCGACGGTCATCAGCGCGTCGTAACCACCACACAGCATCGCTTGGCGGGCGTCGTTGTACTTCTTCGTCACATTGTCATAGGGTAGTGCCAGATGGTCTCCGCCAATCATCTGGTAGTAATCCACCTGCCCATCCCAGTCCATCGCGTACCAGGAGAGCCAGGAGCGCTTGTAGAGTTCGCCCCGCATGACCGGCGTTGCGACCAGAACCCTCATTCACTTCCTCCAGTCAGCCACTGTCGAAACCCCGTCTACAATCCTGGTATGGGCGCTCAAGGGCGTCCTGCGATTAATCATCACCTGCTTCTTGACGGGAAACATCCCTACCATGTTGGCGATCTTGTTCATAAAGAGCGCATCGCAATATCTCGATGGCAGGGCTATCGCCGGTGTCGCGGGGTCCGTGCTCATGGCCTCCGGGCACCAGGGCCAGTCCAGCCGGTCGAGCGCGGACCGTCGAACCATGAATTGCCCGCCGTCCATTTTGCATCCGGGAGACCAATTGCTGTCAAAGACGTTGTATCCGCCATGTGGCAGAAACTCCGCATTGATTATCTTGCCGCCTTCGTCCCAGACTTCGACCTGGCTGCCGCCATAGCAACAATCAATTTCTGGGTTCGCATCTAGGCAACCGGCTAGGTCCTCGATATAGTTGGGGAGTAGCAAATCGTCATCGCTGAGCCAGCAGAGATAGTCGTCTGGGCTGGCCGCCTTCATCGTCTCATTCCAATATGCCGCCGGTGGATACCGCCCGCCCCAATCCCGCGATCCATCATCGCGTTCAATCGCGTGCCGAAAATCGCGCCGGGTTTGCTTTTCAACGCTATGCTTGGCATCTCCGATATATCGCGGCTTGTTCCAAAGCGTGATTATGACAATCAATCGGCCCCCTTTTTGGATATGCACAATAACTTCTGGGAAAGAGGGTGGTCATAGATGGGAACCAGCCTCAATTCAGCCCCCATCTGCGTCACGGCCTGTTCAAACCAAGCCAAATCCAGTTCTGCCCAGGACAATTCTCCTTCGTCTATAAGGTGCCCCTTACTCGGCACTGAACCCGGCAGCAAGTAGGTGGCATAAAACCGCCCATTCTCCGCCAATCTGGGCAACACGGCCTTGACACATGCCTCTATGCCCTCTGGGAGCAGATGGGTGAAGAGGGATGCGGCCAAAACATAGTCAAAGGCGATCTCTGTCGGCACTTGGCTCAAGTCGAAATTGGCGTTGACGATAAAGCGTGGCCCCTTGAGTGCGTAAATCTGCGGGTCCAATTCCTTGTCGATTCCCGCCGTTATCAACCCTTGTCTTTTGTCCAATCCCCAATAGTGCCCTTCATCCAGGTACGGGATAAAATGTATGCCGGCCCTCAGTGCGCCACAGGCCAGGTCCAGAAAGTAGTGGCCCGGCTTTAGGCCCTCGTCCATCATGCTGTCCAACTGCAATGTCCCTATTCTGTCCCAGTTGCCGCCCACAAAGACGCGGTGTGACTCGCTCACCTCAGCCTCCCCATTTCTCCGCCGTCCTCCAATCCGCCCGTACTCTCTGCCCATCTCCTGGATGCCAATGGGCGCTGAGCGGGGTAATCCGCGAGATCATAACTTCCGACCTGATCGGTGGAATGTCAGTCACCATCGCAATCTTGCTCAATAGCCAACCGTCGCATTCTCCCGCAATGGCCGGCTCACTGTCTTCGGGGACATAAGGATAGGCTATCAAATCCAGAACGGAGCGCCTGACCATGAATTGCCCGCTCCCGATTCTGCGGAAGGGAACCCAGGCGAAATCGTATACCGGCCAGGTGCCTTCGGGTAACTCCGGCGGAGGCAACCTTTGATGGTGGGAGGTGGCGCCATCTGCGCCCATTAGCACAACCTCCGCCCCACCATAGCAGCAGCCTGCTTGGGGATGTGCGTCAAGATACCCCGCCAAATCCTCGATGAAATTGGGCAAGAGCAAGTCGTCATCCGATAGCCAGCAAAGATAATCGTCCGGGTCTAGGGCCTTCATCGTCTCATTCAAGAATACCGCGGGCGGGTATCTCCCTCCCCAGTCCCGGCTCCCATCATCCATCTGGAGGATATGCCTAAAGTCACGCCGCGTCTGGGCTTCGAGGCTTGCCAGCGCGTCGGGTAGATATTGGGGCTTATTTGCCAGGGTCATTACTACGATCATCGCCAATGCCTCAGCTTCGGGTCCACAAAATCAATGGCCTCTTTCGTCACGGGCAGCCCCACAAAGGCCGCAATCCGCTCCACCTGTTCGGCTGGTTCTTCCACCAGACGATCATAAGCCACATACAACTGCGGCCAGTCTGGGGGCACGATTGCCCGCGCCTCCAACAGAGCGGTTTCGTACCTGTTCACTATCCGCGCGGCCTCAAGCACAGCTCCCATGCCTTCCACCCGAGCCACCGAATCGACGATGTGCTCACGGGCTCTCAGCGTGTGGATGATGTATGTCGGGTTCGGAAGGAAGGGCAGCACAAGCCGGAAGGTGAAGCAAATCAACGGTGCCTTGAGGCCCCAGATTTCGTGTCGGTCCATCTCCGTCACCAAATCCAGCAGGGCAGAACGGCCCCAGGGCGCCATATTCGCAGGATTGGGCCGAGGATTCATCACGTCGCCGCCGACAAACTGAAGATTGAACCGATGAAACCGCGCATCCTCGAATGATCCTTTGGCATTGTCCTGTGTACTCGGCAGGAGTCCCTGCCCCATGTAGACGCCAAGATAGTGCAGTACGCCAGCGACGGCGCTGGTTCCAGAGCGCCCCTGTCCCAATACCATGATCGCCGTCATCTAGTCCGCCTCAACATTGTTCAACCTGGACATCAGGAACACGTCACGAAACCTCCCCTGCTTGTAAATGGCGTCGGGCAGCCAACCCCTGACGCTGAACCCGCAATGGCCGAACATCATCAGTGCATTGGGGTTATGGCAGAAGACCCTTGCCGTCACGGAATGGAGACCAATCATCTCAAAGGCATAGTGCAACAGCCTCTCCGTGATCGCGCCGCCGCAACCCTGCCTGTGATAGAATGGCGCCACTGCCACGCCGATCTCAGCGGTCATGTGTAGCATATCTATGTCGTAAAGCTGTCCATAACCCACCTGTTCGCCCCACAAAGCCGGTATCCTGTAGGGGTCGATGTGATCCGTCCTGGCGATCCAAACCAGGTGATAGGGGTCTCGCATCACTTTCCGATACCAAACCCCTTGCTCTTCGGCTGTGATGTCCCTCGTGGGCGCAAACAACCAATCGGCCACGTCGGGATTACTCCGCAACTTCCGCAAGAACTCCTGGTCACTCGGGGCCATGACACTCAGGCAGACGTTCATATCGTCCTCCCGAAGTCGTGAATGGCCTCTATCACCCGATCCTGGTCTGCAAGCGACAAGTCGGGGTACAGCGGCAACGTCAGCAGCCTCTCCCAGACCCGCTCCGCCACAGGCAACCGCACCGCCGGGTCATAGTAGTAAGGCTGGAGATGCAGCGGGATGTAATGAACACCGGTGGAGATCCCCCGTTCCCGCAAGAAGACATGCAGGGCATCCCGATAGTCCGTCTTGATGACGTAGTTGTGATATGAAGGCTTGGCGTAGGATTTGACAGTCGGAATCTCCAACCAGTCCAGATCACTCAGCCAGTTTGCATATCTCAGGTAGAGTAAACGCCTTGATTCATTGGCGTAATCCAGCTTTTTGAGCTGCGCCAGCCCTATTGCCGCCGTGATGTCGTTCATGTGGGCCTTGTAGCCCAATTCGTCAATCCGATACTCCCAGCCATAGCCCTTGCCATTCTCGGTGCGCCGCCATGTGTCTTTGTCAATCCCGCACCAGCGGAGACGGCGGAGCTTCTTGGCAACCTCATCATAGGGCGTCGTTATCATCCCGCCGTCGCCAGTAGCCAGATTCTTGACGGCATGGAAGGAGAAGCAGGTTAGGTCCGATACTGTGCCTCCTATCCGTTGGTGACGATATATCGCCCCGCAAGCATGGGCGGCGTCCTCGACGACGAAGGCGCCATGATCGAGCCCCGCAGCCCAGACGCCAGCCATGTCGCAGGGATGGCCCCCATAGTGGACAGCGATGATCGCTTGCGCTCTCATCTTTGGCAGCGATCCCCAGTTGATGTTCAGCGTATCCTCTGCCACGTCACAGAACACCGGCTTGGCCCCCGTGTACGTCACCGCATGGGCCGTGCTCACAAAGGTCATGGTGGGCACGATCACTTCATCCCCCGGCCCAACCCCTAACGCAACCAGGGCCAGATGCAGCGCAGCCGTGCCGCTATTGACAGCTATAGCGTGCTTAGCCCCGACGTACTCTGCAAAGGCCCCTTCAAGCTCCTCGGTCTTCGGCCCAAGGCCAATCCAGCCGCTATCGAAAACCTCTTTGACAGCAGCCAGCTCTTCGGGGCCGTAGCTAGGCTTGAATACGGGTATCATCTCGCTCCTCCTCTGGGGGCGGGCCTTGACCCGCCCCCCGGTATTCACTTGTCTTCGCTGGGTTGCGCGGCCTTATCGCTTGGTGGCCTGCCCGCTTTGCGCTTCTCCTCGCCATAGCCTGAAGCAATCAAGCTCTGGCCCAGCTCATCATCCACGTCGATGACATCACCAGCAAAGGCGTGGCGTCCCTTGATCGTCCAGTAGAACGTCCGCAGGACTTTGACTTTCATGTCACTACCTGGTCCACGAAGGTCTGCGGACACGGCTCGTAACTCGCCAGACTGCGCTCGGCTTCCATCGCCAAGAGCCAGGGGTGGCCAGTTACGGTGTAGGAGACTTGCAGGTAGCGGAACCCGGCATCAACGTCCATCTCTTCGACATCGACTTCGATGAGCCACTTGCGGTTCATGTTGTAGTAGTAATATCCGCTGTAGCTGTAGCTCCCCAGGGCCGAATCGCTGATGATCTTCCCTACCGCATGACCAATGCCGGTTATCGCCTTTGCTCCGACAACCATGGCCTCCAGTCCAGATGCCGTGGCGCATTGCAGCACTTCTACATACAGGCTATCGCCCATGTCCCCCGATGCGCCGCCGAGAATGCAAATCAGCGCCTTTTCATACCCCCGCATGTCAACCGTGGCGGTGTAGTAAGGCCCGCCAACGGCGACGGCTTGGGGCGAAACCAGACAGGGGCCGATGTGCAGGTTGGCGACTTGTGCGACTGGCGTGTCGTCATAGTCGCCCGTGTACCGTGAGCGTTCAGTTAGTAGTCTCTCAGTTCCCATTTGTCGCCTCCTATGTCAGAACCACGAATGGGCTGATTGTCGACGCGCCTGCGGGCATGAGCTGCACAGGGGCCGTCAGCCATGGCTTGCCGTCTACTCTCGCAGACAGTCGGAACGTGGTCTGGTTATAGCGGAATCTCTCACTACGGTCTGAGTCGATGGTCGGTTGCTCCCGATCACCGATCAAGTAATAGCTGAAGTCCGCTAGGATGATGTCACCGCGAGTGCCAAGGGCCGGCACCTTTTCCGTCCAGACAATCGGGTATCCCATCAGGCGCTCCGGCACTCCGTCGCGCATGTTGGGTATCCACATAAAGTTGCCGAAAGTGTCGCACAGGGCAAGGATCTGCTCAAGGCAACAGTGATGGATCACCCACACACCATTAGCCCCAGGCTGGAAGGCGTGGATCATCGCCGCAACGTCTGCCCATACAATCGCGCCCGCCCCGGTTCGGGCACAGGGAATCGTAGCCTGTGCGCCGATCACGCCCTGCGGCTGGCCGACGCCGTTGCCGTTCAGGAAATGCCAGTCTTCATAGCCCACGGCTGTCTTCGTAAAGTGCGCCCGGATTAGCGCCTCGACCGAAATCACGCTATCGGCAATGAGGTTGTTAGAGACCGGAATCCAGCCCGCGTACTCATGGACAATCAGGTCGATGAGCTTGAACAGCATTTCGACCTCGGGCTTCTGCGTGGCCTCTTCGATCCACTGGAATACTGTGCCGGCCATAAAAGCCGACTTCGGCGCAGCGGGCACAATCGTCTGGTCCATAGAAGGCATCTGGACCTGCACCGTGCTCATGGGGATCACGAATGCCCTTGGGCGCACAACCGCGCCCTCATACACCTTCTCAAACATCTCGGCCCGGTAAGCAACGGGCACTAAGAACCCGCCTACCGCACCGATAGCCTCCTGGAGCAACTTCTGCTCCCAGCCCTCGGGAAGCATCCCCTTCTGTTCAAGGTCAGACTTCACGCGAGGATCACGGAATGCAGAAACCGCCGCAAGGAACTCACCGAATGACCCCCAATCCCCGGCCTTGGCTGCCTCGACAATAGGCACGGGCGCTCCGCCAGTGAGAGCCCCCAGGCCCGCCGTCAGGGCTTCGTGCTGCGCTTCTAGCGCCTTGGCGCTATTGGTGAGGTCCATCTTCTTGCCAGCATCGGCCATCATCTTTTCCGCTTCTTGATACTTCTCGAAGGGCTCTGTGCCCTCCACAACCTTGTCGAAGAGTTCCTTTGCCTGGATATTCAGGGCAAGGGCCTCTTCTCTCAGCTTTCCAATATCCATCTCACTTACTCCTATCAGGAATGTATTGGTCGCCATTCCTGCCCTTACGGAGACCCCAGCCCCCGTCAGAGCCGCAAGTGAGTGGACACCAGGCCCGGCTCGGCTTGCTCTTGAATCTTGAACCTGCGTTGTTACAGTTCTTCTATCTGTTGGCGCTGAAATTGCGCCTGTTGAATCAGGCTGGCAATGAGCGCCTTCTTGGTGTCTTCTGCCTGTTTGGCCTCTTCGGCTTCCTGCGCCTCTGCGGTTTCAAGCGATTCGGCTTCTTCTGGGCTCAGTTCCTTGACATCGGTTACAATCGCCGCCGCATTCATGGCCAAAGGAACCGGATCGGCACAGTAGAGCTTGACTTCCTTGAGGTGGCGTGCCTTCGTGTCATCGTCGTCGTCCCAGTATTCCTTCACCGCGTCGTAGCCGATGGACAGCTCATCTACAACGCCATCTCGCATCAGCGTTAGCACTTCGTCGCCCAATGGCGTGTGGCTAATCTGGCCCTTGACATAGAGGCCGCCAGTGATACCGGGAAACTGCTCGAGCAGGCTCTTGGGCATCTTGCCCTTCGACACTTCCTTGAGTTCCAGCGTCTTGCCAATAGGCTGATGGAAGTCATGGAAGCGGAAGACCTTGATGCGATTGCGGCCACTTGCCGGCCCTCGTTCGGCCAGGGTCTTTTTGAATGCGCCATACTCTATGATGTCCCCGCCGTCATCGAGATTGCCGCATACCGCCGCGTACCCGGCGAATGTGCCCTCCTCAACGTCAAGCCCCTTCTCCTCAAGCTCGAAGGGAAAGCCCTTGTACTCTTTGGGTTCTTGTTTTTCTAGCATATCTCTACCCTTTCAGAATGAAGTTGAACGTCCTATCGGCGGTCTGTACTTCGCTGGTGTGAATCTTGACCCAGCGATATGCGGAGAGACCCGCCAGGGCCGTAGTATCAAGGGCTAACGCGCCAGCGCCCGTAGTCATAGTGACCGCGGCGCCCGCCCCGTCCGTTAGCAGCCGATATGTGCCTGCCTCCGTCTCCGACATATAGAAGGTCAAATCAGCCGCGTCAATCGTGGGGACAATCAGGCCAACCAGCCCATAGCCCCGCAGATCGACAGCCGCAGAATCATCATCGTCCTCCGAAATCGTGATGATACAGGGCACGACGTGGGTTTTCCGTATCGTCCCCTGGAGTTCGTAGTCGCGCGGTCTCCAGTACTCATGTTGCCATTGCAGCATTTCCCTACCCCTTAACTATGAAGTGTAGTGTTCTTATGGCGTTCTGGGCCTTGCTTGCCTCGACCTTGACCCAGCGGTATGCAGCAAGCATGCCCAAATCCTCCGTAGCGATGACCCTATCCCCAGTGCCGACGATAACGGCAACCGGCACGCCGCCAGCATTGCAGAGTGGCACATAAGTACCAGCTTCAATGTCACTGACCTGAAACCCCAAACTGCAATTGTCCAGGTCCGGCAAGGCCAGCCCAATCAAGCCATAGCCTCGCAGGTCCACGGCACCACTGAGAGTTTCCTGTATTCCGATAGTCGCGTCTTCGATGCGATGCGTCTTCCGTATGGTGCCCTGGAGATGGTAGTCACGCGGCCTGGTATACTCCTGTCCGTGTTGCTGCATGTTTATCTCCTACGACCCTAGTAATAGCGTCACCCAATCTTCGAAGGGGAATTGTTCCTCTTTCGTCGCATCGCTCACTTGTGAGCCTGGCGTTTCTTCGGGTTCAAGCCAGGCGAATATAAGGGTCTTATGAGCAGGCGCTTGTTTGTCCTTCAATGGCGAATCTGCCGACTTTTCCATCTCCCCCTCCTATTCCACTACCGCTAAGGGTACGCACTCACAATTCGGGTGCAGCGGCGGCGCACCCACGTCACCATAAGTCACCCGCATGATCTTCCCCTCCGCGTCACGTACCTCGCCGCCTTCGTCCACAAAGTTGCTCTCGATGGAAATGACCTGGCCGTCCAAGACCCCGCACCACGAGCAGCAATCGGGGTAGGCGTGCCAACTAATCGTCGTCACTCCCGCCTCACGCCAAGCCATCTTCGTGCCGTAGTTGGATGACCGCATGGTCTCAGTCCTGGCAATCCTCATGGCCCTCGTTTGGTCGAAGATCGGATTGCCCGCCGCATCGGTCAAGTTCGTCAACGCGGTCCTGGTCTGCGTCACCGACCAGCCCTCGCCCTGGGCCGTGGCAACCATCTCGCGCAAGGCGCTTTCAGTGACGCCGGTGATGCCCTTGGCAAACTCCATCGTGTAGCCGTCTAGGAACTGTTGGACCTCTGGCCTCTCGATGTCCCACGAGATCCCATAGGCGGCCAGCACGTTTTCCATCTGCGCCCCGAGGAGGCCGGTGAAGAGTGGCAGGAAGGCTTGCTGCCAGCCATCCTTGCTGACCATTAGGTATGTCACGCCCGCATCGAGAAAAGTCTGATAAGGCACTCCCTGCTTCGTGGCCTTGCCCTCACGCTTGAGAATCTTGACCAGCTCGGCCCTCTCTTCCTCAAAGCGTTTGCGGGCAGCCCTCTCGAAGATCGGACTCCACGCCCGCGCCGTGATTCTGATGCTCCTGGCCCAGCGCTCCTTTGCCTCTTCGGACACTTGGGATTTGAACCCCTTGGCACCCGGCATCTCCGGTGGCGCTACTTCTCCTGGCTTGATGACACTGAGCATCATCGGTCTCAGGAATACGTCTGTACCGTCTACTTCATCCAGCCCCGCCATGCTGCGGCCTTCGCTGACCATAAGCCAGCCCCTCTCGATCCCCGCGTTGACCCGCTCCCACAGGCTCGATACTTCTTCCTGTAGCGCCTTGACGCCTGAGAAGTCGAACCGCACCCGAATGTCCCGGCCAAACTCCGGCGCAAGATTCAGATTGAGGCAGTCCTGTATCCTGCGATAGTGCGGCATGAGCGTTTGCGTCCAGAATGATGTTACGGACTCCTCATAGTTGGAAAAGGTGCTGCGCTCAAGGCCCGAGAAGGCGCCTATGATAATGGGCGGCACCTGGAAGACCATGCAGATTCGCGTCTCTGTAATCTGTCTCAGGTTAGGAAAGTCCATATCCTTGAAGGAATCGGCCATAGAGACCCATTCCGTGCCGGAGCCCAGGATCAGTGGCCTGTGCCACCTGGCCTTGCCGCTGTGCATCTCCAGGTAAGCTTCCTCAACCCTTACGCGCTCGGCTGGGTCTATGTAGCCTTCAACCTTGAGCAGACCAAACGGAACGCCTGCGTTAGTAAAGAAAGCGTTGACGAAATCGGTGGCGCTGTTGTCGGTATCGCCTTCCCTAGCAGCCGCCGCCAGCGGAGGAAAGCCCCACAGCTTTTCGCGTGGGTGCGGTCGCTTGAAGTGAATCACGTCCTGAGCGGGCAATCGTATCTTGTCGGTTCCACTTGTCCACTCATACGCCTCTACCGTTCTCTTGACCCTCTGCCCCGGCTTAGAATCCACGGCGAGAATCGTCACCCTCTGGGGCCACATGGGCCACAGGCCCACTACCCGGCCCGCCTTGCTGCGCTCCTTCTCGTAGAACATATTGCCGGCAATGCTGTCGTACATGGTAAGCTCGAATAGGAACTCG